>JACCDZ011146633.1_pt1 | contig 79672 bp, 75 predicted proteins | sample 7449551 | NCBI WGS metagenome assembly JACCDZ01 (sample SAMN15323452, study PRJNA562643) | freshwater metagenome | isolation source: river surface water | place: USA:Blue River Watershed | collected 2017-08-18
AAATTTGTTGATTTGGAATGCACTATTGCCCCTGAGTAAACAGAGCCAAACAAAATTGCATCATAACTTTTCCAAAGGTTATGATTAGTGGCACATATCGTTGTAGCTGTACGTCTCTCCTTTTCATACTGTTTTTAACAATTGTATGATTTTCAGATAATAACTATTTTAGGTTATTAGGTAAAAATTTTTAAGCAAATAGAACCCAATAATATTTTTAACTTACATTTATAGCTAAAGATAGCCACAAATGTGAATCCTAATGCCTTTTGAGGGGCAGTAAATTGGATAAGTTTAAAAATATTTATGGTCATTGAACCTGTTTAAAAATAGACTTAATGTCTTCGCTTGTTATTGTCCTGGTAACAAGTTTATGTGTAAAGGTATATAAACCACACGACTTAAAAAACCTTTAATTTTTAACGGAGGTGTTAAGATTTTCCAACATTAAAACCAGCGTTATTGCTAGATTTGAATCTAGTTCTATCATATTCTTGTTTGGAATATGTTTGATGAACCAAAATAGCAGGACAAAACCTGAGAATTTTTGGTCTAATAAAACTAGAATCATTAGATATATTTTTATTTAAAAAAGGATCGGCGATAGAGTATAGGCGTCTGCCCTCATTCCTAACTTAGATCATCACTCTATGGCTAGGGGGAACCGTTGTCTCTGCTGCATAACAGTACTAGTTTCGGTCACAATTGTTTCATTAGAAGGAACGCTTCCAAGGAGAAACATGTCTCGTCGACCCTTGTTAGTTTAATATTTAATAGTTTACCCGATGAATAAACCCCTACCTTCTAAAAGGGGGCATCTCAATGACGTGAGCCATAAGATGTTAAATAGTAAACCCTGTGTATGCCAGAGCACTTCCCGCGAAATCGCAGTCGGAAGTTCATGGTCGCTACACTACCAACACCCTTAAGGCATTTCAATGAAATGACCCAGGTATGTAGGTAATAGGTTTTAAACTTTAGGAACATACAGAGAGTTAAAATTTCAATTTTTTTATATTAAAAATTATATATAACAAAATTATTTAAATTGTTAACTAATCCATTTGTTATTTTAAAATAACTTAATAATATTAAAAAATTTTATTAAGTTATTATTAAATTTTAACGATTTTTATATTTTACTTAAAAAAAAATCTTTTTTATTTTAATGCCATTAACTGGATTTTCACAATCTGGTAATACTTATACTCTTGACAATAATTTTACAACTAATGGATGGACAATACAAAACATTATACAAATTGATCCGGCTGTTGAAACAATTATAGACGGAAATAATAAAATTGTTACTATTAATGATGCTGATTTTAATGGTCTTTTTTATGCTGGTAATACTGGAGCAAATACATTAAAACCAACAATTATTAAAAATTTTAAAATTAAATCAACTGTAAACATAAATGTAGCATTAGCTAAAATAACTGGTTCTGTATCATTTGAAAATTGTCATTTGGAATTATTTGGTGCTAATATTAATTCTAATGGTGGTGGTTTAGCCTATAATAGTACCGGAGCTTCTGGATTAAAAGTAACATTTACAAATTGTTCAGCCAAGGTTTTTGGTAAAATTGGAGAAAATGCTGGTCCATTAATTGGTTACGTTGGTTCAAATTCTGGAAACGAATATACTATTACAAACTGTAAAATAATTGTTAGTGACAACAACTCAGAAAACGGTACTAAAACACTTGGTTCAGGGGCTGGTGCATTTGTTGGTTCAGGTATATCAAATACTGTAACAATTAACACATCATATTGTTTATTTAATGGTTCTATGGCTTATGGATCCGGTATAATTGGTGGGAAATTCTTAGGTTCATCAGGAACTCTTACTATAAATAAATTCTATGCTGTAACAAATATCTCATCAATAACAAGCGGAACAGCGGGTGATGTTTCTCAATCTGCATATTTATTATCAAGTTACCACGGAGGTAGCGGACCCAATACATTTGCGTTATCAAACGTTTATATATTGAATTTGAAAACAGCTCTTGAAAATGTTTATAGTTCTGGTTCAACTATTGAAAGCACATTAACCGGACTAAATAAATATACTACTTATACTGATTTTAATACTGCTGCACACGCATCAACATCTACAAAAATAGGTACTGATACATTCGCTATTGATATATCAGGAACAAACCAAACATTTTATTCTTATACAGATAGTAATAAAAATAATTTTAAAATAAATTCTGTAGAAAACTCACTTAAAATTAAACCCACAATAACCCCAGGATATGCACCTGTATTAAATGTAAACACAAGTGCTTATGTTCCACCTACTTTACCTGAAACAAATTCAAATGGTTTAATTTATTTTAAATCATCTGATAATACTAAATTAAAAACAAGCAGAGGTATTGTAACCAGCATAACAGAACCTCCATTTGCTGAATCTTTAGAAACAACATTTTCCATAAAATTCAAAGGATATTTTAAAACAAGTACTGCTGGTACATGGACTTTTTTATTAAATTCTGATGATTCTTCACAGTTATATATTGACGGAACCAAAATTATTGACTTTTCTGGTGTGCATTCTACGAGTGCACAACCAAGATCAGGCACAATAGCCATTAATGCAAATCAGTTTTACTTTGTTGAACTATATTATGGTCAAAACACCGGTAATTCTGAATTAAGTTTATCAATAAAAAACCCAAGTAATGCTGTTGTTAATATTGATTCTGTTATGTTTACAGACAAAACTTCAGATGCAATAAATGGTCTATCATATGAATACTACGATGGCTACTATAATGATGTTTTAAGCTTTTTCAACACAACTAGTGATATTTATTTTAAAACTCCAAGTTCAGGAACTGTTACTGGTTTAATTATTTATACATCAGAAACTAATGAATTTACATCAAGTAAAGCTACTGTTAACGTTACTATTAATGCAAACACAGGAACATCCATTACTATAAAAGCACGTAATAGAACAATAACTTTTGGTGACAGTCTCGGGGCAAGTCAATGGGATATAACTACTGGAACATTATCTGGGAGCGATTCAATCACAAATCTAACAATAACCTTTAATGGTATTTCAGCTAATTTAAATAGAATACCAGTAGGTACATATACTAACTTACTAATTCCATCAAATGCTATTGGAACAGGATTAACAAATTACAATATTACATATGCACCAGGTACATTAACTGTACAGCAAAAAACACAAACAATTACAATTAATGCCCCAAAACAAATATATAAAGCAGCCGGATATACTAAGTCAGCAATTCTTTATTCAACAACATTAACAAGTCCAGATACAATAAAATCAATTGATTATAAATTTGCAGGTTCAACAACTGTTCCAGTTGCTGTCGGAAGTTATGCAATTACATTAGCAGACAATTATCCAACTATAAATTACAATAAAAATATTCCCTATTTAGATTCAGCATGTACAATTCAATTTGCAACTCCTTTATTTTTATTAAATCCTTCTGATTTTAAAACAGTTATTAATGGACAAACAGTAAATTTAACAGTTGATACTGTTTTAGCAGATTCAAATTTTGTTGGAACTCCATGGAGTGATTTTAAACCTAAAACAGAAGGAACAAATACAATTCTAGCTAAAAACCAAATTTGCCCAAAATATTTTAATGTCGGAGGATATTTAAATAATCCTTATATTGGGTTTAATGCAATGTCAGGATATAAAAACTATATTCAAAAATTAACAAATTCAACTCCAATTTCTTTACAAACAAATAGAGGATTTACTGCTTTCTTTTTAGTTAATCTTCAAAATAACACAGTTGGTGAAGCACTTATTGAATTTTACGAATCCAGCACAAAAAATAGACTTTTTATTGGTAGAGATGCAACATTAGCAGGTAAATTATATGTTAGTTTATATTGTGGAACTACACAAGTTATTAACAAAGTATCGACAAATAACTTTTTTGTTACAGGTAGTTGGAATATTATTGGCGTAAGAATAACTTATATTGATTCATCATCTTTTAGTTTGGATATGTATAATGTAAATACACCTGAAACATTCACAATAACAGGAACATTAACTGATATTACACCAACTACATTAAATATATTTAAAACTAGTAGTACAAAATACACAGTTGGTAAATTAGGTAATATATTTATTTTTAATTCAAGTTTAAGTAATTATCAAATTGATATTATTGTTGATTATTTAAAATGTATCAATAGTAATTATAATTATTCTTTAGTTAATCCAGATAATCAAAATACTGTAAATGCTGAAATTATAAATGCAACACCAATATTAACTATTACACAATCACCTGAATCTGATTTTATTGAATATGTACCTAGTACTGGAGGATTTCTTGGATTTGGACAAGCATCAAAAACATCAAATTTTACACTTACTTTTGGCTTCTCTCATAGTAATTTATCTGTTGAATTAGTTGACGAGCCGAATCAAACTAATGCTCCAACAAAAACTGTTCCAACATTTAATGCACAAAACTTAACAGGTAGTATTGTTATAACATCATATCACCCTGGTTTAGTAAAAGTAAATTTATCATCTTATGCAGATGATAATTTTCCACAAGACTTACAAGCAACTGCACTTGTTTATTTTAAACCTAAAAAACCAACTAATGTTTCTGTTACAAAATTTCCAAATGATGGTAGTTATGTTGCGATAAATATTAAGAACGAATATGCTAAAACAACTGGAGTTGGTAATTATAATGTTTCAATTGCATACAAAATTTCAACTTCAAACTCTAGTTTTCCTGCTGACTACATTATTTTAACTGGTGATCAAGTTATTAAAGAAATGGACGATAATTTAGGACAATATTCCGGAAAATATATATTTTATATTAATAGTGTATTAAATAATGGAAATCCAGTAAAATTATCGTATGATACAACCTATTATATTAAATTTAATTTAATAATTAATGGCGCATCAAGTGTTGAATCTGATATATTTTCTTTTACAACTAGTTTTGCTGGAACAAACTTTGAAAATAGTGTTGAAATAGATGGAGTTAAATATACTATGGATCCTAGTGCTTTTACTGGTGATTTTAGCTCAAAAGACTTAACTGGTGCTATACTTGGTGGAGGTGATATATCAAATGTTATAATAAGTAATGGAAATGGAATTACAATGAATGGTAGAATAATATTAAAAAATGCAATTGTTACTAACTTAACTTCAATAAATGCTAAATATAATCAGTTTGACATGTATGAATGTACAATTTCAAACTCAAATTTTACAAATTCAACATTTGAATATTCTGAAATTGATACTATTACATTTGAAAACTGTAATTTTTCTCAACTTAAGCTTGAGAAATTTAGCGGTAATTCAGATTTTGTTTTAAATAGATTTAATAACATAAATTTCATTAAATGTAATCTAGTCGATTCTGTACTATACGGTTCAACTTTTGAAAAAATTAATATGGACTTAACAACTGATCCTACAGATATTAAAACTGATGCAACAATGAAGTATTCATCAGGACAAATATTTCCCTACAAATATTTCACACTTGAAGAAACAATTGGTTATAGAAAAGGACAAACAATAGAAGAACAAAATGAATTGTCAAAATCAATTCTAGATTCTCAACTTGGAAAAATGAATTTATCATCAAGTTTAATTCCACAACCAAGAGGTTCAGTTGTTATTCCACAAAATTCGGAAATAAATGGTTCTTGTAAAGCTGCTGTATTTACTACTGGTGCAGTAAATAACCTTGACACTAATAAATTAGCAGAAATAGCTGCATTAATAGGACAAAGTGATGCAGTCAGTGATTTAGCAGAAATGTCTGGTGCTATAAGTGGTTTTAGAAATGATAGAGTATATGTTATGGTAGCAATGGGACCCAAACAACAACCACAATTATATCCACCTAGTTATCAAAGTTTATCAACAAGCGCACGTGCTTTTAATCCAATTGATTTTTCTCAAGCAAGTTTTGTGCCTGCACAAGAAATAACTCCTGAGGCGCGTGCATTCGAATTTAATGATTCCTACGAAGCAAGAACTGCACCAGCACCAGTATTAACTCCTGGTGAAAAATACGATAGATTTATTGCAGAATACATTGATTACACTTATGCATTGAATGGTACTAACGGAAGAACAAGAGGTGTTAGAAAAGTGGCTGATTTTCTTCCATACTCATTAGTTAATAATTTTCCATGGGCTAAAGAAAATGACATACTTGAAATTTGGTACGGTGGTGATAATGTTAAATCATATCATATTATTCATCATATTAAAATTTCATCTGATGTTAACGGAAATCTAAAAGTTACACATAGTGCACAAACAGAGACTAGACAAGATCCCTCAAATAATGCTAATGTGCAATATAAAATACCAATACAATGTAATACAATGAATGTTGTTATTGGAGTTCCCACTGGCATAACTTTCAATACTGGTCCAACCGATGACCAAGCTACACAAGCTGAAAGAATTGAAGTAAGTGCATCGTTTCCAACATCAATAGAATTACTTGCAGATGATATTGATTTAGAAACATTTGTTACAGAAAAACAAAATTTTACAGGTGTTAAATCTTCATTAAACTATAATGTTATTGGACAAGCGGCATCATTAGAAAGTTCTCTTTCTAAATTATTAAAAATTACACAAACTGGACAAATTACTGTTAATTTTACTTTACCTCCTACTTTATTATTTAAAGAACAAAAAATTAGTAAAACATTAACTATAAGTAAACCAACTATTGCATCTAAAAATAATATTGATGCAACTCTTAAAGCAAAACTAACGCGCGTTAGAAGAAACGCAGGAATTTACACTGGAAATGTTTCAATCGGTAAATTTTCAATTCAACGTTCTGGTATATTATCGCAAGATTTAGAAGCAGATACTTATATAAATGACTTTAATTCACCAACAGAAATTACTATTAAATCTAATGTTACTTTTGCAGCTCCTGCTCAAACTGTTGTTATGACAGCTGTTGTTGATGCAACAAGTGATGCTGTTGCATACAATACATTTAAAACAAGATTTGAAAAAAATGGACGTGTTATTAAAGAAATTATTAAATTTGTTACTGATTCACAATCTGGAAACATAAAATATACTTCTGCAAATTCAAATGTTTATTTGGCGGGTCACGTTAATTCTACTGAAGATGATTTTACTGAAGTTGTTACGCCAACCATAACACAAGTTGGTCAAAACAAAACCTATGACTTTCAAACAAATGGTTTTTCTTATTGGATTATATTTGAATCAAATAGCACAAATGATGTTAGACAATTTAGGGATTCTGTGTTAGCTGTTATGAAATCAGGCGGTGATCCAATTATTCATCCTTTAATTGGTCCCAAATATTCACTTGCTCCACATATCAAATTTGTAAATTTACTTGCAGATTATTCAACAAACATTTTTATTAATGCACATGTCGACATGATGAAACCTTCAGATTTCCCCAAACAAATTTACTGGGATAAATCATTTTCCAATACAGATGAATTAAGCCACATTTATTCCAACTCGTATTATAGAAGATTTTTTGTATATTATGCAGGTGAAGCAGTAGAAATTGATGCAGATACTTTAGAAGTTAATAAGTTAACTAAACTAAATAAAATCAAAGTTGCTAGTTTCAAACCAAAAACAGGAATAAAATCAATAAGTTTTGATAAAACTTACCCTCTTACCAATGCAACCAAAGCCATTAAAATTGGTTTTGGTAATTTTATCCTTACATTAACTTCTGATATTAATACTGATGATAGACATCATTTGGAATTATTTAATGTTAAAAACTATAGTTTGATTCATATGTCAGGAGCATTAATTTCAAAAGACCAAATATTAAGAATAAGTAACTTAGCAGGTCCTGAATTATTTGAATATAAATCAAATCCATTTTTAATCACTAAACCTAATGAATAAATTAATATTTTAACATCCATTAAATAAAAATACTATTGAATTTTATTTAATGAAAAGAGGAATATAACATGTCTACATAAGTTATTATTATTAAATTTTTATTTTGTTTTAATTGATTTGGATTTAGCATCTGAAACTTGTTTACCGGTTGGGGGAGCTAATGGGGGACCAGGTGGGCCTGGTGGTCCAGGAGGAACACACATAGGTGATAACATAAATGCCATTAACATAGAGTTTTGACCAGGAAAGTTTCCTCCAGGGTTTTCTGCAGTTGAAACCGTTCCAGCATGAGATTCCCAATTACGAATACTAATTTGGTCTCCTCTTTTAAGTGGAACAAATTGTCTCATTAAACATCTTGATGCACCTGAATCTCTTCCGAATGTGGTGGTATAATCTGGTACACCATTAACAAACATTGTTATTTGTTCTGGTTCATCGGTAATAATGTCAGCAAAAATATCATAAATACCATCTTTTTCAATAGTTAAATAATTGTTGCCTTGGGTAAACCAAGTGTTTTGGTTTAGTAATTTAATCGCCCAATGAACTGAATCACCAATAACTAAGTTTTGATGAACAGATGTTGATAATGACACATATGACTTAACACCAGCAATTTGTAAAAAGTGATGATAAAGTAAATATTCGCGGAATAAAGGATAGTAGCATTCATAATGTTTTGCTAATTTACAATCAACTGGAACACATTGTGCCTTTTCAATTGGTGCAAGTTTTAATACAGTTAATATAGAACTTATAGCTTGGTATGTTCCACCGGCATATTCGGAAATAACAATAGAACCATTTGCAGAAGTATGGTTTTTAACGGTAACAATATCTCCTTGTTTTAATTCTAAAATAGCTCTAATGGTTAATTGACCAGCGCCTCTGTTTGTACCTTGAGTTGTATAAACAACAGGTATACCATTAACCGCAATAGAAAATTGTCCAGCAGTATTAGTTGTAACTAAAAAGAATACTTTATAAACTCCACATTCTTCAACTCTAATTTCTGTTGGAGCAACAGGATCCCAGTATAAACCTTCAACGACAGATGTGGAATTAAATACAACATCTGCTTCGGTATTAACTATTTGAGTTGATTTGTTGTAAAATGTTCCATGAACATTAAAGCCTTTAGGCATTAAAGTTTTATCGCAAATAACTTTTTCTGTTAATTTTTTAAATAATTTTTTCTTTTTATGAGTAAGTGTTTCCATAAATTTGCATTCGTTTTCCTCACATACTTGAGCAGGATTCAATGGAGCAATTTTAAATCCTACAGCAACAACAGAATTACCTAGTTGTAATCCACCCATTCCAATATTAACATAAACAGATGGAACATTTGATGTGTAATTTCTAATAACGACACCATCATTTTTATTTAATTGAAGCATATGACGGGAAACTAATTGACCAGCACCAGAATTAGTACCGATACAAGTGGTAGGAATTGCGATTCCATTAACAAAAAATGTAAATTGTGCAGAATTATCTGTATTAATGCAAACAAAAAACACATAAACACCAGATTCTCTTACGAAAAATGGAGAATCTTCGTTAAATCTATCAATATTATACATTATAACATCATTATTTAATTTTAATGAATGGTTTGTTGAAACTTGTTCTGAAATTGTGTTTGTTGAGTTAGTGTATGCGGTAGAACCAGCAATCATAAGTTGTTCGTCTTCTAATAATCTATTTTTAAAGTAGTTGTAAATATCGCAAAGTTTAAATTTGGGTTTGCAGTCTGATTTTGATTTGTCTGAGCATTCGGAATCTGATTTTTCGGATTTATTTGATTTGTCATGTTTATGGTGCTTGTAGTGTTTTTTATGGTGTTTGTTGCATTCTTTATCGTTTGAAAAACATTCTAATTCAGAACTTGAGGGGCTTGTTGAGGAAGAGTCTGATTCATCTGAAGAATCTTTTTTGTGATGTTTGTCACGAGAACCGGGCATATATATCTTACCCTAGAAAATAATATTTTTTTAAATTTTTTATATATTTTTTTTAAAATTATTTTCCAATATTTTTTATACCATAAAATCATTTACTAAAAAAAATTAATTTAAAACCACACAAATTGAAATTCCATGTGGTAAGTTTTCCCCCTCAAATTGAACTCGAAAACAAAATAAATCAGTTGGTTTAATTTTATTTACTGGATTAAATTGTTTGGTTCCACAAGTACCATCACATACACATACAATAAAATCAGTTGGTTTATTATTTACATACATCGTTACAGTTAACTTTGACCCAATTGGATTTTTTATTGTTAATCCAATTTGTTTTATGTAAAATTCAAAAGGAATAACACTTGCACTTTTAATAAAATCCCTATACACACACCCAGAACCAACAAAATCATCCGGGTTAACTTGGTCCCCAGTTGAAAAAAATACAATTGAATTTCCCGGTAATCCCATTGACCCAGTTAGTCCTCGTTCGCCTTTATCCCCCTTCTCACCTTTTACACTTGTAATTCCAACTGGTTCTTTTAATTTAGAATCAGTATCTGGATTTGTCATAATAGTAATTATATTAGAACCAGAATGTGGTAGTCCATGAGTTCCAACACACTTACAATAGTTTTTTATTTTTTTATTGCATATCCCGCATTTATATTTGGTTTTTATTTTTGTAAAAACCATCTCTGTGTCAGATTCTGAACTTGAATATTTTCCACTTTTTTTTTTAGAACTCATTTGTATAATATAAATTTGAAAATAATAATATAATAATTTTCAAATATAACGCATTTTATTTTTTATTGGAAACAAAATATTTACCGGGATTTGTAAAACATGATTTAGATAATTCTGAAGATTCTTCATATGAACATTCAGATTTTTTAGAGCAAGATGAGTGAGATTTTTTGCTAGATTTGCTTGATTTACTTGATTTACTTGTTATTGAACAATCAGAATCAGAGCTATCGGAATCAGAACTTGAACTGTCAGTGGATTCAAAATAACACCAGGGTTCTTTATTTTGTTTTGGTGGTAATGCACATTTTTCGGGTTCTGGTGCTATTTTCCAAATGTTCAAGCATACATTTTTACTTTCGGGAATAATTCCAGCTGATGGCATTGATGTGGTTAATGGATATGGAGTTAAGTAATTACGAATAGAAATGACATCATGTTTTTCTAAAAACAAAACTTGGTGGATAGTCATAAAATTTCCGGGGTTATTTGTTGATGTTAAAGATGATAATTCCGGATTATCATTAACAAAAATAGCGATTTGGCCAGGTTGTTCGAATTGACATGTAAAGTTTATCACATACATACCTGCACGAGAAATTTTAATACAAGGGGAATTATGTTCCCAATGTAAGTTTAGCACACGGGATTTTTTTTCAAACATAATTTTATTATTTGGTTCAATAACTTGAGGACAATAAGAATAAAACATTCCGTATGCATCAGAACCATTAACCATTAAATGTTTCTCCTTGCGTAATCTATTTACAACAGTCTTATATTCTAAAACACTTGATTCAAGCTTTTTATTTAATCTGTGTAATTTTTTTTCCAACTTTTTATCAGAATATTTTGTAAACTTTATACACTTGGTCATTTTAGCTGATAAATCATTAATTTTATCAGACGAGTTATTTGTTTGAGGTTGTTGAGGTTTTTTACAGGGTTTTTTGTCCTGGGTTTTTTTGTCGAGGCACTTAGAATCAGATGTATAGGAATCGGAATCGGAATCAGAACTTGAACTACTTTCGTTTTTTTTGTGGTCACGAGAATTAGTCATATATATATTATTATTGAGAAAAAAATGTTATAATATTTTAAAATTTCTAAATATTTTTTTTATAATATAATATATATAGGTAATGCCTGGTTTTGAACATAATAAATATGATGATGAATATTTTTCTGATTCATCAGACTCAACCAAAAATAACTCAAACACAACTTCAGTTTCTAGTAATTTATCATTCTCTGATACTACTGGTTTTAATTTAAAGTACACAGATTCTGAAATCTCAAAAAACGTTCCTGTTATTCCATTTAATTTTCATCTTATAAAAGGGGATAAAGGAAAACGCGGTCATAAAGGTAAGCGTGGCCATCGCGGGATTCCCGGATGTCCTGGCCCGATGGGACCAATGGGCCCACAAGGTCCTCAAGGAATTAAAGGGGATGCCGGCGAACCCGGTGTTCAAGGTATGCCTGGTTTACCTGGGTCAGCTGTTGAAAAAGGTGACAAAGGTGAACAGGGCGAGAAGGGTGAAAAGGGAGAGCAAGGAGAAAAAGGAGACCAAGGAACACAAGGCATCCAAGGTCTTCAAGGAAGCAAAGGTGACAAAGGCGAACAAGGAGAAAAAGGTGAAAAAGGAGACCAAGGAACTCAAGGTGTTCAGGGCTTGCAAGGAAGCAAAGGCGACAAAGGCGATAAAGGTGACAAAGGAGACCAAGGCGAAAAGGGAGACAACGGGGAACAAGGTGTTCAGGGATTACAGGGCTTGCAAGGAATTAAAGGCGATAAAGGCGCAAAAGGAGATTCCGGAACCCCAATTGCATACTCTTATTATTATTCTAATTCTGAAAAAACCTTACAACCTGGAGAATTATTAAACTTTGATTTTCCAAACATTAATTCCCCTGATATAATTTATGCTAACGGAGAAATTACTTTGGTAAATCCTGGACATTTTAAAATATCATACTTTACTCATACCCAACAATCTGGACAATTTGCCCTTGCTATTAATAACACTGTTACTCCAGAATCTGTTTTCAATACAAGTTATGCCCAATGTGTTATTACAACTACTATTCCAAATTCTATTTTAAAATTAATTAATAACACTGTTAGTACTATAAATATAATTCAATTTGGAGGTAATGGTAATCAATCAGGTGTTAACGCATACATGATTATCGAACAACTCGATTCTCTGTAATTTATTTCTATGTAATTTACTAATAAACAAATATTTATTTATTAAAAAATTAAAACCCAATTAAAACCCGTTCATTTTTACAATTGTGCTAATGATATCTTTTTGTTTTATTTCATTATTTGAACATGTTAATCTATCAATTGTTTTATTAAAAATATCACAATGTGAACACAAATAATTTTGGTTTTCCACATCTATTTCAGGAAGTAAAAAATTTAAAACTGCAGATTTTGTTAAATTTGGTTGGGGTGTTAAATTAGCCGTTAGCTTAAGTTTTTCTTCTGAGTATTTTAAATATTCATAAACATAGTTCTTAGTAAATTCCGTTGGGTTTTTTACAACCAAATAATGAGAATTATTTGACAGTTGTTGAGACACCGGGTAATAAACTGTTCCTGCACCTAATCCATTTTTAATAATTCCAATACAATTAGAAATATCCGATTGGGTCATTTCATTAGACTGATAAAGATTTACAATTTGTTCTAATTGTTTTGTTTTATCTGTTGGTACTGTTTCAATAATACATTTTATAGTATTCGCACATAATGCAATTTTACTGTTATTTTCATCAATTAATTTATTTGTAACATCTATATATGTACACACTGCATTTTGTTTGTTTTTACTTATAATTGGAATTTTTATTTCCTGAATTTTTTTAATGTCAAACTGAGCCATTTTACCTTTAACGTATTTTTCTGGGTCAGACTTTAACTTAAATTCTAAAAAACATGTGGGATAATTTAAAATAATATTTTCTTTTGGTTTTTCATTAAAAAATGTTACGTATTTTTTTATGTCTTGGTCTTTTTGTTGTATTACACAAATGCTTTCTAAATCCTTATAATTTTTCTCCAGCGCAATAGTTTTTTGTTTCAAACTATTTGCATCAACTGATGTATTAATATCAAATAATTCTCCCAATTCCATAAATTCTATTTTACTAGTTTGGGTGGTTATTTGGTCCATATAATTTTTATAATATAATGAATATCCATTTTGTTGAAAATGCTCAAACTTTATATCAATGCATTTTGTTTCAACAATTTGTTTTTCTTTTAACACAATTTTACTAAACTCAACTGATTTAGTTTTTCCGTTGTTTTCAAAAATCAGTATAGAGTTTTTAATTGTTGATGATTGAGACTTTAAGTCTCGTGTTATTTGATTTCCCCAATATAAACTTTCATCTATTTGGATTATTTTTTTTACATTAAAATTATTTAATAAATATTCTCTTGTTTCAACTGGTTGAATTGAATCACTAAATAATAAAGCATCTGGGACAATTAAAATTCCTTTGCCATTTTTATTTAATGATGACATTATCAACTGAAGTAATAATGGTTCTGCTTTAGTTCCTCTAAGTTTTAATTTTTTTATTTTTTGACAACAGCTTGCATGAATTACATTATGAATTCCATGTGGCATATCTAAAAATATTAAATCATACATACCATTACCATTTATGGCTATATCTGAAATTAAAGCATCTGATGCACTAATATTATCTGTGAAAGTTTCACCGTATTTGAGTAAATTATCAAGCAATAAAAATGTTTTAAACAAGTTATTTGTTTGTAACCCAAATAATTTCGAATTTAAACCTTCTTTTTGTTTCTTTGATTGCGCTCGTTGTCTTAATTCTCCATAAAATGAATTAATTTTACAATTTGCATCTAAAATTCTATCAGATTGTTGAATATTTGCTTGTCCAACCATCCAATTTACCAATTGTTTATTATTATAAAATTTAACGTAATCCTTAACCACACTTAAATTTTCGTTATTTATGTGCGCAATAAAGCACTCATCTATTAAATTTATAATATCTATTTTACTGGTATCTAACTTTATTGTAAAATCCACTAACCTACCTAACATTTGATGGTTATCATCAAAATCAAAATCAAAAATGCCATAAAAGCCTACTATTTGACTTTTAACCTTTTCAAGAACAGTTCTAATTTGTTCTTCTTTTGTAGAAACTAAACTATTTATTAAATCTTTATTGTTAATTATTTTTTCGAATATGTTAGTTTTAAAAACGGAAATAAAAAACAAAACATACTGGATGGACTTTGTCCCAAAAACGTTGTACGTACTTGTGATACTAGTATATTCTAAAATAACTGAATTTAACATAAGATTTCTTTATTATATAATAAAATACATTTTTTAAATAAATTAAAATAAATTTTAAAAAATATACGTTTAAAAACTATTCTAACTCATAAAGACCTTTTTCGAAATCAGATATAAAACATTGTAGGGAATCATTTAATCTTTCATCTTGTGTTCCCATATAAAAAATATAATTGGAATCATAGTTAATGTAATACTTCTTGTTTGATTTTTTTATAACCCCAATCCATTTTTTTGTTTGGACATCCTGGTATATTTTTACTAGTAATCCACCCGTTCTTAACTTTTTATCATATTTATTAATATATTTTAACGAACCCTTTAAATTTAATAAAGAAAATTCTTCAACTGTATCAATATACTTATAGTATTTAAGTTCAGATGAATACTTTTTTATAAGTTCAATAATAAAATCTGGTTTTATTGCATCAACATATTCGTCTATTTCTTTTAATCTGTCGGACCAAGTGGCTTTAATTATACTTTTATCAACCATTCTTACTTTAAGCTGAGAATATTTTTTTAAATCTAACCAAACCATCTTTTTTCCGAATCCGAATATTTTAAACTATTTAAAGAAGTTTGATTCATATTCATAACAGACACATAAGTTTTTGTCACATGACCACTTGGAGTATTATCCCAAATATAAAGTTTCCCGAGAACTTTGTAATTTGTTGGAACAAAAATACTTTGTTCCAACCACAAGTTTCCTTCAAACACATAATTTCCAGAATCATTTGATATTACAAAATTATTTTCACTACCCATCCATTCAATATTTTTAAAATTAAATTGAAATGAGTGTTGGACTCCAAGACTGTTACTTTGAAAAATTAGTTCCTTAGTATATTGGTTATTATTACATTCAATGTTATTGATAATTAAATTATTAGACATTAAAAATTATAGTAATTAATGTTTAACAATTATTTATTTTTCAATTTTTTTTTATTATATAAAAAATTATATTGGAAAACAATTTTTTCCTTCAGTTATTAACAATCACACTCAATGAAACTAATGGTCTTTTGACGCCATCTAAATCAACAAATACATGTTTACTTGATTTAGCAGGTAATAATTTACCAGATGTTCCTGCTTCTATTATTTCTTTTTTTGTAATATTATTTGTTTCATGTGGTATAATAGCTTCTGAATTATAATTAACAAGTAACACAAATTCTTCTTTTTTCCCAAGCTCCTTTAAAATATTTAATCGATGATGGCCATCTAAAACAACAAAGTTTGCAGAGTCTAATATCATGGATGGTAACACAAAATAATCATTTCCATTTAAATACTCCATTAGTTTTGTTTTTCTTTCTAAAATGTGTTCTTCGTGTGATTTTATTTTGTCCAATGGAATTTTAATAATCCCATATACTAAATTCCCAGATAAAGGAAAGTAATAATTAGGTACACGAATTTTATTTGCTTTAACATTTGCTAACATATCAAATAATATTTGATTAGAATTTTCCCCACGAACCGCAAATCTAATATAAGTTGGTTGTGCATAACCTGTTTTACCATGTCTTACCGGAACTCCTGATTTTAAAGATTCAACATAAATTAAATCGGCAATGTCCGGAAATTTAAAGTCAACCCATAACCAAGATAAAAAACTATGACCCTTTACTTCAGCAAAAGGAAACAGTTCAATAATTTTATTTTGAATACTAGACCGTAGTATTGGAGTTTGTTCCCATGTTTTTTTTAAATATTCCACATCGGCTAAACAACCCTTCAAGTACCAATAAGACAAAATATTTGCAGACCATGGAGTTTTAAATTTTTCAAATTCAACAATTAAATCTAAGTCAAAACAAACTATTGAACCAAATCTTAGCCCAGTACATGAAAATATTTTAGTCCATGAATGAACCATAATTACATTTATATTTTTATTGGCTTTTAATGAAGCAATAAAGTTTTCTTCTGATAAAAAACAATGAGAATGCCAATCTGGTCCATACCAAAAACACATTGATTCATCTATTATTACTGTTGAACCTGGTTTTAACAAATTAATTTGTCTTTTAATATCGTCTTTTTCATAAAAATCTCCTGTCGGATTGTTTGGATTTATTATTAATAAAATATCTCCATTTGATTCTGTTACTAATTTATTATTTAAACAACATCTTTCATATTCCATATATTGTACATCATTAAATTTTGAATATGATTTATAACCATTAGATTTAACTAATGTTCTTATAACTAAATCAATTAATTCTGATGCACCATTACCCCACATTACATTTGATTCTTTTACTCCCAAAAATTTTAGTCCTTCTAAAAAAAAGTTTTTATTTTCACTCGGATAATGATTAATTTGAGTTAAGTTATTTGACATAAAAGTCAAACCCATTTGACTTGGGCCTAAAAAATTTGTTGTTACGCTATAATCCTCTTTTAGATCCTTTACATTATATATGTCTGATCCGCCATGTTTTAACATTATTAATTAAATAAAAAAATCTTTATGTAAGTTTTTTAAATTAAAATTATTCTAACTTAATCAAAGTTAATAATTTCATCAACTAAACCTTTTTCTAAACAAGTCTTTGCATTCCATGTTACATCCTTTTTAAGTTGTTCTTCAAGTTCTTCCATGGTAAGTTTAGTTCTTTTTACATAATATTCTTTAATATGGTCCATTAATTGTTTGGAGTTTTCCATTGATTCGCACATATGTGTAAACTTTCCCCATGTACCTGAACGAATTTCATGAATTAACATATAGGAATTCTCAGTAATAAATCTTCTTTTCCCTGCTAAACTTAACAGAGTACCAGCAGATGCAACAATACCTTGACAATATGTATGAACAGGAACTTTTAATCCTTGAATTGTATCAATTGCTGAAAATACTTGATAAACAAGCCCACCATGTGAATTAATGAATAATTTAATCGGGTTTGGTTCAATTGTTACAGTAACTAAATTAGTCAAGTCTTCTTTTTCATCTTCTAATTCTGTAAATTTTCTTTTTAAATTTTTAGTTTTTTTCATTATTTTATCTTCCAAATGTTTTAACTTGGAAATTAATGTGGAAATACTTTTTGCGTTAACGGGTGCATTAAAATGAATTTCATTTAATGTTTCATTAACAGTAATATATTCTTCAGCTTGTGTACTATTTGATTTTCCTTCCATTAATAACAAAAAATCTTATTCAGTTTATATTAATATCAATTTTTTTATTATTAAACTACTTTACATATAGTATTTGTTAGCTTCTCGTTGTTCTTTATCCAGTTGACTATTTGGTTTATTTATTCTTGGTCTGTTGTGACCACTTGTTCTCATTGTAACATTTAGAGTTTGCAAAAAACTATTAATTCCATCAGTAAAACCTACCGGTTCAGATACAGTACATAATTTAGTTTCATCTTCTTGAGTTTTTCCAATAAGAATAATATTTGAATTAGCTTCTTGAGCAAACGACACAGCCATCATTATATCGTGTTCAATAATAAAACCACATTTATGGTTATTTATTAAAAAGCGTTTTACGACTTTTATTACACTCAATCTCTTTTCAATATCTAAATTTGCAGAAGGTTCATCAATCAAATAAATAGGTGCTTCCTTTCCCAAACATAATATAATTAAAACCCTCTGAAGTTCTCCACCAGATAATTCATTTAATCTTCTTTCTCTTATTTCTTCAATTTCTAATGGCTTTACAACTTCTGAAATAAAAACACTGTCAGTGAATTTGATTTGAATTTGCCCGTATAACAGCTCATTTACTGTCGGGTAACATGAATTAGTTTTATACTGATCAATTGATAAGGTTTGTTCTTTAATGCTAACACCCATCCCTAATGTTTTACTTAGGTATTTTATAAATGTGGTTTTACCGTTACCATTTGCTCCCAAAATTACATTAAGTGATTCCAAGTTAATTTTTCCATCTGGTATAGTTAATTTAAATCCCGGATAGTTAATTGTTGAACCCGAATATTCTAAATAATTTGAAGTTTTAAAGTTTAACAACACATTTGAGTCAACTTCCTGAACTGTTTTCAAATTAAATTCATTTGGTCTAAACCGAATATTTTCACTTGGAATATATCCATCTAAAAACATGTTTAACCCATCTAACGGAGTTAATGGTTTGGATACAATTCCGTAAGCACCTGGTTGTCCATACAAAATAAATATTTCATCTGCCATATAATCTAACATTGATAAATCATGTTCAATAACCATAACATAATTATTTGCATTAGATAACTCCCTAATTAATTTTGTAACAGCTAATCTTTGCTTAATATCTAAATAATTAGATGGTTCATCAAAAACATACACATTCGCATTCGCACACAAAACTTGAGCACAAAGAACTCGTTGTAATTCACCACCAGATAATGTACCAATTGGTTTGTCCATTAAATGTTCAAGTTCTAACTGAGTTTTAACATGATTTGTAATTTTGTTTCCAATAAATTTTTCAACAATAATTTCCCCGTTTGAAATTTTAACCTTTTGTGGTTTTATGGAAACAGTTAATTTTCCACCAAACAAGTCTTTTAAATAATCAAATAAAACTGAACCCCTAAATTTTCCTGGAATTTTTTTCACATCGAGGCTTTCACCTGATTCAAAATTTGGTATAATTTGCCCAGACAAAATACTTGTTAAAGTTGTTTTACCTACGCCATTTGGACCTACAAATCCAATTACCGAGTTTTTCTTTAAAATTGGTAACTTATACAAGCGAAATCCATTTGTGCCGTATCTGTGTATAATGTCCGCTTTGTTTTCATATGGAATATTTACAATGTTAATAGCATTGTACGGGCATTTTTTTACGCAAATGTTACAACCAATACACATTGATTCAACAATTTTTGCTATAGACTTTTTATCAGTTGGTTTGGGTTTTTGTGCTCCTATATCTTCAATATCAACAATTTTTACAACTTCCATACCACCAGATTGAGGAGGACAAAAACTGATGCACTCACGCTTACATTTAGTTGGTTTACATTTTTCAATATCAACAATTGCAATTCTGTTTTTTACCATTGGAAATTAATTTTTTATCCAATATTAAATTAACAAATCAATTTTTTATACCAGGGTTTTTGGTGTTTGGATGTGTCGTGTTCGCATAAAAAAACTGAATATTATAGAATATATTCAATGGAAACAATATATTAATGAATCAATATACTTTTGACAACAAAATTAACGTTATCAAAGACCTTAATCTTATGAACATACCAGAAATATCAAATATATTTAATCTTGAAACAAACCCTTACTATTTTGAAACTATTACTGAAGATGAAAATGAAACAATTGATTATATTAGCTTTGAACAAAAACAAAAGCTATTAAAAGAAATTAATCCAAACCAATCGTTAAAACTTGGAGACAAACTTGTAAAATACTGGATTAATGAAACAGTTGAAGCAGTAGGAACAAAAACATTTAATTGGGCATATTGGACAAATCCTTTTTCAATTGAATTTAAAGAAGTTACTCAAATAATATTTTTAGACTTGGCACAATTAAAATCTAAACTATCCGCACATAAAACTCGGTATTATTATGTGGAATTAAAAACTAATCATTCTGACATTATAAGTATTTGCTTTGACACATTATTAAAAGAATCTTTTTACATTTGTTTTTCTGATTTTAAATTAGATTTAGATGAGTATGATTTTGTTCAAGCATTAAGTTATTTTTCTAATGGGGTTGGATATAAGTTTAATTCCGAAAAAACAATAAAGTTATCAGATAATAATAATTCTGATTCAGTTTTGTTAATTTCCTATTTGCTTTTAGTTTTAAACACTTCTGATTTGCACGAATCACTAGAAAAAATTATTTCTAATGGTGAAACTAGTGCAATAGGATACACCATTTTAAAAACATGGTTATGGTATAATTATATTATAGGATTCTCAAACAAACCATATGTTGCACTCAGCGCATAAAATTTTATTTAAACAAATACTATTTTATAATTTATAATGAGTAATTTTAATATTCAATTTGCAAGACTTGAACAATGGACTCGTATAAAATCCCATGCGGAAAAATTTCAGGAACCCCCAAGCCCGTCTATCAAATACACTTTAAAACCAAACTTTTTATGGGAAAATAAATATCAAAAAACACATATAATGGTAGAACCGATAGATTCAGTTGATTGTGGTCTTACATTAAAATCTAATAGATATAACCCAGTTGTTTTAAATTTAGCGGATAACTCATTTCCCGGAGGTTGTGTTGGCTTTGGTTCTGGAGCTCAAGAAGAATCTATTTTTAGAAGGTCTAATTATTTTAAATCCCTAGACATAAAATTTTACCCACTGGAATTATCCGAATGTATTTATTCACCTGAAATTACTATATTTACAAAATCAGAAAATGCAGGATGGTCACCATTAGATAATCCATACAAATTAGATTTTATCGCTTGTCCTGGTATTAAATTTCCTGTTCTCGAATCCGGTCAATTGAGTAAATCTGACCGGGAAATTTTTGCCAACAAAGTAGACTTGATATTACAAACAGCATATACACACGCACATGATTCAGTTGTACTTGGTGCACTAGGATGTGGTGCATGGAAATGTCCACCTGACCAAGTTGCACAAATATTTTCTCAAGTTATTTCAAAATACTCAGGTGCTTTTAAGCTAATTGATTTCGCTATATTAAAACCATCAAAATCAATGTATTTACTTAATGACATTCATCAAACTAACTCCAATTTTGAAATTTTTAGTCAAGTATTTAATTAAAATACAGTTTATTGTTTATTGTTTTTATTAAAAAAATTGTCATTTGATACAGATTTTGTTAATAAAAACAGTTTATTTTTTTATTAAAAAAATTGTCATTTGATACAGATTTTGTTAATAAAAACAGTTTATTTTTTTATTAAAAAAATTGAAATTTATTAATACAATAGAATAACAAGAATTAATTTTCTAATGCTATATTATGTCCAATACTATATTAATACTGAACAAAATTATCCAGTTTCCCATCAAATAGGAAATGAAATTTTAATAAAATCATGGCAACAGGTTATGAATTTACAAGTAAATGATTTAATTGAAAACTATGACAATAAAAAATCAAATTATCAACCAATGTATTTGTTTTTAAAATATGAAAACAATAAAGAAAAAACAATTATTGATAATCTTTTTAAACCAAATATTTTACCTACAAGTAATTTTAATATTGTTGTTAATATTTTTCAAACAACCGATAATATCATTGTAATTAAATTGTAACTTACGCAGATTTTTTTATTTTATTAGCTAAAAATAATATTTTATTTGAGTCCAAGTGTCCTACGATAACTGGACTTGGTAGTTTTGCTTCTTCATAAAACTTTATTAAATTTAAATCCAATGAATTTTTTTCAACACCAGTACCAACAATGAAATAGTTCACATAAGGAATAAAACTTAATATATTTGTTTCATTTACTCCACTTGCTAAAGCGAGTGGAACTCCATTTGCTTTTGCACTTATAATTTTTAAGTGTTCCAAATCAATTGGTATGCCTGTTGAAATTCCGCTTGTAACACAAACATCAAAATATTTTTCGGGTTCCCAATTTTGATTACATAAATTGTTGGGTGATTCAAATAAAAGTTGGTTATTTCCTTTTAAACAAAATCCACCAAAATACAATCCTTTCCATTGTCTTTGTTGTAAAATTTGTTTAGCATTTAAAATATCTGTTAAATAATTGACTTGACCCAATCCCTTATCAATCCATAAAGCATCGGCATCAATTGGTAATGAAATTGCTGCAGTAACACTATCACACATAAAATTTATTCCAATAAACTCAGATGGAAATAATTTTCTAACATAAAAATAACAATCAACAATTGTCTTAACACTTAAACAAGCTTCACCAATTGTTAAAAATACTCCATCTGCGTTGTTGTTAAATGCAATTTTAACTTGTTCAAGTGTTCTTTCCTTAATATCAGTATTTGGTTCATTAATTATATGAACTACTATTATTAATTTATTATTTGAATCATACATTAAAAGTTAAATATTAACGCCTAATTATCCAATTAATATTCAATTTTTTTTATTTTTAATTGATAAATACTTATTTTTATATTTTAAGTACTTTTGATTTAAAACTCTTAAGTTATCTAATGTTGTCAATGTCACTACACCACCAGTTTTATTATAAGTTGTTCCATTTAATACTAAACTTATTTCTTTATAAAATGATGTTATAGGATTTTGATTATAACAATTTCCTTTAAATCTATTTAAAAATGTTAAATCCGATGGAAAATTATTCATGGATTTAAACCAGTTTCCAAATTCATTTGAAAAAATATTATCATTTTCTGATATACCACATCCATTTAACCAATTTATTCTACTGATAACTCCTTGATTATCATAATTTACTATAATATTTGAAACAATAGAATTATAATTTTCAACACCACAGTCGCACAGAAACTCATTTAAACTAATATTATTGCTTATATTTCTACAAAAAGTGTCAGGGGTAATGTTAAATTCTCTTAAGAAATTTTCAACGTTTAGTGTTAACATACCATTAAATGCTTTTATATAACATAATTTACTATAAGTTGATAAACCATCTGGATATTTTTGAAATGGATAAACTAAACTTAATCTTGTGTAATCTTCTGAATCAAAAGAATTTTCAGCCGAAAATTTCGATTCTAATTTTATTGTTTCTCCTGCTCTTAATAAAACCCAACAATCATTTAGTTTTTTGTATTGATTTGTTGTTAAACCAAGTTCTCTTGCTTTTAAATTAATTATATTATCAACACTTAAGTTTCCATTAAATCTAATTACACTTGGTGGTATAATCAAATTACTCAAATCTAAAAACTGAGAATTAATTAACTCATTTGCTGGTGGTAATAATCCAACAACATTAAGAAAAAACTTAATTCTTGAATTTAACACAATTTTATTCAAAAGATTATATTGGGGATAAAAACTTGGGACACCAAATGGACTTGCATTAATATGTGTTGATAATTGTGTACCACTATATGAAATATCGTCACATAATATTAACAATACTTTTTTTCCTAAAGGTATTTCTGGTATTTTTATGTCTCCATTTTCGTCCAATAGATTTTTTGCCAAATCTTGTGGTTCTGATGTGCTTTTTATAGAAGAATAAATATGATTAATAACAATTCCTTTATCTCTTAAATGTTTAAGCATGTACAAAGAATAAAAAATATTTGATTTTTGTAAACCATCATCGGTTGTTATTAAAACTGGTTCATAACTTTCTGTATTTACTAATTTAACTATTTCGTTCATATTTAAATCTAATATTTGAATGAATGTATCGCATGAAACATATTGTACTGCTTCTAACATTGATTTTACAAAATCAAAATAACCACGACAACATGTTTGAGAATCAACATATCTTATAATATTATTAATATTTTGAGAGTGGTCAATATCATATTGTCTTAAATCATTAAATTTTTCTAAATTTTGATCAATTAAATCATAACATGTTTGTTGCAAATTTTGCATTATAATTATACTATATATTATTTATATTATATATGTCTTTTAAAATTCAAATATTATTTGGATTGGTGTTTTTTAACCCATAATAATAATTAATTCTAGTATAATTATAGATGAAAAAACTTTTAAACATCGACGGGGGCGGTGTACGAGTTTATTGGTCTTTATTAGTATTAGAATATATAGAAAATAAAACCGGCAAGCAAATTATTGATTTGTTTGATTATTTTTCCGGTGTTTCTGCTAGCTCAATAGTTATGAGTTGTCTACTAACAAAGTACTCTATTAAAGAATTAATTAATATGTTCGAAAATATATCTAAAAAAATGTTTTATAGGTCGTGGTGTGATGTATTTACTTCATTTAATGGACTTATATATTCCAAATATTCAGACTATTATATTGAACAGGAATTTAAACAAATTTTTGGAGAAACACGATTGCATCAGGTAAAGAAACCGTTAGCAATATTATCTTATGATTTGGTTTTACATACTCCGGTTTCTTTTGAATCATGGACAGACTCAAACTCTAATATTAAACTATGGAAAGCAATTAGAGGGTCTACTGCTGCACCAACTTTTTTTCCTCCTTTTGTTTGGAATAATTCCATGTTAATTGATGGAGGCGTTATATCAAATAATTTGTCTGACTTAACGTATCAAAGTGCAAAAACACTTTATGGACCGAATGAAAAGTTTCTACATGTGTCAATAGGAACTGGTCGATACTTACCTAAAATCACCTACAAACCGAGTGGACTATGGTCATGGTCTGGACTTTTTGGGGCATTATTTTCTGCTTCTGCAAATTATAGAATGTGCAAATTATTAACAAAACCAAAGGTTCCAAACCAACCCGGGTTTTATCGCTTTGATTATATTTTAAATTCAGATATAATACTTGATGATTGTAACTGTTTTGAAAAAATTAAAGAAATATTTTCACAATGGCTAATTTATAATCAGACCCAACTAGACCAACTATGTAATGAACTTGTCGAGTTTTCAAACATATAAACAAAAATTAAATAGTTATTCTGATTTCATTTGATTTAAAAGTTCCATTAATTGATTTTAATTTTTTATATTGGACAAATTATAAAACTATTATAAACACTTGATTTGATTAATAATTAATAAATGTCAAAACAAGAAACTTTTAATCAAAAACCAAAAACTAACTTTGTAAAATCCTATGTAAATTTTAAAACCATTGAAGATATTCCTAATATTGTTTCAAACCTAGTTATTCCGAATTTTGAAGTACTTGCTTGTGATTTAGGGGAAATAATTGACGAAATTAATAAAACTTATTCAATTCAATCAGAATCAATGGATTTTATTGAGTTGGTTTTTAACACAAATTTATATCAAGTTATGTTAGAACAAATGGATAAGTCTGAAGACCAATATATCCATTATTTAATTGTGCTTGTGGAATTTACTAAAATGGAAAAATATGTGGAAACAAAATCAAGGCTTGATACAATTTTATCAGACAGTAAAATATCTAATACCATTTTAACAGACGGAATTAAACAAGCATCAGAGGAAAGAATTGCCAACTGTAAAGAAAGAATTTCCAGTATAGTGACAGATTTACATAAATCGTATCCAAATTTTGTTTCTAGTAAGTTCGTAATCCAAATGCTTTTTCGAGAAAATAATTTTTCATTATAAATTAATTTAAAAACTAGTGGCTTTTAAATTAATAATTTCCCAATGAACTCAGTAAAATTCTCACAAGTTCATGAAGATCCAGATATTGAATTAGACCTGGTCAATAAAACTAATTCACCAAATAAAACTATTTTACTTATTGCTTCTGGTGGTGAAACTGGATTTTACCTACTTAATAACACCATAGGACAAATTGACATGGTTGATTTTAATAACAACCAAATTGCTTTGTGTATCAACAAACTTGAATTAATTTTAAAAGATAATTATGTTGAACTTGAAACTCTTGGAACTATTGGTGTTTATGAAAAAATGTTTGCAAGTTTATCAACCAATGACATTCAAGATGTATTTTCTACAGACAATTTAATTAAGCATTTTACTTCTAATGCAGTGAAATATTCTACAAAAAAAACTTTTCCAGAACATTTTACTCAAGTTATTAACCAGTTGAAACAAACTTATCCACCAGATAACTATTGGAGAAATCAGCTAACTTGGGAAACTCCAACCAAGCCAATTTATTGGTCCAATATACCCAATATAAAATCCAATTGGACAAAATTAAAATTTCATCATGTAAATTTAATTGAATTTATTACAAACGCTAATGAAACTTATGATTTAATTAGTTTATCAAATATAACAGATTGGATGGATTCAGATGAAATAATTAATTTAGTTTTGCTTGTACATAAAATAATAAAACCCAATGGGTATGTACTAATTAGAAAATTAATTAGTGACCATGATTTGTCTAGCATTATTGCTAACACAGGTTTGTATTTGCAAGATATAAACTATCAAGACAAAAGCCTATTATATACGCAAGTTTTAGTTTTGAGAAAGCGCGAATAATTCCAAATATAAATTTAAAAATATATTTATTGTTTTGGTTATTATTTGACCATCGAAATTAGTCACTTGGTTCAAAAAATTTAAAGAATGATCAATATCTAATATTGCATGTGTTGTGTAGTGGTGTTCAAGTTTTTTACCTAACTTGTTCGATACATAATTATGAATTATTAAACTAATATAAATATAAATAAATTCAATGGTGCCAAATGCTAGTAATCGCGTGTTTGTATTCGAATGTGCAATTTCATTTAAATATTCTTCAAATTGGAAAATTGGCTTGGGTTTTGCGTTTGGACAATTATCTGTAAATCCTATCACACGCAAATAATCAATAAATGTTTCTGTATGGGGTTTAGTATTTAAACTACCAAATTCATCAAGATAATTTGAATAATAAATTGTTTTAATTTGATTATCTGTTTCAGCTAATGAAACACTTAACATTAAATCTCCCCAAGCCTTTACTGCCCAGTAAAATGGTTCTTGAGCTTGTAAAAAAGATTTCAAATCCAATTGTCTAGATACCAATTGAGAAAAAAACTCATGGGTACAAATCCGATTATAAATCTCAAATTGAGAAATATTTGCTGATAAATTTGCATTAGACAAGTTGTTAAGTTTATTTGCAATTAAAGAATTAATAACTTCTAATGTAATATTATTTGAACAAGATGTTTGCATATATTGGAATTATCGTAATTTGTCTTTATGCAATTTATTTGTTTTATGTTCGAAAAATAATTTTACTTGATCAATCGGATAAGAAACAAATGGAAAAAATATCACAATTTGAGTTAGCAATGAGACACAAATATCCAATGGCTCAAGACCATTTTTATATTTCTCATGGGAATAATTACATGGAATTTTTTAATAGATTAGGTAAGCCGGATTATTATTGGATTGGAAATAAACAAGGTTCAGTAGTTGGAACAGCTTGTGGAGTTTTACGAACTATAGGGAATGTTAAAACCTGGTACATTTGTGATTTAAAAGTTGATAGTGCACACAGAGGTAATGGTTTTAGTATGCGATGCTTGGCTAAAGGATTGATTCCTTCGTATTTCAAATCAAATAAATGTTTTGCAATTTGTATGCAACCTAATTTAACTATTGGTAAAATTATTAATAAGCTAACTTATCCAAAAATTAAACCATCGGAAAAAATTAATATATATTTGCTTGATTCATCTGATGTTATTAATTGGTTTGACGAGATTGAACGATATTATTCTGGAAATTTTACTTTAATGTCTAATCTTGGAGTAAAAGATATTATTTTAGAATCAACTGGAAAAGCTTTACAAGTATTACATTTGAAAAAATCTGATGAAAACAACAAAGTTACTATATCTAACATACAATCAAATTATAAATATTTTATTGCACTGATTGAATCAGATGGTTTAAATGCGAAATTTGCCGATAAATTATTTGGATCAGCAATTATTTATTCCTACAATATGGAAAATTTTGACTGGAAACAAATATCTTCTGGTGAAATTTAAAAATATTGTGTTTATAATTAAAAATAAAATTATATTAGAATTATATATATGAGAAAAGTTGTGTATATTGACGGTGTGTTTGACCTCTTTCATCGCGGACATTTGGAATCTTTAATTAAAGCAAAAAATGCCCTAGGTGACCCGGACAATACTGTTTTACTTGTTGGTGTTGTTTCAGATGCCGATTGTGCTGGATACAAACGTGTTCCAATTATTAATGAAACCGATCGTGTGGAAATTGTTAAATCAATGAAACAAGTTGACGGGATTATTTTTCCATGCCCTCTTGTTGTTGATATGGATTTTATTCAACAAAACAAAATAGACATGGTTGTTCATGGATTTTCCAATGATGCCGATCGTGAAAAACAAAAACCATTTTACGAGTCAATTAAATCAGCTGGATATTTTAAAGAAATTGAGTATTATTCAAAAATATCAACAACTGATATTATTAATCGCATGAAATCAATGTGAAAACTTTATTAAATAATAATATAATTAAATAAAATCTTTGTCTTATCTAAAAGTCAATAGGGGGGTACCCCCCCCATTGGAAATTAATAACTAGTTATATATAATGAATTTTAAAGATTTTCTCAAAAAATATACTTTAATTAATAACAATTTTATTGATGATTTTTATGAATTATTTGATGAAAACTCAATAGAACTAAATAATGTATTTGTAATAAATTATAAATTACTTATTAAATGGTTAGACTTAAAATCAAAAAAAGGTTTCGTTGAAACAATTAAAAATAGCTATAAAAAAAATATTGATTATATTATTATTGAAGAAAACAAAAAAGGACCGGGAGGAAAAAAAATAAAATATATATGTTAACAAGTGATGCTGCAAAAAGATTTTGTTTATTAACTAAAAGCCCAAAAGGTGAAGATGTTAGAGCTTATTTTATTGAAATTGAAAAGGCATTATTTAAGTTTCAACAATTTATCATAAAAGGTCTTGAAGATAAAATAAAAAAGTTGGAGCGTGTTTTATAAAAAATAAAACCCTCGCGCTTCGCGAAAATAATCAAAAACCAAAAATCAATCCAGAAAAAGGTGTCATTTATGTTTTTAACGCCCTACATAAAATTGGGAGAACTATTAATTTGAAAAAAACGCCTAAATAGTCACAATAGCGGGCTTGCAAATGATATTGAACTAATTTTAATTTATGAAGCAGATAATATTAAAGAATTAGAATCTTGTGCTAAAATTATGATGAAAAAAGTACAATATCGCAAATATAAGGAAGTTTATCAAGTTGATATAAACATAATAAAAAAAGTTATTAAAGATTGTAATTCTAAATTAACAGAAATTAACAATGAAATTTCTAAACAAAAAGCAAAACAAAAAGGTGGAAAACAAATTATTTCAGAAGCAGATAGATTATTCCTAGTTATTCAAAAAAATTAACCTCAAACTAAGAAAATCTAAACTTAACTCGAGCATTAATTTGTTTAAGCCCACGTGCAATTGCACTGGTTACTCGGTGTCTACCATTTATAATTTCATAAAATCCGGCAACTTCAGTATATCCAGTTTCTTTGTCTTTATACTCCATCATAATACTAATTACATCAATTGGGTTATCTTGACATAATTGAACAAATTGGTCATCAGTTAGTTTGTTCATTCGTTCCATCCTTGGTAAGTTTCCGCATTCTTTGGGATTTGGATGCGAAGAATAGCTTTCAGGGTTACTAATACCAATAGTGTCCCTAAGGTAATTTTCAATCGATGGGGTTAATAGAATATGTGCTATATCTATTTGGTAAGTATATCCACCGCGAGTGTTAGATTTATCAAAATCAGTAATTGAATAATTCATTATAATTTTATTTTAAACCATTGGTAACAAATAATTTTTTCAATTTTTTATAATTAATTAAAATTTATAATTATAAAAAATATTTTCCCATCAAAAAAATTAAACTTCTATATCAGTTTTCTTTGCTTTTTTAACTTTACCATTAATAAATGTTCCATAAAATTCTCCTTTTTGTTTTGTTGCAGTCATTTTATATAAATTAGTTCCATCTAATAAACATGTTGTGCCTTGAACTTTCATTTCGATTGGTTCGTCGGAATCTTCACCTGAATCTTCGTCTGATAATTCTGAATCAGAACTAGAAGATTTAACCGATTTAACTGATTCATCACTTGAGTCTGATAATTCTGAATCAGAATCTGACATATCTGGAATTAGTTTTTGCTTCACAAAAGCTGTTTGAATAATAGTTGGTTTAGTTTCTTCTTTGTATTCAATTACTGGTTTAACTGGTACTTCGTTATTCATCAATTGGTCCCATGTGTTTTGTGTTAAATGGCGTTTATTAAATGATAACGTATTCATCATTTCCACATATGCTTTTTTCCCTTTGTTATTCACAACAACAAAATCAGTTAGTTTGTCAATATTTTCCTTATATTTTAGTGCTTTTGGATTTTTTTTATTTTTAAGTTTTTCATACAGCACATTAATTACCTTTAGGCTATTGGTTAACATCAAATCGAAAAAGTCTTTCTTTCTTTGTTTTTCAATAGTGAGTGTTTCTGTATTAATAGTACTAATATATTTATCATTTAACGCTGTAGTGCAAAAGCTATGGTTTTCAGGATAGTTTTCATTAAAATTAACATAGTCTACTAGTGCAATTAAGCAGTTCATTTCTTTTTCAAGTATTTTTTCTGCCTCGTATTCAGTTATTAAACTAATATCTTCTGACCCTGGGGGTTTGATATAATTAATAACACCTTTATTTATGTTTTTAATGTTATTAATATTATTTATATTATTTATTGTTGACGGTTTGTTTTTAACGTTTTCTAATTCTGATTTAAGTTTAGTTATTTCTTCTTTGATTTCATTAATTTGATTACTTTCTGATTTATTTTTAAGTATACATATTTGTTCGTGTCTCCATTTTGAATGTCTGTCTGATAATTTTTTATTACAGTAACAACAAATGCTTTCTTTTTTAATTTTATCTTTGTCAGTGTGGTGTTTTTTATTATGTTTCCACAGTCCATTTGCTGTTTGATATGTTTTATTACATTTTTCGCAAGAAAATTTTTCCATTACAAAATAATAATTTCAGTCTTTAAATCATTTATTAAAATGGAAATAAATGTTGTTAGTAACAACAACAATAAATAACAATTTAACAACATTTTTATTTTATAAAGTAATCCAATAAATTATAATTATTTATTATAATATAACAAATAATTATAATAGTAATAACATCATAAACTAAAAATACAAATGGGAAAAAAATGGATTAGAAAAACTAATAATAATAAAATAAAAATTATCCAATATTTTTCGATAAATTTTAAAAAAAAAATCGCGTGGAATTAATGAGTTGTTGTTGTTTGTTCCAAATACAAATCATAACAGCCGATGTTAATGTATGGAAATTATTATAAAGATGTATATCATCATAATTATTCTACAATAACATATGATATATGTTTTTTTCAAACATATTTTAGATGAATATATATGTACATAAAAGTGGTACTTTTGTTGTCTTTTATATGGAATACATGTTGTCACATTTGCGTAACTGGAACTCGCGGAAATAAAAACAAACAAGATAATAAATATTATAGTTGTTATAATACAACAACATGTATTCCATATAAAAGACAACAAAAGTACCACTTTTATGTACAACAAGTACCATACTAGTTTACATAATAATTCATATTTTATAAGTATATATATAAATATTTACAGTTGATTTCCATATATAAAATAATTTCCATACATTAATATCGGCTGTTATGATTTGTATTTGGAACAAACAACAGTTGGGGGGTCGGGCGCGCGCGCGAAATTTTTTTGTAAAACTCAACTTTTTTTTTCCAAATTTTTTTACTGGGTTTTTTATTTATGTAAATTTATTATTTGGTTTAACAGTTAAAATTAATTTCAACCGATTATTAAAAACAGTTTATGCCCAAAATATATTGCAATGGGGTTTTTGATTTATGTCATATCGGTCATATTAAACAGTTCGAACAAGCATCAAAATATGGTCAAGTTGTCGTTGGTGTTCACTCAGATGAAGATGTAGCAACTTATAAAAGGGTTCCAATTCAAACAACAGAAGAACGGGTTATCACAGTTAAAAATTCAAAATGGGTTGACCAAGTTATTCCGAATGCTCCTCTGATTACTACGCTTGATTTTATGGAAGCTAACCAGTTAGATTTTATTTTGATATCTCCAGAATATGATAACCCGGATGATCATTATTATGCAGAACCAAGAAAGGCTGCACGTGTAATTGTTGGTTCTCGTTATCCAGACATGTCAACATCGTTAATTGTCTCTAGAATAAAATCAAGAAATGATTTATAAGTTATACTTGAATACTTTTAACCAATTGGATATTTTGTTCATTAGACAGTTTGTTCAGGCTAATATACAGGAAAACTTCATTTACATCTGGTGTTTTTATAACTTGGATAAAATTGGCATTAGAATTAGTAATATTTCTCATCACGTTATTTAAGTTATTTTTATTGGATTTTTTCAAAAATATTTTAATAGTTACTGGGTTAACCACCTGAAACTTCACACCTGTACTATCTAACAAACCAATAAAAATTTCCAACTGAGACAAACAGTATTGCTTTACTTTATCAATTTCACCTGCTTCTAATTTTTTCAACATATTTAATATATCTGCATCATTTGCAAGTTTTGAACCATTCGTTGAACTAATAAGTTTGGACATTTCAAGACTAGCGCACGCATATCCAATCGATGTATCATTTAATTGTAATACTTGTGCTAAATTATTGATTGTGATTATATTTGAATATTTTATAAGTTGGTCAGGTTTAATTGTTCGACTAATTGATTTTTTATAACAACGATTTGTTCCTTTTGATTTATATGTTTGAATTTGTTGAATTTGTTGAATTGGTTGATTTAGTTGGTTTATTTGATTATCCGCAGTAAAATTATTCCATGTGGTATCAACTATAATTAAAATATTTTCAGGAACTTGGCTAATAAATTTTTCAAATTGTGTTTGTTCAATAGAACCCGAAAAGACAATTAACCTGGTTAAACTATTTATTTTGTCCAATATTTTATCATAATCAGGGACAACTTGGTTATTTTGAATTTTAATTGTGTTTGCTGTTACCGCCCGGTCAGTAGGGATAAAATTATATTTGAACAAATTAATCAAAATGATATGGTGCTTAACAGGAACAAATTTTTTAATAATTTCTGTTAAAAATTCCAGAGTATTTTTAAACCAGATAATATTTAATTTTCCCAATATTTTTTCTTGTAATTTGTTAACGTGGATTTGATTTTGTTTCAGTGATAATGCTGGGCTTACAAGTTCAGAGTCATTAGCAAAATTATTAGCTAAACTATTAGAATCAAATTCTGCTAATTCAGCTGATTCGGCCAATTCAAACATATATCCAGGTAGTTTTCCATGAATTTTATTAGAATTAAATTGTCTACCAGCTAATACGGACCATTGATTGTTTAAAATAAAATCTATCACACTATAAAATTCACTATTTCCATTAGATAATTCAGGAAATTTAATAGTACCCAATGCTATTTTATCTTTATAAGATTCAACAGACTTGGATTTTATAAAATATTCCATATCCCAGTCTAAAACTTTTGACCCAGAAAATTCTTCTAAATTTGTTATAAAATTGATAATTTTCCCGTATGGATTTACATAAGGTAAAATTCCATTTAGTAAATTAATATTTGATTTTATGTTGAGATTATGTGAAACATTGAGTATTGATCGGGAAACTTGTTTGGGATCATGCAAGTTATTAATGATAATATCAAAGGGTCCATATTTACTAATCTGGTTTATTGTCCCAGTAAGATTTTTTTCATCAACTAATCCTGTAATGTATTCTAGTTCATATAATTTGGGTTCTCCTGGTTCAATTAAACAAAACAAATTATATTGGTTTTGATATTGTTTTCTAACCGATTCACCAATTATTTGTGAGCAAATTCCAGTAATTAGAATTGATTTTTTTTTATTGGTCCCGATAGTAAAATGTTCTGTTAACCCGGTTTTTAAAACCAATCCAATTAGACAAATAAGTAACAAGTAAATAATTATTTTCCTATTCATTAAAAAAAGCCAAGAAAATAAATAATTTTCCTTGTTAGTTTAAATTAAAAGAATCACCTAATTATATTTAAACAAATAAAAACTAAATAAATTAAATTAAATGAACAAACTAAATTTACCCGGGTCAAACGTAACAGATCATACAAGATGTCAAGAAAAAAGACTAACTTTTAAACAGGCAACCAAGTTATTGGATGATGACAAGTTACTTAGCCCACCTTACCAAACAGATTTGGACCAAGATAAGGTAGAACAAATGGTGAATTCTTATTTAGCCCACCCAGAATATTTAATTTACAAAAATAAAATAGTTGTTGCAGTGGTTTTAGATAATTCAGATGATTCAATTAAACTATATGTGTTAGATGGTCAGCATCGGTTACAAATGGCAAAAATGCTATATGAAGAGCATGACGTAATTGATTATTTAAATTTTTGTTATTTTCGTGTAGATACAAATAAAGAAGCCAAACAATTATTTAAGGAAATTAATCGTGACTCTCATAAAAATGCAAAATACGTTAGTTTAGATGAATTTAAGGAATCAGTTTATATTTCATTAAAAAAATACTTACATGACAAATATTCCAATTATTTTTCAGAAAAAAAATCAAATTTAAATAAAAGATACTCACTAAGTGAGTTTGTTGATAAATTAGTTGAAATTAATTATTTGACTCAATTTGAAAATCTGGATGAATTAACCGGGGATTTAGAAGCAAAAAATAAAAAATTTAATAAATTAATAGACTATCAAGAATTTTATTTGGAGTCACCTGATATGTTTTATAAAGATGAATTAGCAAATGTTAAAGATGGTAAAATATTTTCCCTAACCAATAATAATTTTTTGGATTATTTATTAGATCAAGAAATTATTCCCGATCACAAGTTTAAAAATATCAAAAAGAACATTACACCAAAAACCCGATTAACAGTATGGGCAAATTATTATGGGGAGCTAGAAAGTTCCCCATGTCCTTTTAGTAAATATGGGTGTGTAAATAATATTTCCAGAGGTAAAAATGGTTTTCATTGTGGTCATATTGTATCAGAATTTAATGGAGGAAAAACAACCATTGATAATTTAAGACCTGTTTGTTTTAATTGTAATAGTGCAATGGGAACTAAAAATTGGCCTGATTATTTAAAAACAGTTAAAACCGCATATAGAAAAAATAAAAAAAATATTATAAAGGAAGTTTCTATTGATATTTAATGACAGTGAAATCCACTGAATTCGCCAAAAAAACTGGAACAGAACCAGTTCAAGATAAAAATTCAAATCATACCCCAAGCCACAACACAAGCACTTACGCAATAAGTTGTGCCTGTTGTAACAATGACATTAAAGGAAAGTCCATTAGTATTTTTTATTATGGAACATTAATTCAATTATGTGGAGAACCTTGTGGGATTCGTGATTATTTGGGAACCCAATAGATGTGTGTTTGCTCAATTTAAAAATATAAAAAATTATTTTTAAATTACGCCATTATTTTTTTACAATTGTATATAATAGCAATGAATATTGAAGAACATTTTGATTTATTACTTGATAAATATGAATTGAGAACCCTATACTACAAGTATTTGGCCTTTTCAATGTTAACAACAACTTTAAAAGAAAGTTTTTACTGGTTATTGATATATTTTAGTGAAAAAGTAAAAAATGAACCATCCCTTGTTACCAAATATGCAATTTTATTATTGGGAACTTTTGGTTTAAATCTTCCGGTTGAAAGACAATTTAACCATTTTAAAACTGAGTTAATGAAAGAAATAAAGTTAGCAAATAACAAATATTTTAACGAACGTGTAATTGCAATGTCCAAAAAAGAATTATTAAATTTTGATTTAGTTGAATATTTTAATGTTCTTGATCATTTTAATGAAAATTTAGAACAGTATATTGAAAATATGAAAAAAAAATACGATATTCCAATAAGATGTTTAACATTGGTAATAATTGCTTTAAATAAAAAGTTTAGTATTTTAATTGGATTATTTGCAGTATTTTATTCAATTGTCAAATCATTAAATGAACATAAAATGGAAGATGAAAAGAAATTATCAAAAGATTATTTTAAATATGAAGGAATTATAAGAAATTATTTAATAAATGGAAAGAACTTTTTAATAAACGATGAATTTAATAAAGAATACTTATCAAAAAATTTTGCGGAATTTGAAAAGGTTAATAAAGAAATTCAAACTCTCAATCACAATTTAGACCTGAAGGTTAACATGGTTATGTTTGCAATGATAATTGTTGTAATTTGGTTAAAAATAAAAGAGCTAAACCAATTTGATTTTTTCTATTATTTCCTTATTATTTATGATATTGAATTTATTGGAGACATAGTTAATGAATACTATAAAACCAAAGTCACATACGCTAAAATGCAAGAAAGATTAACTTATTTAAATAGTTTCATTCCAGAGTTTAAGGAAATAGCAGAAAAGACAAAGGTTAAGAATATTCAAATAAAAAAAATTACAAACATAAAACCTAAACTTTATTTACCTGTAGATAAAACTTTAGAATTTGAAGAAAATGATCATGTTTTATTAAATGGCGAATCAGGTAGCGGAAAAACTACATTACTTTACTTACTTAAAGGTATTGTAAAACCAACCGAACTAGAAATAAACCCAGCAATTGAAGTTGTAAATTCACAAACTTATTTAACGTTACCAAATCATAAAAGTTTATTTAGTGGAAATTTACATGATATAATAACAAATTATGATAAAAATGCAAATACAGAACTAATAGAATATTCATTACAGGCATCAAAAATATCACATAGATTAAATTCAAATGAATTTGTAGACATTGAAACTTTATCTGGCGGAGAAAGAATTAGATTACTAATTGCTCGAATTATTTATGCAGTAAAAACAAAAAATTATAATATTTTATTATTTGACGAAATTGATGAAAATCTTAATGACAAACTTGCAGTTGAAATCTGTAAAAATTTAAGAGATATTTTTAAAGATAAAATTATACTTTATGTCACACATAATGAAAAAGTTAAGGAATTATTCGATAAAAAAATATTTGTTAAGAAGGGATTAATTGAGCCCGCATATTAAACATTAAAACTAATCAATAAAATCAGCTAAATTATTGGCATTTGTGTCTGTGGAATCGGAATCATCAGAATTAATGTTTGAAATATCATAATATTCGTTAATTTCCTGATATTGTTTTTCCACATATTTTTTAACATATTCTTTTGAGGCTCCATGTTCTTCTAAAAAAGTTTTATTTTTTAAAAGAAACTCAACTGCTTTTTCTCTTTTTTTTTTAATTTCTTGAATTGACTTTTTTTTGGCTTGGTTTTTGGTTTTTTCGGTATGTTTGGTAATTCGTTTTTCGTACTCTCCATTTATTTTTTCATATTGTTCATCAAGAAATTTTTGAATAAGTTTTCCATCAATATTGTTTGCAATCATTTCATCGCGTAGTATTAAAACATTTTTGATAGCGGTTTGTTTCTTATTGTTCGCAATTACAATTCCTCTAGGGATTTTTTCTTTTTGATTATTATTTTTATTCATTCCTAACCTGCAATATACTAATAAGATATTTTTATATAAAATTTTTTCCCAATTGATAATTCAAATTATATTACTGGGAATTAAGTTCTTTAAGTTGAATAAAAAATTAATTAAATGGATTTAAAAGATGTTGTATTATATTAGATAATGAAATTGAAAATAAGACGTGGAACTCAGTCAGATTTGGATCAAGTATACGAACTCCATACCAGATGTTTTAGCCAAACTGATTGTTGGTATAAGGCATCAATCAGGCCTTATTTGGATAAGTCAATTGTATTAGAACTAGCAGAAACAAAAGAAATTATTGGAGTACTTTTACAGGGTTATTTAACTCCTTGTAATAAAAAGTTTGATATTGATGAAACTGCTAATCCTAATTTAACAGATAACTATAAGGAAGATATTTTTGAACCAGTAAATACAAATGGCAAATTATTTATGGAAAAAAACATTCAATATAAACAAATTTATGGAATAATGATGATTTGCGTTGACTCCAAATATAGAGGAAAGGGGTTGGCAAAAAAATTAATAAAAAAACATTTTGTTGACAATGCAAACAAGGTTGTTTGTTTAAATACAAGACGTTCAAACATTAGTGCATATAAATTATATCAAACAATGGGTTATGACCATATTGCATACATTAAAAATAAATATTTTTTACCTAGCGAAGATTCTATTTTTATGATAAAAGACTTGTCAAAACCATCTGAGTAAAAATTAATATAAAATTTAATAAAATTATAAATTAATTTTTTAGCATAATACTGATTTTTTATGATTTACATTTGAAAATCCAATTGAAACCAATTTAGCACCAGTATCAAAATTAAGAATATTATATCCATCAAGTAATTTAGGGTCAACATAATATGTATTAATTTCACCAATTGGGTTATCGCAATTGGTATTTAGTTTTGGAATGGCATTATTAAAATCAGATACAACAATTTGTCCTGTTCTTAAAATCATTTGGGTTAAACTTGTTATTGGGGTATTATTATATATGGAACCAATTGAAGGAGTAATAAAAGTTACATTTAAATAAGATGAATCATGAACTACATTTACCAATTCGTTTTGTAAAGTTCCTCCATCAGCATATTGAGCTTGTTTCCAGGTTATTGGGGGAAATACAACTGGTATAGCAGAAGTACACATTAATAAGCTAACTTGATCAAAAGTTGTTTCTAGCAAATCATATCTAAAAACATCTAAATTACCTGTATATAAATTAGTAGTTCCAACATAAGTTTCAACAGATGGTTTTGGTAGTTTACCAACAATTGCACTCATGGTATTGGCAAGTGGATAAGTATTTAAAAGAGATACATTAGTACTAGGACTAATTGAATATACCATTTTGTTTCTAACGGATGAATAAAACTTTTCTGCACTTACAATACCTTCATTTAAGTTTTTAAAATGACTAAGGTAACCAGCATTAATTCCTCCAGCTGAAATTCCAGTATAAAAATCATACTTGGTAGGACTAACAGCTTCAAGATATTTTAGGATTCCAATTTCAACAGCACCAAATGAACCGCCGCCACTAAATGCTAATTGATTAAGCCCATTGACTCCAATAAGCCCAAATACAAGACTAACTAAACCTTTAAAAAATTGCATTAGAATTATATAAATAAACTAGATTAAAAGTTAAAAAAACAATTTTTTTATAATTTTGGGTTTTATTGTGGGGAAAAAATTGAAAAATTAACTCCTATAGGGCCCTAAATAATAAAAGTTTAATGAACCCTATTACTCGATTAGAAATATTAAAGCTTACCTACTGCGGTTTTTCTGCAAAAATAGTTGAAACTAACAAGGTTGTTTATTGTTGGAAGTTTCCACCCACTGTTGGTGCGACAGAAATTCCAAACATGTCAACAATTTCATCTCCTCATCAACTAACTTCTGATTCTCATATTCGAAGGGACACTTTTGTTCAATTCGTTTCAAGCCAATCAACTCGTCAATCCAATGGAAAATGGAAAGGCGGTGCATGGGGAACAGATAACTTTACTGTAACTAGTACAACCTGGTTTCCAGGAATGTACATAGGTGACATTATTGAATGCAATCAAATTCATCAAGGAATTGTTAAATATTCGCCGAAACCATTTGATGGTTCAGAAACGATTATTCCAAAGACTGAGAATTGTGCGTTGTCTTGTAATGGTATTTGGAATGAAAAATCCTATGCATTTTACATGACTGAAAACATTATGCCCCAGAAGGCCACTGACAAATTATGGATATGGGGAAGTAAACGAATGGAAAGTTTACGCATAAAAATCTTACGTAGGGGTTCTGGACCTAACGTGGATTTTGCCTCAAAGATAGCCCCGGCTGCAGGTGAACACCTAGAGCCAGGATTACCTGCAGATAGAATTGCCCAGGCAATTTGGACCATAACTCAGGAAATTAACATTCCGCAATCAACTTTGTCCAAGTGTTTCTTAATTCCATTGGGAAAGTATTCTGATGATGGCAGAGACCCAAGATACTGGACATACAGTACTTATCAAGATGGAATACAAGTTGAATTTGGAATTCCAAGACCATCATCAACTGAAGCCGATATTCTGTATATTGAAACAGAAGATGATGTGACTCCACCCGAGGAAGAGGCCAAGCCAGTAGACCAAATGGAAATTGCCAAAAAGTATTGGGTTGGCATTAACGACATTTTTGACGTTTACCCGGAATCTGACTGGATGCTGGAAGACCATATGCGATTCATTCCCGATTCAATCAATTGTATTAAGGCTTTTCGTGCACTAAGTGTGGAGGCAAAAACCCAATACAAAATGTAATTAGTTTAAAGACTAATTAACTTAATTTATCAAATGGAAAAACAAATACCTGAATTTTATGTTGTTAATTTAGCTCAGGATAATTATTGTACTGGATGTAAAAAAATTTATCCAAAAGAATTAACCAATACTGAAATCAGATTATGTGGTTGTGACCAAAACAAATACCCAGTTAAAAAATTTGCATTCAGATTAATTTGCGATTATTGTCATAAAAATTATGCACAAATTGGTTCAAATCCGATAGCAATTTGTGAGAAAAAACCTAAGGAACAAATGTACACATTGGAAAATATTCCATCTGTTAATTCTGATGAACAAGAAGAATCAAGTGAATTAAATGAATCAGCAGATTCTGATGATGATTATGCCTGGAATAAAAATTGGGATGCTTGTTTAAGTTGTTTTAGAGAAAACCAATTACAAGAAATTGTTGAAGTTGCCAAATTAAAAGCCCGTCCAGACACAATCAGATGGGAGCTCCTATATAAGAAACGTGTTGGTATTTTTGATTTTTATGTTGTTTACGAACATAATCAAGTATCTTATGCACAAGATTGTGAATATTATTTATTTGGAGTTAGAAATTATGCTTTACAAGGGAACCCAAAAAAACCCAACACAGTTTGTTTAAATTGGAAAATTCAATCTTATAATCCATATGCAGGTGTTGATGTTATGAATATTGAATTGGTTGAAAAACCCGGTATACACAACCATGTGCAAATTGAATATGAGGAAAAACATTATGTTTGTAAAGTAACATTAGAAATGGATTGGAATTTCCAAATAGAATCCGTGGTAACTCATGGAGTTTTTAATGCAAGCCCGGTTGGCCAAGTAGTTAAATTTATTAAAGACGGTAAGCAAATGCCCAATTGTAGTTATTGGTAAATAAACTGATTTAAAAGAAAGAACATTTTATCTATTAATAAATGCAAACGTCAATTCCAAATGAAAAAAATGACTTGTATTGGGTTGAATCTCACTTTGACCCGGCACCTTGTTGGACAAAACCTGTTCCAGATAATTTATTAGAGGATGGGTTTAATGGTTTTATGAGTTCATCTGAATGTGTGAAATCATTTGACCAAAATGGATATGATTTATGTCCTCTTGAACAGTTATATGCGAAAACAAATATGGAACCCGAATTAGATTTTACTCATTATCGAGGTTTTAGAACAAGTATTCACAAACCATGGTTTTCTCAAGAAGAGAAATTATCAGGTTATGTGATAAATCATTCTATGTTGTTAGAACGTAAAGGTTACGGCGGTGAAGCTTTAGCCCAATTAAAATCCTATGCTAAATCTAACCCTTTGCTTTATAAATTGATTAACTATAAAACCAAATGGGGATTAGATTTATCAATTGACTACGTGGATGAGTCTGGTGAATGTTGGGAAGTATTTCATTACGAATATGATTCATTTGATTATGGGAAAATTATTCAAGTTAAATCAGCAGTTGAGTCCATGGTAGCATCCACAAACTTTGACCAAGTAGTAAAAGATTTACAAGCCAGAAAATCCGAATGGTTTAATTTGGAGTTTTTTGCTCAAAGCGAATGGAAAACAAAATATTTTGGATTGGAACCAGAAAGATTTAAAATGGTTGGATGGCAATAATTTGTTCCAAAAAATTTAATTAAACTAAAACAAATAGAAAAAATTGAAATTATTAAGCTAATTGATTACTTTAATAATTTGTAATGTCTTATACAGTTTATAATACTAATAATACTAATACCTTTGGAAACTCGCTGTGTGAAAATTATGAAAATTATGAAGACAAACTACATTTTCCAATTTCTATTTCAGACTATGTGGTTCCAGATAGCGTAGCTATTACAATAATTGGATATGTTGAATATTACGATTATTCGGAATCAGAAAACATTCCCTACGCAAATAATATTTTACCTTTAACAATTTATGACTTAAAGGTAAAACCAAACCAAACCGGTAAAATAGCCAATGGTGTATTTGAAAAAGTAAAAAAAACCAGTGCGCGTGTTACTCAAATATTATCCAACAAATATGCACAGTATTTGCAAAATGTTCAAGTTAATCAGACCAATCAGACCAATCAGACTAACCAGTTTAACCAAGATAGACCATGTGATTACTGCGATTCAGTATAAAAAGACGCGGTATAAAAAATTGATTTTTTTATCTAATATAATAGGTATAGTAAGTTTTTTAATGGATAAATATATAATTAGTTTAAATACAATTCTTACCACTGCTAACGTTTGCAAGTCTCATGGGATATCACATGCATTAGCAGTACTTGAACATTCAACAAAAGCATTAGACTCATATGATTATGGTATTAGTGAAACTGATAAACTCGCAGTTAACCTAGCAAGTTTGTTACATGATGCAGATGACAGAAAGTTTTTTCCATCAAATACAAATTATGAAAATCTCAGATATATTATTCGAGACCAACCAGAACAAGTTATTAATTTAACAATTCGTATGGTTCAATTGGTTTCATCATCTGCAAATGCAGATTCAATACCACCAGATGTTATTGGTAAAGAATGGATGTTAATTCCACGATTTGCTGACAGGATTGAAGCTATTGGATTAGTTGGAGTTGAACGTTGTTACCAATACAACAAAACAAAAGTACAACCATTATACTTGCCAGAAACTCCAAAAGCAAAAACCGAAGAAGAAATTTGGACAATTGCAACTGTAAACCGTTACAATAGTTATGTTGGCAAATCAAAATCAATGATGTGTCATTACTATGATAAATTACTTAGACTAGGTTTATTTGAAACTGTAAATCCCTATTTATACAAGATTTCTCGTGAGCGCAATGGTATAACGGTTAAATTTGCATTATACTTTGGTTCACGAGAAAATATGTCTGAATCAGATATTGAACAATGGATTAAAAAGGAAAGCACAATGATTTTATAAAATAATCTCCACTTTTTTTATTAAATAAAAATTGATTAAAAATAATTTTTCCAATTAATTTTAGTCAATTAAATAAACTATGAGTATAAAAACAGCAACAGGTGATTTTAATTATTCCGATATATTTTTTGGGCATGAATTATCAGATTTAATTGATATAACTCATAAAGAATTATCCCGAGAACTACATTGGAAAACATCCCAATTAAAACCAGGTACTTTTGGGTTTGACTCAATTGCATGTTCAATTGGGTTTTTATTGAGTTTAGAACCTTTACCCATAGATATAGAATATGGTGCTCGAATAGTTCATGATGCATGGGTTAGAAATTATTTGTTCTGGTCTGTAATTAAACCCCATGTGCTATTACCCAAATACTATTCACACTCATTAAAACCATTGGTTGATAAAAGAAGAAAAATGCTTGCTATCACGCCTTATTCAATGCTACCTGAAAATGAAAAAGAAACAAATAGAATTATAGTTAAAACACTTTATGATTATTTGCAAATAAATTATGATAAATCCCAATTAAATGAAGACACATTTTTGGATTAGTTTCCAATTATGAATTTTGCATATTTAAACCAGCTGTTTCACTAATTAATTGGTTATTTAGCGTTTTATTTATTGATTCAATTAAGTAGGACTTTAAAATATCTCCTTCTGTTAGAGTTCTTTCAACATAAATTTGGTTAAAACATGTTGAACTTTTAATACACCCGTGCAATTGGTATGTCGTTTGAACAATTTTACATCTTTCGCCGTTAAAAGTTCTAATTGATGACTTGCCTAGCCAAAATTGTAAAAACGATTTTAATTTATTTACATCAGTTAAATTTAAATCATTTAAAACTTCAAAAAATGTCTGTGCAAATTTCGGATTTGTAATACCTATTAATTCACAGTTATTTTTTAGGCTGTGTGAATTATTTTCTATTATATTATATTTTTCATTAATTGTTAGTATATCATAAAGAATTTTTGGAGTTATTTTATTTTTAAGAACATTTGTTAAACCTCCACCATGTTGTACAAACATATCATTAAAACCATTAATAAAAGCAACGGTGTTTTTATTTAAATATCTGTTAGTAATTTCATCGGTTAGGTAATCTTTTTTACTCTTTGGTGTTTCGTCTTGTAAAATTAAAAACTCATCAAATTCCCTATCTGGTAGTTCAAATAATTTCAAAGTGTATTCTGTAAAAAATCCAACATCAAACTTTGCCATTTCTTGTAAAAATGTTTTAACGTTTGTTATTTTGTTTCCATTTATTAAAAAATAACAAATTATCGGATGTAATTTAATTGTTGGTATTATATTTTCCATCATTACAGAACGAAAAAAACAATTACCAATAACTTTCCAATTAACATTTTGATTTATAATGTCAGATGGAATTAAATGGTCATCTACTTCAGTTAACATTTGTAACAAGTACTTGTGTAGATTTGAATAAAAATCTTTTGTTAGTCCACCGGCATCGGTTCCAACTGCTCCAGTTTCTGTAATGAAAGTTAATCTAGGTTTGTAGTTTACAAACATTAGTTTTTTTGTTTCTTCATTTTTAAATAATTCAACTAAAGAACGCAAAAAATACTTATTATCAATAATTAGTTCAATTCTACTTGTTGAATTGGAATTAATTAACTCTACATAAACATCAAAAACATTTTCCAGATGATTTAATAGTTTGACACATTGTTCTGTATCTAAATAAGAATGAATGCCTGATAATTTTCTTACATATGTTTTAGGCAAATATAATTTATAAGTTGGGTCAATTAATGGTAGTACATTAGGAATTGTTTTATAATTGGAATTTTTTATCAAGTATAAAATTAGCACGTTTGCAAGTCTTCCCTTATTTATTGCCGACTCAACTGGTATAATTTCATAAATTGACAAAACATTATTTTTATTAATTAATTCCATTATACAGTCGAGAATAAATTCTTCATTGTAAGTTAATAAATTATCATTTGATAAAATTAATTTTATAATTCTTATTCCAAAAGAGTTTTCTTTTTTCATATTTAAATTACTAATAATATTATTTTTTAATTTTGGTGTTATCAAATGTTTATTAATTGATAAATACTCAGTAAGCTCCCTTGTTGGAATTTGATAAATGTTTATTTCTAATACATCTTTTAAAATTTCCATATTTGTATTTAAATATTCTTTTGATAAAATAGAACAAATTGTTTGATATCCACAATTTTTAATTTTTTTATATAACTTTTTTTTGTCTGGGGTTTTACAAAAATTACATTTGGACTTACAAATATATGCAAAACATTCTTGTATTTTTTTATATTTAATATGTTTTGACACAGTTTCAAAAAACGAACAAAAGCAATTAATGTCATACTTTTTAATTTCATCTTGTAATAGGTTTTCAATTTGTGACTCTTTCAAAAATTTAATATTTGAACAAAATCCATCCCATTTACTTAAATTTGACATTAAATAATTATATCATTATAAATTTAAATAGTTTTCAGTTTTTTTATTTAATTGATAAATTGATAAATTGATAAAATAAATTAAGAACAAATCCAATGCACTTTTTTATATGAAATATTCTGGTTTGTAGGCTTTTAATTAATAAATTGAAAAAAAAATATTTAAAACCTTATCATTATTATTATTAATGTCCAACTCTTATTTGGTAATTGTAAAAACAAGAAATTTAACGTCAATGACAATATCAAAAATGATAATGTTTTCTAATTCAATCAACGCATATGAATACGCATTAAACATACCAATGACTAAAGAAAAAACCAATACAATTGAAAAATCCTTAGAAACTAATTTAGTTTGGAGAAGTTCAAAAAATTCTTTACCGATTCATGAATGTAAATTAATTCCTGTTGATAATGATATACTATGTAATATTTATCAAACTGTACCCGATAATGAAAAACTTATGACGTATATTTATAAAGAATTATTTATTAATGAGATAATAAATGAATAGTTTTGTTGAAGCAAATGCAATTAACAAAACTTAACAAAACCAAAAACAAGTTAAACTTATTTGCTTTTTCCAGCTTATAATTTTTACTTGATTGTTTTCTAATCCAACGAAACCGTTTGAACAGGCGGGTTTTTCACCCAATGGTATTTTTCCAGTAATATGGGGCTGATTTTTTAATTTAATTTCTTTATTTCCCCAAGTTAATTTTCCAATTTTAAAAGCACACGCGTTATCAGATTTTCTAATAACCAAGCTAATAATTTCAGCTGTAACAATTTGTCCAGGTAGCATGTGATTATGGCCAGGAACTACTTTTGTTTTTCCACCAAAATACTCTAAGGTACAATGATGATTATAAATTGTACCAGGTGTTGTAAAATGTGTATTAACAATTGTGTCTAATTCTACTTTATCGGTTGGGTTAACTGCTAACCCAATATATATGGGGTTTGGACTAGTAACGATATGTGTGGTTAATGTTGACCCAGAATTAGTTCCATCGAATAAATTATTAATGTGGGGAATTATTTGAGAACAAATTTGTTTAATTGAAAGTCTTAGCCCGTTTAGTTTTTCAAAGTTAGTTTTAACGAATTTTTCAACCGATTGAATTGGTTGGTGTGATTTTAACACTTGTACAGCTTGTGTTGCAAGTTCTGAATTATCAACAAACAAATCAATTTGTTTAGAATTAGAAACTTGTTCAAATTCATTAAAATTTTTAATTGTGAATCCAACTACTTCAGAAAATGGATATTCAAAACGTCCAACCATTAATTTATCTCCGGAATTAGATCTGTTAACTATCCCAGCCAAACTAATCATCAGGTATAAAGGCCCAAAATTATTTGGAGACACAAATGAAACAACACAAGGTAATTTGTGTGCAATATCTAAATATTTTTTATATTGGGATTGGTTAGCATTGCATCTGGTAACAAGAATAATATCAGGACCGGACTCGGAACTAATTGCATGGTGAAGAGCCCCTTGACATGCTAATGTATCGCCCCAATAATCATCCTGTTCAATATATTTGGGTAATTTACCAAGTTTTTCAAATTGAGAACAAATTTCAGCACCAATAGTTGATTTACCCGAACCTTGTAATCCCTGAAAAAATATAACAATTGCAGGATTTGCCCAAGCCCTTGGTTTGTATAGGGGTGTGCCTGCTAAATATTCAGATTCTGTGAAATCACCAAAATCATCAAGTCCAATAGTAATATCAGAATTGGCAGTTTCACTCATCCATTGTGTCCAGTATGTGTTAAATCCATTGGGTAATTGACCTTTTACAGCCGACACTTTAGTGACTCCAAGTACTGTACATGGGTATTTTTTACTCATCATCCAAAATCCAAAATTAACCAATTGATTAGTTACTCGAATAGAAGCATTTGTATTTAACCCGTGATATTTTTGGGCTTGAATAAATCTGGTTTTAATTCTGTCAATATCTTTGTACCCACGCAAAATAACCTGTCGCATAAAACGTTTTACAATATAACTAACTGATTTTGTTTTTACAAAAACAGTTTGATTAGTTTTAGTATTAACACATCTTAAAACAGACCCTTCCGTATTTTTACAACGGGAAGCAACAAATACTTTATCAATATTATCTAATTCCATAGAGCTATCAAATACTTTTACAAATTCAACAGTTTTTAGTCCAAGTGTGCCAAGTAGCCCAAGTGACTTGATAGTATCAAGAGCTTGTCCTGATTTAAAAAATCCAAACCAACTAATGGTATTATCTCCAGGTGTAAAATGTTGACCATCACAAAATTCTCCAGCTAAACTATATCCGGTAGAAAACAAACTGAGCAATTCTTCTGAATTTAATTTATTCCAATTGGTTTTAATATCCGATAAAATCCCATACATTATTTCATTTGATTTTTGCGAACAAATTGTTTTATCTAATTGCTCAAAAGTGGTAATCACATGATAATTTTTTGAACCAGCAACTAAAAGTTTAACATTCCCATGATAAATAATTTTACAAATAGCAAATTTACCATTGGCTTTTTCCGTTTCTACTATTTCTAAAATTTTATCATTAGCCCACGTGATAATTTTATTGTGGTCATAAATTCCCGATGTACCTTGAACAATTTCATCCTGTTCATCTTCTGGGTCTTCATCAATATCTGTTCTGCCAGAAAATTTTTCTGGACCTTCCATTAAATCAACAATTTGACCATTTTTAACAATAATAGAACAAGCTCTAGGTAAATATTTTAATAAATTAGGATGGGAAGCATAAATATCATCTTCAAATTTGTTTTTTGGTAAATTTAATGTGTAAGTAAATAATTCATACTCTTCTGTCCCTATGGTAAATTTTTTATTGGTTGACTTTATTTGTTTCATGTACTGGCTGGTATTTCCAGTAATATTCTTCAATTTGATAAAATGTTCCATTAAATTTATCAATAGATTAGATTCCGGGAAAAAATAAATCAATTTTTATTATATTTGTTTAAATAAATTAAATTCAATAATATTACATATCCATTAACATTGATGCGGCCATATCGAGATTTTTATTTGCTAGAATATACGCTTGTACACATGCTTGTCTATCAAATCCAAGTGCTTCTAAAGTAGCAATATTTCCCATATCTTCTTGTGTCAAACTAACAGTTTGAGTTTGGTCAGGTCCAGAATTATTTCCATGTGAAACAACCGAATCTGTAAAGTTATCTAATTGTTCATCTCCAGCAGCCATATCATTAAGCATTGCTTGAAACATAGGTTTAAATTGAGGAGACATGATAATTTGTGCGAATGCTTCAAAATTATTATTAAACAATTCCATCATTTGAGGTTGAGCACGAACGAAAACAAGAGTACCAATAAGTGCTGCTCTAAGTTTATCAGTTTCATCCATTTCACCCATGGCTTCTTCATATCCGTCATCTGGGTTAGTAAAAATAGACTGGGTAAAAGTTGTAGGTGCGGGCATAGGTTGAGTATGCACAGTTACTGGAGGAGATTGAATTGGAGTTTGGACTGGGTTTTGTGCTGGTGCAGGTTGAGTTTGTTGTTGAGGTTTTGGTTGTTCGGTTGTAACAGGTTTATTTTTACCAGCCATAAAAACAAACATTAATTTATCTTTTGGATTTACAGGAGTAAATTCTGAAAATTTTTGTTCCATTGATAAAATTTTACCTTGGTAAATAATTTTAAAAGTATGGGTTTCCTTGCTAGTTCCAGAATCCACATGTAACCTATCAATTACCGAACCAATAGAATCATCGGGATTAACATTATAGGGATATGTTTTATTATTAATTGCTTTGAAAACTACGTCCATTAATATATTGGATTATATAGAATGACAAATAAAATTCAATTTTTTTAGTTTAATGTAATCAAATGAAATTAAATTAAAAAACATACTTGGGTATTTTATATGCATCTGGAAATTCATATGATTTGATTTTTCTCATTAGTTTTGAAATAACGAGTCCAATATTATCCAATTTTTTAACTTGTTCTGTGGTAAGAGGAAGCTTAGAAACAATTTGAACTACTTGAGTAATTTCTTCATGTTTAACTTGTGTATTTGGAGCAAGCGAAAGTTTATTAAGTGATTCACAAATTGAATCTAGAGAATCATCTGAAACTTGTTTATTCAAGTCTAATTTAGCGAGTTGACTAATAATTTCGTCCATTGACAAGCCCTAAATAATTGCCAATAAGTAAATGAAAATTCATTTTTTTTATTTAATGTTAGCAATTTTATGAAAACTCTGTAACCATAAAAACTTCAGTTACATTATTAATTTCGCAATCTGTTACAACTAACCAAATTTGACCATTAATATCCCCACACATAAAAACACATTTGGATTCTCCTATAGACTGGATATTGATAATTTTCCATGGTCCAATTTTTTGAATTATACCAATGGTTTCAATAACTGTTTGTTTTTCAACAAATTCTAAATACGTTTTTCCTGTAGTAAGATTATTTTTTAAAATTGCCGATAAAATCATTTTATATTCAAAAGATTCCATATTATTATAAACATTAGGGTACGAAATACTTGTTGTATCAATTGAATTGGAAATTTTTTCAATTGATTTAAATATTTTATATTCGATAGGAATAGCTTGACCAGTTGGTAAATTATGACGACAAATGTCAACATCAATTATTTTATTTTCAGTGTTGGTTGCAACTTCCCATACTGTGTTATTCTCATCCATATAAGCCAGAATTTTATATCCAGAAGTAGCTTTTCCCAAATAAAGTTTTCCAGGAGAAAGGGCCTTTATAATTAAATATTTTTCTGCTGAATTTAATGTTGGTTTAAGAACTGGACAAGGAGGTAATGAATTTGTATAATCAACAAGAGTAAAACCTGATATTTTTTTTTTAACAATTAGGTTTTTGATTTGGGAAATTAAATTAGAATTATCCAATTCTTTAATTTCTGAGGTTTCAATATAAAAACCAATACTGGTATTCGTGTTGTTAGTTATCATTAATTATTATAGATAATATAAAATTAAATTGTTTTTCAATATTTTAAATAAATTACATGAGTTTACAAATACATACCAGGAGGAGGAGAATATTCTTTCTTCTTTCTTGCGGATAAAACTTTAAGACCTTCCATAATATCATCCATTTCAATTTCTTTATTTTGAGTATTTGCATTAAATGTTCTTAGTGCTTGTGATTGTTTGATTTCATTAAATAGAGTTTCAATATCACCGCCAAAATATGGAAAACAAGTTTTGTTGTCCGAAAAAAACTTGGATAATTTTGTATCAGGTATATTTGCAACTGTGAACTTTGTTTTTTCGACTTTTCCAATAAAAATTTCTTTTAGTTCTTCTGGTTCATATCCCTTAATGTGATAATGAGAATGGAAACGTCTTTTGAGACCTTTGTTGTATGAAAATAGACACTTTTCTAAATCATCTTCGTAACCAGCAATAATGAACATAAACTTTCCTTTCTTTTCAGAAAGATATTGGTTAAGCATATCAATTGCCTCTTTAGAAAAAGAATCTGACTTGTCTTCATTACCAAGAGAATAAGCTTCATCTAAAAACAATACTCCACCCATTGCACTTTCAAGCAAGTCTCTAGTTCTATGAGATGTTTGGCCAAGATATTCACCAACTAAATCATCTCGCTTAATTTCAATAAATTTATCAGACTTTAAAATTCCCATACGAACAAAAATATCCGCGTAGATTTTGGCAAACTCTGTTTTTCCGACACCAGGTGGTCCGGAAATAATTGTGTGTAAGTACTCATCACAACCGGTTTTTTCATCAAATGGGTTTTGCATGTAGTAAATAATTTTTTTAAATACATCTTTTTTAACATCTTGTAATCCAATCATTTGATTTAGTTTTTTTAAAGGCGGAATAAGATAATGTAATCTTTGAAGAACCGAATGGTGTCTGATATTGAACCAGTTTTTATCAAGACTGATAATATCTGTTATGTTCTTGATAGATGAAATAATTTGATTAATTTTTTCATCTGACCAAGCAGATTTTCCAGGTCTAAAATTAACAATTTTAAATCGGGAGTTTTGTTCAATTTGCTTGTTACTATATTTTTCATTAAACATGAATTTTCTAAAAACTTCCTCTTTTTTTAGTTGACTTTCTTGTTCTTTAATGGTATTTTTAAGTTCTTCAATAGATTTAGCGAGTTCATCATTTGACTGTTTAAGCTTAATGTTTTCTTCTTTAGCACTATAATATTCATTATAAGGAATAGAAGAAAGTAATGAAATATTGTGTGTGAGAACACAATTATTGTAAGTTAATGGGTCATAATTAGTCATAGGATTCATTAGAATTCATTGGTTTAGTATTAATATAAAATAAAATTCAATTTTTTAGTTGGGCTTGTTTGTTAATTTGTTTTTTAGTTGTAAATACTTATTTTTGTATTTGAGATATTTTTGACGATAACATTGGGCATTCCATCCTTTAATGTTTATTGGCAATAAACTTTCAGGGTTGGGTCCATTGTATATAGGTGTTCTAATAAGCATTAAATTAAATGTGGAAAAAAACTTATTTCTTACTGGGTCAGCAATACCGGTACTAATTTCATTTTCAACTTTTGTGATTAATTGTTGATGTAGGTTATGTGATATTAGCGAATAAGCAGATACATTTTGGATACTATACATTGATATATTATTAGAATCTCTTGGTTCTCTATTACATATTCCAACAGTTTGATTAAAAACCTGCATTGTCAATTGATAAGGTTCCAAAATAATTTCATTTACATTTAAAATTCCGTATTGAACAAAATGTTTAATTTGATCATTTAGTGCAGTTGTAAGCTTTGATCTATAAAAATCCCCAATAGATAAATAATCATTAAAATTGTGTGGGTTTAGTGATTGGGATTGTTGTATCCCATAGTATTTGGGTAAAGCAGGATTATCCACATAGTCAATATTAAATTCTTGTCCAACAGTCCAAACTGGTCTATAGTTCTGATAGTTTTTCATGTTTATAATTGGTTCTGCTACTATAGCGATAAAGTAGTCTAAAATATTTTGAATTCTAGGTAAAACAGACAAAACACCAACTGTTTTATTTCTACTTGTGCTTTGTAAAAGCCCATATAGTGAATTTGGATATCTTGCTTTAGCTAATTCAGATTTAATCCATGCGTGAATTTCCAAGTTAGCAAAATTTTGACCAATATTTAATTTCATGAGTCCACCATTTGGTAGTTTAGAATGGGTTGGGTCAAATGGGCATGATTCTACAGAATTTTCATGAGAGAAACAAATAAATGGATACAACATATTTGCTCTAAAATGATTAGTGTGTCCGTTTGAAATATAATATGGAATTTGTGCCATTAAACTATTATTATTGTCATCGCCATCATAATAACTAATATTATATATAACTACACGTGTTGCAGGAGAATCAATATAAATATATTCAGTTGGAGTAAATTTAAAATGTTTATTTTCTTGTAATTGAATATTAATTTCATAAAACTTTGTTGCCATTATATATTAAGATATAAAAAAATTTGAAACAATAAAGTAAATTTTAGTAGTCAGGGTACAACATTTGCAGTAGTAACAATGTTATTTTTGCTGTCATAAATAATAACAAGTGTAAATTCTTCTTTACTATTTAAAACTGCTCGATATGTTGGGAGCACATTTGTAAAATTATAGGCTATAAAACTTTCCAGGTTATGTTTACGAACAATTTTTGGAAAATATTTATGAAGAAGACTTTCATAAAATTTATCAGGGTCATCAACTGTACAGTCACCATTTAGTTTAGCAATATGTTTTGCAACTGAAGATGCTTGGATACTAATCATGTCCTTAACATTTTCACAAATAATTTCTTCCTGGTTAATAGAATAGTAAACCTTTCTGATACCAACAGCTTTCATCATATCAAGACAATTATGACAGGGACGAGCATTGCACGGGTTTCCTGACTTGTTTACTCTGACTACAACTAGATCAAGTTTTGGTGCCTTTTGATTGGCCTGATAAAAAGCACCACCCGCGCTTCCTATCGAACGAGAGTGACTTTCCATAATAGGAAAGAATAGCGTGAGCTTCAGCGTGGAGACTTCCGCAGCTATGTCCACGGCAAGTATTTCTAGGTGAATTACAACAGGGCCTAGAAACCATCTTTCCGCCCTTGACAATAGCAGCAGCTAACTGCTGGTCAATTAAGCTCTTCGACGCCTCGGTATACAACTTATTCAACAAAGTAATCTTATTATAACACATTACAAGTAATAATAACATTAAAATAGTTTATTTTTTTCAATTTTTTCTATTTTTATCCAATTTAACAAAGCATCCCATATAATATATCAAACCAAATAAATATAAACATATTATGTCCAAAAAGTTCTTTGTCTGTATTTCTTGTTTTAAGTATATATCTTCTATATTCATTCCCATTCATTAATTTCATGTCTTCAATTATATCCGAATAATTTTTACTATCAGTAACATCATATTGTTCTAATATTTCTTCAGCATAATCATTATCATCAGAATCAGAACTGACAATAATTTTTTTATTTGCACCATCAAAAAAAGTTTCTCCTTTACCTAAATATTTATCTAAAAATTGAGAACAATCAACAATAACTGAGTTACCATCCAATTCAGTTAATTTAAGTAAAACAAGTTCGTCTGTTTCCGAGTACAGATTAGAAATTGGAATGTGACTAATATTTTCTAAAGGTCTTAATACATTTGTCCATCCGGATTGAGACATGAAATATTCTTTATATGCGATAAATTGTTTAATGTTAATAATTTGTCTAATATCAAACATAGTTTCGGATGGTTTAATATATGGTTCAACAGTATCGGAATTATTATGTGTACCAGAAAGCACATTTAATTCGTGGTTACGAAATAAGTTAATAAAAATTTGTTTTGAAAATTTTGACCAGTCATTAAACCATTTTCCTTTAAATAATTGGAAAAAATTACCATAAGCACTTGGTTGAGCAATTTGTTCAATAATTGGACAGTTTCCAAAATATAGTGCAACTAATATCAACATTTGGATTGGTAATCTATAAAATCCAGCATCTTTATTTTCTCCTAAAACAAACAAATTTTTAATAATTGTTTCAATTGATGGGACACCACCAAAATGTCCAGACACAAAACTAATTTTTTCAGTTTCAACTAATGACATATAAGGAGAATTTGAAGTAAATTCGTTGATAATAGAAGGACCATATATTCCACCTGTTGAATATCCCAATTGTATAATTTGAATAGTTTCATTTGTAAATTTAAAATTTGGGAAATATTTTTGTTCTCCTGTAATTAATTTACGGACACTTCTAATCATATCAACAGACGGAATTGTTTCACCTTCATATGTAAATATTTTAGTTGTATTTGATGTGGAATAACCATCTGGAACAATAAGAACATATCCTAAATTTGCTAATGTAATTAAACAATGAATTTTACTAACAGAAATATTTTTAATATTGGATTTTTCTTGTTTATCCATATTTGTCCATAATCCGTCTGTACCAAACATTTTCCAAATGGATCCAGATGTTTCTAATTGAAAAATAATATCTGACTTATATGAAATAATTTCTTCTTTTGTTATTTTTTCTGGTATAAATATAGTACCATACACTTTAACTGGTTGTGATGAAAAATTATCACTTGAATAATATCCTAGTTTATATACATTTACTGGTTGTATATTTGTACCGTCAAGTACTCTTAAATTAAATTTTATGTCAGACGGTTTAGCATAGTCTCCTGATATTACCGTACCAACATGTTCAAATAAAAAATAATTACCAGGTTCATTTGAATTAATTTTTTCTACAAGAGTTGTAAAAGAACTTTTTACTTGATTAATTTCATTTGAGAAATCGTCAAGATCTGCATGAGTAAGTCTGGAAGATAACTTATTAAATGTTTCAGCATTTGATTTTAATTCTTTTAGTTGTGAATTTATGTAATCGTTATATTTTATGCTATTTTTTGTTTCATCATTTACAATTTTAACTGTGGTTTTTAAATTATATATGGTTGATTTTATTGAGGATAGTTCTTCATCTAAATCCATATGTAAAACTTTTCTTTTAAGCTTATCAATATTTTTTGCAAGAACATTTAATTTTGACTCAGTATTTTCCATTATTGTTTTATTAATTTCATGCTTGGCATTTTTTGTTTTTAACAAAAATTGGATATTGTTATTTGAATACATTAATTATTAAGTATAAATTAATATTTTTTTAAACGATTATTATTAGAAAAAAAATTAATAGTCTCTTTGTTCATTATCTATTATGCTAACAGAAAACCAAGTTGCCCATGAAAGACCAATAAACCCAATGAAAGATAAAAGCCAAACTAATAGCCCCCATTTTTGAACTCCGCCTACAATCCAAAGAGATAAAAAGTAAATTCCAACACAAAGTAAAGTAATAACAAGACCAAATTTTGTTGTTAGTGCTAACTTTATAATTTGTCCAAAATCTGATAACATTTGTTTAGCACCCATGGTAAAAGAAATATGTTGCTCCATTTTATATAAAAAATTTAGATATTTTTCTTTATTAAACTAATTGAATTATTTAAAAAATATTTAAAAAATTATTTAAAAATTAATTTTCTATTTGTAATTAAGTATTTAAATGAGAACATCTATTATCGTTTCTTTTTTAACTCTTTGTTTATCTTCTGTATCTGGTTCTCTTTTTTCCAGATTTGAACAATGGGCAAAAACCCATTCTATTGATATCTCAGACTCTCTAATCAAATCTCGCATTTACTCAAACTGGTTATCCAACGATAAATACATTGACGAATCCAACAGTAAAAACTTAACTTATACTCTTGGACATAACGCTTTTTCTGGTTATTCCTCTGAAGAATTTGCTGGATTAATGGGTTTTAACTCTAACCGTGTTAAATCTACTGGCCTTAGAGGATTAATTCAAGGTGAAGGCGATTTAACTGCTTTACCCACATCAATTGACTGGCGCGCTAAAGGTGTTGTAAATCCCATTCAAGACCAAGGTCAATGTGGCTCATGCTGGGCTTTCTCAACTATTCAAGCTGTTGAAAGTGCTAGTGCAATTAAATATGGTACTTTACCTAAATTATCCGAACAAGAACTTGTTGATTGCGATAACTTATCTAATGGTGGCCATGACCATGGTTGCAATGGTGGTCTTATGGATAATGCTTTCAACTGGATTGGTAAAAACAACGGTGTTTGCTCTGAATCTGCATACCCCTATACATCTGGTGTTACCAAAACTTCTGGTACTTGCACAATGAGCAAATGCGCTAATGTTGCACACACTGATGTTACTAACCATGTTGATGTTCAAACTAATTCTGACAATGCCATGATGACTGCTCTTGCTCTCCAACCCGTTTCTGTTGCAATTGAAGCTGACCAAAAAGCTTTCCAATTATATTCTTCAGGAGTTTTTACTGCTAGTTGCGGAACTAACCTCGACCACGGTGTTGGACTTGTTGGTTATGGCACCATGAGTGGAACTGATTACTATATCTTAAGAAACTCTTGGGGAACTACTTGGGGTGTTGGCGGATACATGTATTTAGGTCGTGGCAATGACCCTGCTACTGGTAAACCATACAACGGCGGCGCTGGTCAATGCGGAGTTCTTGGTGAAGGATCTTACCCTATTGTTTAAATTTGCTAGAGTTTAAAGAATACCCTATTGTTTAAATTTGCCTCTATTAATGTTATTTTATTTAATTGATTTTATTTTTATTAAATAAAAAAACAAATTTTCCCAGACATAATAGATATGCCAAAGGAACCAGTTATTTCCGGTCACTTTAAAGGCATGGCCGTTATCCAAGTTTTTAAAAATAATACTATAAATAATTGCACCTCAATCAGCAAATGGGTTGCAATTGACCAAGAGCTAATGAACTCAATGATTTTTAATTCGCGGGAAATTAAATATATAGAAACAGAAAATTCCGGCAATGTAATTAAATTATACGATGAAAATAAATCAAATATTAAAAGTACTTACTATTTTAATACTAAACATGGTCTTTATTTAAATAACAAACACACAGGCTCTGTTGAATGTCTTAATTTAATAGATTATATTGAAGAATCAGATGAACTTGACGTTTCTGAAGATTCGGAACAAACAGCAAATAATCAAGAAGATTATGGAATTTTTATAGAAAGATTTAGTGATAAAAGCGAAAGAAGATCATTTAGTAGAACAAGTTTTAGTAGTGAACGACCAAGTTTTGATGAAACTATCGATGGGATTTTTATATTTAATGATATATTAACAGAATTCCAATAAGTAAATTAAACTTAATATATCAATTGGAATTTGCTAAATCAAAAGAAAAAATACCTGATTCTAATTTATAAACTCAAATAACAAAACCACAAAAAATAAAACCAGGTAAACCATTATAAAAATTTCCTATTGACTATCATTATTATTTTTAATGATGATAATTTTCAAAAATTGCTAATCTATTTTTTAATGTAGGTAACCCACATATTTTTGTATATGTTCTTATTGCTGAATAATTATTAGTGTTTGTTTCAATTATATAATTATAATAATTAAAATTTTCATCTAAATAATACAAAACGTTTAATATCATTAATTCTGCATAATTATTTCCTCTAAATTTTTCTTCAACAAATACATTATAAAATTTAAATGTTCTTATTGAGAATTTACTATTAGTATTTTTATTACCAATAGAACATTCACTTATTATTTCGTTATCTTTATTTACCAATGTAAACCATAAATATGATTCCGATACACAACAATATTTATAAAATGAATAATAACTGGGATAATTTTTAAAATATATATTTAATAATTCCCAATTAAATATTCCGTATTTTTTAACAATTAATTTCATATTTAATAATGTATTATTGTTTAATTAATACCTTAACAATTAAATAAAAAATCATTTTTTTATTATTTTGAAATAGATACAGACCCACCATCTTTTACCTTACCATAATGTTTCCAAAAATCTGATTTACACATTGCACATGTTTGTTTTTGTTCCATCCAAATTTCAGCACACTCCCCATGAATATAATTTTTACATGTTGGACAAGCTAACAGGTTTGGTTTATCAACTGGTTCCAAATCATTAAAACATACTGGACAACAGTCTTCGATTACCTTAACAAATTGTTTAAAAGTTTCCAAAGTAATTTTCCCCAATATTTTCGCAACGGTTTTGTCTGACCAAATCTCCCCACTCGCTGTTAATTTAGCTAACAATCCTGCTAAATCTGTATCAGACAACTTCTTATTTTCAAACACCTCTGGTTTGAGTATTTTGGCAATTTTACAAATTAAAAAACATATGTGTTTACATACAATATTTTTTTTGGTAGAATTAAATTTATGGTCCGCACATGAGCACCAAAACATACCTTTTGGACTTGTTGATAATAATTTAATTTCATATTCTTCTCTACATGCTTTTTTTTCATTATATGTACCTAATACTTTAACTGTACCAATTAAATCAGAATTTTTTCCAGTTCGGTTAGCATTTGGTTCATATCCACTCAAATAAATTTTAGAATATTCTTTATCTGTAATTATACGATTAAGAATAGTAACTTGATTAGGATTGGTTAGTTTTCCACATAACTCATCAATATTCCTGCATACGGGTTTAGCAAGTTCAATCAACTGAGCTTTTTTGGCATCAACATGTTGGATACTCAAAGTAATTTTTTCTTTAGCGTCTTGAATAATTATTTCTAAATTATTCAAGTTGGTTAAATTTTCTGCTAATTGAGCTTTTTTTTCATCACACTGGGTTAGATTAAGTTGTCCTATGTCACTTATGATATTAACTGAATTAACATAATTTATTGCTTGTTCAAATTCTTCCATTTTATTAATTTGAAATAATCTAGATTAAATAAATAAAACCATCAATTTTTTCCAATTAAATTGGATATTTGATATTACCTTTATATTAAAATTAAACATCAATTTCAACATCAGTAGTTTTCTTTTTACGAGTTACTTTGGGTTTTGCTTTTTTATCTTCATTACCAGTTGTATAGGTTTTTTCCATTTCTTCCAAATAGGCTTTTTTTTCAGTTTCATATGCAGAATTATTATCAGTGAAAAGAAGTTTAAAGTGTTCTGTTAATCCAGCATGTTCAACAAATCCAAAACTATTAAGTAAATACTTGCTTTTTCTTAATACTAATTTTAAGTCAGCAAATATAACTGGATTTTGCGCAAGTCTTTTAGCATTTGAATTTATCATTGAATTCAAATCAGATTTATGAGTATTAATTTTATCGAATGGATTTGATTTAACTTTATTTGTTTTGAGAAGAATGTAAATAAGTTGTTGGTTGGATGCAATTGTTTGAAATGATCTTTTAGGATTATATGTGGAAAAATAAGTATTGTCGCGATAAATCGAATAGTAAATATCTGCAATTACATTATGAATATCATCCCAGTCAATTTGTAATTTTAACAGTTTGGTTAAATTATTATTGAATTCTTTTTTATCTGTATAGTAGTTTTTAAAAATCCACTCTATTTTTTTAATTTGAGGTATAGCATCTAATTCATTTTTTTCAAGTTCCACAAATTTTTTATACAAGTAGTTAAATGCAATAGTTGCATTTGATACTGTAGCATAATAAATCGATGGAATAGTGTTGTTCCCACCTATAGAACTGTCAACTTTGAAAATATCGTGTCCAATATTTTCTAAAAATTCAATTGCACCAATGTTGTTGGCACTAATTGCAAATCGTAATGCTTGACCGTTAAAACTATTTTTTTTGTCGGGGGTGTCGTAAAATGGAACATTTTGGTTTTGAATATAGTCATATAACTTATTTAGTAATAGCATATCAGTTTTATTAATAGCTGAAGTAACAAGAGTTAACATATTTGACGAGTTTTTATCAACACGTGCAAACATTTTTTCAAATAACCCCGGTTCACCAACACATTTTGTTAAGGTGTGAATATCAATATTAACATTTTTCTCTAATAGTCTTTCTAAATAATATTGGTTAGAACTATTGGGTGCGGATGAATAATATTCAACTGCAGTACCCAACCCAGAAATATACGGACGTGTACTTTGTAATACTGTTAAATCAGTTAAACCCATTAACATATTAAAACATTCTAAAGAGCGAACTTCTATTGCTTTGCTAACCAGAGATTGTCCTGACTTGATACAATTAAAATCAGGTCTTTTATTACTCATTACCAACTTTTCTAAACTATCGTAATCATTGTTAGTAACAATTTTAAATAATTGTGTCATTGTGGTCATTAAAAGGGATAAATTAATAAAGTAAAAATATTGGATTATCAATTTTTTTATTACTTTTCAAACAGTTATTTCGTTGGAGCCTAATAACTTTCTTTTATTGGATTTGGACTTGGTACTGGTTGTTGGTTTTGTACTGATACCTTGAATTTGATTAAGATATTCTTGCTTTTCCATTTGGTAATTCTTATCTTGGAAAATTAATTTCCAGTGGAAAGCAAAACTTTCTGGTACTTCCCATTCGAAAAAATCTAATAGGTATTTATTTTTTCTAAGAACTAATTTTAATTCAGCTAGTATATCTGTACTATTAACAAATTTATTTATTAATAAATAATTTGCTTTTAAATGCGTGTTTATAGTAGATTTTGCTTGGTTTAACAAAGTATATGGATTTCCATTTGCTTTACCAGATTTTCCAAGAATATAAATAAGATTTTGTTTGCTTGTAATATATTCTATTTCTTTTTTATAATTAAATTGGTGCCATTGATATTTGTAAATTTCAATAATTAAATTTCCTATGGCAACATGGATATTTTCCCATGGAACTTGCAAACTTAATAGTTTTTCTAATTGGGTACAAAATATTCCATTTAGTTTAGAATTTGTTGCAATGAATTCATCGATTTTTTTATTTGGAAATAATTCCACTTGTTTAAATGTATCTAATTGGGATATTTGCTCATGAAAATAATTAAAAGCATTGGTTGAATTTTTTTTAATTGCATACTCTAATGATAAAATAGTTTTGCTTCCATCTTTACAAAACTGAATTTCATGTCCAATTAATTTTAAATAATCTATAACTTCGCAATTATCATGAGTAATTCCGGCTTTTAAAACTTGGTCGTTAAATTTGTTTTTACCGGCTGGTTCAACATACCAATCCAAGTTACTGGTACGAATAAAATCAAATAACCATTTGATGGCTTGACTATTTAGTTTGCTCATTGCTTTAGTAACCAAACTTAATAAATTTGTATAAGTGTGTTTAATTTTAGGAAATAGTTCTTGAAATAAAGTTTGGTCACAAATACATTTTCCCAATACCTCGGGCACAACACAAACAGATTTTTCCACTAATTTTTCCAAATAATATTTATTTGAATTATATGGGGCGCGCAAATAATAGTCAATTGCAATTGCCAGCCCGGAAATTGCTGGATTTTCTGATTGTAATATCAGGTTTAATTCATTGATATTAATTAGCAAATTAAAACACTCTAAAGCTCTAACTTCAATTGCTTTAGCAATTACGGAATCATTTAAATCTATACAGTAGTTAATCAAGTTTTTTTTATTTTCAATTGCTTTTTCTAAACCAACATAATCATTTGCTCTAACCATGTTAAATAATTGGTGTGTGGTTGTCATTAGGTTTCAATTGAATTGTAACGAATTTATAATATAATCAATTTTTAATAAAGTAAATTTAATAAGATGCAAATAACTTTAAGTTATTTTCCGCACAAATTTTAAAAAATTTTTCAAGATCAACAATTTCACTTGGTCTGGGTATGTACATATTACTAAATGCCTCAATCCAATCTTCAATTAAATACCCACGTGACTCATAAATTTGATTTAAATCATCATATTGGAATCTTTCTCGAGCCAATTCATTGAATTTGTTAAATTGTTGATAGATTTGGTTTAATTGTTCTGGTTCTAAGTCCGTATATAAACTTGCACCTGAAATTTTTTTAACAACATTATCGTAAGCTTTGCCGCGAAACATTATAAATTTAGGGGGCGACAACTCCATTTCACCCATTCCTATCAAATTTAAACCAGTAAATAATTCAGCAATTTGAATTGGAAGTTCTTCAGTATATTGGTTTGACTTTGGGTTTTTATATTTTACAATGCAATCTAATCCCATTGATAAACAAAGAAAATATACAAACTAATACCAAATTCAATTTTTATTTAATTGAAATTTATAAATGAATACAATTAAATAAAAAAATTTTAATTTTAAAACATTAGTTTGGATTGAGATCCACAAACTAAATAATTATCTGAGTCAGCGCAAATTGTTAATAATGCCTCATTGATATTGTCTGGTAAAGTGATTTTTGAAAATAATAAAACAATTGATTGTGCATTCCAGTCAATATATTTGCAATTTGGTATTTCTAAAACTCCTTCCGGTAAATTATAATTGGAATTATCTTTATTCAAACACAACGATTCCCAAGTAAAATTTAATTTATCGTAACCATTAACTTGAATACGTAACATATCAAACCACTTTGTTTTTTGGCCGTTAAAACCAGTTTGTTCAACTTGGCGAACATTTAGTTGAATATAAAGATTTGTAATTTCACTATCAAACGCTAATCTAAATTTAGCATTTGAGCCTTTTTTGAAATCAAGTATTTCATCCCCAGTAAACTGTGATTGATTAATTTTTAGCAAATTAACTGGAACACAAAAAGATTTATTTTCTGTATTTAAGTAAAAAACAGTTTCATTAAATTTATCTTGTTCGTTTGGATTGGGTTGGTTTGAAGAATTTGATGCAGTTGGTTTAATGATTTCCTGTGATATATTTTGTAAATTTCTATTGTTTTGTTTTAATGGCATGGATAATAGTTCGTTAATAAAATAATAAGAAGTAAAGTTTTCAGGCGGTTTATTATTAATTTTAATAATTGAATCCTTATAATGCCTTGTTTTAGCCATTTGTTCATAATTTAAATTTGTAAAATCCGAATAGTCAAGTTCTTTATTAACATATGTATAGTTTAAAAACAAATATCCATCACAAATTCTATTTTCTTTATTTTCGCTTAATTCAATTGTAAATGCATGTTCATAATAGTCAACAAAGTGTAAAGGTATTCCATGTGTTTTTAGCAAACAAGTAAAAGGTAATGGAATTAAAATTGTATTCGCATATTGTTTTGGCATAATGGAATATTTATGCTGATTAATATTGATTTGATTAGAATAAATTTTGTCTATTACATTACCTCCAATTTCTAAACTAACCGATTCAACAATTTTATTTAAGTTTATTTTTGCTGGATTTTCAACTTTAATACATAAAACTGGCTCGGAATAAATACTTTTACAGTTTTCTTTTCCTGGGCGTTGTACATGCACACGTACTCTTCTTCCAAAATCAATAGAACCATTTGGAACTAGTTCAATTGTTTCTTTACAAACAATTTCATCTTTAACAAAATCAAGTAATCCTGACATTTATTAGTTATAGTAATTAACTAACTCTTTATATATAAATTTTTAAATATAGTTATTTAATAAATATTTTCATTTTCAATATAATGAACTGGTTAAATAAAATATTTATATCGAGTTTATTTGTTTTAATAGGTCAATATACAATGTACACAATGGCTATCCCAGAACAAATTCACATGGCTCAAGGAAAAACCCCAGAATCTATGGTTATTAGCTGGGTTGATAATTCAGTTGGCATTCCTCAAGTAATTTATGGATACACAAGACAAAAACTAAATTTTAAAGCAATTGGGAAATCAGAAAATTACACTTTTAACAATTACACTAGCGGACAAATTTCTTATGTGGAATTATTTGGGTTAAGCCCAAGCACCCGCTACTACTACCAATGTGGGGATTTTGTTGGAGAACCAAGTGACATTGCCAGCTTTACCACTGGACCAGAACTAGGAAATCCAACCCCATTAGTTTTTGGTGTTATTGGTGATATTGGACAAACCTCAGATACTGAAAAAACTTTAGCTCATTTATACAAAAATAATCACTTAGATATGATTTTACATGCGGGTGATTTGGCATATGCGGATTGTGTACAAGAATTATGGGACTCTTATGGTAAATTAATTGAACCTGTATCTAAATCAATTAGTTGGATGGTAGGGCCGGGGAATCATGAAATAGAGGTTTTTGGCGATAACCAGCTATTTAAAGCATTTGAATCAAGATACCGGATGCCAAATTTCAAGCCCGCTGAATACGGCCAAGTAATTATCCCCAGCGCTATAAATAAAGTAACAGGACAACCTTACTGCTCTCCAAGTCAGTTTTTAGCCGAATACAATTATGGTAATTCATTTTATTCTTTTGACATAGGAATAGCACATGTGGTTTATTTGAATTCTTACACACCATCAGATACCGGTTCCGCTCAATATACCTGGTTAATATCAGACTTGACTGGAGTGAATAGAAATCAAACACCTTGGATCATTGTTGTAATGCATTGTCCTTGGTATAATTCAAATACTGCTCATCAAAACGAAAAACAAACACTGCTTATGAGAGAAACTGTTGAAAATGTATTTTATAAGTATAATGTTAATTTGGTAATAACCGGACATGTGCACGCATACGAGCGCACCCATCCTGTTTATGCAAATAAAATCAATCAATTAGGCCCAACATATATTACAATTGGAGATGGTGGAAATATTGAAGGTCATGCAACTGGTTACCAAGAACCTCAACCAGCTTGGTCCGCATTTAGAAATGGAACTCAATATGGTTATGGTGTGTTAACAATTATAGATAAAAACCAAATGTATTGGAATTGGCATAGAAATGTGGATTCACAATATGTGTCTAGAGACTGGGTTAAAATTATTAATAACTTATAACGCTTTAAAGAAATAAACCCATTTTGTTTTAATAATAAAAAAATGGAAAATAAAATTTGTTTATGTTGTTTAGAAAAAATTAATCCTGGAGAGCAATCCGGTAATTTAGCTTATCATTTGGATTGTCGAACTCATATGGTAGTCAACAAGGCTCATACGTTTGCTGCCGGTTTAAAATTAATGAGCGTGGAAGATATTATTAAAAACGTAATTGTTAATAACTCTTGTGCAGATAAGTTTACAGAAGAAGAAAAACAAATATTGTCAAAATCCAATAATATTTCTCAAATGGTAAATTCATTGGAAGATTTTTTCAATGGTCCTAACAGCTCAGTTGCATTATCAACACCAACTAATCAAACTAGTTTATATTCAAAACTGGAAGATGATATTGTAAATGATATGTATAATTCCATGGCTATTCAATCAGAAAAATTTTCCGGTTTATTTTCAAAAAATGACTTTGAGCAAGTAATAAGTTCAAGCATGAACTTAATTATGAATGATTCTAGTGCTTATGAAGAAATAATGCAGTTATCAATGAATGGCTCAATTGATTCAGGTAAAGTAAATCCATCTGATTCGGTTATTCAAAAACTGATGTCTTTGTGGCCTCAAGAGCTAAAGGACAAGTTTGATTTGATATCAAAAGATACAAAAGATACAGCCAACCCTTTTACATTTAATACCAATGCATATTCCGATACTGAATCTGAAGATTCAGAGTCTGATGTAGTCATTGAAGAAGTCGATTAAATTTTTTTATTCAAATGCTTAAAATTATGTAAATTTTTTTCAGCATCTGTAAAACCAGCCCAGTATAACTGCGCCATGTTATTTGTTTTAACATTAAATGCATCAACAAAATCTAAGATTACTGATTTGGCTGTCGGGTTTACAGGTTTAGTCCACATGTTATGTTTCACATGCAGTACAACTTGTCCTGATGATGCATATGGATTGGAACCTAACCCCCCATCTAATACCAATGAATTTTTATATCGATGAATTAATTTTCCGGTAACAAGGGGAATATGCGATGAACTGATGCAACAATCAATCGCATCTGATAAATCAGTAAAGTTAGAATGTATTTCAGTTTGTAATTTTCGGTCAGCAACTCTGGTAACCCCAATGTGTAATTTAGAAAAATCCCAATCAGAAGAATCAAAATTTTCTAACAATTTATGTTTGAGCAAGTATTGAATTTCTTCTACTGATTTAGTTCGCGAGACTGGAACAAATAACGATTCAATAAAATTATTTACATACTTGGTGTCTCTATTAGTACTCATTATTAGGCTATTCCATGCACCAGCTGAAGCACCCGAATAAATATATTGGTTCATATCATAATGGTTTCTCAAGTAGTTTAAAACTCCTAACATATAAAATCCTTTTAAACCTCCCGGACTAACAAGAATTAACTTTTTTACATTCGCGCACATTAGTTTGGGTATTTTAACCAAGTTTATTTCCACTTTTTTTTTCAAATTTTTTTACTAAACCATAAAATTATTCCAAAATAAATTTTATTGGGGGTTTGCTAACAGCCTTACAGACTGTATTCGAAACCAGTCTAGCTTGTTTTTAAAAACATGTCAGGCAAAAAATTTGCCTTGAAAAAATTGATATTTAATTAAATTCCATCAATTGACTTAATAATAATGTTAGTATGCTTATGTTGTTTAAATATAGTAGATATGGATTGCATGTTAAAACAAAATAATAAAATATATCATCCAAAGTGTTACGAACAGATGATGAAAATGAAAGAACAAAAAAATCAAATTTCAGATGATTTAATTGATGTAACTGACTCGCTTGTTGTTGACCCTTCATCTAATCCAATAAATATCAAATATGATTTTGATAATTTAACGGCAGACAAACCAATTGGAAAATATAATGGATTAGTTTCTGACGATAAAATAATGTCAGAGGAATTTGATTTTGAATTATCTGAATCAATGGATAATGTGATTTTTGAAGAAATTAATAATATTATTGCTGGTCCATCCCATGCTATTGATGTGGGAGGTAATATTGTTCAAGTTGATAAAAAATATGTTGTTAATGCGCATTTAAAATCTAAAGGAATAAAGTATAAATTTTAATTATTAGATTTTTTATTTAACTGGATAAATAGTACCTAAATTATGAACTATACTTAACGAACCACCCGATGAATATTCTAATGACAATGATTTTTTATTTACTCTAGTTCTTAGCACTTGTTCTATTTCATAATTATAATACCTTTCTTTTTCATCCAGCCCTGTAGTATGACACCCTCTGCAAAATATATTAATATTAACATTAGTAAAATCTTCTATTTGTGGGATTTGGTCCGGGTCTGTTACATTAGATAATTCTGTTAACAAATCCGGCACAGCAGGCCCGGTTTGTCTGTTTTGTTTGTTTGAATTAAAACTATTGCATTTGTGACAACGAAATCCCAAGTAATACCTATCTTTAGATTTAAATATTAACATGTTTTTTGCATTGTATTTGCAATGGATCCCAACATTAACTTTTTTTACCGCGGAATAAATTGAATCAAAATTCACATACGTTTCCAATTCGAGTGGTTTTAAAAAGGGCTCACTAGTTGAAATTTTAAATGGACCTGGATAATATTCTTGTGTTACTAAAATTTTTTTATATGAACATCTTGGTTCTAATATTAATTCGAATTCATAACCTTTTGCTCCAAGTAATTTTGCAGCCTGGACAATTTGATTTATTTCTGGTTCTTGTGTAATTGGACTAACCGGTTCTGGCTGGAATGAATTTGTTGGGTTGGCAGGGTTAGTCGGTGGTGTCGCTTGGGCTAGTTTGAGCCATTGGGTATACTTGGCTTCAAATCCTTCATCTATAATATGTGTATTTTCCATTGGGTTTACTTTGATTGGGATAGTAAATGACAATATGTCAAATGTTCAATTATTTTAGTTTCAATTTATAAAAAAATTGATTTGATTATTGGTTCAATACAACTAATTTAGCCTATTAAATTTGAAATGGAGAGAAAAATATGTGTGGGATGTTTGGAAATTATATTGGATATAACTCAGGATAATTTTATTGATATGGGAAAATCAAATTATTACCATGAGGAATGTTATAATAAAATCAAACAAAAGCCTAATTCCAATGAAAAATCCAAATCTATTAAAAAAACTAAAAAATATAAAATTAACATTCCAAGTGCTCAGGCTAAGATGGCAACATATATAAGTGATTTAAAACTAATTAAACAACAAATTATGTTAAACCATTAACGTGTTAAATAAAAATAATTGATTAATTTATTAACTGGGATTGAATCCCGTTTAATTCTTACAATGGGACTTGATTGGATAGTAGAAGATAAACCTAAAGAAAATTGCCAATTGCAATTTAATACTTTAACTGAATTGATTGAACAGGCACAAGAGCAATTAGAACAAATTGATTCAAATAGTGCAGAATTTGAAGAAGCTATTAACAAATATAATGGATTGAAAGAACAATTGGGCTCGGTAAGTGTGAGCAAATATGAAACAGCAAAATGCCCCAAAGTTTCTAAATCTAAAAAAGCCCGAGAATATTTTATTCAAAAATATTTACCTGGGATAAAAACTTCCCATCCGCAAAAAACCGATGATGAAATTTTAAATGATTTTTCTAATTTTGCAATTGTTGATTTGTCCCCATACAAAAGTCCGAATACCGGATTTAGTGGATTATTTTGTTCTGGACTGGATTTTAGAGGTAAAGGTATTGGATGTTCAAGCCTGTTGTCCGATGAATTAAAAGAAGAAGCATTTCAAGACCATAGACCCGCCGAATCGGTTGATTATGCAACCAGAATGAAAACACATTTGGCCCAATACAAAAAATTTCCACTTAATAATGAGCAAAAAGAAGAAATGGGCTTTTTGATGAAAGGTATTAAATGGTTAGAATTTTGGGGAAAGCGTGGACACGGGTATTACGCATGGTACTAAATTATTATTTATTAATATTTTGAAATCTAATTTCATTGGAATTTTATCGGTTATAATTTTAGCATAATGGGCATTAGATGAACAGGACCAAAAGTCCTTTAGTATTGGATTTGCAAATACATTGTGTCCATGCTTATATAGTTTTTTTATAATTAAAAAGTTCAAATAAAAACTTCCTGTTCTGTCCCACAAATTAAAACTGGATGAATTTGAAACCCTAATTAAAAACTCCGGATAAAATTGACTGAGCTTAACTGGTTCCATCAAATAAATTCCATTAAGTAACTCTGACTCCATACCAGAAAGTTTTATACTAGCAACTAGATCAAATATTATTTGTTCACCATTAGAAACTAATGGTAAAAATTCAAAAAACCAATACTTTATTTTGGATAAACCATTGATATTCTTGTTAGAAGAATTAGTTTTTATTTTTACCCATAACTCTTCCAAATAATTAGTAATTTCTTCCGCATATGGGCTCATATGATTATCTGTCCAATGTTTTCTAATGTATTTGGCTATATCTACATAAGCAAATGAATTTTTTTCTTGGTCCATAAACATATCAAGTTGGGCAAAACGGGTTTCTTTTTCCATTGATTCCAACACAATAAAATCAGGATCCAAATAATGCGGGCTTGAATTTGAATCTATTTTGTTTTTCCAAAATAAATTCTTCACGCCGGCAAGTAAACCTAATCTAATTCTTCTATGCGAATAGTATTTTTTACAAATAGCATTAGAAGTATCAAAAGTATCGAAACAAGTTGGATTAATTTTTGGATATGTGTGATATAAATACATTATAGTATCCGAGGTAAATTTTGATAAAATAACTTGACAAAATATCAATTTTTCTTAATTAAAAATTCAATCTGAATCAGAATTGTTATCACAAACAAACTTGTAACAATTGATATGTTCAAACATGCACATTACTGACTCAATTTGATAAGAACTATCATCAATAAAAATAACCTTATCATAATTACTCGTATCAATATGATCATGAATATATTGACCTTTGTGTTTTATGTTATTAGTGTAATAAACTTGGTAATTCCCATAGTCAAGTCCAATTTGTTCAAAATTTTTTTTAGTAAAATTTTCTGTTTGTTTATTTCGCGCGGTTAAGAAACAAATAGAACCGGAAGATTGCTTTACTTTAGCTTCAAATTGTGCAAATCCGTCTGGGTCAGTATGTGAAAAACCTACTATGTGGTTACTCATAGATTGCATGTCCCTGGCTTCTTTAATAATTTTATCATGCGGTAAATCCGAAAAATCATTTTTTAAAATTTGGTAAAAGTGCCCCAGTGAATTTTTCGCTTTTAAAATTGTATCATCAATGTCACAAATTACAAGCGTTTTTTCATTTGAATTTATAGGGATATTAAGAAAACTTGATATACATTTGTAATCGTTTGAACTAGTTGGATTGGTCATATTATTTAAATCATTTAAACTATAAATATTATTTGCCGGTAACATTAGTTAAATTATTCAAGTATTCATTAATTATTCTTAATTTCACTTTTTATTATTTTCAATAATTTAAGTAAAATTGAATTTCATATAGAATAAAACCTTATCTGTATTACCATCCAATTAATGATTTGGCTATATAGTGAAATTGTTAAAAACAAATTAATAAATTTGTTTGACCAATACGACCCGCCAACTTATAACAAATATTATTTATCGGGATTAGCTTATATAGTTCCAATGATAAAATCATTTGCAGAAACAGTAAGTGGGGAATTTATTGACAGGTTATTTTTTAAGTTGGAAGAATCATGTGAATCAATAGAGAAACTCGTTAAAAAAGGAGAATTGGAGATTATCTTATATTCATCAAATACCCAGTTTAAATTAAAAAACACTCAAGGTTTTCTTATTTATACAAAAACCACACACTCAGTTACCAAGGAAGAAAAAATATATGTGTTATTATTGTGTGTGGAAAAACCTTATAGAAAATTTGGTTACGGTAAAATATTTATGGAAGAATTTATTGAACGGGTTAAAAATTCAAATGATAAACCAAAGCGGATTATATTGCATTCGCTTGATTCTAGTTTAGGCTTTTATCAGGCTTTTGGATTTACTGAAATTCCCGATAAACCTACCAATTATAAAAAGATATTTAAATATGAAAAATATGATGCAAACACAGTACTAATGCATTTGAAAATTTAGTTTATTTTAAATTAAAAAAATTGAAAAAACGATACCTATAAGCCGTTACATTAACTTGATATTTCTTTATAAAAACAATATGTTTAAATGCAAAGAAATAATAAAAACCAGCAGTTAAGACAGCCTACTTCTCTTACTACAATACCCATTGTCAGCTTGATTTTTAGATTCTTTATTTTAACTGGTCAAGTTTTTTAGGACTTGTAACTAGCCCGAATATGATGATTTTTATTTTTCCATCATATATTTAATTAGTATATTACGACAGCCGTTTATGTCTCTGTCTATTGAACAATTACATTTACTACAGTTATAAACTTTTTCTCCTTTTAGCTTGTCGTTATAGTTTCCGCATAATGAACATGTTTTTGATGTGTACATTTCATTTACTATCTGAAAATTGGTTTTTGTTTTTTCGCATTTATATTTTAATCGTGTACTAAATTCATAAAAACGTGTTTGTAGACATGCTGATTTCATTTCGCTACTTAGTACTGATTTATTATTACGTACTATACTTTTCGCACTCATATCACCTAAAAGTATATTAGTAAAATTTGCTGTTAAAAAATTTATTGTTTTCCATTGTAGGTCGTCTGTTTTATTTAATATTTTTCTGTTTATTGTTGATTCGTTTTTCTTTTTTATTTTTGCTGGTATGTTTTTATTTGCTTTTATATTTTCTCTTCGTTTAATGTATTTTATTAATGTTGAGTTTACGTTTGTTCCTATTTTTATTGTTTCATTTTCAGTTTGTCCCGTCATAAACGTTCTTAAACCGGGATCCAAAACAATAATATTTCTTGTTTTGTCTTCTACTTGAGTTGGAATATTTTTTTCTGGAATTAATAGCAAGTATTCATTAGTTATTAAATTATAATTAATTTTAACGTTACTATTTAATTCATCTAAAAAAAATTCTTCATTATTGTACTCATATTTAATGTTCCCTAAAATGGGAAAACAAACTTTTTTGTTTTTTAAATACTGTTTTTCAATTTCAATCGTTTTACTGGGTCTATTATGTCTCCAATATTTAATGCGGAATTTTTTTATATTACCGTTTTTTAAGTTTGTTACAGCTGATTTAATATTTGATGATAGTTGTTTTATGGCATAATCCATAACATGAGCATAAATTTTAGTATCTGAATTTATAGATTCAATTTGACTTTCTTTTATTAACTCATTTTTAATTGCATACATTCGTTGTCTTAAATTATAGAAACTATATACGTTTTTATTAATAGTTTGAATTTTTTTTTTAATTATCTCATTATTAAATAGTGCACAAGTATTTCGAATATTTGTTAAAGACTCATTATACATTTTTGTTGTAGCTTCAAACCATTTGTTGATTATTAATTTTTGTTGATTCGTTAAAATCATTTTAACTTTAATGGAACTAATAACTTCATTTGGAAATTTTGATACAACAGATACATTATTAACAACTCTATGTGATTTTTGACAATTAATATCAAACCAAGAGTCTGTGTTAATAGACTTAATTTTGTTGGAATAGTTTTTAGTAGGAAGTAAATTCTTATATTTTGGAAGGTTTTTGTTGAAGTCTTCTAAAAACTTCTTCCGTTTTTTAATATATTCTTTTACCATTAGTTTATAAAGTTAACATTTGTTTATATAAAATTTTTATAGATTTTCACTTAAAGATTTATCTACTAATAACTAGTAATATGGAGAATTTTGTATCAGGTAAGAAAGCTAGCGAACAATTAGGTGTTCATCGACGAACTCTTTATCAATGGGATAAGAAAAAACAAATAGAGGTAATAAGAACACCTGGCGGAAAGAGATTATATAATGTAAAAAAATATTTAGAATCAAAAGAAACAAATGAAGTTAAAGTAGAAAAAGTAAATAATCCAAAAATAAATAAATTATTAGAAAATAGCGGAAAGTACCTGTATGCTCGTGTGTCTTCACTTGGTCAAAAGGAAGATTTAACAAGACAAGAAACTTTACTTAAATCTAAATATCCAAGTTATAAATTAATATCGGACATCGGTAGTGGTATGAATTTAAATAGAAAAGGATTGAGAACATTAATTGATAAAGCAATAAAGGGAGAAATTAAAGAAGTAATAATAGTTCACAAAGACAGACTATGTAGATTTGGTTACGAACTAATAGAAGATATAATAACAAAATATTCAAATGGAAAGATAACAATATTAGAACAAACTGAGAAAAAAGAACCAAAAGAAGAACTAGTAGAAGATGTATTACAAATAATGAATATATTTGTAGCAAAAATTAACGGGATGCGAAAATATGAAAAAAACAAAAAAACTGAAAATGACTAATATATATAAAGAAATATCAACTTTATATCTACTAGTAGTTTACCCTTAATAACTTAACCAGGTAATGAATATGTTATCGAGTATACTAATAATTACATTACTAACCTTGGGGTCTTTACATGGCACCAGGGGAATTTTTACCACTATTCCAGAAGGTCATGTCGGAGTCTATAGAGTAATGAATCAAATTCAAACTAATTTAGTTACTGACTTTACCTTTTATAATCCGCTTTGGACCGATATAACCTTGGTTAAGGTTGTCCAAGACACGGACCATGTTTCAAATATCAAATGTGTTAGCAAAGAAGGCGTTAATTTGAATATCCCAGATATTGAAATTGCAAACAAAATTAATAAAGCTAATGTTGTTGATGTAGTTAGGTCATATGGATTTGACTATGATAAGAAGCTTGTTGTTCGTCCTCTTGCACAATATATGAGAGAGCTTTGTGCAGAACGTACAGTTGACCAAGTTGAAATTACTGACTTTCATCTTTTAGATGACCTTCTTAAAAATGAAATTCAGCGTCAGGTTGATTCGATTGGTTCAGGTATAACCATCGACTATGTTCGAGTTACTACAGTTGAAGTACCTCCTCAAATCAAGGAAAAAAGACTCAAGTTAGCTGAAGAAAAAGCCAATAAGATTCTTATTGAAGAAACCAACAAGAGGGCCGAAATTGAAAAGAATCATCAAGCTATGATGGCTAAGCGTGACAATGACATTAAAATGGAAAATGCTAAAATGGAAAATGCTCGTTTATTACAAAGCGCTGAAGCTGAACGTCAACGTCGCGGCGTGGAAAATGCCATGTTAATTGAATCAACTAAAGCTTCGGTTGAAAAAATTAGATTGGAAGCCGAAGCTAATGCCCATAAGATGGAATTAGAAGCTAAGGGGTTACGTATGTTATATGAAATTCCAGAATATGCTAACGTTAAAAAGATGGAGTCAATAGCTGACAATACTCAGATGGTTTACTGGGGAGACAAGCTACCAACCCATGTGTTTACACAATCAAATGGGTTACCTGGTTTATCCCATTAGTAAAATTAACTGGTAATTTAATTTATTTAAAATAATTTATTAAAACCTTATTGAAAAACTCGCTAATACTTAGGTTTTCATTAGTTTGACATAGTGTGATTAATTTTGCTGGAGTTACTTTGTTGTCCTTTATAATATCAAATAATTCGGTATCAACAATTTTTCCAAAATATGATTCTATAATTTCCACACAATCTACTTTTCTTAATTTTCTAAATTCGATTGGTGTTAACCGTAATTCCCTATATAGTGCGGAATCTAATCGTTCAATACAATTGGTTGTACCTACAATAATTAACCCATTATAATTACCTATCCCGTCTAGTTTTGATAACAAGGTTCCTAAATTTAATTTATTAGTTGTTTCATAAGTATATTCAGATTCTATCATTTTACCTATTGCGTCAACAACAGCTAATGTAGGGTCAATTGGTTTTTCTTTTTCCTGTAAATTTCTTGAACCAATTTTTTCCATACCAATATCAATTTCATCAAATAAAATGATAATATTATTATTGTTAATTTCAATTCCATTAATTTGTTTTAAATTCATTAACTTTGTAAACTCATCGTGTGTTTTAATTAAGCTAAATGGTACTTCCACAATATGTCGAGAATCATATAGTGCCATAGCAACAACCATTGATGTTTTACCACATCCGGGAATTCCGTGAAATAAATAACCTTTTTTCCGTTTAAGCCCATGAGATTTATAATATTCCAAATCCCTTAACTTGTCAATATCTCGTTTAATAACTGGAACATGTTCGTTATGTAATTTATCAAATGTTTCAAATAGTTCTCGTTCGGTATTTTCCTCTGATAAAACTTTATGATGGAATGATAATTCTGTTCCTCTTAATCCGCTGTACACAAAATGGTAAATTACTTTGTTAACTGTGATTTGGGATCTGTGTGCATCATATGCTTTTAAATATGTATCTAAAACATTTTTAATGGTTTTAGTGTTAGAGTTTAAAGTATATGTAACATCACAATCTTTAATGTCTTTGCCGTATTCTTTATTGGTATAATATGCAGAATCTCTTGATATTTTTTTAATTGTTAAAAACATGTCTTCTTCTAATTCAAATAATTCAACTGGTTCCAAAATATATTTATGTTGATTTGCACAATCTCCCGCAACACACTCATAGTTTTGATAACCGAGTTTTTCAATAACATACCAATTAATAACCCACATTAATTTTACATAACAATATACTTTGTTGGAATTTTCCATATATCTGGTAACTTCAGAACCTGACAAAACCATTTTATTTTTAAATTTGGCTTTGTTTTGATTGTAAAAACTTATTTTACTTTCTACCCATTGTTTACAACATATTTTATCTGATTTTAATAAATAATAGACAAATCCATTGTCTCGAGATATCGATAAACACACGTCATCTAATTCAAAGTTTACTATATTATCTAAAGTATAGGTGTATTCTGAAGTAACTGATTGTTTTGGTTCATCTTTTTTTTCTTTAGAATCAGTGGAACCGGTAGAATCTGCATTTGGGTCAACAGCTTGAGTTGCTGATTTTAAACATTTTAACTTTGGAAATTTCCAGTTCAAACTAACCCAACTGTTAATTGCTTCAATCGGTAAAGGATAATTTAGCATTCCGTTTGATTCATTTCCGATTAAAATCATTTCATAATTAGTTGTAGATTTGTATTTTTCAAGTATTTCAGTAATAAATTGTTCAATATTAGCTTTGTATGACCATAAAGTATAAGTAACTATACGAACCTGATCACCAGGATTTCCGGTTCGAGTAATTGTGAGATTTATATTTGAACTAATTTTGTAATCTTTAATGTTATTAATAGTAATATTAGTATTGTTAACATAAGTTATATTTTTAATTTTAACTTCTTCTAGTAAATATTTATTTAGTGATTGAATTTTATTACAATATTCAAGTGATTTAGAATTGGGTGTTTCTATTTCCTTTCCATTAATAATAACTACATTTGTTTCCCAAAAATTAAATTCATATACAAAACCAATTTTTTTTAACGTGAGAAATATTAACACAATAACCATAATTGATATCCAAGCTATCACTGTTAGGTTTCCAGTACATAATTTTAACAGCTCGGTTAAAATTAAGTTAAATGCAACATTGTATTCATTACCTAATCCATAAATTTGTATTAAATTTGAAGACCAGAACGGAACAATATTCACAAGACCATTATATATTGTCTGGTTAAACATTAAATTAATTGATTCTAATTGTATTGGTATTTATTATCAATTTTTTCTTAACCAAAAAAAACGAAAAACAGGGGTTTTCTATAAATTAAACCATTAAAATGCAAGTGTTCTTAATAAATGTTTTAATGATTTCGATTGTAACTGTATGAAATGTACTAACAGACACAATAAATATACAGGAATGTAATCCATGTGCAAATAAAGATGGTCTTGGACTTGTTGCCACTCTATTTAATTCTCTAAGTGATAGCCAACCTAATAAAATTGATTCAACATACAATGCTGACAGTAAATAACTTTTTGATAACTCTGTTGAATTTATTGGTTCAAATAATTTTTCTAACTGTAACATTAAACTAATTTCAAGATTAAAATGAAACAAAATTAATTTCATTTTTTAGCTAGGAGAAAAACATTGATAATATTTGCCAATGGTAACTTGGGTGGTATGTCAAGTTAATGCCATTAGAAACAACAGAATGTATTAGTATTGAAAATAAAGGAAGAATTTATACCGATTGTATGGAGTTTTCTCTTTTGCGATTTCTTCATTTGATTGGATATTGTCCAAATCAAATGGAACAATCTAAATGCTCCGAGTTTTCAAAAAAAGTATCGACTGGACTTGTTGGGGATTTTATCAAATCCCACGGAACTATTTACCCCGATGCGACTTATTATTTGGATGAGGAAAAGCCTGGACCAGTAGAGCGTGCGCACTGGGCAGAATTTGTATCAGATAGAAGTTTTCTTGATTACTATCGAAATGATGGTGCTGAATTATTTACTAGTGTGACCAATATAATTAAATTTTTTAATGGATTTTATTCCATGGGATTAAATGTGTATACGCATGAATCCAGTCTAAACAAGATTGCCAAGCATTTTAGCACCAAAGAAAAAAAAATTACATTAACTGTGATATCAACCGACACAAAAGAAGAAACAAAACCTATGAGTATGATTGTTCGCCTTATATCTAGACCAGATAATGAAATTATTGGTTCGTCACAATTAAAAAAAATTTGCATTTGCAACACTGTTATTCAAATAGACATTAACGACGATACTTACTATTGGAAGTTATATGAGGTATATTTTAAAGAAAAAAAATTTTCAAACAATTGGATTACTGGGCACTCGGTTATTAACTCTTAAAATATATTTTAATTTATTTGATATAAAAAAATATTAAGAGTTTTATATAATACAATGTCAAAATTATTAGACCATGCTGACATTTTACAGGAAAAAACTAAA
>JACCDZ010909500.1_pt1 | contig 79634 bp, 101 predicted proteins | sample 7449551 | NCBI WGS metagenome assembly JACCDZ01 (sample SAMN15323452, study PRJNA562643) | freshwater metagenome | isolation source: river surface water | place: USA:Blue River Watershed | collected 2017-08-18
ATAGCCAACACCGGCTAATTAAAGCCGAACCGCTGTTTTACGGCACAATTGATGCGTCACCCGTGTATCCGCGTATTGTAGTTCAGAGCGCTTTAGCGCATAATGCCGCCGCCGTTATTTTGGCTCAGAATAACGGGGTCGATTAAGTACCATTTCTTCCATTTAAGAAACATTAACCTGCTCGACCTTAAGCCCTTATTTTTTCTGCTCCCCGTTGCATAAAAGAGTTAGAATCATTAAAAAAGATTAACTCTGCATAACCCAAAACTGTGTACATAGGTGTGTACATAAATTTGAAGGTCAAAACATGGCGCTGTCAGATGCTTGGTTAAAAGCACATCACAACAAACCACATGAAAAGGTTTTAGAAAAAGCTGATCGTGATGGTCTTTCCGCTCGGGTTTCTGCCAAAGGCAAAATTACTTGGCAGCTCCGTTTTAGATTCATGGGTAAATTGCAACGATGTGATGTGGGTGTTTATCCCGCCATGGGATTGGCCGAGGCTCGTAAAGAATGCTTGCGCTTTAAAACTGAATTAGCCGAAGGTCGTGATCCTCGGGTGGTGAAAAAAGTTGAGCGTGAAGCCAACATGTTAGCCCCGACATTTGAGCAGTTATTTGCACAGTGGTTTTTATCTTCAAAAGAAGGGCAGACTTCCGCAGCCGAAATCAAGCAATCATTCGAGTTGCACGTATTTCCAGTTTTTGGCCAAATCCCCGCGCATGAAATTACGTTACATCTTTGGCTAACGTTCCTCGAAGAACAAACAAAAGCACGACCACATATTGCCGTTCGTATTTTGTCGAACTCAAAGCTTTTGTATCGATGGGCGGTCAAACGTGATCTGGTCAAGGTCAATCCTCTAGCCGAGATTTTTGCTGGTGAAGATTTGAAGGTTAAAGCTGAAGCCAGTACTCGAATCCTGGATGCCGAGGAAATTGCACTATTTTATGAAGCGCTCGAAAAGAGTATGGTTTGGCCAAAGAACAAGCTATTAATGGAGCTCTGCCTGTTTTTTGGTTGCCGTGTCTCAGAACTAAGGTTGGCCCAACGGAAACACTTCGACATGAAAAAGAAGATTTGGACCGTGCCATGGGAAAACCACAAAACGGGTGATGACCTCAAGCAACCGATTGTCCGGCCAATTATCGATGAGATAGTTCCAACGCTAGATTTGCTCTTTCGGCAAAGCTCAGGCAAATACTTGTTTCCTCATAGGAACGAAGACCGGCCCGTGAGCAATCGGACCCATATTAAGATCCCGAGTCAATTAACTGAATGGGTGAGGGTCAATAAAGGTATAAGCATGACTGATTGGTGTACTCACGACCTTCGGCGAACGGCGCGTTCTAACTGGTCAGCTTTAACAAAACGGATAGACATCCCTGAAATTATGCTCGGTCATCAACTTAAAGGTGTCCAGAAAGTCTATGACCATTATGAATACCTCACTGAACAGGCTGAAGTTTATCGTGCATGGTTTGATAGATTGCAGCGTATTAGATATCCGGAACGCTACAAAAATATTGTTGATTTCAAGCAAGCTTGAGTTTTGTTGTTGTCGTCGGATTGGTAACAGAGTTATATTCCTTATCTATCACTAGAACATCAAGAAGGGACCTCAGACGTGTTTAAGACATTTCTTATAATCAATGTTTTCAATTCTCTTGTTAAAAGTAAGTCTACGAAGTACACAACTTTCAATTTGGAAATCGAATTACCGTTCGTTCCAACACCTGGATTAGCTCTCCAGTTACCAAGAAATCGCGCCCTTACAATTACAAATGTTAGTTGGGATGTTTCTCAGGCTTTTTTTAGGGTTTACTTAGAGGATTATTTCGAGGTATCGATAGGTTTCGACGATATAACCTACTCAGATTGGATTGAACACTTTAAAGATCGTGGATGGAGTTGTATTGGAGAGTACGATTTTGATGTCTAAATCCAAGATTTTACGATTCTCGGTTCTATATTAATGGAGATTAATAGATGCCGTTAAATATCTGGATTTTTTGCTGGTGCGTTTCTGGTGTAATAGCAGCCATGATCGCAAGTGCAAAAGGCCGCAGCTTACCCGCATGGTTTTTTATAGGATTTCTTTTTGGGCCTTTTGGGGTTGTTTTTGCCGCCCTGGCACAAAAAAATGTAGAGGTTCTCGAAAATAAAACACTTAACTCAGGAAATCACAAAAAGTGCCCTCATTGTGCAGAGTTAATTAGAAAAGAAGCAAAATTTTGTAGATACTGCCAGAAAGAACAACCGGAACTAATTACACCCGTTGGAAGTAAACCTGACGATCCGCACATTCAGTTGCAAGTAGCAATTTCAAAATCCGATTTGGATGGTGTTAGACAGTTATTAAGTTCCAACTTTAATATCGCGGATTCAAATTTACCGATGACACACCTAGAATATGCCGAATTGTATGGCAATCCTGAAATAATAAAACTCATCCGAGAAAAGCTATGAGTTTGCATCAGTAACAAAAGGGCCCGTGATTGGGCCCTTTTTATTAGTCTTTTAAACATGCGATGTAGTGCATTTGCTTACGAACTGAATCCACTGGTAAAAACAAACCGTCACCGTAATTGGGTAGGTTTGTTCTGATCGCGATTAGATTCGGGGCTATGCACTCTTTCTGTTTCGGTGGCACTTGTGCCGTCGTCAGCTGACACCCGACCAAACTCACGCTCAAACTCAGTGATAGGATCAGAATCAATCCGTTCTTTAGTTTCAACCTGTTTCTGCTCCATTTGGCGCCGACTGAATACGTCCAGAAGCGCAGGCAATGCTTGAAGCAAAGCCAGAAATATCTTCAGGACAATACCCATTAGCCAATTTTCCGGTTAGCACGTAAGCGACCATAAATGGCCACTAATCCACCAACACCTGCGCCAATGGCTGAAACTGCAGCGACCACGGCTTCCTGATCTTCTGGAGATACGTTATATCCCAAAGCACCCAACACAACACTCAGTACTGCTACCACACCACCAACTACGCCTTTTGACGCATACCACGCTTTAGATTCACCCATTGTTGTTAGTCCTTCTAATTGTCATATTACTCGGGAACGTTTAATTCCCTCAGTTTCTCATCCAGCAATAACGGGATCTCGTCAATGCTTAATGAATTCATGTCAACAACACCCAATTTATGCGCAATCATAAACAATACGTGTTGTTGATGTTTATTCACTCGCCGAAGGTTTTGAGTCTCCATGTAGAGGTCAAAAGCATGTCCCTTGGCAACCATCAATTCCTGAGCAATTAATTCATTAGACATCTTTAATCTCGAGCTTTGGAATAATGAACTCACTAACGAACTGCTCACAGCGAGCAACTAGCTCAGCTTCGGAAGCTAAAGATGGGTCTGTATCTAACGGTACACTGAACCATTCGACTCCGGTGGGATCTTTGAGTGATAGGGGTTTAAATCCTTGCTCCAAGGCCTGCTCATTTACATACAAAACGGCGTTGAAACTAAGTTGGAACTCGCGAGATTCAGAGTAGATACGTGTTCCATTCATTGGGTCTGTAGCCGAGGCTTGGCTGTCTTTACGGACTGTTGAATGACAATTGAGATGGTTAATGACGACTACTGGGTTCTTGAATTCAATTCCGTGCAGATCACGGATAGTGGTAAGTACTTTAAGCATACTGTTTCCTTGTTGTTAGTCCGTAGATTTTTATCGTTGCTATTCGATTAAACGGCAACATACCCATAAACAACCCATGACATAAGTCCGGTGTTGTACTGGTTGTATAGTGTTACAGATGTGGTGGTGGCTGCCGCTGCACCCACAGCCCAGTCGTTGTAACTGACGAAATCTCGTTGAGCCATGAAGCTAATGACCGATGCGAGAGTTAATCCAAAACTGACAGTTAATGAAGAATCAGCATTAACTGTTGCACGACCTGTAAGAATTGTGAAGCCTGTTTCTTTATCTGTCCAGCGAGTCACAGAGCTTGATGATGTATATGGGTTCTTGTTGAACGCGCTCTTAGATGCACTGAAAGTTGCCGCTTTCAATCCTGAAGAAGTCCCAGTTCCAGCGGTGGTACATGTGACTAATAGTCTGTATGCCACAGGAACGCCACCCGAGGCCAGTTGGTCCGTAATGGTGTAGTTCAGGTCATAGTAATAACCGGCACTAGGCGGTTCCGGTTCTGGATGTCCACGACCAGGATCACTCCATCCGGTGACCGTGAGTGTTTTTGCACTTCCGGCAACTTCGGTCCATGCACCAGAATTTATACTGCGCTGTACCGACACTGCATAGTTAGAATTCGTGTAGGCTGGCAAGCCTCCTATCTCATTCCACTGATAGTTTTCTGAAAGCCTAACGCTGATCGCGACCCTGTCACCTTGCGCCAAGGTTGTCAGTGCAGGGAGCGTTCCCGCAGTACCTGAAGCAATCAACGTGTTTGCAGCCAAGGCCACTGTTTCATCAAGCCCCGAATAATATGGATTAATGGCTTTGCGAGCTTCCGGACTTATCGCTTCAATTCCGACTGTGCCCGCCGCCAAACCACCTTTAAAAAAACCGGTACCATCGGGGTTTAAAGCAAAATTTATGACCCCGTCCTTTTCCAGAAGAATAGGTTGGGTTGCCGTCAACAAACTCATTTTGTAGGTGGAGTTATCAAGGGTTAATCCCTTAGATGCAATGATATTGGCTCGAACCGCATTGACGGCCAACTTGTCACCAATAATTGAATTTGTGACCAACAAAGATCCATCAATTACTTCGGTTACTGTTGTCCAAGCACTACCGCTCCAAGTTCTGGTTTGTGACCAGCCTTGCGATTGATTGAATTCTGTTACGCGGTCAGCCGTTATTTTTCCATTATGTGGTGCTGCAGCTAAAGCATTATTCGCTAGGGTGTCATCCCAAACGATGCCCGTGTTAGCGACATAAAGATGAACGGTCCCGCGGTTTACAGGAGCGTTTTGTTTTGCCTTAGTAATCGTTTGAGTTTTATTAATGGTAAGAGTCGTACCATTCCGCCGTTTAATACTGACGGGGTACGTGATAATCAGCTGGTCTGTACCCGCAGCCATAGCACTATGGGCAGCTACAGTTGCCGTGGTACTTGCGTAACTTCGGGCACCAACTGTAATCGTGCTCGCTGGTGATATAACAGGTGTTCCAATAGTAAACGAACCATTCGCGGTTGCTGAGGCTGCGGCGGTTAGAGCCGTTGAGCCCTCAAAAACCTGAATTGTGGTACCCGAGTTCACATAGGTCGACACGGTACCAGCTGAGTTTGCTGGAAACGTATGGTTCTCGTTCGACAATACAACCGTTAAGCCTTCACCTCCACGCCGAGCTTTTGTTATCGTAAAACGGGCTGTAAGAGTTGCAAATCCTGTCCTTGTTGCTGTGAAATCCACTGTCCCCACGTCGGTAGTCATGGCTGTGACTGTGTAAGTACGAGTCGACAAAGACCCTGTGATACCTACACTTGCCACGGCTGTAACGGTATAGGATGACGAGACGTCATCCTTACCATTCATGATTTTGACTGTCGAGGAACAACCGGTGAAAGTACCACCAGAACCTAAATCATCTGTTGGAACCACGAACGATGAACTACTTAAATCAATGGAAATACCATCAAATAAGTCCTGTATCGTAAATGACCCCGTAGATACGACAGGCATAGTTACTCCTTATGGACGGTTGGCTTCAACCATAATGGTGCCTTTCGCATCAATCTCTTGGCCTGTAACCACAATTGAAGCTCCCGCTGTGGAACTGAGTTTTCCCTGCGCTGTGCATACAAACAGCTTACCGTTCAGGAATTGGCTCGCAGTTGGTTGTGGATAGGCAACGAAATCAATGCCAGGGATCGTAAAGCCCGTGGTCTTAATCGTCGCAACGTTGGCCGATGCCGATGCAATTTCGTAGAAACTGGCAATCCCATCTGGACGAACGCACTTGATTAAATCACCGGCAGCAAAGGTAATGGCTGTGCCGTCGTAAGTGAATGATGTTGTCGTATTTGCTGTGATATTTCGACCGTCAGCAATCGCCGTTCGTGTTGTATCAATGAAACCAGCAATGTTCCCGTTGCGGTCTCGTAAGGTCCATGAGAATGTCCAGCCCGTCAGTGAGGCAACTTTTGTTGGGCCATAATAAACTTCTGGGGTTAAGTTCGTTGACCCCACACCATTTTGGAATTTATCGCCCGCAGAACTGATAATTTTGACTTCATAAGGATCAGAGACATCGTAAACCGTAAAGTAGGCTTGGTATTGCGTACCGTCATTGTCCTTGGCAATAACACGGAAAATCTCCATGTCATTTACACCACTCTCATGAATAACCAGAGTGTTGTGTGAGCCCCACGCAGCTGCGGCTGGAAGGTTGACACCAATTTCACCATTAAAGCCAGCAGGAATCGTAGGGCTTGCTACGGTCTTTAATCCAAACTGGGTATTGAATGGAGCGGAGTTGACGATTTGGCTTGAACCCTTGAACCATTGGTAGGTTACGCCGGAAGTATCAACACCTGCAGCCCGCATTAAGTCGGCTGACAATGCAATACAGTTTTTGGTGCCGCCTGTTGCTTGTTCAATGGAGGTGCTACCCCGAGTGATGATGTAAACAGCATTGGTACCCGTTTTTACAAGGCCCAAGGTGATTTGAGCTACCACTTTGCTCACAAGGCCTGTTACTGGATCTTGATAATCACCTTCGAAATAAACTACTAGCTGAGGAACCGTGTCTTTTAAGTTCGCCTTAATGGTGAATTCAGACTTCGTACTGTCATGAACAACGGTATAAGTACCAGTGTTGAAGTTCGCGTTCATTCCCGTGTTGCTGCTGATTGCTGCAGCTGAACCCGTGATCCCCGTTGAGAGGTCAAAACTAAAACGCCGGTTAAGTAATTGGCCCGTAACTTCTTGAGCAGAGCTAACATTACCCACAAAAACACGCGCAGCAATACGCATACCGGCGTTAGAGTTAGCAGTCGTCCAATCCGGTAACCAAGCTACGGCGGATTCATCTTTTGAATAAACTTGTTGAGGGCCAGGGTTTGCAGTTAAGTAGGCCGTAATGGGGCGAGCGTCGTTATTATCAACCAGTGTAATCTGGCCAGTAGAAACTATAGGCATAGTCGTTAGTCCTCAGTTGTTAGTCCGTAAGCTCACAGAAGAACGTAGCTTTTGCATCTACATCATCGACTGTGACTAGAATTTGTTTGTAACCAGTCTGGTACAACGCATTCCAGCTGGCATCATCATTTGGTGCGGGCTTTGGATTTACCGAGACACGCTTCCATCTGAATTTGGAGTCCGGTATTTCAGATGTAACATCTAAACCGTTCCGGAAAACCTTGGCAATGAGCATGGTGGTTCGTGCTTCATTGACACGGAATATTGTGCCATTAGAACTGACAATTTTTAAGTCATAAGTGACACCATCTTCAACAATTACTGTATTTTCTTCATCAAGTTTCTGTGTTGCGTCCTCCGCTGAAAATAATTTGTAGTTAAGAGTCTTTATACCTGACGGTGCAGTTATGACAAGTCGGCTTTGAGGCATACTCGACATATAGAGATCGCTCCAAAGACCGTTATCATTTAGAACGGTTACTTTGAATAAACCCAGATACGGTTTTATTTCTCCGGCGCCAGTTTGTGAGAAGGCCTCGAGAGTGATTTCAGGCGTATCGTAGGTGTTATCTTTTTTCTTTATTGAAGATGCAGATCGCGTGAGCCAATACGTTGTGGCTTGAAGACCCAAAGCATCCTGTTCCATCGTCAATGTTTTTACAGGTTGACCAGATAATGTTGGGAAGAAAGTTGATTCTCCGTATGCGCCCGTGATCCTCGCCCATAAATAAAATTGCGTGTCGGGTTCATTAATAGGGTAAGCGTATAATTGTGGGCCCTCAGCGATTTCATATCGGTCACTTCCTTGAGGGTCGTTCCCGATAAACCAGTTAAGCGTTTGACCTCTTCTTAGTTCATGAGTCATTTCTGCAGTCGCTGAAATGGTGAGTGCAGTGGCTTCAGTAACAATTCCGATAATTTGGGCTGTATTTCCTCGGGAAAAAAGCGTTTCATTCGGAACTGAAGGGAAGACCATTGATGTCTGGTCTAAGAGTTGAATCTTGACTCGGATCTCATCATAAAGCCGACCCTTAGTCTGGAACTGCTGTGCCTCTGTTAGTTCAATATTCCCAGTTGAATAAATCCGATTCAAAATCAAACTCTCTTGTCCGTTAATTTCAATCCCGAAGAATGAAACTACGAGGCCTTTTATTTTTTCGGATTTAATCAAATCTACTGGGGGGAGGGCCGTATCGAATGAGTAAAGAGGCTGAACATCCAGCTTTAGGTTATTTTCAACAAAGTTTCCACTGACATTAATTGCTAACCTGCTAGGTTCCAGTTCGGCATGTTTTACCTTATCTAGTTTGTATTCAAGCGTATTTGAATACTGTTCTTCGTCTAAATAGTTTTGTTTTACTCGGAAGGCATAATTGACGCCCAACTCGATGGCAACATCAATAAAATTCAAACGTGTGATTTCAACATCGGTAAATGCACCACCATTGATTGAGTGTTGTAATGTAAACGATAACCCTAGATAGGACTCCTGCGGAATATCCCAAGTCAGCGAGATTATGTCCTGAGAACCAACTGTAGTTGCGAGGGCAGTTTCTTTGACAAATCTAAGGTTCGTTGGTGCCGGAACCCTTTTTAATCCCTCAAAGCTATATTCCGGAGCATCCCCCAGTTCCATACTTAAGGCTTGTGCCCATTTGGAACGGTTAACCTCTATCCCTGTAATGGAATACTGATACGGCTGGCCTTCGACGGGTCTAATTGCCACAACTCTAAAAGGTTTGGCTTGACCAGGGGCAGAGTTTGAACTGGTGATCCAGAATGCTGGATAATCCGATAAAGGCTCTTGTATTGCCGAGTCTAGCGTAAGTGTGGTGTAGGTTCCGGCCAAGGGGATCACAACTTGCCTAGTAACCTTATTATTGTTCCGCGTTTGGATTTCAATGGTATAGCTTCCGGCTTGCTCTAGGTAGAGCGGCGTTCTGAGTTGAACCAACGTCCCCACAATATTCCGAGCTCTGCCAGATAACCCCCAATCCATAACAGGGTCAACAATATCAATAATATCCCCGATATCCCACTCGAGGGCATAGGCCGGTACTACAAACGAGACTGAAAGCGTTTCGGTCTGAGCCGCAATTAATCTGAAATATCCTTTGTATTTAGCTTCGTGCGGGTTCGTACACCCAATAGCATTGAACTCGGTCGCATTTACGCCCTGAATTTCTTGAGCTTCGCTATCAATAAATGGTCCAAGGAACTGGGTTTGCCAGTCTAAATCGGGGTCAATATATGTGACTGTGACTTCGTTAAAGCGTTCCTTCAGGTCTGAAGCTGAGTAAGTAAAGACAACGTCTTCGTGCTGTTGCACACACATTTCCGGCACAATAGTCATGATTGACGGTGTATTCCGGTCTGAGATTATCCGAATATATCCAGACGAATATTCTACGGCCTGAGCATTGGCAGAAGACAGAATGTAGTTAATTAACTCTAAGCCATTCATTGGATCAGAGAGCACGGCATTAAACGTAAATAAGGGTATCTGCGCTTTCTGGCCGTTTGCTAGAGTTACTTCTCGGAGGGTGTCCGCATATTTGGCTTCTTCGTAAAGGCTGTAATCATCTACGGAAACTGTCGGATTGTAGCGGGCCATACCAAAGCGCGGATTAATAATAAGCTCACGAGCAATCCAAAATGGGTTATTGGTCCACATTTTTTGGGGTTTGAAACTACCGTTCCAAGGTGAAGTCTCGTCGTAGATACGTGTTTCAGGGTCATAATTGGTTGGTACAGAACAGAGTAAACCCCGCCAAACAGCCGTAATAGTTGGAAGGCGATTGAAGTTTTCACCGACCTTGGCCACTACACTCATCATGGCCGTACCCGTGTGAAACTCCTCGATATATCGGTTATTTGCACCGATAGGCTCGGAAACCTCCATCGTCGTCCAAATAACATCTCGAACGTCACCCTCAGGATTACTTTCTTCAAGCTGCATTAACTCAACAACATAGTCCTCACTGGTATCATGTAGGGCATAGATGAAGGATTTAACAAAGCCTCCAGACATTGTTTTACCGGAAATTTTCTCGTATTTAGTGACCCAGTAGGTTTCAGAAGATTTTTTGTAACGAATTCGAATGGTGACACTTAGTGACTGTGCGCCATCGTCTTTTATGGAGACTAAACGCGAAACGAGAATGCGAACTTCAAGGCGATGGTATTTATTGCGGTAAGCCGAAGGCACCGTTCTGGTAATCGCAACTTGTGGTTGTAGTGGAGCGCCGACGCTAATGGGTGACGCTGGGCCGCCCAAAATGTACGGAATTGGAGACTGACCATCGGGCTCTTCATGGATGGTGGCCAAAGAACCCCTCTCATAACAGGCAATTAGCTGACTTTCTTTGAAGTTCTTTTCACCGGTTAAACTCATAATCGGTGTACCATCTAAAAAGACATTGTTTAATTGCTGGGCAGTTGTCGTCCCTTTAATACCCTCAATCTCACCTTCCGCGATCCCTAGTACAAGCTCAAAAGCATCCCCCGAATAAAGGTTATCAGGGTCGTTATCTGGACCACCACCACCGCGGCCACGCGAAAATATAATTTCTGTCACGTTGTTAGCCCTTATTAATTTTGTTGGTTTTGATTACCGCCACCACCAGGTCGGCCTCGACCTGGTGGAACCGTATTTGTAGGCTCGTCATTTGAGCCATCAACCAAGATTGTCCAAGATGTATTTTGAAGTGCTTGTGGATTAAAGAAAAAGTCTTTTAGGTCAAGGTCTTTACCCGCTAAGGTTTCGACGTTGAAGCTGATAATATGGCCACCATGTAAGTGCTCACCGACGATAATCGGAATGGGTGTACCCGACTTAACAGTATTTTCGTAACCGGTTAAACTGCTTGTTTTAGAAGGTTCTTCCGGTTTTGGTGGAGGATTCAGGATCTGAGCAATACCCCCGAAAATTAGCGAAATACCCGCCGATATAAACATCATGCCCGCATTAGGAGCCCACGGTGTGATTAAAACACCTACCACAATCAAGACGACACCAATAATGATTCGAACATAAGGGTTGTTGCCCGAACCTCGGATCTCGCGAGCGTTGGTTTTAGCTTCACAGTAGACATGCAACTCATCTACATCAAGAGGCTTATCCAAATCGGAAACCAAACTAACGCCTTCGACTGTGCATAAATATCTGTCTGGAGTATTTAGTGGATTTAGTTCCGGAAACATCTTCAATCCAGACAGGGCTTGTCTTACCGTTGAGGCAAATAACTCGATAGGGCCATCAACTACCTTGGCGATAGCTCCGTGTAAGACTACGCGGATTTTACGCATATTGAGACCGCCCAATATTCATGACAAACCCATCATCCATCCCATAAAGGGCCACAAACCTCGGGGTTAGAACGAGATGTTTCAGTTCACTTAATTCAGCAAAATTGTTGTAATCATCAATACTCAGATTCAACGGGCCTCGGGGGTGGCTATGCCAAGTCGCAATAATTTCGAGACCTTGAATATCTTTCTCGTAAATTAAATAGGAATTGTTCGGGAATGTACTTGAGTTAGGCAGTTCTATAATTTCACCGAGTTTGGTAATTACACCGCATCGCTCGTCTTGGTCCATTTGAATATCTAGTTTTTGCCAATCTAAATTTAATAAATCCATATTACCCTCTTGATGCAAAATTCTTACGGTCGGCAAATGACATCTGAAGAATGCTCTCCGCTGGGATGCCTTCAAAAACTGTACTGGATTTTGGGTGTCGGACAACGCGCATAACTCGGGTTCTCCATCTCGGAGAATAGGCTTCTAGTCGAGATTTTTGTCCAGTCAAATGGTGAAGAATTTGCCCCCGACCAACATAGATAGCAATGTGATTGGCGACTTCGGTCCGGCCAAGACCCATGAGCAGAGCGTCACCTATTCGAACGTCATTGGCATTGGTGGATACCGTCTGAAATCCTTCTCGCTGGAAAAGCTTTTCGAAGAAATCAAATTCTGGAAGCATGTACCACATGGATGGGCGAGCATAGTCTCGAAGCTGGATACCCAAGATATCGGCATAGATTTTTTGTGCCAATGAGTAGCAATCCTGCCACCCTTCTTCGAATTCAATACCACCGTATTTTTGAAAATCGTGCATGACTTACCTCAGATCCGGACTAGACCAAATTCAGGTTGGGTGAAGCGTCTTGATGGCAATTTGAAACTATTGCCGTCCGATAAAGCCGAGAGCTCTAAACTGATAGCTTTGTTGTTGATTTCAAGCAGTTTAGAAACATACCACTGAGAGACAATGCCTCGATCAGTATTGATGTCTGAGGGGTGAACTTCATATTTAGTTACCCGAGCACGAAGTAGATATCCACGAGCGATGTACGAAGAAAACATTCCTTCGGGGTTTGGCAGGATCAGGGTTGGACGACTTTGTTCACCACCAGCTTTATCGCCCTCACCACTTAGATTAAAGGGTGTGAGACTCCAAGCTTGGTTATTCCAACTAATACTGTCCTGAAGGCAGAAACGCCAAGTTGTGGTTGATTGACCTGTAAGGACTTCAAGTTTTAGGAGAGTAAATGGTTCGGGCTGTGATAGATCAGCCATCGTCGAATTGAACGAGGTGGTGCTCATAGTTGTTAGTCCTGATTTTTAGGTTTTATGATACACCAAAAAAACAGAACCCCGCCATAAGCGGGGTTAATAATCGGACTAACAACTGTAACAGCTATCGCCACTACGTTGTTAAGACCGATATTAGCTTTTTACACGGTCATGTCAAGACATTTACTGACTCATTTGGACATAAAAGGACTCTTTTTATGTTGGTTGCTCAATTAATGTAATTGTTAGACCCAAAACAGCACCATTACTGTCTTTTTTGGCCTCAGGTATTACCAAAGGTTGTGCAAACTTCACGACTAGATTTCCATATAATTCATGTGGGTATATGAAATCCTTATGCAGCTCATGCTCCCGATAAAACTCGTCGAGGCGTAATAGATTAAGTTGAGGCTCGATGGTCGAACTGTAAACTGCTCCGTTTTTGAACCAACGCATCAAATCGAACCTTAATGTGAACGTCCGCATAACTGGACCTCTTGGCGCCGTGGAGAAAGTCCAGTTTCCACCTAATTGGACCTGAGTTCCACGTTGAGGGTAGCTGTGAGATACAGCATGAACAGAGAAATCAAAAACCTTCATTACAGGTCTCCCATTGCAATTTGTTTAACCAGTTGTCGAGTTGAGGACTTCCGACGTAATGCCTTGTCTATGATGACTAACGTTGATTGTTCGTCCATCGTTTGTGGCTTCTCATCTTCCGAAACAATCCAGACGTTTACGGTACCGCCTGAACGGCTTTCTTCTGGGGCTGCAGGGCTATCAAGATTTTGCATCGAACGAATTGTTGATTCATCTTGCTGATTCAGAAACTCAACTGTATCCAGACCCAAAGCTTTAACCGCTCGAGAGCGAAGCACGTATTCACCTGGGGCAGCATTAATCAAAGTGCTGTCTCTAGTTTTAGTGCTTCTTGGGCCTCCCACAATCAAACCACCTGTTGCGTATCGGCGAACTTCACCACCAGTCCACATGGCTGGGGCTCCAGACCCAGCGCCTGCAAAAGAACTACCTCCGAAACTACCTGCAAAGGATTGCATAACCATCATCATGATCTGATTCATGGCAATTTTTGCAGCCATGTCTGCGAGGCTCGATACCACCGAAAGTGCGAAACCTTTGACAGCATCTTTACCCGACATACTGCCTTTAACGAACTCAGCAAAGAAGCTCCCTGCTGTATCACCTAAGGAAGCCATTGTTTCGGCAAGGCCTTCCGCCATTTCAGTCATGGCATCGAACCCTTCATAGGCTTTGGCTGCTTCTTCGGTGCTGTATTTCCAGACATTACCCATTTGACCCATAACGCCGTCAGGCTTGGCCGTTAATTGCTGGCCTGACTCTTCATTTCGGATCTGCTCGTCTGTTCTAAACTCACTGCCATCAATCATAGCCTTGGTTCGTCTTTTGCTTTCCCGAAGGTAAGGTCGTTCGGCGTTGTAGCGAAGTTCGAGCTCACCACGGAGAACCTTTGCAGCTTCCAAGTTTTGGCGAGCTGATTCAGTTTCATCCCTGTGTAATACGGCTAAGCGTTTTTGGGACTCTGAGATGTTTTGGTTCAAGACTGCCATTTGAGCTTTGAAGGCTGCTTTGACAGGATTGCCATCTTGCAGTTCTGCCGCTTGTTTTTGTAGTTGAGTCAGTTGCTCGCTATCTTTTTTAATTGCTGAGACGAGTGCGCTTCGTTCCACATCGATGGCCTTCTTAATGGCCTCGAATACATCTTGAAGAGCATCAATAGCCTTGCTGACTTCCATAGCCTGAAAATCTAAGGGAAGGCCCTGATCATTAGCTCGGCGAGTAGCATTTTCCGAAAGATTTCGACTTTCATCAGCTTTCTCTCGCAATACTTCGGCTTCACCTCGAGCATCGGTCAGACTCTTCTGGATTTCACTATTGAACAGGCTGAAATACTGCTTAGCCGTTTTTGCGATATCGCTATTATTGGTCTCACCTGCAGTTGGTAAGTTGAAGTTTCCATTCTGGAAGTTCTTCATAGCGTTATATTGAGCCAACTGCCGAGCGGTTTGAATGCGATTAAGCTCGATGTCTTCTGCTCGTTTCGACTCAACGCTTAGGCTAACATCCGCGAATTGCTCCGGATTTTCAGATACCAAAGCTTCCATCCGTTTGAGTCTTAACTCCACTTCAGAACGCTCTTTAATCGCTTTTTCGAGTTCTACTCCTAACTGATTAATGCGGGCAGGGTCCGTAGCTTCTTGGCGCTCAGTTCCTAATTCTTCAATCCTCGAATTTAAGGCCTGCGTTTTCGCATTAGTCCGCTTCCGTAAATCCTGCAAAGCTGCTTTAGAAACCTCACGCAAGTCAGCAGTCATTTCACCTACAAGCTGGTTCATAGAACCTGGCAAGCCTGTTCTCTCGAGAGCCTCACCTAACAGTTCGGGCGATAGTTCCCCTCGTTCGACAAGTGCTCTCCCGCTATTTCGCAGGGCATCATTCTGAGCACCAAATTTCGATTTGGCTTCGGCATCTAATGCAAGCAGTTGGTCGTATTGGCTTAGCGGGGACAGCTTCCGATCTTCAAGAATAGTGCTTTTCTTCCGGCCAATATCACTGAGGATTTCACGGACTGACATTTGGTAGTCTTCACGAAGTTTATTCGAGACTTCGCCAACAGCAGCGTCGTTTTTAGCGGATGAAACTTTCTCAAATTTACTAAGAATATTACCAAGTTCGTCTTGGTCTTTATTCAGTTCTTCCCGCAGAGCTTTTAGTTCGTCGTATAGAGCTGTGACTGCATACTCACTGGTATTAGGCATCTTAGAAACAGCTGAACGTGGATTGTTCAATTCAAAGGTTTGAAGCTCACTTAAAATTTGTTGATTTCGAACCTTTAATTTTCGAACGGTCTCTTCCGAAGTATCGGCAGAGAGCTCAGCCATTCCTAGAGTGTAGGGAGCCATTCCTTGAGGATTTTTTCGGTCTAAAAGATTGTAAAGCTCAGGGCTGGTTCGACTCAGCAATGACATTGAGACTTTATAGTCCTGCTCATCCGAGTTATAGCCGACAAGTCCTGTATCCGAAAAACCTTTCTTTTTAGGGTCCAAATTTTTGGTGAAAACAGTGTCACGCTCAGCTTTGGCCAAGCGTTCCAACATAATGGTTTTCTCTTCCTGTGCGGCCACCGCGGCTCTGCCGATATTAATCGATGACAACTCAGTTAGATTGGTGCGCAACTCTTGAAGTTTTTCTATGACTTTATCAAACGACGGACGTGTTTCTTCCATGAAGAAGCCCAGATTCTTAAGCTCGTTATTCATTTTTTTGACGAACTCAGTCATGGCTGAACTGTCGAGCTTTTCGAGTGTGGACCGTCTGTAGAAAGCCTCATTAGTTAATGAGTCTACAGTTGTCAGTCCGAGCTGTTGTTTATCCCTTTCAGCTTGGACGTCATTCGAGTATTTGCGAGCTTTGTCGAGTTTATCGTTTAACCGAGCCTCTTTGCTCATGCTGTTCGCAACGTACATTGCTGTGCTGATCCCAAGGCCAGTTGCTAACACTACTGGACCACCCAAGAATCTGAGAATCCACGGCGCAATTGTTGCGGCAATAGCGGCTTTATCCGTCGCAGACATGGCCCGTGTTACTGAACTCCCGCCGGCAGTAACAGCTTCTCGAACATTCTCTATGGCATCGCTTCGTCCTCGGCCAGAGACTCTCGCCAATAATCCGACAGCACCTTTTGCAAGCCGAATACCTTGAATGGTCGTAAGCCCCAAGATAATGACCTGTAGTACGTCTGCAATACCTCGATAGGTTGTTAGGAAGTCACCACCAACCTTAATCAACTCGGTCATGGTAACAACCATGGGCTCTAAAGCATTGTAAACAATTGACTTGGCAATGGATGCAAACCGTTCCCATTGGTTTGCTAAGGCCTGCATCTGAATGTTATTGGCTTCAGTTGCGGCACCACTACCTTCCATTTCTTTGGTGATAGACTTGGCAACGTCCAAGTTGTTGCTAAACGCTGAGAACGCTGAGGCTGTGCGAACTTCCATCGTTTGCATTGCGTCAACGACCGTAAAGCCCGCTGCAGATAACGTCCCCATGATGTCCACGAGGCTGTGCGTATTTAAGTCTAAATCACTCATCCGCAGGCCGAGGTCTTGGATTTTTCGAATAAAGGCTTCACTGGGTTTTTGTAGCGTGATTAAGATTTGTCGAAGGCCAGTACCCAGTGTTGAACCTGATTTGATACCGGAGTTGGCCATCGCGGCTAGTGCAGCTACGGTCTCATCAAAGCTAACATTTGACTGTTCAGCAATGTTACCCGCGTATTGTAAGCCTAAGCTCAGCTTATCCATGTTCAGCTTAGATTTGTTGATGGCAATGGTAAGCTTGTCCACAACCTCAGGCATTCGACTTGCTTGAATGTTAAAAACACCCACTGCAGAAGTCGCTAAATCAACAGCACTTGCTAAGTCGGTACCAACTGCCGTGGCAAACAAGGTGACACCCGCAAGTGATTCGGTGATTTGTTCCTTACTTAAACCGGCTTGGCCCAGGAGCACGGCTGCATCTACGACTTGAACGGTGTCAAATTTGGTTAGCTCAGAGATTTCGATGAGGTTTGTTTTCATCTCTTCCATATCGTTATTGGTCAAAGCCAATATCGACTGCAACTGTGCAAAACCTTTATCAAGCTGAACAACAAAGTTTGCCGAGGAACCCGCCGCACCCACACCGGTTCCCATGATCGCATAGTTCCGAAGCAGCATTGCTTGGTTCTGGAACATATCCGCACCGTTATCAATCCGACGTTTTTCTTCGTTACGTGTAATATCCCGAAGGATTGATTGACGAATGGCTTCGGGGGAGTTCCTTGCTGCTTGAGACTCGGCTGCCGCTCTTGCCTGCGCTTGAATCACTTCAGCAGAGTTTCTGCGGCGGTCCTGAGACTCTAGTTGTTTCTTGATCCGAAGTTGGTCTTCCAGTTCCCGAGTTTGTTGTTTAAGAATGTTCAGTGAATTCAGTTCACTCTGAACATCTGTTTTTGACTCTTTGGCGCGGGCAACACGGAGTTCCTGAGCCTTCAAGGCCAATTTGGCTTCACCCGAGACAGTTTCGAGTTGACCAATAGACATTTGAGCCAGATTTGAGGGCATTAAACGCCCGTTATAGCGTTGAGATGCTAACTGACTTACACGAACAGCTTCATAAGCGGCCAGCTCTTGGTTAGGCGTTTTTTGACGCTCGAGCTTAATTTCCTTATTAACTTTATTGGTGTTGGAAACAAGTTCTTTAAGTGCGGCCACCAATTTACGGAGGTCTTCAGCTTCGCCGTATTTATCTTTATCTGACGAATACAAACGCTTAGCATCGCCTAGAAGCTGCTCTAAGCCTGATTGGGATTTACCCCGCGTCAAATTGCCAACTGCAGATTTAAAGTCGTCAGCACCTGCTACGCTTCGTAATACGTTGAATCTGTTTTGTCTGGTTGGATTATTGATAGATTCAAGTAACTGACCTAAGCGTGATTCTGCGGTCTCAAACTTTTTGGCATCATCCTTACGACCCTCGCGAACAGCTTTATTAAATTCAGATTTAATAGCCGATTGAATAGCTACAAGTTCTTTTGTGCTTTTACCTGAGTAACTGTTTACGCCATTTTGGTTGATGTCGCGAGTGATTTGGTTGAGGTTTTCGGTCGAAAGCTTTGTGACTTTATTAACTTTATTGTTGCTGTTTACAAGTTCTTTAAGGGCGGCAACTACTTTGCGAAGTTCCTCAGCCTCACCAAACTTTTCTTTGTCTGAAGCATAAAGTTTTTTAGCATCACCGAGTAACTGCTCAATACCGGATTTCGTTTTTCCAGCCGTTAATGTTGCCAGTGCAGACTTTAAATCTTCTGAACTAGCGGCAGCTCGTAGGGCATTGATACGATTTAAACGTGTTGGACTGTTAATGGTATCCAACAGTTGCCCCAGTTTTACCTGAGCATTTTCGTATTTTGAAGCATCTTCAGTACGACCTTCACGAACAGCTTTACCAAACTCAGTTTTGATAGCTGAACGAATGGTTGTGATTTCGTTTGTGCTTTTTCCTGAATAGTTAGCGATACCATTCTGGTTTATATCACGGGTGATATTTTTTAAATTCGCTGCCGAAAGCTTTGTGACTTTTGAAAGTTCGTTAAGCTGGTCAGCCAATTTGGCCGCGTCTCTAGCCTGGGGGCTATTGACCTCAAGCATAGATAACGTTGAGGCCTGTTTACGGAGAGCTTTTACAGTTTCACGTACTTCCTGTTTTGAATTTTGTTCAACAAACGACTTAATAGAAGCTTGATTCCCAACCAGTCCGGTCGCGATTTTAAGCCGGTCTTTAATTGCAGGAGCGAGTTGATCGGCTAATGTGCTCTTAATAACGTCTACCGCTTTCTGAGCTACGATTGCTGCTTGCTTGTCGCCCAGAGCCAAGGACTTAGTGACATTACTGCGAGCAAATGAACCCAATCCAACAATTTCAGCGTTTGACCGACCACGTAAAAATTGTTCTGGTGATGACGAAGTCCCAATCCGATTGATTACCTGCATCCGTTCGAGTTCGGCCTGCTGCTTCTTCAGATTGTTGTATGCCAACATTTGTTGTTTCTGAAGCTTCTTCAGCTGGTTCTCTATTTCAGTTCCAGCATTCAAATACGGTTCTTTCAGTAATCTTTTGAAGGTCTCCATTTGGGCCTTCAATTGCCCTGTTTGCGCACTTCCACCAAAGGCCGAATCTACCGTTCGTGAGCCTGACTTAGCCCACAGATCACGTTCTCGGTTGAGTTCCTGAAGTGCTTTCTTGGCCGCATCAATTTCGCTACGAACACGGTCGAATTCTGTATTGCCTTCGACTTTGCTCTTTGAAGCCATGCGACTCATTTGATTTTGGAAATCCGTTGTTTTGGCAACGGTTTGAGCAATTTGGCTGTCAATGGCTTGAAGACGTTTCAGGATCTGATCGAGGGTTCCTCCATCGTTCAGACTAATATCTACTTCGTAGTCTTTGTTATTTCCGGTCATAGTTGTTAGTCCAATTTTTAAAACACTGAGTTAAACAGCGCTTGCATCTCTGAAGCATTTGAGGCTTCTCGAGCTTTCGGTTTTGAATCTTTTTTTCCACCTCCAAGCGCTTGGCTAACCACTTTAACCAGCGTTTGATATTGCTGGTTATGCTCAACCACCGCTTGGCTCGCGGCCACACGCAATTTGAACGATATATCACCGAAGGTATAGGACCAGAACAAACCGTTTAATCGACTCGGTACCGTATTAAACGCCCAGCAAATCTGGTCCATAAATGAAAGGTCTTCAAACCATCGTCTAAAGATAGTTAGCCCTTCATCGTCGCTTTCATTCGTTCCTGCATTTTCAGCGTTGCGTGTAGCCGCTTTACAAAAAAATCAGCTAAGTGTTCTGAAACCCATTCCATTAGGCGGTGACCTTCTTCAATGGTGCACGAGGCTTCAAAGGATAATGGATCAGCTTTTTTGACCACCATTCCATCAGTATCACGCTTTGAAAGCATTTCCCCAATGATGACGTTCTGCAGCTCGATATCTGAAAAAAGTTGGGGTAGGTGTTTGTCTTCGCCAACAAAACTGGCCAATCGGCTCAATAGGCCGAAGCTCATAAAAATTTTGTGGGGATTGCCGTTGATAGGTTGAAAATTAAAATACGACTCTGGGAGTTGTGGCATGGTTGTTAGTCCTCATTTTTTAATCAGTTTAAAGCATTGACCTAAAAGTCAAAAGGGCCCCGAAGGACCCTTTTTATTTTACGTCTAACCTAAGTTACACGATAGCCGATTTAGTACCATCAATAACAAGGTTTGCCATTTTTCCGGCATAGTCCGCATAGAACTTATCACCTGCGATCAATTGCAGAGGTTTAAATTCAAACGGCTGATTGCCATAGTTGTCGGTTGAGAACGCCATCGTCATACCTGAAGTAATCCGGATGCGTGGGAAGAACAACGATACCCAAGTGCCGTCGGCCAGTTGACCCACGACTTTTGCTGCGTATTCTTCCGATTCTGAAGAAGTACCAACCGCCAAAACGTTACACGCTTGTACAATGGTACCAATTTCAAATTTCTTGGTATTGCCAACATCGACGCGAACGATCATTGATGGGGTGATTTGCTGCACCTTTGCCAGATAAACGTTGTTGTTTGATGGCTCACGTAGAGTTACAAAGTCACCGATTGCAATTGTTTGAGGTGTCGTTGGTGAGTCAACAGTTAAGGTGTGGGTACCATCACCGCCGTTTGTTGACAGTGCGGTTGTTTTGCGAGCTGTGCCTGGTTTGTCTGCAACTGTACCACCGTCTAATGACAGTGCGTAGGCTAAATTCTTCGGCGTGTATTCATACGCTTCGAAAGTGCCGCGAGTTGTTGAACCTGTTGAGCGTGTAAATACAGTGGTATTTTGTACGCCTTGGCCCAGTTCTAGTTGTTCTTTGCTTGATTCACAAACAAAGTTTTTAACCAAACCCAAAGAATGTTCCTGCGGATTCAGTTCGTATAACTTGTCACGCGGGCCGATCATTACAGTTGCCGTACCCAGCATAAAATTGGTGGAACGAGCTTCACCTGCCATAGTTGTTAGTCCTCTAATTTTAGGTTTACAATTGAACAAAAGGAGCCGAATCCGTGAGTAAAAAACCCATAAATTTCAAAGCCCCGACGGAATTGGTTCAGCTGCTCGATAGCGCGGCTGGTGATGCAACTCGGTCAATGTTTAGTATAAAAGTACTGAGAGCCTTCTTCAATGAAAAACCAGCACTTCGAGACCTAACTGGGCTTATTAGCCAAGAAACCTGTCCTTTTACTCTTCGACTTCCGGAAGACCTTGTCGAAGCGATTGACGAATTCGCCAACTCAATGGCGTACACTCGTCACACAGCAATAATGGTTATTATGATGGCTGTGTTGGGTCATCGGGGTATCAGCTCACGCTCTGCAATCCAGCTTGGAAAGTGATCCCTTGAATCGCTCGGTTGCCGTTCCGCTCTAACGGCATAAGTCTTGTCACACCTAAGAATTTCATCTCACCAATAATTTCCGACGTTTGATAGTCGTATAGCGGGATTGTTTTCTCCGGTTTCATTTCATTAAAGAGCGTGTTTAAGCGCGTTAATAACCGCGTATTACCCGCATCGTTGTAGGTCATGACGATTATCATTCCCGAGGCTGTTGCCACGGGTTTGTAATCAGAGCCGCTGTTCAAACTGAAACTCCGCAAACCAATTAGGTCCTGATCAGGAAGCTCAGCCATGTCTGCAATTGCATCAAAATCAATGGATTCACTGTCACCCCAGAGTGTTGCCAGTCGATGCGTGTAGGCCAATAACGAGGCTTGGCCATTTAAAACTTCATTCATATTTCACCTAAATCATATTTAGAAAAGTTCGGGTCTATATCCTTCAGTCGAGCCACGATTCGACCAAATACCGAAGCAAAGAAAATATCGATGAAGTTTCTATCTAACTCTTCCATTAAGAGTCTTACTTTATTCGCGGCTCTTTTGCTGTATTGAGCAATCACAGGGAGCATCGCAATGGTAAAGGCATATTCATCGTCATCAATAGCTTTGAAAAGTTGGCTTTCAACCTTAATTCGAATCCGTTGTTTCACTCGACCTTCTGCAATTGCCCGCTCAAGACTGATATGGCGCCGAGAGATACCATCATAAAAACCAGTCTTTGTAATATCTCCACGGATAAAAGTATATCGATCTGAATTTCTTCGTATTTCATCGACAATATTTTTGGGTACCACATCCGTCCATCGAGTCCGGCTGGTTCTGCGCTTTGACGATTCTCGATTGTATAGATCATCCCGTATTTCAACTTCTCTAAGCTCAGTTCTGTAGCTTTTGGGCTTGTATTCACCAAAAGCTTCAAACAATTTCGAGGCCAGCGCAGTTTGGTTTGACATCCGTTGAAGTACATTCAGAAGTGCATGTTCTGAGTTTTTATAGAAACCATGGTACCTCAAGGGCATTTCAGCTTCTTTACTTCGGGTGTAGTAGAATTTTCGTTGTACAGTTGTCTCTTCAAGCGGTTGATATTGTCTGTAGCCCCCAGAAAAATAGCTGCTGTCCGATTCAATTTCAGCCGAGTAACGGGCTTCAGCAATCGTTTGAACCATCTCAGAAAATACTTCTTGTAGTTCCTGTTTGGCGATTCTATTGATGGTCGCTACAACACCCGTAACATAGTCCTGCTGTTCTTGGGCTTTTATGGCTTGCATCGCCGAAAATATATATGAAGCAAACCGTTGAGTGAGCGACATTACGCGACCTCGACTCGCCAAATCCCATTTGTTTCTAATACATCTTTAACGCGCATTCCATTGATGGTGTCTGTCGTAAGAACCTCGGTGCCAACATAAAAGACACGTTTTGACACATTTAAACCTAATACCTGGTCGGGGGTGATTACATCTTCACAAACCCAGAGCCGTCTGACCGGACCTAAAGGCCTGCGTTCTGAAACTTTATTGGTAACACCATGGCGAACTTCTTCGGTTTTCTGAAGTTCTATTTGGGTATTAATCGGAAATCCAGTGAAAACTACTGTGTCACCATAATTATGGTGATAGGCCAGTAAGCATGTTGGCTCATTTTCTTGGGTAAACAAAACAGAACCGGCCTTAATCCGAAACTTCTTTGGAATATGAACCAACATTTTGGGAGGGCCCATACCATCGCCCATTGGTGGCTTCGTGATAGTGGCCGTAATCTTAGTATTATTAGCCCGATAGGTATTTCTCACTATTCCCCCGTGAACGGATCTGTTCGGCTTACGATAGTAATCAACGGCTCATAGGCTGTAGTATCTTCATAGCCAAAATGGTCTGCTAAGGTCCTGAACAGTATTACGCTGTAGTGCTCGGTGAGTGCTGCGATATCCAAACGTTGACGCGAAAATTTCTGGTCATCGATTGCATGCGATGCTTTAAGTTTTAAGCTAAGCGTTGGCAAAAGTTGTAATGCAATATGAGCCAAAATAGCTCGATTGGCCTCAGGTGCCTTTTTCGGGTCTTGGAACAGGTCAGCACCTACTTTGTCAGATAAATCACAATAGGCTTGATACGTGTCGATTAAATCAGGTGATATTTCGTCTTCAAACGCCCCCAGTTCCTGAAGAACTCGAGCCGCGTTTATAGTGATCGGTTTAAATCTAATTAATCGAAGAGTTTGATGCCATGTTTTCGGACCCTCATCTGATTGAAAGTCGACGCTTAGGAAAACAAATTTGAAACGCTCAGAGGCGTCTAAGGAAAAATTATTGCCCGTGATAATCCAATTTAGCGGATCACTCACCGGCAACGAAGATGAATGCAGTTCAGAGCCATCATGCGAAGTTAAGCTTAAGTTCAATACTCCTGTTGTTGGGGCATAAAACTTCCCTGAGACCTCAAACTCTTGATGTAAACGGAAATCACGACCTACAAAATGGCTCTGCATCTGTTACTCCTAAGGCTTATTTTTTGCCTTTTTTATCTTCAGCTTCAGCTTTTGCTACGGCTTCAGCTTTAGCTAACGCATCAGCTTCGGCTTGGGCTTTTGCTTCAGCTTCAGCTTTTGCTACGGCTTCAGCTTTAGCTAACGCTTCAGCTTCGGCTTGGGCTTTTGCTTCAGCTTCAGCTTTTGCTGTGGCTTCAGCGTGTGCCTTAGCGTTCGCTTCAGCATCGTCATCCAAACCCGCTAACTTTGATTTGTATGCAGAAATTGCAAGCTCAACGTCATTGTCAGACCCTTGCAAAAACTTTAACCACTCATCGTCAGTCGCGTCTGAATCCAGTTCCGTGATCAGCTCAAGCTGATTAACAGAAATCTTTGTAGTCACGAACGATGAACGCTCGGCAACCGTTGGACGCTCAGGAACAAACACCGCACCTGTTGAGATGTCCAACAGCATGCAATCAATTGGTTTTACTAATAACTTACTCATCGCTGCTCCAATACAACAGGGAGGGTATTACCCTCCCTGTATCAGTTCTTATAACTTGGTACGCAGAACGGTACGTGTATCACCAAATACCAGCTTGTAGCCCGCGTTTTGAGTGCGAACGTAAGTGATTGATTGGTTCTTAACGGCTTGTTCTGATTCACGGATATCTGAAGAAGCTTCGATTAACTCTTCTGCAGTATCTGCACGGCTGTAACAGATCAGCGTGTCTGCTGGAACGTCTGAAGACAGGCGGAAAGTTACGTTGTTCATTAATGGCAGTGTCAGTGCCACACGCGGTCCACCGTTTTCTTGCAAGTGCTCAGCAATAGACTTATTGCCTTGCACTGGCAGGAACATTAGGAACAATTCTAAGAATTGGTCTAAGTTACCAACCACGGTATCAACTGGAACGCCTGATTTAGCACGGTTTACTAAGAACTTCATCAGAGCAACATAGTTGTCTTTCAGTGTCTTACCGTTAGAGAAATCGGCACCGAAGTTGCTTAATGGAACTACTGGAGCCGCGCCGTAGTTGTTATCACCATTGATTAGCAATGAGGTTAAGGCTTTAACTTTGCCTAATTGCAGCTGACGTTCAACACGAGAAGCGTATGGCGTCAGTACATCCATTGTCACACGACGTTCGAATTCGTATGAAGTACGGATCGCAGAACCAAACTTGTAGAACTTAACCGCGTTCTCAGTTGAGCTTAAGCTGTAAACCGGAATATTACCGAATTCAGCAATGATGCCCGTTGAACGTGCTTCTGCATCGTCGAGCATGATTGCTTTGGTAACTAACTCAACGCCGCGAATTGTACGTGATTGGGCCACCATGCCTTCGGTAGTTTCCATTTGGTCCATACGGTTCTGCCAACGCATCATATCGTCAACAACTTCAGGGAAAAGTACGCGAGTACCAGGCTTGAAGTTGAATGAATCTGAGGCGGCTTCTAACAAGATACCGTTGCTGAAGTCAGACTTGATTGGTAAGTTCAGCTGCATTAATGCTGCTTCGTAACCATTCATGAATTGACCTTCCGCTAATTGGAAGCGGTTGATTTTTTGGTTGTTGATTTCTTCGTGTGATGCACGAACGTCAGCCGCCAATGTCAAATAGTCCCGTAAATTCAGACCGAAGCTCTTTGCATCTTGGCACAGTTTTAAACCAGCTTGCGCTGAACGGTGTTGGTCTTCAGCTTGAATATCAGCTAATAACACATTGAGGGGAACGCGCTTGATTTCTGTTAATGGGCGTAATGCGCTCATAAGTTGTTAGTCCTTAATTTTTAGAGTTTTAGTTCTGTATTACTTCAACATGACTTCAACGGTTTTGGCCACCGTGTCAACTTTAGTGACTACCGAGTTTAAGCCCGCACCCACAGCCGCTGCTTTCACTTTACCGGTACCGTCACCCACGATACGGCCACCGCGAGTTGGTGCGGCGCCTGAGTATTCAAACTTGAAGCAGATCAAGGGGCATACAGCACCCACTTTGATACCACCTTCTAAAACGCGGTGCTCATAAGATTGCAACACGCCTAAAATGTCTGCATCTGCAACAAAGCCAACTGTGAAATCCGCCGCAGGGTCAACGCTTACCGGCTTACCAATATCTTCTACGCTTGTGATTGAAGCGTTTAAATACATGGTGACGCTCAGGTCTTCGTTACGAATACCCTTGTGGCTAGTGATCATTCCAAACATTCGAGGTTACTCCTTAGCGATTTACGTATGCCGCAGCCAGTGAATAATCTGGGGCTGCAACGGTTGTTTCTGAACCCGACGGTTTGGTCACACCACCGCGGGGAATTGCTGCCAATTTGACATTGGCTTCACGCAGACCTTCCATCATTTCTTGAATGGTTGGTGCATCCTTAGCCGTCAGTTCTGCAGCAATTACCGCATGCTGATACTGCTCAGTTAAAAAGGCTGTTACTGCTGCAAGTTCCGATTTTGTGCTTTCCAAGTCTGCAGGGCTTGCAGACTTAGCGGCTTCAAGTTCGGTCTTGAGTTGAGCATTCTGGCTGTTGGCGCTTTCCAGTTGAGTCTTCAGAGTCGCCATAGACGCCTCTAGTTGACCTTTTTCACTTTCTAAGCGACCAACGGATTGGGCCAGTTCCAAAGTTTGTTTGTCCATGGATTCTCCGGTGACGTTGTTAGGGGTAGAGCTCGGTGTGACACCACAGGCTAGATAGCTGAGGTCAAAGTTGGTGTTGCTTGCAGCAAGGCGCTGATAGGTTTCTTTGCCCAAACGTTGCTGAGCAGTACCAAGGATTTTTGGTTTCGAGGATGCACCACGGTTTACCAGACTGAGTTCATTCCAGCTGGCCATGTTGGTTAAACGCAAATGAACGCCATCAACACCAATTTGGTGCTCGTTTTCGCATTCACGCCAGAACAAAGCCCAAGGCGCTTGCATGTAATCAAAATCACATTGTGAGCAATACGCATGTTTAGGCAGGGTACCTACTGAAACTTCACCGATAATACCCAGATCAAGTTTTTGTACGTACTCGGAATCTGCTTCCAGATAGAAGGCTGCATTTAAGTCAAAATGCCCTGAATCTGCCGAAAAAACATCAGCCATAAAGACTTGTCCGATTGGCAGGACTTGGTTGTTGTGCATGACTTGGAGTGTTACAGAGGATGCCAAAAGGGCGGCCGACATTTCCCGAAGATAAGTTTCGGTCATCATGGCGCCGTCATACGGTGAATTTTTTTGGCTAATTGCCCGTGTGGAAGCTGCTACGGATTCGTAAGCAACAATCTTTGAAAAGTCGATATCTTCATTTCCGGATACGCGCCGGATCGCTGATTGCATTTCAGCAGTCAACTGTAAGCGTTTAGCCACGGTCGTTAGTCCTCTATTTGTCTTTAATATGCTAGAGCATTTTAAAATGCCAGTCTAGCGGGCAATTTTATTACTGTTAGATTTTGTCGCTTTTTGTGCGGCAGAACTAACGCTTCGACCCAGTGGGTCGCTGTTTGGCGATACTTTTTCCGCGTCAACAGTCATTGTGCCACCGTTGATGAATCCGGTACCACTCATCACAGGAACATGATCTGGACGAATCCGACCATAAATCGCTAAGTGATATTCATCATCATCAATTAAGCCATCGCTCAAATCTTGGCGCAGCCGGTTTGCCTTAAGTTGTTTTTGTGGTTCGAGTTCAAACTCACTCTTGAGATTAATCTCAGGGAAAGCGATAACAACTTTGCTTTGAGACCCCTGCAGGCGTAATGCTTGGGTGAAAATTTTACTCAGAATGTCTGCAATGGGTAGGTTAATTGAAGCCGCGTTCTTTGCAAAGAGATGCGCTTCTACTGTGGCGGTATTAACACCCGACTCGCCTCGGCCCAATATCGTTGCCATGGAGCGAAGACCTGCTTGGTTCTGAGCATTTAGGACATTAATAATCTCAGAAATATTCATCCCTGCAGATGGGTTCTTCTCGTTGATAACAGATATTTCAACGGAATCGTAATGAACCATCGGTTGGTCAGCTCGAAGGCTACTGAATTGGCCCGTTAGTTCATTTCGCCGAGCTCGAAGGTACTTCCTAAACTCATCGGCATCCGCACGAATATGTGCCGGTGCATTTTTTGCGATGACTTCTTCCAAGACTTTAACACTAATACGTGGGTAACCCGTAACCTGCATGATTCGATACAAATCATTAATGACTTGTTGTCTTGCAGCGATACTGTTGATGGCCGCAACGAACGGACTGTTACCGTAAGGGCTCATAGGTGATTTTCGGTACCACTCTACGAAGAAAGTCGGAATATCTAATTTGACGTCCTTTGATGCAATAGTTTGGTAAGGCACCAATACACCTGGCGATTTCTCTTGGAACTTCAGCTCGCCAATGTCTACGAGTCGAATTTCGTTTAACAGCAACACATCACTATAAACGGCTTCAGCCGATAGGCCTCCACGGGCGAGGATCATGTATCGAAATTCTTCGCACAAGTATCGAAGAGATTTACGCATTTCAAAGCCTTTTGAGTAGTCTCTGCGAGTTGTCAGAGCCTCAATTAAGCCGTTGACCATTTTGTAACCTTCACGGTCAATCGCACCGTTCACGTCATGAACCAAAATGATTGGATTAACGTCCGCTGTGGTCATGTAGGCGCCTAACGCAGCACTCGCGTCAGGATCGGAGGTTAACAGCTCCAGAATTAATTCCTTGCTAGTGCTGGTCGACCGCTTAGATAGTAAGTCAGTTAAATGCTCTTTGTAGGCAGGCAAGTCCAGCGTTCTATCCGCGCTGTTCTCTTGGTATGTTGGAGTTTTTACCGTGCCTTTTGGTCTTAAAGACTTTGGTAAAACAATCGCAAGCTTAGATAAAATATCGGCCATTGGTGAGTCCTCAGTATCTTGTAATTATATTCTTCAGCGGTCGGTCGAAATCACTGAAGCCGATCAGGTCATGCACGGCGCTGTCGAATTTTGTAGCATCCGCAGACAAGAAAACATCATCGTCGCTACGTTCAAAACCGAGCGTGTTGACAACATAATTTCGGTTTCTCATGGCCGCTACGAGATAACCCAGACTATGGAAGTAATGGTCGTTGCCGTTTAATTTGACCCAAACAGGTTCCTCTTCTCCAGAACCTTCTTCACGAACCATATCCATCAAATGGGTGATGACAATTTCTTTATCCATTCCATATCCGGATAGTTGCCAAGTCCCCGTGCGTATACCAATCGAGACGGTGTCGAGAAGCATCGTTCGGCCGGCACGGATACCGACTTGTTCTTGAAATTCATCCTTGATAGGGGAGAACTCTCGACCTTGACCATATTCAACGGGCATGATGATCCCGTTTGTTGCTTTTCTGATTGAGGTTGAAAGTGTGGTGTACGGATATTTATCAATTGCACCGCCGATGATGTTGTATTTCTTCATCAAAACTTTTACGCGGTCCAGCAATGAATCGGAATGGCACGTCTCGAAACAAAACACGGCTAAATTGCTTTCACTTCCCGTGGCCAAAGTGATGTTGCAGGTCATACCCACGTCGATACCAATAAATACAGGGGTGTTGTCTTGAATTGGGATTGGCGATGCCGAAATCATCACGGCTTCAATCTGACTGGCCTCTAACCGGTTATCACCAACGCTGTAAGTTTCCCCGAGAACTGTATTGTAAAAACCCTTCATATTGTTGCGACGTTTATAGTCAAACAGCTGAGTCATCACGTATTGCGGTGACAGTGTGTGCGTCGAGAACGGCCGAACGTGGTACCCACGGTGATGCACACGGTTAGGAAATCTAGCAACCCATTGCCGGTTGTCATAATCGGCCAGATTCAAAGGTCTGCGGCATTTTTCACAACAAACTTTAAGGGACTTTAGGTCTAACTGGCCATCGTCAAGCATCTTTGCTTCGAGGTCAGTCCATTCTTTGACTCGGTCATGAAGTTTGGGGATGGGTACAAAATGTTTGTTGAATAGTGGGATCTGCCAGGTATTGCAGGCCCGACATTTAATCATGAATTCGTGTTGGTCTGACGCCGAGTAACCCTTATGGATACCGTATCCGGCATAGGTTGGAGTCGAGAACCGTTGCTTAATCCGTAAATCTGAACCCTGCAGACGCGAGTTGAACAAGGCCAGCATAACTTGGTCGGTTAAGTCGACTTCATCGTTAAAAACCATATCCGCGTTGATACTTGTTGCATCGCCTTCGGTTGAACCGGTTACGTACAAATACGAGGTACCAATCTGAATGAGGTCCATCGAGTTTTTGGCGCCGGAAGCGTTGCCGAACGCCTTGGTATCCGTATCAATAATCGGCTTGATCCGGCTTTTTGATATCCGCTTAAACATCTTGTCATTCGGCATCGTGTAGATAACCGAAATATTGTCCGTTCGCTTGAGTATGGATAGTACTTTTCGGATTTGGATTTCTGTTAATCCAACCTGTGACGGTTTCATGCAGTCTAAGTTGTCGTGCATGTCATTAGCTATCGCAAGCTGGAAAGGGTACCGGTCGAACGTAAACGGCTTTTTGTTGAGAGTGGTGTTTTTACACATCCACTCCCCGTGTGTCATGTTGACCGAATCTTTGTTGATCCGCCGTTCAAGGGTACTAGCAAAATCCGAGATGAAGGGGTTTTTCATTGCCCGTTATCTCTTCAGCTTTTTTTCGACATCAACGGTCAAATCATTGAGCTTGTCGTCGACTTTACCAACGCGCTCAATAAGCCGTTCCATTTGTGCCGAGGCTTCTTCCTGACGCTCTTGCTGATTTTTCTCCATAGCCGTGATTCGGCTATCAAGTGTCGCTTCGATACGGGTGAGCGCAACGTTGAAGTCGTTCTTGCTGATATACTCGTTTGGCATTTCATACAAACGATCATCAAGCTTCTGTATCCAAGCTACTAAACCGCCAATCGCTACAATAACGAATGGGATTAGTAAGTGCATTCCATGGCTAAACCACGTCAACGAGTTATCGGACTTTTGCGACATGTCGTCCTCGGCGTTATCGAGATTCTGGGCCATAGCATTCCTCCACTGAAGCAACCAAATCTTTTGAACTTGGTGCTCGATAGAGCTGAACCACAAGAATGATAAACATCACGAACTGAGTAATGCCCAGTCCTGCTAAAGTAAAAACGACTTCGGGAGGTAGACTACCCACGGAGCACCTCCCGAATGGATTTGGTATCGGCATCCCAAAACAGAAGACTATTTTCGTTCTTAAGCCGAACACCAAATCCGATAGGATTAGCGCAGCTAATATGCAACCAAGTTATTCTGGCGCCTTCTTCAATGAACGTGATGTAGGGGTACAACTGAGGATTGGCTTCAATATGGTCTCGTACTTCGTCAGCGGTGGCTGTGCTAAATACGATATCGAGTGCACGACCAAAGCTATGGTCACTCCATTGCTTAAATTCAGGTTCACCAGGGAGGCGTAAACCTGAATATTGGCGTTTGCCACCAAACACCCAGTTGTTGATAGTTGCCGAACCAATTTTTTTACCATCGGCGTCATAGCAAAAGTGAGCCGCTAGTTTGTCGGCCATTTCGAGGATTCTGGAGTCGAAGTAGCGAAGGATTCTGGCTGCGCCCAACGTTTCAAACGTTTTGCGGCTTACCAGTTCTTCGACGCGGAAGTGCTTTGGTACATAGACATTCGCCATAGCGTTAGCCTTCTGTTGTTAGTCCGATTATTTGTGTTAGCCCTCAGGGCCTTAAGACAGTATATCTGGAGTGATGGGTGATTTAAAGGGTAGGCTAAGTTACATAAAGGCAATTAACAAAATGATTAATCCGCTTTCGGGGGTGCTGTCGCCTTTAAAAGCGTTATTTCTTGATCGAGCTTTGAAAAGTCCCAATTAGCAAGATTTTCACGAAATTTAAATCCGTCAAGGTCACCATTAAGATCGTGTGGAGTAGCTCCGTCTAATAAGTAATCGTAAACTTGGGATGGAGAACCAAAATTATAGAGTGGCCCTCTGCGGAAATCATAAGCTAAACCATCTCCTGAGTCGTTACATATTAGTATTTTCGGTTGACCTGAAGGCTCTTTTTGAGTGGTCGTTATTTTTGAACGTGGGATGCACTTCGTTAAGAATAAAATTCTAAAATTGTAGGAGTAATCTTCGTTTTTATATACGTAAAGTATATACGATTTGTCCTCAGAAATTTTTCTGAGCATACTCCGCTTTAGAGATTCATTATATTGAATCTGAGAGTCATAACCATGCCAAGCCCAAGGCTTTTCTGTGTAAAAATTGAGTGTGGCGTCGAAATGTAATTTTTTTGTGTACTCATTATGGCTCCAATAGGCGACATACCCGCCGATACCCACAACAACCAAAATAATACTTAGTCGTTTTAGGCCTTTAGTAATCGTAGTCCAAAGAGGAGTTTGAAAAAAAGAACCCAACATAATACACCTCAATCCATTGAAAATTTTATCTGTGCCAAGAGAAGGGACAGCTTTAAATTTATACCGACTTTTTTCATGTTAGACAAGTCAGTATAACGCTAAGATCATCCATTGATTTTGAAAAATAGGACTAACAACGATGACGAACAAACTACGGGAATACCCAAATATCACACCCAAAGCGGGCGAAATGCTGGTCGAACTGGCCGAAAAACTTGAGATTTGGGACGATTTCTTCACGAACGAAGCCTTTTTCAAGTACCCAGCAGAAGTTCAGGCCGCTTTACTTAAACTTTGGGACGCCTCAAAGGGTGGCAGTATCGATATCACGGCTGAATCCAAGTTTCTGTACAAGCAGCTCAAGAATACTTTGCAGGTTGTTGAGAAGATGGAGACCAGTGAAAAAGTTCAGATTTTCCGCACCGCGACCAGTTTGCAAGAAAAGTTACTGGCCCTAACCGAGCGTTCTGAAGCGGTCGACCAGTACAGCCAATTCAAGAATATTACTATCCGGTATCTGGAGCGTTACTTAACGCCGGTGCAATTGGCTGAGTTTGTGGATGAAATTGGTGAACTAAGTAGAAACCAAAAAACTTCGGCCTAGAAATAGAAAACCCGACGGTCAGGTGTCGGGCTTTAAGGTTTGCGCTGTTTCTGCACGAGAAAGCAATTTCTATCTTATGCGGATTTTGAAGTTTGACAAGCTAGTCTGTTGAAACTTTTACATAAATAAAAAATATCTTTTCGCCACTGGGTGCAAGCTTGACCAACTTCAGACCCTGAATTCCCTCCCATCGGATCTCATGCTCGTTATTCCAAGAAGGTTTAGCACTTTCCAAGCCCAGCTTTGTAATCGTCTCAGGTTTAAAATCTAACTCCGAAGTTTTATTCAAGGTTATCCAATCGGCCTTACCTTTGATGAAAACAACGTCGATTTCTGGACCAGGATAAATACATTTTTCTCCATACTTAATCTGAGAACATTCTGAAGGTTCACCGAGTGTCTTGGCTACACTTGATTTGTCCTTACCGGCAATAGCCAAAATATTCAATGAGTCTGGTGGAGTAACCCCTGTTCCCGCTAAACTGGCGAACGGAGTGATGATTAAACCGAAAATTAACGATGAAAACATTCTCATAAACCCTCCTTATGCTTCTCGTTCACTTAAAATCTTTTTGGCTTCACGGAGGTCAATCCGTGCTTTGTGACCATGTTTTTCCAGTAAATGAAGTAAGTTTGAACCACTTATCAGTGTTAATGGTTTACCTTTGATGAATTCATAGGCGTCCGGTCCAAAATCCGAAGTCGTTACTAAAATACCTTTCGTAGCACCTTCATTCATGGTTGTCCCATACAGGTCTCTAACGGCAGACACTCCCACAACGTTTGTGTAACGTTTTGCCTGAATTACAATCTTACCTCCTCGAATCGGATCAGGATCAAATGCAACCGCATCTACGCCACCATCTCTACTGGCCTGCGTGATTTTTACTTCTCCACCCGAAACAGAAAATTCTTTTTGGAATATTTCTCTAATAAGATTTTCAAAGTCCTGCCAATCCATTGCAGCAAGGTTGTATTCCGTTTCCAAGGTATCGGCGACATCATATGCTGAAACAAATCGACGGTCTTCTTTGTTGATGTTCATAATTGGAGCAACGGGACTCAAGCCATGCAATTTGCTACTTCCAATTCCTCGAAGTTCTTTGAAGCAAGCTTTCGGATCAACTCGAGATAAATCAAAAGCTAAAAACTCATCTTTACTAGCTTGAACTGTGACTATGCAGGCTGTCGCTTTGTTTCCCGTACCCTTATTGATAGATGTGACCCAGCCATTGAAAGCTACTGAATCAAGAGCATTGATAACATCCGCTTCAAACAACTCATGAATTGTTCTTAAAGTTATTTGATAAATAAGGGAATCAAAAATTTTGTTCAGTGCAGCTTCGGAAATATGGGTTTCTGAGAAAGTATCCGATGCGGCTACGTACTTGACAGATTTTATGGTAGGTAAATCGCTAATATCCGGTAATGAATAATCCACAACTAAAATTCTATTTGACGAATTGTAATCAATATCCCATTGCTGTGGGAAGTAATCGGGGTATTTCGAGTTACTTAAAACCAGATCACAATAATCAATTATTGCTGATTGATCGCCTTGACTATAATTCTCTTCAATTTTTCGAAGGCGTTCGTTTTTCTCCCGCTGATTTTCTTCAAAACGAGCTTTTTTATCTGTCCATTTTTTTAAGTCAGCTTTGTATTTATCTTCAGCTTTGGCATTGTGAGCTTGAATTTTATTTTTTTCATTCGCCCAAGTTTGTAAATCAATTTGGAAGCGACTTTCTGCACGGTCAATTTTTGTTTGCCTGCGATTGCTGAAGAAGCGATCAAAGAAATCGAGCTTTGGTTTATATTTGGCATCGGCTTTCGATGGTTCTTTTGGTATAGGTTGAAAGCGAGGTTGTTCAGGCTGTTTTTCGGAAAAAGTTGATTTATCCTCAAGTCTTTTAAAATCAACTACGTCATTGACAGACAAGGTATGGCTTAATATCTCATCAAGTTCGTTTAATGCCTCTTCAGCTATTTCTGTTTCAATTTGGGCACGAAGTTTATTCTCAGCTTTTTCTTCACGTTCGAAACGTTTCTGTTCCGCAGCCTGTTTTCTTTCCCACATCTCATGCCAAGCTTCTAATTGAGCATTGGCCTTCTGTTGAACGACATAAGGATCAGAACCGCGTATTAATCGATATTTATTGAGCTCTTCAAAAGTGACTTCAATCTCATACATTGACTTACCCAATGTTCTACTCCTTTAGTGATGATTAATGAGTTTTATTTTTAAAATTTTTATTTTATGAGAATAACCAATTTGTATCTGTTTTAGCAAATTTTAATGTTTAAGAAATCTCGACGCGGCCAACAACCTCAGAAAGCTCAGACTCAAACTCCCACCGGTATGGGCCATATCATTTTCGATTAATTCCATCTGCCATGGCTGGAAGTGCAAGCTGATTTGGACGTTAGGCGCGGATTCAATCGGGGGGAGAATGGGGCGAAGGTCTGCCCATTCGTGTTCCTCAAGCAACAGATTTAGCATTGTGCGCTCGACCATCTTTCCGGCTCGGCCATGATAGTCTTCCAACCAACTAACTACGCTTTGAGGCAGATGTAACGAACATTGTTTTCCACGCCCCTCTGGACGACCTCGACCAGTTTTTGTTTTTTTGCTGTCTAAGTGGTCCAACGCCATATGCTTCAAGGCTTCCAGATGTTCTAACCCCAGCTCAGAAGTAGGACTTTTTGGCAGCATTATCACGTCTTTTTGTACCAAGAGCCCCTCGACATTTAGACCCGTTAGAAGCAACTGATTCAAGGCCGATTTGTTGCTGTAACCATGCTTCGCGGCGTAGTTCAGGACCATGCCCGAAACCTCTGCAGGTAGTCGAACGGTTGCGGTTTTTGACGTTAGTTCGGGGCTTAGGGTCTTTAAACTGACCTTATCCGGTGCCAGCAATCCGGTCATGACCACATCCGAAATATGCTCGAAGGCGAGACCACTGACGGGGGACTGGACCTTACCAATTATCTGGCTCAGGACGTGGTTTAGGTTGTGGCTAAATGCCTGTGGCTTGCTCGGGATGAGTAGCGGGTTTTGGTTCAGATTGGTATCCACGAAGTACCTCAAAATTTTCTAAAATTTTTTGGCTCGGAATGTAGCATAGCGTCGGCCTGATTGCAATAATAAGGTGGAAAAAATCATAACCCCCTTCTATAATGTGCAACATCAGCTAAGCGCTGAGAGACACCAAAGGCGAGTAGGCTATTCAAGCCCCAATTGTATGCTGACCATCCTGGTCGGCAGGGCGAAGCCTACGAAAATGAAAAGTACGGTAGACAGTTGCCTACCGAACACAAAACAAGGACTAACAACATGAAATCATTCAAATTATCGGCCGTTTCTGCAAATCTGAACAAAGCTATCGACAATCAACGCACCGCTTCAATGTTCGTTACATTGTGCTTGGCTCAAATCACGTTAAACCAGTCGGCCCCGTTAACCGTTGCGCAATGCTGGGAGATGCTAGGCAACGACGGCGAGCCATCAAAAAAATCAGAACATAAACAAGCTTACAACAAAGCCAACAGCCTACAGAAAAAGGCCTCAAAAGTAGCCAAAGCGCTGGACGGTGACAAGTCAGGCGAGCTTTGGACGGAATTCGTCCAAATCCTGAATGCTATCGACTTCACCGCTGAAGCTCAGGACTTCTACGCAATCGAACGTTTTGCCCATAAACAAGCTGGGCTTTATCTGGACGATGCCAGCGATGTTTTAAGCTTGCTTGGCAAGGTGACCGGTAGCCAAGCGGCTACCCAATCAGCCAAAGCTGAAAGCCAAGCTGAAACGGCTCAGGCTGACGACGTCGCCGATAAAGTCGCCGATATTGGACAGGTGAGCCAAGCGGCTAAAGCCTTGCTGGAGATGGGCAACGCTATTCCATCAATCCAAGCCGCGTTGGCTGCTGTTGCTGGTCTGACTGATCCGCAATTAGTCGCCGCAAAAATGGCTGAAGCTTGGATGGCTGAACGTCGCCAATTATGCGCCAAGCTGGACGCCCTCGAAAAAATCGAGGAACAACAGCAAACCAAAATTGCAAAGCTCGAAGAGAGCCTGAAAGCGACTTTGGCCAAAGTTCCGGCCAAAGTGACAGCCAAAGCGCCAACCGCTGACAAGCCAAAGCGTGAACCGCTGAAGCTGAACAAAAATTCAGCCATGGCTGATGCAATGGCTCAGGCTGGGGTAGCGGCATAATGCCGGCCCTTATGGCTGAGGGCGTTGCCCTCGCTGTGATGGTAGGCGGTAGCCTCGGGCTAGTCTGGGTACTGGGTGCGTTCGTCGCATCCAGTACCGACGACTGGCGTCGTTCACTGCGTCGCCGTCGCAAAAAATCCAGATTTGCGGCCTTTCAGCGTCGCCTAGATTCTCGGTAAAAATCGAGGCCCCGACCTGGGCCTCGACCTCATTTTTTGCAGACGTTCAGGCCCAGGATTAGCCCCTAATTCTAGGCGGTGGACGTGTGCCTACGATTGGTTGAGTTCACGGTAAATATTCCACGTTCTGTTTTACGCGAAAGCCAGAATTTGGGCGTTTTTTAGGTCGAGAAAATTCCCTAAAAACGTCGCTCAGGCTGTCTAAATAATCGTCGCTTTTTGCTTAGAAATTGAGCGAAAAGTGGGTTTCAACTTTTTGAGGTCAAAATCGCTGGAGGCCATGAGCCACGGTGTTTGTAGATGTTCTAACCCTAGACATAATAGTCTATAATGTATAATAGAAATATAATTGCAGGGGTTAGAACATCGTTTTGTACCTATTCTGAGGTGTTTTAACGATGTTTTTCACGATTGCTTCTCTTTTTGTGCCTAATCTTGGCCCAACTCACGTCCCCGTCATGGACGTCGTTTACTCCAAAAACCAGTTCCACGTCGGCGCCGACGTCCTCGCCCCTAATCCTCGAAAACGGATCTGGACGTTTAACCAATTCGATGACGTCGTTCAGTTCTCAGCCCAAAATGGGTTGATGCTCGAAGTCGAGAACTCAAATCTCGCTCAGGACGTTTTAAGCACTTCTGGACGTCAACCCGCTACCTTGGTTTAGGTCGTGTCATTTGAATTAAGCCACGGGCTGATTTGGTGGCTTAAAATTGATTTTTAGGACGTGGCTGTAGCCTTGATTGAGGTTTAGGTTGTGGCCGAGGTTTAGCGTAACGACGAAAACTTTGGTCAAAACCACGTCAACAACCACGTCCTGAACCCGACTCACAACCACGTCCAAAACCGTGTCAAAAAGTTAGTCCAAAAACCTGGTCCTAGTCCGGCCGCTCAACCACACCCAGAACGTAGTTCGTATGCCTTTCGAGCTTCTGGGTGTGGTCGGGGAGCACCTCCTAAAAAATCGCAAAATCCAGTGCGAGTTGCTGATTCAATTGTTCGATTTAATCGAATGATTCGAGCTTGTGCTCGTTCAAAATTCCAGTTTAGTTGTGAAAACAGGTGCTTAAGTCTCGCGCAAAGCCTTGATTTGAGGTCTTTGAGCCTGATTTCACAACTGAATTAATTGACCAAAATTTAGACTGCTTTTCGGTCAACCCTAAAAATATTTCTAAAAAATCGAAAATTAGGTCGTGGATGTCAGATTACGCCCGACTCAGCACATTTAAGGAAAATTTCATGTCCAATCCAATGCAATCCGTATTAAACAATTTGATATTAAACAACGGTAAATTCGCCGTCGTTTGCATCGTTGCTGATGCCGTTCCGGTTGTGGAGGAATATCCAACGGAATGGGAGATGCTGAGCCGAGCCAAGACATTAGCATGCACCATTTTATTCAACGCTGACGCTCGAAAAGATGTTCGTCTGGTTTGTACCGCTGGCAGCAAAACTTGGGAGTGGGAGCCTGCCAATAATCACATCTTGAAAGGTCAAGGTGACACACGTGATTGGACGATCTTTAAGGTTGAAAATTTGTGAAGACTAACAATTAATCAATCAAAAAATAATCGAATAAAAAAGATTGACGGCAAAAAATTGCCGCTATATCTTGCGCACCGTTATCTAAATCGAAACAAAATTTAGGTAGCAAATTTAGTCAAGTGACTGACTTCAAATCGGACTAACAACATGAAAAAACTTACAATTACCGTCCCAACTTGGGCGGCTCTTCTGACGGTAGATGTCGTTCTGCCTCGTATTTCTCCTGAAATAAAATCTGAATTATCACCATTCGCTGGGATGCCAATTTCCTTAGTGTGGAAGCGTATTTCGAAGACAGCTCGCGCTGCTTTGGAAAAATGGTATGCGAGCCTCTGACCAATTTCCACGGATGTTATTTGTGGTGGCGACATCCGTGCTAGTGATGCTTATTGCAGCACTGGTTTATGCAGGATAACTACCTGCCAGTCACCAACGCAGCTTGGCTGCAACACGGACTAACAACCTACGTTGTTCGGCGGGGAGTAAGATCCCCGCCAATTTTGCGGACTAACAACATTACGTTGTTTTAGGGCAGGGGGGCTTCGGCCCCCTCACCTAAATCAAAACTAGGACTAACAACTTGGAGTCATTGCTATGATTCATTTCAGCTCGTTGCAAGCTCGGAATTCCTATTTCCGAGCTTTGGCTGCCGACCACGGCAACCAACTTCTCTTTCGCGTTCAGCATTTACTGAACCGTCAGCAACCGGTAGCGCTCGTGCTACACAGTACAGGTAAGCCCTCGGAAATCGATAAATATTTCGACTTCACACTCTATCCATTAACGGTTAACGAATACGTTGGCCAGGATGGAAAAACACGTGAGGATTTATCATCCATCGAACCTTTCAACTTCAAAAATCCTGACATCAAACCTTTGCTGGTCGGTGGTTTGTTAGCGCATGAACATGGTTGGGGGTGCCACACATGAGTATCCGCAGAATTTCTGAAATCTGGGCTTGGTATGGCAACGACAAAGACAACACCACGAATGTCTTTGTCGCGGAGCTTTACAACGGCGATGTCTGGTACGTCGCCGAAGGGAGCGTAAACGTCAATCTCGCTCCGGATATGCTCGAAGACGGTGTTTGGCTGGAACAAATCCGTGATTTGGATATGTTCACGGCTGACAGTCCTGTTGAGTCTGTCGACCAGTTGGAACTCGAACTCGAGGCTCATCTATGAGTGGCCGTGATGGATACGGCTATCGAAAGGTAGCTCGTGCTCAAAAAGAACTCGCAGAATTTAGCCAATTTGCGGCGAAAGCTGCACCGAAGAAACTCAATTATCGGGGAGGATTCGTGGTGACATTCGGGCATGGCGATGGGGAACATTATGAAAGTATCCGCGTTCTAGTTCGAGCTAGTTCCCGAGCAGCCGCATTACATCGAGCGCTTAGTTTGCCAGAGGTCGCCGCTTGGCTACCGGAACACCCGAATTCAATCTCATCAATCATGTCAGCTGGACTTATCATTGATGAGATGGCTGAGGGTGTAATTCTTAAATCAGTAAAACCAACAGTCAATTGACTGACAATAATCGGACTAACAACATGACTTTAAATAACCGTGCAGGCTACTTCAGCCTATTCTATTGTGCTCCAAAACCGGAACTGGAAATTACCCCTGTGACTCTTGGGTTTGGAATGGACCCGCGATTTATCTATCCAGAATGCAAATCTTTTTTACCTGAAATGGGGCTGATTGATGCAAACCCGATTGGACTGCTGATCTATGCCAAAGCCGACGACGTGGCCGAAGCCACACAATGGCTTTATGGCCATGTTCAAAAGAAAATCGAGCTTCAACTGGCTGCACTTCCAAAGATCGAACAAAGTTTACGTCGCGCTTTAGACCGCTTGCCTAAGCCTGAGCCGGAAATTCAGACCCTATGGATTGTGCCCGAGTTAGTCGCAGCCATTGTGAACTGCGATTTCACCGGTATTTCTGATGCCGATGAAGTTGCAATCCACAAGTTCCTGCAGAAGTACAACCACATCATGTTGACCGAGCTCAGCGAATCGAAATGGTGTAAGTGTGCTGTTACTGGCTTGGACTCTGTCTGCATCCCCGTGTATTTCGACCTCAAGATGTCGGCCAAAATCAAGGAGCTTGCCGCATGAGCGCTTTGATAACTAATACCAACACTAAAACAGGGTTGCCGTTTGGTGTGATTTCTGGAAATTCGCTCGATCCGGATATTCTCAACGACATCATTTTTTCTGCGGATATCGTTGTGTATGAGCGAGAACTCGACGAGTTCAAGGTGAATTTGGCCGAGACTATCTCACCCAACTCGGAAGAGTATGAGCTTGCTGTCGAGCGTTTTAATGACCAGTTCTCATGCGAAGAGCCATCGGCGGACATCTGCATCCAAGATATTACTCTGCACTTAACATGGTTAGGTGGAGCCCCCTTGGTGTTTAGTTTTGACGGTCCAACCCAAAAGGTTGCGGCCTACTGCTCGCCATGTGTTCCTGGCGCTGCCGATTTGGATAGCGGTGCAGGGGATATCGAGTGCCATGGCATTCCGGCTGATTGGTTATATGTGGAGAATGCCGATGCCTAGAATGATTGAGATTTGCCACAAATCTAAACCCTTAACAAAAGCGCTTGGAAGCATCATGCGTGATGCTCGACAACATAAAAGTTTGACCATGCGTGATGTTGCTGAAAAAGCCGGTGTTCAACATACACAAGTCGGCAAAATCGAATGTTGCCAACGGGACTTATCCGTCCTAGAGCTCATTCACTTGAGTCGCTGTTGTGATTATGACCCGCTCGCAATTTTCAAAGACATTCTTGAGAAATACGACCAAACGGTCGGGGCTTAAAAATATGGGGTGGTTGCTAACGACCACCCCTTAAAACAAGGACTAACAACATGTCACTCGCTGCAGTATGTAATCAGCTTGAAAATGAAGTCGTTACCGAACACGTCAATAATTATGAACGTTGGCACGGGAAAGTCTCGGACGAGATCCAGCCTGTTCTTATCGAAATGGTTCAGCAGAACCTTCGTTTTTTGGGGAATCATCCCTATCAATTTTCACAAAAGGTATTCGAGAAATATCTCCAATATCGTGAAATTCTGAGCGCTCACGCCAACCGCCCGAACCCTGTTCCACTGGTCGGTGACCGTGTTTTTATTCGGTCAGTCAAAGGTAATACCTACGAAAGAGCCGTGTTCACGGGCCGGTCAGAGACTAGCCAGTTGTGTGTTTGTACACAGCCTTATGAACCACATATGTTCAATCTGCCGGAGGTTGGCCAAGACATCCCCATGTCTGTAAGCGGTGGTTATTTTCAGACTATCGATAACCAAAGTATCGACCTTGAGAAAGGCCCTGATCGTGTTTGGGTGCGGTATTGGACGTGGGCTTCATTAGCTCAAGCCAACGGTGGTATCTACATCCCCGTCCAGATGTTGCGTTGGCATCTGAAAGACGGTACTCATGATTTTTACTGATATGGACCGCCAAACCTTTTTCGGCCACGTTGCCCGTGGCTCTCAAATCCGTAAAGCAGACTATAAGGCTCGAACAAGTCTTGAAGTTTGCCAGTTCAATGCCATGGCAAAAGCGGATTCTTATTTCAATAAAACCGAGCTGATGGCTATGCCGGACTTCGATGAATTTTGGTGCCGGTGGTGGAACGAAACTCTCGTTCCAAAGGGCTTTCCGGAAATTTCCGTCGATGAATACCAAGAGGTCGTGTATCGGAAAAATGTCGAATACATGCGCCGAAACTTTTTAAAATAGGACTAACAACATGACTGCAACAGCTAAAAAATCCGAAGTTTCTATTCAAATCCCTGCCCGTAAATACACCACTCGTGAACGTTTACGGTTTCTGCCAAAACTGGCTGGCCCTTTGATGATGCAATTCGAAGCCATGTTATTCCACCTTATGGGGGAATACAGCAATGGTGCCTACAACGGCGGTTTCTGGCAAATGTACGAGTTTCCAAATGGCGCTCTCATGATGGTTTATGAAGACTTGACGCCTGTGCAAGTAACTCAGCCCTCGAATTATTTTGAGGGTGAGATGTCGATGCTGGTTTTGAGCATGGCCTTGAACCTGCACTTGTGTTCGAACCTGAGCTTTAACCCTAAAGCACCGGCTACCTTAGGTCAGAACTACCACTTGTTGATGGAGAACTTTTACGACTGGGCCGACAACGGCTGGGTGGGTGTGCCAGCTGAGTTTTCGAAACTGATGGGCTTCTTAGATTGAGGTGTGTCATGCACAAGCAACGATTATTGGAAGCACTGAGAGCTATTCGTGATGAGGGGCCTGAATCCAACCATGGGATCTGTGGCAGTGTCTTTGCTCGCCTTAATGGTCTGGATATGGTCGACACTCAGCTAACACTGCAACGTCTGGAGCATTTGTTCGGGTCATTTCTGGGTTGGATAACTCCCGAGCTTAAGTATCCGGTCGGTGGGCCTGTTGAGTACTCGGAAGAGAAAAAGGCCAAAACACTGTGGAAAAATCCCCGACGTTATGAGCTGTTGCACTTCTGCATTAACCGGCTTGATCAGGAGCTGAACGTTGGTTGAGTTTGACGATGACGACCCGGATGTTGTCATCGAACTTGAAATCGTCACTGACACGGACCCACGAAGTTTTTTAGATGTGACCGCCGAGCAAATAGCGTGGTCTCGGAAGCGAGATGTCGCCGAAGACAGAGACAGAGATTTTGCCCGTCAAATCGTCGATGGCATTAACAAGCGACGAGCCTTGGTTGGCTTGGCGCCCATCAACTAGGACTAACAACTATGAACAATGAAAAAATTAAAAAAATAGCCTTGGCCAATGGTTTTAAATTGAAGCCTCAACCGGATGGCAAAGAAGACCTAAACCCTTATGTCTATGCCTTCGCTCAGGCCTTGCTTCAAACTGCAAATGTCGAGATTGCCGATTCGTTTGGTGATGGTTACTACGACGGGTTCCTCGACGGAGCCAAGCATCATCAACAAACAGACTGTACGACCTTACCGAATTATCTCGGTGAGGAAGCGCTTCGCTGTTCTGAGATTGCCGAGAGCAAAAAGGCTGAAAAAATGGGCGTTCGTCCTTTAATGACTGCTCGTAAAGAAAAGGTCCTAGAGCGGTTTTTGGCAGAATATTCCATACCCTGTCGGTTGACTATCGACCGAACGACAACCTATGGCAAGGGCCTGAAGCTCAAGCATGTGATTAACGGCTTAGAAGCTCGCCGAAATCGTCCCGAGACGCCTGTGGTTGTGGACACTTACCCAGTTACGATTGTCGTCGAAGTCCCGAAGGGTCAAGAGTTTCAGCTTTCGGCGCTTATCAACGTTCAGGGCCTTGAAGTTAAATGCACTTCGATTGCTTGGGAAACTAACAGTGTTAGCGAGGCCTTTGCATTAGAACAGCGTTTGGAAGTCGCCTTGGACCTCTTAGAAGACAGGGATATCTTCACCACAGACATTGACGGTTACAAGTCTAGACTAAAGGAATTGCACGAAGCCGGTGAGCTTACTGAGCATTCCATCGATAAGCGCCTAGACCTCATTTTTGAAGGTGATGACGATGAACAGTCGTGAACGCCGTCGTCAAAAGGCAGAAGAACATAATTACGAGCGTTGGCTCTACGAAAATACTCGGGATCAGCGAAAACCAAAATTTAAAAGAAATCGTGTCAGTTCTTTAGCGGCCATGTGTTTGGCTATGACCGAGGGTATGAACGTGAGGATAATCGGATGATCAAAAGCTTTCGCAATGGTCAGGCTGTGAATACTGTTCTCTGTAGTATTTGTGGCTCAGACAAGGCATCTCCCCTTTATCAGAAATGTCCTGAATGTTTGAAGAAACAAACCGCCCAGATGAGTAAACGCAAGCCGCACCAACAATTAGCGGATTTTTTCGAGGCTCAACACAACAATCCGCCCAAGGGATTTAACCCCAGTTTTAATCCCAAAGCCTCAGAAATATCTCGGGAAGTCGTTAAATCGATGGAGGCCGACGGGTTTTACACCCGTCATTCCCGTGAGGAATGTTCCCTTGAATATCGAAAGCGTTATGACGCCCGATTGAACGGAGGTCAGCATGCCAGCTAAAAAGCAAGCAATACTCATAGGGCACAGCACCTATGGGTATTACTACCCTGAGTCAGCAACGTTCGAATGCACTCATGGTGCATGGTCGTCGAAAATTAAGTTGCTTGACGATGAAACCTGCATTGTCGATGAAGTTGATAAGACGAAGCCTCGAACTTACAAGTTTCTCGACGAAGTACCCGAAGATTACATCTTCTGATTTAAACCAAAAACTAGGACTAACAACATGCCACATCCGTTTTTACGTGAGTCATTCTACTCAACGACGATCCACTATCTTTCCCAGCGCACTGAGCGCGTCAAGAAACAAGCGAACGGCGAGCCGGATTTTCAACTGTCTGAAGCCATCGATATCGATTCTGAAGTCGCGGCTCGTTTAGCGAAAGATCCCGAAAATCCGCAGCTTCAAGCTGAAATGTACGAAGAAATTGCGCGGAACAATCACTACTCATTACTCAATGCCTACCAAGGCGTTGTCGGTATGAAGTGGCCTGTTACCGAAAAGATTTACGACCATTTCCTCGAGATTTTGCCCCCGATTTATACCAGCAAAGGTGTGGGCGGCTTCTTAGTTTGTGAGGCTAAGTCCTCGGACTCTCAAGGCCGGTCAATCCACAGTTGCTACTACCGTGAAGGCGATATGTACTGGCATGAATACGTTGTGAGGGGTTAAGCCATGTTTAAATATGATCCTGAAAAAGTCCTGTGTGACATCAAGTTTATTCCGATTGAAGAGTATGTCCGAGGGATTCCGCATTGTGCTGAAGTCTGGAAAAACGGGTGGATTAGTGAAGACGGTAAGACGTTCTACACCGAAAACCGCCCAGATTTCTTGAACTACTTGCTGCAAATGTGGGAGTCAGGTTTAGTGCCTGATCCGGTATTTGAGAACCACGGTGGCCATTTTGGTCGCTTCCTTGCGAGGTCCTATCCTCAATCGAGTTCGATGGTTCTCAATCCTCCGGAGTTCTTCGAGAAAATCCTGGGTGGGTTTTCTTTCAGCGGGAATCATTTGACGTATAGCCAAACCTTCTCGATTTACACCTCGGATATCGAGCTTGCTCATAAGTTGTTACGTTCGTTGGCCAAGATGTATTCGAGTCCCGAATATATTCGAGTGGCTCACAAGCCCCTGACGGGTGGTGAGCCCTCAAATATTCGAATGACTAACGACGCTTATCGTCGTTGGACGGAGAATGCAGAACGTGAAGCTAAAACGGTAACTTTTTACTCAAAAGTATCGGGGTTCTGGAGCACAAATTCGCCTGATTGGAAAATGTATGCTCAACGCGTCTTGGACAACCCTGAGGCTCCGGACTATTCCACCGGTAAATTTGCATCCTATTTCATGTGTGAGCCCTCTGTTCTGGGCCTTCGCAATGAACTCGACTTAGGGAAAATTCTGTTAGAAAAAATGTCGGACCCTGCGGAGTACTTTAATCAAATACTTCCTTGGGATTATCAACTTAAATCAGGACTAACAACATGTCAGAAGTAACCAACGTTGAATTCGAACTTGAGTTCGAAAGTGGTAATGCCGCCCTCCTTGATGACCCCCGTTATGCCGTGGCAAAAATCCTGCGGGACGTAGCTCAGATGGTTGAAAATGGACGTGACAGCGCGGCCATCAAAGACATCAACGGCAACTCGATTGGCACGTTTCATTTGCACCTCGAAGAAACATACGACGATGAAGACGACTCGGAGGAAGAGTGATGCTGAAGCCTATTGGAATGTTCGCAACTCCCGAGTCGACTGAAAGTTTGACTGAATACTGCACTTCGTTCGGAACGGTCGCTGAACGTCAGGTTGCTTTAACTGTCATGGGGATGACTTGGAACTTATGTGCCAAGTTAGTAAACGAAAGCCAACCCGTTTCGGAGGACGCATAATGGGTTTCTTCTCTTGGAAAACCGCCGATACCGAAGAGAGTATCGCCAACGTTCACACCGGACGTGCAAAACCGGTGTATTTAATTCAACCAAATGGTGAGCCTCCAATTTCAGAAGCCGCTTATGCTGGCTATGGCATGTTTGGTGGTGTCGATGCCTACAGCTGGTTAGCCGATAAAAATTTTGGGGACCCTAAGCTTGTGGACCTTGCCATCATGGCTGAATGCGGTCGGTATCACTCGGATGAAAATAATATTTATCTATGCCGTATGAAAATCAGTGAAGAGGCTTTTCGGCGAGCGGTAACTACAGATAAACCGGTGGTAATGTTCACCAATTTCATGTCCGAGATGCCGAACGGTTTAACGCCTTCAGAGCTGATTGGCTCGGGAGCATGGCAAGAAAACCGGTTGTCACTGAAGTTCCCGTTGAAATTCAGCTTTAACCCTGAAGCAAGATATGAAGATTTACCCGCTTCAAAACTGTGCCCACATCAAGGCTTCCCTCCGTTGCCAACTAAATGATTTACCGAGCTGGGGCGGTTCCCCAGCGACAAATCAGGACTAACAACATGACTGAACAGATCAGCTACACCCATATTAAAGAGCATCGAAACGGCTCACGTCTCTGGATTGAAGGCGCCAAGCTACTGACTGCAGGGTTTGCCCGTGGCCAGCGCTACAATCGGCATATCAATGGCCAGAAAATCGACTTGATGCTACATCCTGAAGGCGATTACGTCGTTTCTGGCCGTGAACGTAATGGTGTTCAAATCCCGATCATCGATTTAAGTCTGGGTAAATTTTCCCGTGAGTTACCCCCTGGTACTCGTGTTCGAGCCATCTTCCAGAATGGGCAAATCAACATCACTATTCATCACGAAGAGGATGCCAAAACACGGCGTGAGGACCGGCTTAAACAGAACGTTGAACGTGGTGAATTGCTGGAAGCAAGTGCTTGTACTGGCGGCGGCATTTCCACCATGGCGGTGCATCAAGCACTTCACGATTCAGGCATTAAGAACTCGGCGGTCGCATGGGTTGTGGACTGTGAGCTGAAATATCTGCAATCAGCATATGAGCACGTTTATGCCATTAACGATAACACGGTGTTTTTTGAGGCCAAGCTTGAAGAACTTGAGACCCAGTTTCTGACTGAAGTGGATGTATTTAGCTTTAGTTTGCCGTGCTCGGGTTTTAGTAAGTCGGGTACCTCAAAACATGGGCTGAGTTCAGAGGAACATGACGGCGGAACGTCTGTTTTCGGGATCATGAATATTATTCGAGCGGCGAATCCCGCAATAATCCTTTCTGAAAACGTTCCTGAAGCGAAAGACAGTTCGATCTACACCCTCATCAAGCAAGAGTTAAAACGTCGTGGTTATAGCCTCGTGGAAGCTGTTTTAAATGGTGAGGATACGGGTAGCTTCGAGAATCGGACACGTTACTGGTTTATGGCCTATAGCCAAGGCCTGCCATCCGATGTGTTTGAATCGGCTTTTGAATTAATCCCACAGCGAACGTATCAGCACCTTTACGAACTGATGGACGCTGAGGTTCCTGAATCAATGTGGGCCGATAACCAATATCTGAAAGACAAGCAGGTCCGTGATGCCGCGGCGGGTAAGGGCTTTGCTACCCGTCAGTTGTTGAAGGGGCATGAGACCAAGATCGGAACCATTGGACGCCATTACAACAAACGGCGAAGCACTGAGCCTTTCATAGTAAATGACTCGGGTCAGGAACGGTTGCTAACCCTAGCAGAACATGCTCGTTGTAAGAGCATCCCTGAGAGCTTGGTGGCCCGCTGTAATGCGACCACAGGGCACGAAATTTTGGGCCAAAGTATTGATTACTTGCAGGCCTACCTCCCCATTAAGAAAGTCATGAGCCAGTTAGTGAGTTGGCTCATTCCACGTAAGGAAATTGCCGCATGAAAATCGAAAAAATCTTTAAGTTATCAGCCACGCTAACCGGTGTGCTCGAAAGTTTTGAACGTGCTGAGCGTTTCGAAATTGATTTGTGTGCTGTCGAGGATTTATTCATCGACGACATGTGCTCTGTCTTCTCGAACTGTGACACCCGCAATCTTGAATATCCTGCAGAAGTGTCACTTAACATCGAAGTTATCGTCGAAAATCAAGCCGCTGTGGACTTATTTGAGTCCAAGCTCCAAGAAATCTGCACCACCCATGGTGTGAAGATAGTCGGGGAACCTGCTCCGACTGAACAAGAATTCGAGATCCGCTGGGAGATTGAAGCCTCAGCAGTCAGTGCCGAAGCTGCAGCGCAGGCCATGTTTGAAAACTACTTCAAGCAAAACCACGGCGCACGTTTTTTCCGAGTTAAACCCTATGGGGCTCCAGATAGTGACTTTGTCGGTATCGAGGTGCCATTAATTGAATTGTCTGGAGTATCGGATAATGCTTAAAACTAAACCCCTATTCTTTGTTCAGGCCATTGTATCGGGTATGGCCGCAAACGCTGATGAAGCGATGGCCGTTGAAGAAAAACTTTTTGAACTGGCTGATGATTTTCTTGACGATGACGTGAAAGTGCACGGCTCTCATGACTTTGAAAAGCTTGAATATCCAAAGCTGATTGAGTTCGAAGTCGAAGCCATTTTAGATACTCCCGCACAGTTAGAACACCTCGAAGATGGCTTGGAGATTATCTATGGCACCTTTGGATGGTCGTGGTCTCAACCTGAAGATTTTGCGCCGGAGCCTTTAGTTGCCCCTACAACAGCAACCCAGCAAACACTTCATTTGGAAGTGGAACGTTCAACGATTCGACGTCTACAAAAATTTGTTGAAGAGGGTTTGTATTACCCGTCAATCCAGAGTTCCTGTGATTTTAAAGAGTGCATCTTGGAGATTTCACTACACAGAGACATTAAAACGGGCACAGATTACCAGAAGGTCGTGTCGTTTTTAGCCAAGAACGCTCCTGTCAGCGAAGAGCTGCTCCGTCAAGCTCAGTATGTTCATTTGAAATGGGAGGGTGCAGATGTCCCTCGCCGAAATTAAAGCCGCAATTGAAGCGGGACAGCGTGTGTTTTGGTGCAATCCTGGCTATGAAGTTATCAAAGATAAACTCGGCCAGTATTTAATTAAGTGCCGGATGAACAGCTCTTGTATGGGGCTGACGCATTTGGACGGTATCACACTTAACGGTGATGAAGATGAGTTCTTCATTGGCTCAATTGGGTAAGTATTGACGAATAATGGCTGGGTATTAAACTGAGGCCGCAAACAAAAATCGGACTAACAACATGAACATTCTGAAACACCTCGAAAACAACGGGAAAGTTGCCGTTGCCGAAGACACGCTTTATATCAACCACAGCAACGGCATCGCCGGTTCGTGGAGAATAATCCTCTGGAAAACCCCTGATGGCCATGGTCAGCTTGAAATGCAAACCTCGAAGGTCATTGGCGGGAAAGCCTCATCTAAGTTCGATACGATTTCCGAAGGCAAGAACATCGGCAAAGCGAACGAAACAACCCCGATGCAACAAGCTCAGAAGGAGTTTATTTCTCGGGTCAACAAAAAACTGTTGAAAGGTTACACCAAAGAAGTTCCGGTCGAGGGCACCAAGTCTCTCAATGCCATGGGACTCGATAAACCCATGCTGGCCGAGAAGTTTCAAGACTTTGAAATCAAACAATGGCCCGTGGCTGTTCAACCAAAATTCGATGGTAATCGATGCTTAGCCCGCCGTGTTGATGGTGAAATCGTGCTGTGGAGTCGTGGCGGTAAGCGTATCTCGGTTCCCCACATCGAGAAACAGCTTGAAGGCCTTTTGGTTGATGAAAATGTAACTCTCGATGGTGAACTCTATGTTCACGGAATGACGCTTCAGGCAATCACCAGTCTTGTTAAAAAGCCTCGGGATGAATCCATGGCTTTGGTGTATCAGGTTTACGACACGATTTCATCACAACCATTTAGCGAACGCCTCAAGTTCATCACTGAATTACTGGTTGATAAGCATGATGCCGAGCATATCCGTTTGACGCCAACCGTTCTGGCCGAGGACTTTTCTGAGCTCGATTCTAAGCATCGAGAGTTTGTTGCCCAAGGCTTCGAAGGCACGATGGTTCGGAATTTAAGTGTCGGTTATGAAACGGGAAAGCGCTCTCAGTCGTTGCTGAAAATGAAAGACTTTCAGGACGCGGAGTTTGAGATCCTCGATGTGGTCAAGGGTAAGCCTAACCACTTCAAAACCGAAAATGGCACACAGCTTGAGCTCCAAGTTGCTATCTACGTCTGTCGGGCTCCAAACGGTCAGACCTTCAACGTTACCGCTGAAGGTACCCAAGGTGAGAAGCACGAAGCATGGCAGCAACGGATTCATACGGTAGGCCGGATGCTCAAAGTCAAATTCTTTAACTGGACACCCGACGGTGTTCCATTCATTCCAACGTCGTTAGGTTTATGGGAGCCACTGTGACACAACAAAAACGCGAACTAAAACGGGAAATTAAACGCCTGATTGCACAACAACAAGAAGCTCAGCAACTGCCGAGTTATACGCCGCGGCCTTCCTACATTGCAATGTGTGTGACACATGCTCTGCAAAACGGGACCTATTTCAAACAGTAATTAAACCCCGAGCCGAGGCGGTTTCCTCGGCAATAAATTGGACTAACAACATGAATATTGACCACAAAGTTATTGAAGTTATCGGCCGTGCTACGGTTGAAGGTAATCACTTGTATTTAAATGGTCAGCTTGACCGTGATCTGTATGTCAAAACAGACAAAGTTCTTAAAGCCGCGGGTGGCCAATGGAATCGAAAAGCGGGTGCTCATGTATTTGAGCGTTGTGCTGAAGACAGAATCCAGCAGATGCTAGTTACTCGTTCGGTCATTGTCCCTCAAGATTTTGGTTATTTTCCGACACCGAAGCCGGTTGTTGAACTGCTCATAGACTTAGCAGATTTAGAGGACGGTCAAAAGGTTCTCGAACCATCTGCAGGGCGAGGCAATATTGCACTACCGGTTGCGGAAATCACCGGTAGCGTAAGTTGTGTGGAATTACTTGAAGACAATTGTGTTGCGCTTGAGATGGCACTTGCAGATGCCAACGTCAAGGCCACGGTAGTTCGGGGTGATTTCTTGAAAATGACGCCACCGGAATTTCCGGTGTATGACCGAATAGTCATGAATCCACCGTTTGAAAAACAAGCGGATATCCGGCACGTATTTCATGCCTTCAAGTACTTAAAAGATGGTGGAAAACTGGTATCAGTCATGTCCGCCTCGGTGATGTTCCGTGATAATAATTTAACCCGTGAATTCCGTGATTTTGTAAATCGCCGCGGGGGCGTTATTCAAGAGCTGCCACCAGGTTCATTCAAAATTTCTGGTACCAATGTGAACACCGTCGTCGTAACCATTCCAAACTAATCAATAACGAGCCGAGGCGGTTCCTCGGCAACAACTTAGGACTAACAACATGAGCAAAACAGCCACGTTTATTCTGTGGACCAACGAACGTTTACCCGAGGGAATCGTCATGGTCCATCCTTGTCAACACACCCAATATGCAGGGGTTCCAACGTTCCCAGAAGGTCCCCGCGGTCCCATGGTCATTGACCAAGCCATTGAACTTAACTTTCCGGTACCACGAGCGGAGTTAGCCACATACCTCACTTGGTACCTGATTGCGGCTGTGAAGTGTGCCGAAAGTGTGGATTATTTCAAAATTTCTGACGACGGAATGACGGTGTGGGTAACGTACCAATCGAATCCAGAATTTAAAGAAAAGTCAGAAATTCAACCTTTGGCATTAGTTGCCGGCCAGAACTAGGAGACCAGATGAGCACTAAGCCTAAAGCAATTGTCGCAGTCCTGAGCTTAATCAAGGACAACATCAATTATCGCTCGGCATCGTTTGATTCGATGTATCTGATCCGAGCGACAAAGACACCGTCAACAAGCCGTTTTTTGAATGCCTTATCGGAGAACGTGCCTTCGTTATCCGGCCTCGATGTTGATACTGAATTTGGAAAAACTACCGTGAACGGTATCCAAGTCATCTTATCGTTCAAGGAAATTTCACACGACGCCGCAAGCATTCTGATGAATGAAAAGCTGATCCCGTTTATTGATTTTGTTGAAGAGGACAAACAACATGAGGTTTGAATTTGCAGCTGTTAAAGGCCGTCAGGGTGGCCGAGATTACTATCTGGCTTCGGTACCAATGTCAGCGCTAAGCCGGTTTTTACAAATCGATGTCGGTGATCCGCTGGAGCGTAGTCAGCGTGAGGTCGATGTCAAACGTGCTGAAGGCGTCATGAAATACTGTAGCGATAACCCGACCAGTTTCGTGCTGCCAAGCTTAACCGGCGCGGTTGAAGATGAATCTCTGGACTTCATTAGCGACAACGGCTTCACGGGGCTTTTATCTCTATCCATGGATGCAGTTGTAAAATTATTTGACGGTCAGCACCGAGCGACAGCCATCATGGGTATAAGTCGCCGAAAAGAACTCAAGGACATTTACGAAAACAGCACCATTGGTATTCAGTTGTTCGTTGGTATGAGTTTGACCGAACGTCAGCAAGCCTTTAGCGATATCAACTCAACGGCCAAGGCTGTGAGCAAGTCGCTGAACTTAGCCTACGACCGGCGCTCAAGCCAAACAGAAATGCTTACCACTGTGGCCCGCACGTTGTTCTTAAACAAGATTGATTTTGAGAAGAACATTGCAACCAAGGGCAGCGACAAGTTGTTTTCGTTTAAGCATTTCGTGGATGCTGCACGGCATATGTTTAATTTGAAAGCAAAAGACCAAATGAAGCCCGAGCAAATTGACATTCTGTTTGAGTGGTTCAATGCGTTACCGAACAGCGTGGGTTGGCGCAGCTCGGGATTGTTCCCAGCAACGGATTTAATTACGCAAACAGGCTTAGGCTTAATGGCTATCACAAAAGCTTGCCGATATGCCCAGAAAATTGGCCTTGAGCCTAAGTTCTTTGCCGGTTGTTTAGAGAACATCGATTTCTCACGTAAGTCGCATCTCTGGCGTGGTATTTGTGTTGATGGTAAAGACCGGATGATCGTCAGTCAGGAGTCAATCAAAAACACAGCAGTCATGATTTTGGAGCAATGCGGCTACGTGCTGAATGTCTTCGATAAAGACCAACTTTAATAACCGTGCCGAGGCGGTTCCTCGGCAACAAACTTGGACTAACAACATGAAAAAGACACCGCTTTCGCTGATTGGTGGCATCGTTCACCAAATAGTTATTACACAAGATGAAGACCCCGAATCTCCGCGGGATTGGGACAATCTTGGCACCATGGTTTGCTGGCACCGGAATTACACTCTTGGCGATGAGCAACCGCGTGAATCCCCGCGTGAATTCCGTGAGCGTTTAGCACTTAAATTTGATCGACAAGCTGTTGAACGTGCGGATGATACACCTCGACTAAACGAAGTCGTTGAGACAGTCCTTGCGAAACACATCATTGAATTGCCCTTGTATCTGTATGACCACAGCGGGATCACCATGAATACCAGTGGTTTCTCCTGTCGTTGGGATTCTGGCCAAGTCGGATTTATTTACGTCGCGATTGAAGACGTGAAAAAAGAGTGGAACTGGCCGCGTTTAACAAAGGGTCGGCGTGAGAAAATTCAGGCAATCCTTCGTGCTGAGGTTGAAACCTATGACCAGTATCTCACAGGTGACGTTTATCAGTTCCAGCACAAAACGGCGGAACTGCCCGAAGACTGGGCTTATCTAAGTCTGATTGAAATGTCGACGGCAAACAACTTGTTGGCCAAGTACAGCAACCAGATGCGGTTAGACTTCGAAGATGACTATTGCTCAGGCTTTTATGGTGATGACCCCCTACAAAACGGGATGTCTGAACATTTCAATAAAGCCTTAATTCCTTTACTGCAGGAGGCCGCATGACTCACTATTTAGAAAATGCAGAGACGATGGCGAAGGCTTATCTTGGAGCCATTGAATTCACCGACTTCGGGGATGTTGACCAGCCCCCGAAAGGCTCGAATTTCTCTCCCCAAGCGGTGTATGACGCCTTGGGCGTTTGTAGCCAGTTTTTGGCAAAGTTCTCCCCTTTAATTGAGCAGGCTATTGACCAGCACCAGTTCAGTTACGAACAAGCTGGCCATGACTTTTGGCTGACTCGCAATGGTCATGGTGCGGGTTTTTGGGACCGAGGCCTCGACAGTCAAGTTGAAGACGAGCAGGGCGGTATTTGGATTTTGGGTGAGGCTTTAACCTCGGCAAGCAAATCGTTCGGCGAATCGCACGTTTTTCAGCACTCGGATGAACTCGTATATTTTGAATAAGGTAGAGACTATGAGCTTGAAAGCGTCTAATCCTGAGGGGCGTTTATTCTATCTGGCGCCCTTTGCAAAAATGATGGCCATCTTGTCACCACGACTGGCTGAACGAGAAATAGGCCATTTCTATTCGGAATCGTCTGATGATAAGTACTATGACCTTGTGGCGTATTTTCCGGCCTCAGGGTGTGCCGTGGGACATCATCTCGTCCTTGAGCATCGACTGGGTGAGACCTTTGCGGCAAACATGGCAAATGATCTTAATTGGCTCTTTGGCTTAACGCCACCAATCGGATAGACTTAGTGCGGGAGATGTACTCCCGCCAAAACTTGGACTAACAACTGGAGCTATTGCATGAGCAATCCCTCACCTATTCCACAAACGGTGTTACCGCCGTTGCAGGTACCGGAATTTCCACCGGAACCACCACAAACTCCACCCATGGCCGATTTTACAGAACGGACCTTTTTTATTGGTAATAAACGTTATGAACTGTCCGATGACCAGTTCTCAGCTCTGCAGCTTGGAAAAGCCGGTAAAAATCTGTTTATTACCGGCGAGCCTGGTAGTGGCAAAACTCTGTTAATCCGAGCACTAGAAATTGAGTTGCGTCGGCAACGTAAGTCGGTCGCGTTTCTGGCTCCAACCGGACTGGCCGCACTGGCCCTCGGGGGCTCAACGTTTCACCGATTTTTTAAGTTTCCAACCAAGCCCTTAAGTAAAGACGTTGGCTTTGCTATGGGCAAAAGCTTCAAGATGCGTGATTTAATTGCGGCAACGGATGTATTCGTTATTGATGAAATGTCGATGGTACGCTCGGACTTATTCACGGCGATGGACATGTGTTTACGGTCGGCCATGAATAAACCAGATGTCCCATTCGGTGGGAAGCAAGTGATTGGTGTTGGTGACTTTTATCAGCTGCCCCCAGTCGTTACAGACCCATCGATTTCTCAATGGTTGCATGCTGTTTTTGGTGGCGTTCTCGCTTGCCATTGTCAGTCGTGGTACGAAGCGCAGTTACGTGTTACACCTCTAGTAACAAACCATCGACAATCCACAGATAGCGAATTCAACCATGCGTTGAACATGATCCGGATCAGAAACCCTGTAGGCCTGAGTTTAATCAACTCCATGACGCAGGTAACTCAGGAGTTGATTGGTACCATCATCACATTTACCAACGACTCGGCGGCAACGATTAATGCTCGGAAGCTGGCTGAAATTCAGCGTGAGGCTTTCCGATTTGTCGCTGAAAAAGACGATAAGGGTATCGGTCCAGTTGACACCGAAATCGTTATGAAAGTTGGTGCGAGAGTCATGTTGGCCGCAAACACCAATGATTACGTCAATGGCGACTTGGGCGTTGTTGAACAAATCAATAGTGATGCTCTTATGGTAAAGCTTGACCGAGGGCCGCTGGTTCGAGTGGAACGCTACACATGGGAAAGTAAAGAATACCGCGTTGACTCACAAGGTCAGCTGGTTGACAACACCGTGGGTTCATTCAAGCAATTTCCTGTTCGATTAGGTTGGGCTATCACAGCTCATAAATCCCAGGGGCAAACACTCGATAAAGTGACGCTCCTAATGGACTCAAGACCGTTTGAATCGGGTCAGCTGTATGTTGCCCTTAGTCGTGTCCGGAAAGCCTCGGATTTGTATCTAGGGCGCTTATTAGACGCCATGGATTTGAAGTAGGTCGCCATGCTTAAAAAAATCGCAAAAGCTATTTTTGAACCCGTGTGCCTGATCGTCGGCGTGGCGTTGTTAAGCATTGGCACCGTTGAAGTTATTGCTCACAACTGGTCTAAAGTGAGACCTCTTTTGGACATGCTGCCATGAAACGAGCCTACCTGAAGCGTTTAATCGTCCGGTTGCAACGAAGTCCAAGCATGATTCGAATGCTTGCTCGACAACCGGATGTTGTTGAAGAAGTAGTTATGGCTCTACCTGAACCAACAACGGAAGAACTGATAGCTCAAATCATTGATCGCTATCACAAGCACGATGTAGATGCTCAGGTATGGCTAAATGAATTAATTGAAAACAAAAATGCCGCACTTTGTCGAAGGGCATAAACCAAGGACTAACAACATGAGAAAAACAGCTTTTAAACTCTGCCTATCCATTCAGGAATGGCCTTATCATCCACCTTAACCAAGGGAAAACACTATGCTTCATCCGGTATTAAACTCCGAACTCAGCGTGGAACAACTACATGAATTAGATCGTTTAACAAAACTAATTCAGTCTATAGGCCCTGAGTTCGTTCGAGACCGTAACCAGTCAGTGATTTATGCGAGTCAAAGATGGAACCATGACGATTATCTCAGACTCTCCGTGAAATGGTGCAAGCTGGCAAACATTGCGGGGTTGAACACCCACCAGACACGGAAATGGTTACAAACAGAGCATCAAGCTCTAACACGTTTGGGTATCACGTTGGATTGATACCCGTGGGGGGAGTGATATACTCCCCCAAAAAATCAGAGGACTAACAACATGCAAGCTGCTACGGCTACCCGTATGGTTTCAAAACCACAATCTCAATTTGGTATTCACGACGTCGAAGGCGTCTTATATCTCTGGCAAGACACTTATCCTGATGGTGTTCCACTTGTTGAACCAAAACAAAGACGAAATTATTTAAGCGGTCGCAATATTGATTTAGCCGGTATTGGTGGGGCATGCAGCCACAACATTAACCCTCATGTGATGCGAAGCCGTTTGCCAAACTCGCAATGGAAACAGTTCCATGAGTTGGTTCGTGATCCGCTCGTCGAGCTCTTTTTGCCGGTACCCGCGGCGGTTAAGCAGCTGCCTGAGAGTCCGGTATATCTCATCAATGGTGGATTTAACCAAAATGCGTATTTGGTCATCAAAAACCTTGAGCGCCTTTGTAGTCCTGTTCACAGTCAGATCCAATCAGTCAGCCGTCTAACGCCTGAAAGATTGAGTCGAATTACTCATCTTACTAACATTCATCCGGTTGTGGCTGTAATGGACCGTGATAGTCCCGAGTTCTGGAAAACATTACCGGCGTATCTTCGGGAGAATAATCCAGAACGACCCGTTTTGATTGTTGCTACGGGCGCTAAATTCGACACGTTGGCGGCTCAAGACGGTGTTCATGTGATCAACACGACACTAACTGCACCACATATAGCCTCACAATTAACGACGCTGCCCATGGAGCAACTAGGTTCTCGGGTATTGGGTCATTACTGCGTATTTCGGTCTTTGGATGAGCTATGAGTCGCAATCCTGGAGCCGGTAAATCCGGTAAGAGTTTCAGTGTTTTGATTGGAGCGAATTTTCGACGTTTCTTTGCGAAGATTGGTCTCTACCATCGAGGTTGCCGGTTCCTGACCGTTTGGGGTTTGGAGCCTCGTGTTAAGGCTTGGAAACGCTTAGTCAGGCAGGTCATGTATGAATATGACTTAAATATTCCAGCTTTAGCAGCCTACATTGACAGGACTGCGCTTGAAGTTTCGGCCTTGATTACCCGAAACAAAGAAGAACCTCCATTTGGGTTGGTTTTAGATTTTTGCTTCATCTTCGATAAGGACCCCCTAACAGTTTATCCCGAATTAGTTTGGATTCGGGATATGTGGATGCAGGAATTTAAGGCCAACGTTAAGGCCGCTCAGAAGGCCTTAGCTGAGTCAGACCTAGAAACCCTAGCCGAGATACTAAAAGCTTTGGAAGTTGGCTCAGCGCGTTGGGCAGACCCCTTACTGGCCGAGCCCATGAACGAACTACTAATGGTTCGAGAGTCTGATTACACAGAACGCTATGCAGATTTAGTCTGGACCCAACTAGCAAAGCATCAAAAGTATCGGGGTTATGCCTACGAAGAGGCAGCAAAAATCCGAGCCCAAATTCATGCAGAAGTTGAACAACGACGAGCATTTTATGAGCAAGAAAACATCGACAAAAAAAATCGTTCCTCTTCCAAGGCAACCGATTAATAACGGTCTAATCGACCTTGATGACGTTCGGAGACGGCGCGAAGGATTGTCTTTACGGGCCTATCAGATTAATCACTTAGGTTTTTTCATGAATGAATCCCGAGTGATTGATCGTTCGGATGCTGGTACCGGAAAAACGCCAGTTATGTGTCTGTGGCTCTATGCACGGAGCAAAGAAGACCGTTGTGTGTGGACTATGCCGAAGTCTTTGATGGCGAAAAATTATGAAGAACTGCTTCTCTGGAGCAATCTGGAACCACATCAAATTGTGATGGTTGATGGTACACCCGAACAGCGAAAGCAGCAGATGGATTGGCGAGAAGGTCGAGTGTTCATCATGGGATTCGATACATTCGCTAATAACTGGGAGTATTTGCGAAATCGCTACTCGAACTTGAAACATCTCTGCGGCGATGAGTTCCACAAAGGGTTTAGTACTCATGGTAAACGCGATTATCGGAACCCTGACAAGTTTATTGGCACCCGAAGAACCGTGATGTTTTACGACTTTATGAGAGCCGGTGGTCATCTGTTGGCCACAACGGGGACCATCATCAATGGACGACTGACTTCGGCGTTCCCAGTCATTCATACGATAAATCCGTTGTATTACAGCACGTATGAAAACTTTCTTAATTGGCATGCTTATTTGGACGAGTGGGGGTCACCCAAATACTGGAAAAACCACGACCGAGTAAGTCAAATCCTGGATGCACATGGTAGACGAGTAACCTATGAACAGGCCTATGGCAAAGAAGCCAAAGAACAGTTTGTGATCCGTTGCTGGATGGGTGCAAAACAACACAAAGCCTACAAAGAAATCGAAGAGAAAGCCATTTTAGAACTGGATAATGGCGACGTCATGGAGGCAAAAAACGAAGGTGTTGTTATCCGTCGTTGTCTTGAAATTATGCAAGTCCCAGAGAAGTTTGGAATTGTTGAAACCAACGAAAATGGGAAGGAAGCTCGGCTTTTGGACGAAGTTGAAACTGCTATCGAGGAAGGTGAGCAATTGCTCATTTTCGAGCCTATCAAAGCTGCACAGTACAAATGGCAAGACCTTTTAAAACGAGCCGGTCGACGTGCTGAGGTGATGAACGGTGACGTTACTGGCGCCGCCCGAATGTGGCAGGACAAAAATTTCAAAACCGGTGAAATACAAGACCTAATTTGTAGTCCAGATGTAGCAGGTGTCGGCTTCAACTGGGAGCATGTGAACACGGTTATTTTTATGGCTCTGGATTGGCAAGATACGACGTTTATTCAGAACTATCGAAGAGCAATGCGAGGGACTCGGACGAAACCTTTACGCATCTTAATCTACCAATATGTTGGGAGTATCGATGTGAAAATTGCTCAGAAAATAAACGATAAATCCTATCATCGCACCAAAATTGAAGAGGGTACGGAGGTTAAAATTTCGGCAACTCAAAAACGTTAGAAAAACGGTTGGAACGTCGATGGCTCTAGGGCTCCAGATGTTCTAACCCAAATCTGCAAATACTATAATATAAACATAAACATAAACTGTAATGTTAGAACATTTAGGAAAATACAAATGCAAAATGCCGCGGACTACAACTGGTTGTTACTCCTATCGACACAAGGGTTACCTGTTTTAACCTCAGCGAATTCGAAGGAACCTGAGGCGATTAAGCTTCGAATTGTGGCTAATCACTTCGCCATGGAATACCTACGTTCACCTTTGAAAGATAAGTTGGATTTTTTGGATTCTTCAACAAAACCCTTGCAGGAACTCATGGGGCAACTGCAGGTGCTTTTGGACCAGCTTGAGGGTGAAAAAGAACTCGTAAAAAAAGATTTGGCTGCAGCTTGTCAAACAGCGTAATTCAATTAGAGTGGTATCTGATGAGTATCACTGGCGAGTGTTCTTTTCCGTAGCTGGGATAGGTGCCTTCGGGCACCTTGACCTTAGGTTAGAACTCTAAAACTCCAAGTGTTGGGTTTTTAGAGTTGTGACTTGTCATCGCAACTGGGATAGAGATCATCTGAGAGCATTGGAACTGTGCTCCCAGATGCTTTCGAGCATCCCCACACAATTAGGGACTAACAATCGTAATCGTAATCAAAAATCACTACGGAGAAGACGCATATGTCTAATATCGACGCTATGATCATGAACGCAGCTAACACTGCCGCTCAATCTCAACCCGCTCAACAAGCCGTTGAAGTTCAACAAGAATTCATTCCGGCAAACAGCCAAGCTCAATTCCAACAGCAATACGTGCCTCAGCAGCAGTTCCAACAGCAGCAGTTCCAACAGCCTGTTCAACAGCCGCAGTTCCAACAGCCTGTTCAACAGCAGCAGTTCCAACAGCCCGTGCAACAGCAACAGTTTCAACAACCTGTGCAACAGCAGCAGTTTCAACAACCTGTGCAACAGCAGCAGTTCCAACAGCCCGTGCAACAGCAACAGTTTCAACAGCAGCCTGTGCAACAGCAACAGTTCCAACAACAGCCCGTGCAGCAGCAGTTCCAACAGCCTGTTCAACAGCAGCAGTTCCAACAACAACCTGTGCAACAGCAACAGACGGGGATGATTTCTCATCAACCGGCGGGTACAGCGAACCCTGCTCAATTGCCAGCTCAGCAAATGCAAATGGCGGCAGGTCAGTTACCAGCCCATTTAATGCAAATGCCTACGACACTGAGCATGGAAACATTCATGTCTATGGGTATTTCTGTAGATTTGTGGCTGAAGCCTGATTACGTAGGTATGACTGTGGGTGAAAACTCAACTCCGGTTGAAGAAGTTATCGTTGAAATCGATATGACTGAACACACTGGCTTCACACCCATTTTCGGTATTCGTTATGGTAAAGACCCTGTTCGTTATGACTACACTCGTGATGGTGTGACGAACAAAGATGGTTTGAGCTGGCAAGCCGCGTTATACCAAGCATACATGGTTGATCCGACAGTGTCTCCATACCGTGCGGTTCAAATCCCAATGACTGTTCTGAAAGAATGTAAGAACATGAAAGGTGAAACCGTTGCTTCGTCCGGTTCAAGTCTGGGCTACACAACGTCTGTAACCAATTTCACTCAATGGGAAGAGTTATATCGTCACTGTGTCCGCGAGAAGCTTATTGGCCAACGTGTTGCCGTGAAGCTGACTAACGTTCCTAAAGCCAAGAACAATAACAAGTGGGGTGTGATCCACTTTGAATTGTTAGGTGCTGCGGCACAGTACAAAGCTGCATAATTCTGCGGTGACTTGGGGTGGCTGATCACCACCCCGCTTTAAAACTTAGGACTAACAACTGGAGGCTATCGTGAGCCTACTTATCGTCGATGGAAATAATCGTTTCCGCAAAAACTTTGAAAAGCTTGGAACTCAAGCACTATCCATCTTGTACAACCAATCAATCAGCTTTGACCCAAACGTTAAGATTATTTGGGTTTGGGATGGTGAAAATGGCTCGGGTAAACGCCGAAGCATTTATCCAGCCTACAAAGGTGAACGCACCAACCAACCGACAGATGACTTCTATAAAACCACCGCATGGTTTAAGCAGTTACTGACACACTCAAACTGCTTGCAAATCGAAGTACCAGGTTATGAGGCTGACGATGTAATTGCCTTACTTGCGTCTCAGAGTAGTGATCAAGTGGTCATTGATTCAAACGATGCGGACTTTTTGGCGTTGGTTTCTGACCGAGTCAAGGTTCAGAGAGATCCTATTGAGGGTGTCGAAGCCCAATTTATTCGGCTTTATAAAACACTGGTTGGCGACAAGTCCGACAACATCAAGGGTATCAAAGGCTTTGGCGAAAAGGCTTGGAAAGACCTCTTAGACAGTGAGCGTTACTTACTCATGAGTCATTTCAAAAAAGAGCGAACGCTCTCAGCTGAGGATGTCACTGAACTATGTGGTTTTAGCAAAGGAACAGCTACGTTCTGGGGTGAGAACCAAGGTTTGCTGCAGCAATATTGGGACATTGTTGGATTCATAGACGTGCCACTGGAGTTGCTTCAGAAGCATTTGAAAGCGGGCATCTACAATCCGATGGCGTTCCAAGCTGAACTAACACAACAACTTTTATCATCACGGCCATCTATGGGAGATGTCGCATGACCGTAATTAGTGCCAAATGTATTCAAGCTTCAGTGGGGCCGAACGGCGTTCCTATTCATACGCTGCAATTAACTTATCCACGTTTCATTCACGGCGAAAACAAGACACATCGTCGTCTTCGGATTGGCAATGACATTGTTACTATCGAGAGTGAAACAGGGCTGATGGACGACCCGTTTCTGAGTCGAAATGCCTCTAGTAGCCGAGCTATTCCGGTGAAAAAGATGCTCGACCAAGTTCGTGAAGACCCCGCGATGCCTATTCACTGGGGTAAAAACCAAGGCGGTATGCAGGCCTATACCGAATTAAGTCCCGAAGATGCCGAATCGGCACAAGCTTGGTGGCAAACTTTGGGTCTGCAAGTGGCCGGAGCCGTTGAAGAAGCCTCCGAGATGTATGGTCTTCATAAACAAGTATTGAATCGTGTTATTGAGCCATGGCAGTGGATGACGGTGGTTGTTACGGCCACCGATTGGAAGAACTTCTTTGCGCTTCGGGATCATCCAAAAGCCCAGCCAGAAATCAAAGAACTGGCTCGAGTCATGCGAGAAGCTATTCATTCAGCCGAAGTTATGTCATTGCGTAGCGGCGAGTTACACGTCCCATTTGTAGAGCGTCGGCGTATAGGCCATCAATTTGAATGCTTCATCACGCTTAACAATGAAGAAGTTATTTTAACTAAAGACCAAGCCTTGCAGGTTTCAGCCAGTTGCTGTGCTCAATCAAGTTTCAGGGCGCTCGATTACAGCCTGACAAAAGCTGAGAATATTTACAAAACTTTGGTTGAAGATGAGCCGGTTCATGCCAGCCCATTTGAACACCAAGCCGTAGCAATGGCTAATTGGGACGATGTCGTGGTCATGTTAAGCGAAAGTCGTGGTCCGCAATTAAGTTTCCCTGAGGGCATCACACATCTGGATCGGAATCGAGAACTCTGGTCGGGTAACCTGCGTGGTTGGGTTCAATATCGTCAACTAATCAAAAACCACGAAGTACGTGGTTAAGGACTAACAACATGAAAAACGTTATCGCGTTCGACGTAACATTACCTTCAATGGCCGACATTGAAGAAGCTTTGAAGAAGAAACCTTTACCCGAAATGACGGACCTCACCTATTCGGTTTCGGGCTTCGTTCCACACCCTGTAGGTGATGGTGAACAGTATGTTTTACCATTTCCTGGTGGCGTTAGTTTTGCGCTGACCATGGAAGAGAAAGTTATCCCAGCGTCATTTGTGGCCAAGCGCTTGAACCAGTTACTCACTGAAACCAAAGACCGTGATGGTTATGAGTCCGTGGAATACATCCCCCGTAAGGTCCGTTCTGAATTGAAAGAACAGGTGATGACCTCACTGCTGCCTCAGGCTTTATCTAAGTCCAAGACCGTGATTGTCTACTACCGGACAGCTGAAAAGCTTTTGCTGGTTGATGACTCAAGCGACAATTGGGCGTCCTTGGTGCTGCGTTCTCTCCTCCATGTATTTGGGACACTGAAGACAACGACTATTCACGTCTCAGGCCTGCAGGATGGTTTACACAACCGATTGAAGCAGTATACGTCAGAAGAAAACTCGGCCGCTTTTGCAGGTTTAAATGTCGGTGGCCGGATCAGGCTTCAGCTTGAGAAAGAGAAAATTTCGCTCGACCAGACCTCGTTCGATTTAGAGCAAGTCGCAGAACTAATGCACAAAGGTTACAAGGTTCTGGAGTTGGAACTATACGACAGTGATTTGAGCATTGTGTTCACTCACGACTTCATTCTCAAGCGCTTGGATTTCTTCAATAAAACTGAAGTCGAATCTTTCGAGCACCAATTCGAGCTTTGGCAGCATGAAACCAGTGTGAAAACCTTAATGGTTTCGAATTTGTTGAATCGATTGAAAGCCTTATTTGGTTTTGAAACCGAGCTTGATAAAGCGCAGTAATTTACGACCGGTGAGGGATTAAGTTCCCTCACCAAAAACTAGAGACTAACAACATGAAACAGTTCAATCCCAATACGAACAAATGGGAAGTGCTTGTCGATAAACGTAATTTTACGGATGAAATCCCCAGACTGTTGGCGTTTTATACAGGACCATTAGCATCACCCTTACTGACGGGCTTTGATATCGAAACCGAAGATTCCAAGCGACATGACGGCTTGAACCAGTTCATGAAGCTTGATGCCGAAAGTGAAGACTACAAAAAATCTAAGAAACTTGTTTTCGACCTGCGTCGAACAGTCATCACAGGTTTTTCGATCCATCCGGATAATGCTGATACTGTTTGGTACTTCAACACAGGCCATGCCGATTTTGAAAATCGACTCGAAAAAAACGATATGGCGAAATTGTTGGAGTACATAAAAACTCGATGTGTTTGGGTTATTCATAATGCGGCGTTTGAGCTGGCCCAACTGCGCTCTTCTTGGGGTCTGGATCTCGGAAAGAACTACGTTTGTACTCTTCAATTGTGTGTGTCGGCCTATAACGATGACCAGTATGATCCCCTCAAGTTTGCAAGTGCAGACCTTGGAGGCATGCAAGCCTTAATTCCGGCAATTGCTCGGGCATTTGCTGGCTATGTTCCTCGGAGCCCCTTGTCAGCTGAGCAGCAGGAGTTGATTAAGCAAGTTTCAAGTAAAGATTCAACGTCTTCATTTAGTTACAACAGTTATGCTCGTTCATTGGCGTATGGTTACGGCCTAAAAAAAGCGGTTAAATCTTGGTTTGGTTATTCTCAGCAATCTTTCGAAACCGTCTTAAATGGCAAGGCACACATGGGATTGCTTACTGGTGAGCAAGTCCTCCACTACGGCGCCGACGACGCTTATTGGTGTTTGCAGTTGATGAAACGGGTACTCCAATTCATGAACGAGACTAACCCTGCAGTTGTTAAAACCTTCTTTGAACAAGAAAACCCCATGCCATATATTTTTGCTGACGTTTGGCGGCGTGGAATTCGTTTGAATTATGACAACATTCACAAGCGAACGGCTGAGGCCCGTGGTCAATATGCTGGCGTTATTCGCGATTTGGTTAGAGCGTTGCAAAACTTTCGTTTTGAGGACTTACCAAATCCTCGATTAGTTGAGAAGCAGGCGAAATGGTATATCGGGTATAAGAAGGACAAAAAGTCCGGTGAGTCTGTACCACAGAATAATTACCTTAAATATCGGGCACGGATTCAAGCCTTAATGGACTTGAAAGTGGATGAGCTTAATGACTATGAGCTTGTAAAAACTTTGTCAGGTTCGGTAACTGATAACTGGATGGCAGAATGTAAAGAGAAGCCCGATAAAGACCAGCTAAATATTGTTCACTATATGTCTGCTCGAGTCTTGTACCACGACTTGATGAATATCAGCTTGGTCTATGTGAAGGGGCAAATTCAGTCCGGCAGTGAGGCCCGAGGCAAACTCAAAGAATTCATCACTGAGATGTCGACCAGTACGACCCGTTGGTTGAAAGAAATTAGCCGGTACAAGATGCCCGTGCCGCCGGAGTTTGGTTCAACAGAGGCATATGCCGAGCATTTACGGGCCACATACCCGGCTAAAGCCGCGAACGAGGTTATGGCCTGCTTGGATAAGCTCTCAGGTATTGAACAGGCCGTTAAGCTCTATCTAACGCCGTATTTGATGCTTGTGGACCCTGAGACACATCGTATCTACCCAACCATTAGCTCGATGTTGAACACTCGCCGGATGGCTTCGGAAAACCCGAACACCATGCAGCTGGCCAAACGTTCTGAAGCAACCTACGTTCGCGGCTTCTTCCTGCCAGAACGAGACGACCACGTTTATGTCTGTGTCGATTGGTCGCAAGTTGAATTGGTTCTGATCGGTGAAGAATCGAAGGACCCAGGATTTAAAATGGCCTTCGGTCAAATACCCTACTCAGACCTTCACCTTGGGGCAGCGACGTCAGCCATGCAGGTTTATTATCCAACCTTCAGCGAGAAAGACCTTAAGGATCTCCGGACAGATAACACATTAAGGTTAGAAGAGCTGCAGCTGAATTATCCCATAGCCTTTACCAACCCAGTGAAAGGTATCCCCTTAGACGGTAAAAAAGCCTATAAATTCTGGCGTGGTGAAGCCGGTAAGCCTAGTAACTTTGGTTATTGGTATTCAGGTTCTCTTATGACTGTTCAAGGTAAATTGGGTTGGACAGATAAACAGATGTGGTCTGCAACTGAAAACTATCGTAAGAAATTCCCGATTGCCGAGAACTGGCGTTGCAACACTATTGAGGAACTAAAAGGGCAGGGCTACGTGGACATCTTTGATGGCCATAGACGGTACCGGTATGAAGCCACTGACTGGTGGAAGCAACAATGGATGGCTAAGTGGGCCGCCTATGGCAACCCTGCACTCACAGCCTTCGCTGACATAGTGGCCAACAAATTGGCTCGTCGGGCTGGTAACCAAGGCGTAAACGCTAAAATCCAGGGTGGCTGCGCTCCATTGGCCAAGCGTTCTATTCGCCGTCTAGTTGAGATTATTGAGCGTGAAAACTTAGATGCTTATTTCGTCATGCCTATTCACGACGAATTAGTATTTAGTGTTCACAAAGATATCGCTGTCGAGTTTGGTTATCGGATTCGGGAAGTTATGTGTAACCATCCTGATTTAGTTCAGTGGCTGAAACTTGATGGGACAATTTCGGTGGGACGAACACTTGAACCATACCACAAGGAGAAAGCCCCAGACGGTCAAATCGAGTTAGACGAAGCTCCGATTATTCAGGGCTATGTTCCCGAAGAGTTCGAAGGCAAATCATTACCTCCGGAATTAAGGCAGCGGGTTGTAGACTATCTTTTTGAGAGGGCCGCATGAGATTAAGCTATAGTCAATTTGCTGCAACACATTGCAATAAATATGCTCGGCTGACAGATACTGGTGAGGTAGCAAATGCGACCTCGCTTCAACAAGCAGCTCAGCGTTTCAACCAGAACTTTGAGTTCGGCAAATTTGCTATATTCGAGAAAACAAGACCTGTTAAAATCATTAACGCCATCACTCGGGAGTTGTTAGTCGTTCAATTCTATGACCGACTCGATACACCCCGAGCAATGGTTTGGGCTGGAAGTGTTGACACGCTTGAGCCTTACAAGTACAAAAGGCGCCCTCAACCGGCGTCGACGAATAACACCGTCAAAATGGTTGAAAACATCTTTACACCTTCGCTGCCTGAACCAATCGCAGACGAATGGTGGTGACAACTAGAGGACTAACAACATGAACGCTATTTCTGCCGTATTAGAATCACGCCTACTTTCACCAAATGAATTGTTGATAGAGCTACAAGCTCGGTTTGACCATGACGCTGAAGAGTTCAACCAACTTGCTGAATTATGTGAGCAGCAAGATAGCCAAATTCAAGCGATGACCTCTGAGCTAGAAAAGTTGAAACTCGAACTGCTTCAAAGCCAAGATAAATGTGAATCTTTGATTTCTGGGAATAGGGTTCTTATGGAAGAGAACCGTACTTTGAAGAAAAATCTGGATTTGTCCGGACAACAAATCATTAAACTTCGGAACTCGGAAACAAGTTGGATTGAAAAGTCTCGGGAACAGGACCGCACAATTAGAAGTCTCCGTGAACATGGTGATCCGAAAAAGCTTTTGGACCAGAACAAGACCATCCGAGCCAAAAATGCGGAACTTAGCTCTGAGTTGGAGAAGAGCAAGCGCCTAGTAAAAGACCTCGATAAAATGTTGAATGAATCCGTCGTTCGCGGTGGTGAATACTTCAATATGCCGATTATGAAAACACCAAATGGCCAACACGTTTATATGCACGATAAGTTCATTAACGTGATCCAGAATGGTATCGAAGTCTCCGTGATACCTATGAGCTTGTGGAATGCTGACGGTATTGGTCGCACGATTACTTGGGATGGTAAGGACGTGCATTTCGCATCGTTTGGCCACAAAACCGTGGACCAGAAACATGCTCCAGAGCCTGAGGTAGTTGAGTTCGTTCGTCAGTGGTATGAAGACAATGTTTTAACGCAGGGTGTCAGACAAGTCATGCGTCAGAAGAAGTATATGGTGAAGAAATGACTGCTCAGAATCTAAATCAATGGTCAAACATTCATTACAATGCTCGGTACACACTGACGGCCAAAGACATCGAACGTGGATTTATTAAGATTGATCCTTATTTTGTGTCGAAGCAATGGGCCATCGGGATGAAGGACCCGTCTGGAGCCTTGTTTCACCAACTTAAGACAATTGCTCGATTTGGTGAGAAGAACACTCGTGAGCGGGAATTAAGAGCTTTGTATGGACAAATCGTGCGTTTTGCCGAGCTTGAAGGGATTGAACTAGAACCCGAGAAAGGGGCGTCGGCATGATGCCCCCTATTCAAAAAATAATTCCGATCCCCGACAAATGGCAACAGCGTTGGTTGAGCATAGCTCGAGAAGTTTCACAATGGAGTAAGGACCCCAGCACTAAGGTTGGAGCCGTAATTTGTGGTGAAGAAAATACACCTATCTCCTTTGGGTACAATGGTTTACCGCGAGGAATTTCAGATGATGATGTTCGATTGCAAAACAGAGAACTCAAGTATAAGCTGACTGTCCATGCTGAAGCGAATGCACTGTTGAACGCTCAACGTTCAGGGGCGAAGGTCGCCGGATCAGTACTTTACTGCACTCATCCACCTTGCTTCAGCTGCGCGATGTTAATCATTCAAGCCGGTATTTCGACCGTTATTTATCAGACGCCATCCGAGGACTATGCTTCTCGATGGCCTGAAGAAGAAACAGTCGAACTTTTGATGGAGGCCGGCATTACCGTAGGAAAAAATTAGGGGCTGTGATGGACGAACGAGTCAACTGCTTTTCTATTCTGAGTACGATGCCATGTGTGATATTGAAAACACAGACTACAGGTATCGACAAAACAGCAGAAGTCGTTGAGATTTCAGTTATTGACCTTCATGGGAATGTCTTACTGGATAAGCTTGTTCGTCCACATTCACCCATCAACATGATTGCACAGCGTGTCCATGGTATTAGTAATGACATGGTGTCCGACTGTCCGACTCTATCCGAAGTGTGGCCAGAGCTTCTGGCTGTAATCAAAGACAAACTCGTTATTATTTACAACGCCGAATACCATTTGCGAATGCTAATCCAAAGCTGCGAATTTGCAGGCATCGTAATTCCCGAACGGTTTGGAGCAATTAGTTTCTTCTGTGCAAGAATTGAATATCAAAATTTCAACCCTTCAGATCAGCGTTTAAGTTTATTCCGTGCTTGTTGTGCTGAGAAGCTCCCGTTCACCAAAAATAATCGAGCATTAAATGACTGTTACTTAACATTGTTTTTAATTCAAGCAGTGTTACGCAAGACTCATTCACTCAGGATGAAAATAGAATGACCGAAGTTACGTATGTGGCGATAGCTATCATCATCATCGGGATCTGGGGTTTTCGGCGGGTATGGCGTAAAGAACGTCAGCGTAAAAATGCTGAATATCTCGAAGTAGAAAACTATCGTGGGCCAGAAGTTCACTCTTCCGAACCCGACGAAGTTTATAATAGCGATGGCCGACCTTTGTAATCGGCCCTAACAATTAGAGGACTAACAACCATGCAACTGTTGCAAGCAGATAACTACGCAAAATTTTACCAAGACATTCTCGATTTACGTCGTGAATTCAATCTTCCGCATTCAAAACATGAGCCTCTGACACCTGAAGAGCTCGAAACACATAGCCGAATTTTCCGCAGTGAATTAAAAGAACTCGCCTTGGCCAACAACTCGATCAAATGTTTGGATGGGCTTGTAGATTGTGTTGTTACTTTGATGCAGCGTTTAGTGCATCTAGGCTACCGAGGCTTTGATTTTGCTCAGAAATATGAAACCGGTGTGTGCTTCTTTATCAATGAAATGATGGTTACCGCCAAGGACTTAGGTTTTAATTTTGACGGTGGCTGGGATGAAATCCACGCTTCTAACATGAGCAAAATTTGCCGTTCGGCTGAAGACTTGGCCAAAACTCAAGAGTATTATGGTGGTCTGGGTGTCGAAACCTACGCCGAAGAAACCCCCTCAGGTGGATTTGTTGTGAAGGTTGCTAAAGACGCTCTGGTGAAAGGCGAGGACTTTCCTAAAGATAAGTTTTTGAAGTCAGTTTCGATGAAGAAGCCCGACCTCAAGCCTTTTGTATAATTCGGACTAACAACTGGGCACTGACTGATCATCAGTGCCGAGAGGATACGCCATGAAGTTGCTACCGCAGGTACAGCTCAGTGTTCTTACTAAGTTTTCAGGCCCTCTAACCAAGCAGTTAAGCCTTGTAAATGGCAAAGTGATTTCAGACTCTTCCGAATGTCGGATGAGTAATGGTATCTCAGAGCGGATTTCAATCCCGTTTAATGAGTTACCAGCTCGAATGAAAGCACTGGGCGCCACACAAGCCATAACAACCGGTTGGGTGGATTCTGAGGCTACAGAAGCTGAGATTATCACACGCGAAAAATTCGAAGAGAATAATTACAACTACCCAGCGCACCGAGCCCCCCATGGGGTTTATGCCACCCGAACGTTATCTTCGATGACACAGCGTGGCCCATCGTTAATCATGTTCGACCATGACCACGACGATGCAAGCCCATTCCAATTAAACGACCCTGAAGCGTTTATCTCAACCTTAGCAAAGGTAATTCCAGACTTTGACAAAACGACCTATGTTCGAACTTTCTCAACGTCATCGGGGATTTACCATAGCCAAACAGGAGAATGTTTAAGGCCAGCTGACGGTTATCATATCTACATGATGATCCCAGAAGGTGCGGACTTACAGCGTTTCGGTGAAGTTCTGGAAAAACGACTGTGGTTAGCCGGTTTGGGCTATATCAAGGTTAGTGCAAAAAATGGCGCCATGCTCAAACGAACGGTGGTCGATACTGCTGTTTTCAGTCCAGAGCGGCTGATATTTGAAGCGGGAGCGACCATTCTACCTGGCAACCCAATTCATCAAAACTTACCCGAACCCCAGTTTATAGAGCGTCCGATCCTTTATTTGGATACCAGTAAACTTGAGAACTTATCCGATGCAGAAGAACAGGCTTATCAAGAGTCGATTCGCCAAGCTCAGAACTCCGAATTGGTTCAGACTGCGAAGCAACGTGTCAAAGATGGTTTAGTCGAACGCTACGTAACTGAAGCCCAGTTACAAGGTAAGTTCATCAGCCGACGCATGGCTGAACGAATGGTTGAGGGTTTAGAGCGGCATATTCTGCCACCTTTCCACCCAATCATGCTCTCGGACGGCACGGTGGTCAGCATTGCTGAACTGGTCTCAAATCCGTTCAAATATGATGGCCGGTCATGCTTCGATCCGCTAAGACCCGATAAAGGTCCTGACCGTGCGAAGTTCTTTGGTAACACGGACCAAGCAGTACCAAATCCGGTTATTTATTCGTTCGTGGAAGGTGGCCGGACGTTCAGTCTTCGCGACAGTTTGCGGTTGTTATCCCAGTACAGCAATGAGGACCAATCCGACGATTTAAAGCAGGTGTCTAACCGATATATCTACCAGTCAAAGCAATACTTCGATGACTTCGAGCTTTATCCTGGTATTACGCTTGTTAAGGGTGAGAAGGGTACCGGTAAGACCTATCGAGTGGCCCAGATTGTCAAAGATATGGTGAACGACAATCAGGACAGCGTGTTAGCCATTACGCACCGAGTTTCGTTGACCAATGCCTTGGCCAAGTCCTTTGACTTAGCTTGTTATAACGAACGTGAAGTGTCTTCACCCACGGTTCTCCGTGCTCAGCTTCGGCTTGGCATCTGTTATGACTCACTGCATAAGATTGCCGGACAGACTTACAAAGTGGTCGTAATCGATGAGATCACGCAGTTAATGCGCCACATCAAATCGAAGTCGGTAAAGAACAAGTTCATCTGTTTGAATGTACTGCGTTCGATAATTCAAAACGCGGAGTACGTTATTCTAATGGATGCGGACTTAGCTCTACCCTTTATCGAGCTATTACAAGACAAAGAGTTTGGTTGCATCCGAGAACGTTCTGCACTGAATGTGGTCGTGAATGGCTATCTGCCTGCCAAACACCAAAAGCGCAAAGCTCGGATTTATCGGAAGGACGATAAGCCCGATGAGCAAGGTTGGCAAAAAAGCCTGATTCAACATGCCAAAGAGCACGGAACCTTTGTGGCCACTAACTCTAAAGCTCATGCCTATCGGGTAGCGAATCTAGTCGCTAAGCATTTGGGCCATGAAGGTGATCCGATAACCTCGGGTGCTTTTATCACCAATGTTAACGGCCGTCGCATCATTACGCTAACCTCCGACAATACGGCAGAAAACGGCGTAAATGAGTTTATTGCAGACCTGAACGCTCAGCTATTAGACGATGACATCTTGATTGCTTCCCCATCAATGGGTACGGGTGTTTCGATTGATGCTCGAGACGGAGAGCCACGGTTCAAGCGAACTTATGGGCGATTCTCTCGAAGAGCGGGTAATACCAGCGGTGACTGTAGCCAGCATTTGGCCCGTGTTCGGGAATGCACCGACTATGAGTTAGTTATTGTTGATACTAACGAATTAGAAGATGTAGACCCCGCAACAATCATCGACAAAGCCATTACTCAGCGGATTCAGATGATTGACCGGCAAGTAAATGTTGATGACCGCTTTGCTTGTAACTTCGATCCTGTATTACGGAAATATGTGTTTAGTGATGCTGGTTGGTCCGAGTGGATGGGGCGATTAACTGCCTTTGAAAATATCGACCGAAATGACTTTGCTGACAACATCATGAACCGGTTGGAACAAGAAGGTTACACTGTTGAGCAACTTATTTCTGGAATGAGTTTGGCTGAGGTTGAGGCCCTGCAAGCTGAAGTGAAAGAACTTTCAGGTTTGCAAAAAGAGTTTGAGCTCAAGCTGCTTTGTGATGAACATTTAATCACCGATGAAGAATTATCTGATTTGGAGACTAAAGTTTCATTAACAATGGCCGAAAAACGTCAGCTGAAAAAACGTCAAACAGCGGATGTTTTTGGTGTTTACGATGACGAATTGTTAAATGAGTATTTGGCCCTGAAAGACCGAGAGCTCACGTCGCGAAAAAATGGCTTATTCTTTGGGATGTATGGAGAAACGCTATTTATAATCGACATTATCAACCGTTTGGACCCAGAAAAGAACCATATTGAGAAGAGTACTTACTTCAATAAATGGACCTTTATGTGGCAGTTGGCCGATTTTATTGGTTTAAATCGTGATGAAAATAATTTACCCTACTATAACTCTATGGTTATAAGCGCGGACATCAGAGACTGCGTTTACGAGTTTTTGTGGGAAAATCGTAAGGATATTAAGCTCTTATTTAATAAGGGTATTAAGGCCCTGCACAAACCCGTTTTCGAGAGAGAGCGACATCGACTTGTCGGCGATTTTCTTAGCACCATGGGGATTAAACTTAAAAAGAAACAACGTAGTGTCGGTAACTTCTATTATCAGGTCGATCCGGATTCAATAGAAAGAATTCGTGTTGAAGTATTAAGAGCACGAGAGCATAGCCCTCATGCTTGGTATAAAGTTATACAGTCACCACCGAAGTTTTTATTAGCCTATGTAGCACAATGGAAAGCTGGGACGCCGGAAAAAGTGCCACATATTCACCGATATGTTCGTCAATTGACATCATATCATGCTGCCGTGTTCAGTAATTTTATGACTCGGATGGCAAATAAACTGAATGAGTCTGGGACTAACAATGATGAATAAGCTCACGTTGAAGAGAACACCGACCACCCCAAGCAAGGATGCCAAGCCTGAGGCCTCTCAGGGATTTAAACGTCCCCGAGTTGCCCCGCAATCCTACAAAGATTTGGGTAAAGTCATGGCATGGTTACGCCAGAACGGATATTCCGTTCGTTGGTTTAGACCACTGTCAAAACAAATATATAACCAAATTAAAGCGGTCTTGCCTGAGGGATATCTTTCAGCAAGAAGACTTTATGACGCCCTGGGTTGGCATTGTAGGAGCGTGAATTACCTGAGCAAACTAAAGGCCGGTGACAGTCGTTGGAATGTTCATGGTAAGCGGGAAGGAAAAGTAACCATTGATGAAGCCGAGTTTGCTATGAAGCAGCTTTACGATCATCACGGTGCAGCGATGAGAGCAAGACGCAAAAGCAAAGGCAAAATCATCGTGAACACCAAAGCAGGAAAGGGGAAACCTCCGCGTGGCGACAAATAACGGAAAAGACTCCGAAAGTTTGTACGAAGCGCATATTGAAGCTCAAGGCGGGTTTGTTTACCGCCTTGAGGATCTATTTGATGCCGCAAGTAAGCGACTAGTTACAGGTCGTAAAGCTTCGGATTTTATTGTAACTCTGAAGGGTGAAACGATTTATACCGAGATTAAATCAATCGAGGATAAAGATAGCTTCGCCTTCAGTTCTATCAGGCCTGAGCAATTCCGAGTCGCAACTCGGGTAACTCGAGCAGGTGGTAAATATCAGTTCGTTTTGCATTTTAAAGCGTTCAACAAATGGTGTCTGGTACCGGCGCAAGTAATCTTGCAGCACGATAAAAAGTCACTAAAATTGAAAGACGTTGAGAAATATCAGTTTGAATTGATATCTTGAAAACTCGGGGGCGATTAACTTCCCCCCAACACAATCAGGGCTAACAACACGAGGAACAGCGACGATGACGTCAGCTACTATCATGCACTTTCAGCGCCGTGATCAGGTGCGGCCAAATTCCAGAACAATCAATTTTCCAGAATCTCCAATAGGCATCACAGCCCCACTAAATTCATTCTTGAATTATGTGTATTTATTGGGCGATCCACACTTAGGTAAAAAATTCACAGCAGGTGTCCCATTACATCGTCGGGGTGACCGCGAGCGGATGCAATGGCAGTTGTTTCATGATGAAGTGGTGGCTATCAAAAAAGGCCGGCACTTCCATGTCACCATGGGTGATTTATTTGATGGTTGGGATGTCAACAATGAATCGATTCACTATGCAGCTGAAACCTATCGTTTAGCCTCCGTGCGCAATCCAGATGTTGAGTACATTATTCTGGCGGGTAACCACGACCTAAGTAAAGACCGGACCCGAGTGTCAGCCTTTCATCTGTTCGAAGAGATGATCCGTGATTTACCAAATGTCACTGTGGTTATGGATAACATCGAAGAACGCACTATTGACGACCTGACGTTTTTATTCGTGCCATATCACCCATTTGAAACCTCAGTGGAATATCTGACACGGCAGCAACCGAAATGTTTATCTAAGGGCCGTCCGTTCGTAGCTTTCGGCCATTGGGACGTTGAGGATTATGGTCGAGATGTTTCAGAAACTTTAGGTCTGGTTCCTTGGGAGTTGTTTACGCCCGACCTTTGCAAAGGCGTTATCACAGGCCACGACCATAATCGGAGTCGCCAAGTACACGAATCGGGTATTGAAGTATTTATCACGGGTTCTATGCAAGCTTATGCCCATGGCCAAGACGACGTCGATGACCCTGATCCATTGTATCTGACACTGACGCTTGATGATGTTCTTGAACGTCTTGCTGTAGATGAAGAATGTTTCGCAAATAAATGCCTCCGGATTGTTTTGAGCGAGGGCCAAGAGCCAAAGGCCGATATCAACTGCTTACAAATGCAGTTCACACGCCAAGGTATCAAAACGACAGATGATGGCGTGGTACTTGATGTGGACGTTGAAGCGTTCGACCTTCAAACACTCTTCCGGCAAACCATGGCTGACCACTGCGTCAGCTCGGCATTAAGCGAAACACTGTGGCAAAAGCTTTGAGGTATTTATGTTAAAGACTATTGAATACGATTATCACTTTAGTAATGGCGCCACACGTAAATTCAGCGCTGACTTACAAGCTGGTTCAACGATGGTTACCGGTAAAAATGGCCGAGGTAAATCTTTGATCTTGGAAACGTTCAGCTTCTTGTTGTTCGGGGTTCAGGCTCTGCGTGGTAATGCTGAGGACTACAAGAAGATTTCAGCGTCTTGCCGAGTAACAATCCGTGGCAAAGACTATGCAATCAGCCGGACCAAATCAAAAGCGGAAGTTAAATTAGTGGGTGAAGATACGCCCCTTGCTTCAGGAACCTCCGCAGTAAACACGTTCATCACGAATTTGCTGGGCTATGACTACAACGTTTATCGCTTAAGCAATTGGTGTGCTCAAGGTGAAATCCAGGCACTTGCTCAGATGAAGCCAAAAGAACGCAAGGAGATGATTGACCAAGTCGCAGGATTGAATCAAGTCGATGTACTTATCGAATTCGTTAAGCAGGAAATCAAACTGATTAATGCGAATATTGCTGGTATCGAAAGTGTTGCGACTAAGCCAATCGAACCAACAACCCCTGCAGTTTCTAAAGCGGATTTAGAGCTGCAAAAAAACCAATACACGGCTTTGTTGGCTCAGATGGAAGCTTTTAACCAAAAAGTGAGGGAGTTGACGGCTGTTGGGTTACCGGCTCAGCCTGCAGAACCGAGACTGTCGGGGTTTCCGGCAAAGCCTGAACCTTTGGCCCCAGTCATTAAACAAGAACCCAAAGCGTTTCCTGTGTGGTCAATGGCCGAGCCTGTTATTCCTGAATTATTAAAGACTAATGCTCGGGCAGATGTAGAAAATCGACTAGATACATTATCGCAGCAAATTGAAGGTTTAGTTCAACGTAAACAAGCGACCACATCAAAGCTTGAGACGTTAAAGCGAACAGTTGGCGAGGCAATTAACCAGCTTGAGAATGTTGTTCAGTTCACAGTTGAATATTGGAGTGAGCAGATATTTTTCTGGGGCCAGAAATGTGCTTACGATAATTTGCTCAAACAAGGGGATGTCAGTTGCCCCAGTTGTGGTCATCGTCATCCTGTGGCTAGTGATGCGCTAAATAGCTATGACACGTCAAAGTTTCCAAATGTTCAGCCATTGGATCTCAATACAATTAAGTCCCTGTTCGTTATTTACGACGAGCTTCAGAACTTGGCAAAGATTGATAATGAGATTATCCAAGCGTTTAACACCACCGAAAATATGGCCAGTCTACGTGCACGGATTCCAGAACTGAAAGCGGAACTGACAAACTATGACCGAGCAGTCATGGATTACAATCGTGTTCGGGAGTCTTTTGAGCGTGATTGTTCTCATGTGAAACAAATGAACGACAGCATTGAGGCCAATTATCAAGCCCAATGCTCAGCACAAGCTGCACGAGAAGCCGAGCGGTTGCAGAGCTGGGAAACAGAATGCAAATTGATTGAGCAAAACAATCAGAAAGCTAAAACCATGTATGACGAGGCGGTTGGTGCGTATACCCGAGAGCTAAACGCTTACAAGCAAGCTCAGGCATCCTTGGTGGAACTTCAAGCCAGTTTCGATTATGCCCAAAATGTCGATTTGGCCACGAAACTAAAAGACGAAATCCACCAAACCGAAATCGCATGGCATGTCTACGAAAAAATGTATGCCCAGTATCAAGAGCACATGGTTTCTTACAACCAAGTGCAATCGAGATTGGAATCGGAGCGAGTAATGCTCGAAGACCGTCAACGTGCCGGTAAAGCACTGCAGGATTTAAAAGCACGGGTTAAGACTTATTTAATCCCTTCGCTTAATAAAGTCTCGAGCTATTTACTCAGTGAGATGACCGGCGGTGATTTCAACACCGTCAATATTGATGACGAGTTTGAAGTCTATGTCGATGGTCAAGCTTTAAGGACTATGTCGGGATCGGCCAAAGATGTTACTAACCTAGCATTACGGATCGGCCTCGGTCGTATTTTGACACACAAGGTTCTCGGCATGATGATGCTCGATGAGATTGACCAAGGTATGGACGCGGAACGTGCTGCTTATACTTGGCAATGTATCGAGCGGGTTACCCCACAAATTGGCCAAGTTCTTGTCGTCAGCCATAAAGACCTCAATGCAGAAAACCGCTTAGAGGTTGCATAAACAGGTGGGGGGTGTATTTGCCCCCGCTAAAACGGACAGTACTAACTAGCCATTTTGAGAGCCCGATACTCTCGCGGTGACATCATTTTCAATCCGCTGTGCGGATGGAAACTATTATAATCCTCGAACCAACCAGC
>JACCDZ012081989.1_pt1 | contig 79448 bp, 124 predicted proteins | sample 7449551 | NCBI WGS metagenome assembly JACCDZ01 (sample SAMN15323452, study PRJNA562643) | freshwater metagenome | isolation source: river surface water | place: USA:Blue River Watershed | collected 2017-08-18
CTAACAAGAAACTGTGTAGTTCAGCAATGGCTATTTCTAATTCTAGGCTTTCTTTGCGTGTCAGTGTTACGCTGCCGCTGACATCTTTAATGCCAGCATCTCTGTACCATACATAAGGACTAGATCCTAGCTCGCTGACGTCAGCACCGAATCTAGCAGTCATATCTGCAATAGTTGGGCCGCCTTCGTATGTTGTGTGAAACACTATGCCAACTTTAGCACGACTCATCTTATCAGCTAAAGGACCTTCTGGGACAGCATAGGTAAGTAGGTTGGGCGTAAATGTCCAATAGCGAGCACCGTCTATTTCCTGCCAGCCGCTCGATCCATCGCCTTGTGTCCATAACAAGTCGCCCTGTAGAATTTTATCTCCGTAGTTGAGATCTTTAAGATAGTTAAAGGCTGCTTTTAATTTAGTTCTTAGACCGCTGTAGTCTACCTTTTCTCCGCCTTTAATTTTGTCGGGTTTTACACGATCTACATCTGCAGGTTTGAATATTTTGTTTTCTTTTGTGCCGCTGAATATGCCCTTATCGCCCATGACAAACTGACCTGTTTCTGGATCAGTTCCTACTAGTAATGCAGGACTACCGTCCCATTTTTTAGTGGCAAAATAACGGCCGTCTGTTTGGCCGTGCAATAGTCCTGCTGCACCTTCAATATAGCCAATGGCTTCTACAGCACCCTGATAGCCTCGATTCCAAATTTCATCGTCAAGGTGCTCTAGGTGCAGGTTTTTGCCGTCAACTGTTTCTGTTATAATCTGTGTGATTTTCATCGTCAAACCCAAGTATTATTATATTTACCTTAATCAAACAAAACAAAACCCGCCGAAGCGGGTTTGCGATCAGTGCATAATTTAATTATATATTGATCCAAGAAATGCCATTATAAACTTGCAGAGCATTATTTGTCAATACCATCATCCCAGTAGCTGGGGTTGGTATAGCGGTATCTCTTTCTCCAGCGTTGGCATACACAGGTATACGAGGAATACCTGTTAGATCCTTGTGATCACCGCTGAATAATGTTGGCTTGTTATTTAAATCGTTATAATCACCAGTACCTGCTACAGTAGAAAGAACAGGTCTTCCAGACAGACTATTATATTGACCGTCGAATAATGTTGGCTTATTAGTTAGGTCATTATAGTTACCGCTGAATAGCGTTGGCTTGTCAGTTAGGTCATTGTAACTACCGCTAAACAATGTTGGCTTATTAGTTAAGTCGTCATAGTCTCCACTGAATAGTGTTGGTTTATGTGTTAGGTCGTCGTAATCGCCGCTGAATAGAGTTGGCTTATTTGTTAAGTCATCATAGTCGCCACTGAACAGTGTGGGTTTATCTGATAAATCGTCATAGTCGCCACTGAACAGTGTGGGCTTGTTAGACAAGTCGTTATAGTTACCACTGAATAGAGTTGGCTTTCCAGTTAGACTATTATAAGCACCATCAAATAATGTAGGCTTGTTTAACAGGTCGTTGTAGTTACCGCTAGTAGCCACGGCTGATAAATCTGCAGAGTTAGCCTTAAGTGATAGTGAGTTAGTAACTGTTGCGGCAAAATTAGAATCATTACCCAACGCATCTGCTAGTTCTTTTAGTGTATCTAATGCAGATACACTGCCGGCCACTAGGCCATTTATCGAAGTGTCTACGTAATCAATACTGGCTGCATTTGTGATATCTGCAACATCGCTAGGTATGAATGGTTTATCCCTTAAATCATTATAACTTCCGCTAAAACTTTGATCGTCGAAGTAGTTTAAATTGATCCAAGAATCAATCCCGTTACCTACTTTTAGTTTGCCTGTGTCTAATTCATAGCCTAGTTCGCCTTGGCTTAATGTAGGATCAGCAGTAGTCCAGTTGGCTGCCAAATCTCGTCTAATTTGTATTTTGTTTGCCATTATGCTGGCCCTCCGTCTAATTCTATGTCGTCTACTCCGTAAACGCTAGCAGCACCACCGCCATCTACTTCGATGACCGCTGCGTGATAACCTCTTGGGCCGCGCGGCCCTGTTTCACCTTTTTCGCCGACAGGGCCCTGTGGTCCCCTAGGGCCTTGAGGGCCCCTTGGACCTTCAGGACCACGTAAACCACGAGGTCCTGCTATGTATTGGATAGTCATAATTCGCTCCTAAATTGTGCGTTTAATATATTTATTAAAATTTGGATGTTTTAATCCAAATAAAGTCTATATTAATACGAGCTTATTATTGACGGTGTTATTTGTGGTTAAGAGCAAACCACTCTAGGAATTTTTCTTGGCCAGCTTTTAATGCACTTTCCCAGGTATTACCTGCTTCGCTGTCGGCATTATCACTGATCCACTTCATACTGGTCCATGGTATTCGATGTAAATCACATACTTTAGCAATCGCCCATAGTTCCATGTCTACGATATCGCAGTGATCCTTAGTCCACTGATCTGGATCTGTAACAAAGTTATTGCCGCTGCCGCAGCGAATACCTGTATTTCCGCTTTGATAATATAGTATGTTTTCTCCCAACATAAAACCGCGTTCTCTTAGAGGACTGCAATCAGCATCACGTTGACAAACTGCTGCTACACTGTTTAGCCCTGTAATATTTTTTAAACTGCCTGCACTACCATAGTTTATAATTCTATCTGGCTGATGCTGTATGATAGCATCATAGGTCATCATTGCCGCATTGCTTAAACCGACTCCCGTATAAACTACAGGACAATCTACTAAACTTGCATCTAACTCTTCTGGTAGTGCTACTAAAATTATTGTTTTCATGGGAAAAATAAAATGCTCACTTTGAGCACGATCTGGCGTAATCGTGGTCCAGGCAGCAGCCGCCTGTTTGACGCCTCCTGCGATTAACGCAGATAACCGTTAGCGACAACGGCCCTAAGGTGGGTTCTTATTATTCTATTTATGATAAGGATGCTAAGAATTGTTTTGTTTGCTCTGTAACTACACCTGTTAATTGTAGAGTAACCCTGGGATGATATCCTGCGTTAGCAGTGCTGTGAGGAGTATTAGGCCAATCAAAGGTAGTAACACTGCCAGCACGCCACTGACGCCAGTGATAGTTGCCATACTCCCAGAATTGTCCCGGTTGCCAATCAGTTAACTGTATAAAAATACGCATGACCTTACTAGGATCATCTGGTGCCCACTTTTGCAGTTTGTCTATGTGCAGATTCCACACCTGACCAGGCCACTGAACATGTATGCGTTCCATACAATCATCTAGAGCAAATAGTTCGCTGACTTTTTTAAGGCTGTTGGGAATAGTCCAATTTAAATTTGTAATAATCATCTTAGGATCTGCACCGGCACGTTCTAAATCATATTCTTCTGCTGCTAAGTCAGGCTGCTGATAAGATGCACCCGGTCTGCCTACTGCACGAGTTTCCCAATTTGCTGGCTTACTATTTTCAATAATTGCAGGCAGATCATCTTGCCATGTTACTGGCAAATGTCCTAATTGATGTATAACATCTTCAAATCGGTCCTTTTTAAAAGTATCGAAATGATACTTACTTGTTTCTTTAGTTGCGTCCCAACTTGATTTCATATTACTTTTACCCTTACATCAGAAACAACGTATTCTTGTTTATATTCTTCAGGCGGAACAGCAATATTTAAGGATTTTGCCAATTGCACATTATCAACAACATACTTTCCTTTATATGCCCACCATGCAGAAAGTATGCCTTTATTTTGACGTCGAATAATTTCTGCCATGTGCCTTAAGTCTTTATAATAGCCGTGATAGCTAGGGTATGTAATATTAAAATGACCACATTTAACCCACCACCCTAAACAGCTATCGTCGGATCTGTGAACTAAAACGATAGGAGATTCCGGCCATTGTTCTTTGAGATATTCGATATTTTCTTCGTAGCTGAAAATATGACTTTTAATTATTCTAATGCCTTTACCGTTACTGTTAAAAGGAGCATCAAATTTTTCTTCCGCTTGACTTTTAGTTAAAGTGCTCATTCTTTCGGGTAAATCACAGGCCATGCCGGGATCAAAATATGCACCAAGATGCATGAGATCCATTTTACCCGAAGCATCGTGATAGTAGGTCCAGTCGTCTCTATAATCGGATTGGTCGATGTCCGGACTGTAGTAAATATTTTTAACTACACTAGACCATTTACTGCCGGGAGCTCCGGCTACAAAAATATATTTCATAGTTTGTTGATTAAATCTAATACATAGGATCTGGTATGAGCGTTTACTGCTCGTTCAGGGTGCCAGCCGATGCCTAACTGTCTATTTATTTTGTGTATCGCAAGTTCTATGACACCCGAACTATCTTGTTGTAAGATTTCAAAATCATCTGCCAATTGGTCAATACATATGGTATGATGACAAGTAACTTCAAATTCGGGCAACTGTATCTTTACATTGTCATAGGGCTGCTCCATTAGACGCACAGTGCCGCCTTGTTCTAAATTAAGAAAATGACTACCCCTACAAATACCCACTAGCGGTGTGCGAGTTAGTAAACACTGTTTAATCAATGCAGACTCAAATTCGTCGCGAAGAGGGTATAGGTTATTTCGCCAGGTTTTAAATTTAACAGTATCGTTGCCGCCAGTCAACACAATCAAGTCAAATTCATCTGTTTGTGGTAAAGATCCGTGACATGATAACGGGACAATTTCGTGTCCTGCAAATATATCATACCATTCGTGATTCAGTGCCGCATGCCACGTATCACGTAGCACACGGGTCATCTCCATAGATATACCTATCTTCATTGGTTAGGATTAATTCTACGAGCAATAGGTTGCCATGTCTGTTGCAGGCGTGCCATGCTAGCTCTGACACCTGCAGGACTATGTTCAGCAGGGGTGATATACATCATGTTTTCTTTAAACTTAGCAGCAGCTTCGGCACTGCGAATTGCTGGAACAAAATGATCAGCATACCATTTTTGTATTTCGGCCGGTGTACCTGGAGGCAACACCATGTTCCAGCAGCCATGTATGCTAAGACCAGGAGCAGCCTTGCTCATTAAAGGAACATGTTCAAGTCCTGGTAAAGTGCGTGTATCAGCAATGCCAATAAACTTGAGCTTGCCTGCCTGCACATGTGGATAGCCTACAGCTACAGGAGTTACACCAAATTCTACATGTCCTCCCATGACATCTAATAGTGCCTGTGCTGGCCCTTTATACATTACAGTTTGTAGGTTATCGGTGCCAGGAACACTGACTTTGTCTACAAGATATTCTACTGCCAGTTTGTGGCCACCGCCGCCAATGGCCACTGTCATTTTTTGTCTATTACGAATAGCAGCCACAAATTCTTCAGGTGTGTTGATCTTACTATTGGGGTGTGCCCAGAATGCTAATGGACTGCGAGCAATGTTAGCAATAGGTTCTAGGTCCATTGGATTATATTTGATCATATTGGAATACCAGATTTCAGGTGTGACCCAATTTGATTGACAAGCAGGAACTGAAATAGTGTGGCCATCACGCGGTACGGTTACAAAGTGATTGATAGCAATGTTGCCATCTGCACCAGGACGATACTCAGGTACAAACTTAACACCTGTTGATTTTTCTACGATTTCAGCTACAATGCGGAATGAAATTTCGTTACCGGCGCCAGGTCCATTTGGAAATACTACAGTAATAGGCTTAGTGGGTTGCCAAGCAAAGGATAGCATTGGCAGTGCAGTAAAAACGGCTGCTAATAGTTTTTTCATTTTTATTCCTTGAATCATGAGCATATATAGTTACATGCATTTAAAAATCTGTTCTAAGACAGAAATATTTATCCAGAAACTCAAAAAATTACTATGAACACTAAAATTTTCGCACTTCTTAAGAAAAATTTACAAGCTGCTTTTAATTTACCCAAGTATGCAAAAATTTCCGAAGCTATAGATGAAAATACTGTGGTCCAGAATTTGCCCTGGACCCCTGCCCGCTACCGAAAGTTTAAAGATGCCGTAGAAGCAGAACTGAGCTTGCCCTGTGATTACATTGGCACCCTACGAGAAATTGTAGATGACCTTAGCGAACGATACATACACAGATTCTTCAGCGAGATCTGGAAGCCCAGAACAGGTGACTATGATTACACGGGTTGGGAATTAGCAGAAGAAGTCAACAAACTAAACCCTAAAAAAGTCCTGGATGTAGGCTGCGGCTATCATCCATTTAAGGGTAGAATACATAATATTGTAGGTATAGATCCTTACAATAACTGTGCAGACTATCAAGTTGATATTCTAGACTATAAAGTAAAGCCAGGTAGTCACGACGTTGTTATAGCACTAGGCAGTATCAACTTTAACAGTAAAGATGAAATTGAGGAAAGATTCAGTGCCTGTGTGAATCTTCTTGCACAAGGCGGCAAGTTTTATCTACGTGCTAATCCAGGTATTCCGCACAAGACAGGACCATACGTTGATATCTTCCCCTGGAGTTTTGAAGTAGTCAACGAGTTTGCAGAAAAATACAATCTCAAGTTAGAAACATTCAAAAAGGATGCCAACGATAGATTGTATTTTGTCTACGAAAAGCTCTAAGCAAAAGTTAAAAAGGCAGCACCTACTACAAGTAGGAACACAAATAACCACAGCAAGCCAAAACAATACCACACTGCAAAAAAGGAAACGATCCAAGCAGTGTGGTATAGCTCAAACCACCACGGTAAGTCTCTATCAGTTACACCAGCTTGTTTTTGCTTCGCCATAATACTCACGAGCAAATCCATTAGCAATCAACATACTGCGTAGACTCTTACCGTCTAGGATAACATCGCCTAGCATTCTACCACCGTATTTGTCCCAGTCCATAATCATAACCTGAGCAACTTTACTTTCTGTAATTACTTTTTTAGTAAATGCAGTTGCAGCTTGTCCTCGCTGATCTTCTTGGGGGCACTTAGCACGGAAGCCTTTTTCTGGAGTGTCAACGCCAAACACACGAATGCTCATCTTCTTTGGAAGAGGTTCAGGAGTCCACGGTGTAGCAACTTCAACCGTGTCGCCGTCAACAACTCGGTTAATTTTCCAGTCATAGACAACACCAGGTTTTTGTTTAGGTGCTTGTGCCATGGCTAGTGCTGGCACTAAAAATAATAAAGTAAGTAGTTTTTTCATAAAGTTATTTATTGCCAAGCGACCATTTTAAATCGCTCGTTGGGAATACCAAAGTATTCGCATTTCCACTGGCTCTGTGCAAAGAAGTCCAAGTGATGCCATTTATCTTTGCGTTTAAGAATTTCCTGTGCAGCATCGTCCCAGTCTATGGACTGTAGTCTTGGCTCTATAATTTGTCTTATGGTTTCAATCTCTATATAATCAAAACTGTCCCATTCCCAGTGCAGGATTTCAAATGCATTGCCCTGTCTATCTGCATAGTCCATGCTAAAATCTAGACCCCATTTTGGCCTTAGTGCTGCAATTTTATTAACCAATGGAAGTTCTTTACTCCAACGTTTAAGTTGTTCTAATGCAGCACCGGCATAACCCTTGCGTTCAAACAGATTACTATGATTTAGAACTGCCCCTTCTATTTTGTGACCTTGTGTGAACCAGTCTTGCTTGATACAACGTATATGTTCCCTGTGCCAAGTATATTTGGTATTATTGCTACGAGCAAAATGCTGTTCAATTATTGTGAGATCATAACCATTTTGATCAAACAAATCCACATCTTCTTTTAAAGGTATGAATACTAACTTGTCAATTGGCTTTTCCCAGTAACCCTGTTGGTTAAACTCATTACCGGCTAGTTTAATCACGGCCGCCCTTCATATTAGCACACCAATGTGCCATACGCTGACGCTCCCCTGAGCTATTTTTAGCAATCTTACGTAGAGCAGTTTCGCTCTTGCTGCAATCAACGCCCATACGCTTGGCTAAACCTTTACGGCCAGGTTTCTTTCCATCAGCAAAGTTTTCAAACTGCTGTTCTAATTCTTTTTGCAGGAAATAAACATCGTCGGGCAATATTTCGCCGCCGCCTTCCATGATGGCTCTTTCCATGTCAGTGAACTGTCGTTCAACTTTCTTAGGCGGTGTAATACCCAGCAAGTCGTCGAATTTCATTTACCACTTCCTGCATGACCAGTAACGTGCTTTGGTTCTTGGGCCTGGATTTGCACAGTTGTGACGAGCACGGAAGCTCTTGCGGCGTTTAGGATTTGACTTCTTAATACGCATGTTAGGGTCACCGAAGTTTACTTTTTTAACATTGCCTGTGCTAGGGTCTCGAACGTAGACCTTAAACTTCTTAACGTCACCTTGCATGGGCTTGCCTAGTTTGACATCTCGACCTTGATATTCAGCTTCTGCTAAATTTGCCTGTTGCACATATGATTCTAATTCATCGCGCATGATTTGTAATTCTTTAGGATCAACTTCGGCAATAATGCTGTCTAAGTCGCCTTCGTATTCGTCCCAGTATTGTGCAAAGATGGGACTATCGTTGTAAAAATATTCTATTTCATCGTCGCCGGCAGCATAGATCTTTTGATACAAGGCTTTGATAGCAGAGCCAATGTTGCCAGCGCCTTCGTCAATGTTGGGATTACGCCAACCCTTGTCCACCTTCTCGTCATTGCTCATTGACTTCAGCATAGCTTTATGCGCTCTATCCATCATTTGTTTTGCTGTCAGTGGCCGGCCTGTGCTTTCTGGCTCACCTAGTTTATAGTTATCACGACTGCCGTAAGTTTTATGACTAACTCGGCCATCACGCCCGGGCTGAGAAGCACTTTTGTCCATTTCGTTGACATTTCTAGTCTGCTTAGGACCTTTACGTTCTTTCCACTTTTTATCAGTAGAACAATAATAGCGACCATAGCTTTCTGCAAGCAATCTGGCACCGCGGCGATTGTCTGTTTCGGCAATAATTTCACCGTTTTCAATAGCAGTAATAACGGCTTCGACTATTTCATCGCCTAGTTCTAGTTCTAAGATATCGCCAACTGCTGGCTGTTCTAATTCGAATAAACGCATAATAAAAAACCCCGACTAATCTTATATTTAGCCGGGGTTGATTTAAAATGAAATTAAATTATTTCTTAGATGTAGTTGCTTGGTAAGCCTTCATAACACCTTCGCCGAACTTGGTGTAATCGAACTTAGAAGCGTTTTGCATAGCAGTAACAGTTTCTTTGGCAACAGTTGTAAAAGCATCTGTGCCAGCTTTAGCAGCTTCTTTAGTATAGGCAGTTTGTGCGTCAACGAAATTGATTAACGCCTTCTTAACTGTTTCGTTGGTTACGAATGTATTAACGAAAGTCTTTTTGCCGCTTTGTACGGTATCGATAACGGTATCTAATGTAAACATAATTTCTCCTTAATTAAGCAAGTTTACCAACAACCTCTATTGAGCGTTGTATGTTTCTATTGTAACATTATTTATGTTGCGGTGCAACATTTTTACCCCACTAAATTAGTATGTGGTCACTAATTCATTGACGGTGTAGATCAATTAAAATTTGTTTAACTACATCGTTGGGCAAAGACTCTGTGGTCTTTTTAATGGTTCTGCAAACGGCATTAAACCAAATCCTGGCATTGACAGCAGGATCTTTGTCGGTATCATTGAACACTAAATTTTCTGTCTCTTCGAAATCTTTAAACTTTTCGTAGAAGTTTTGGTGCATTGTCATTTTCACACCATCGCTGACTGGCACTTGATTATTAGCTTTTAGTAGTGCTACGATAGCAGTAGCTCTGTCAATGATACAGCCGTTCCACACGAAAACATCGCCTGCGATGTGTGCAGGCCTGCCGCTTAATTGGCTCAGCAACCGGGCTTTACCAATTTCAATATCCGAGAGTTGATCCATCAAATTCATAGTTCATTGTGTTGTTTTCGATGATTTGAATAAATTCATCGGGATTCATAACATAGCCGTAGCCTACATATTTGGCGTAACGTGCAAGAAAAGCTCGTTCGTCAAAACGATTTAACTTGAGCGCATAATTCTTGGCATCCTCGACGCCAGGACCATATGCAGTCAAGTCATCATTGACTGCGACCTGACAGCAGGTAAAGTCGAAGTCGGCAAACACTGCATCTAAGCTGGGATACCATTTGCGTAGAATCAGTTGAACGTTGTGATCTCCAATTTGGTATGTTTGAGCATTATCGCTGGAAAACTTTTCATACATGTTATAACCAAATTGATCCGACAGCCTATTATAAACTTCTTCGAATTGAAACTTATCTCTGAACCAAACGTCAATGTCGTTAAATTTCTTTTCTCCTAGAACAATCTGTCTACCCATGCCGCCAGCAATCCACGGACCTGCTCGTTCTGTGCTGTGCAGATAAATTTGTCCAACGATGTTTTCTAAAGTTGGCTCTAGCTTGGGGGTGTTATCTTTGGCCTTAACACCAAATGCTTCAAATACTTCTATTAGATTCATTTACTTTCTTTTCATAAAGATAAAGCCTGACAAAATATTCAAATTCTTTGGGAGAATGTTCGGGATCAGGCAATTTGTCTCCGAACATTTTCACCATGTCCTCATAGATTCTTAGAATTGCTTCTGTCATTTTAACAGTTCTGCCAACTTAAAGCTAGCGAGATTTTTACCTTTGCTTTCGCACATGATATCGGCCCACTCGTTGTGAGCCAATGCCCATTGATTAGTAGCATTGTTCCAATAAAAGTCGCTGTGTGCTCTGAGCTTGGCTTTTTTATGGCCAGTCTCTAGTAGAGTTTTATAGTCCGGCAATGTGTTGGCACAATGCTGGGTCAGGACGTCTTCTCGTGATACGGAGTAGTGCATAGCAGGACGAACATCTCGCCAGCTATCTCGAACCTGCGTAACTCGAGGATCGTTGGGATCTATGTATTCACCTTCGCGACACCAATGGTGATGGATGTCAAGAACAATAGGCAGCAAATCGCTTAGTTTAAGACAGTCTTCTAGTCCCCATGCATTTTCTTCGTTTTCGATTGTGATACAATTACGTGCTTCGGGCGAGAGACGTTGGTATGCTGCTCTGATACCATCGGGTCCACGACGACCTGCAATATGCACATTAATTTTAAAGTCTTGAAACTTTTGACCATAGCCCATCCAGCGAGCCATGTCAGCATGATATTCAAATTCTTCTATGCTACGACTGACAATGTCATCATTATCTGAAGCAAGAACTGTGAATTGCCCCGGATGAAAAGACAGACGAACAGAACGGTCGCGAGCAATGCGGCCAATCTCGGCAAAGTGTCTTTCAGCATAAGCAATAGTGTCAGACTCACGCCAAAACCAACTCCAAGTAGGCTCTGTGTATACTGGTAAGATATCACTTGATAAACGAACCATTCTAAGGTTTGCATCTAAACTACCTACTCTTTCTACTAATAAACGTGCGGCCTCGATGTTACCTTTCATAAGGTCCCATAACTTTTCTACAGCCTTATCACGGCTCTGTCTGTTTAGCCATGCTACAGTGGTAGAACCAGTGTTGTATTTTTTGCAATCGTCTTTGGGCTTGATGCCATTGACTTGATGTGGGTGGTCGATCCACTTGCAAGCGAAACCAATACGTCGGGTAATGTTAGTCATGCTACAATTATAGCATCGATAAAAATATGTGTCAACTTTTTGATTTATGCACAATCCACATACCGTTACAGTATCTAGTTTGGTCATCGAACACTTGCCATTCTAAATGTAAATTATTGGTATCGAGCGTATTATAAGTAAACTCTACGGTAACCAGGGTATCAACGTATAATTTTTTCCGAAATTTTGCTTCCAATATAACACTTACATTATGAGTGTATCCTTCTAGCAATTTGTTTTCTATCATCAATTTTCTAAAACATTTTGGTAAAGAACCAACGATTAATCCGCTTTGGACCACACCATGGACGGAATGAATAGGCCCATCGTCTCCACTGAGCCTACCAAATTCGTCAACTTGATTTTGGGAAAAAGATATTTGGGTAGATATAGAATGCATCTAGCAAGTATATACTAGATGAGGGATCTTGTCAACTGTTCCATTACCGCACGATTAAGAACTTGTTGTTCACTAACAGAGTCCATGCTGCTTTCGCATTCAAAATCGTCTGTGGGGAAAATTTCTTCTAGTCCATGTAATATTTCATCGCCTTGTTCGGCTTCAACATCTTTGGACAATCGAACATCATAGCAATGGGCGCCGGTTTCTTCGTCTAGATGATAGACCATAACAACATCTTCGCTGTCAGCTTCTACGTCTGCATGATCGTTAACAGCGAAGAGGAATTGTCTGGCCTCTTCGCTGCTGATCTTACGCCCTATACAGAGTCTAAAGTAATGATCGAACTCTTGTGTTTCCATATTACTAGTTATTGCTTCTGTTCTAATTTCTCTTTGGTTCTGCCGTAAGCAGCAATACCAAGAACAGCACCCATAGCAATGTGATATAATCCGGCACCTTGTAGGGTAATCGGATTCCATTGACTGCTGACTTGGCCGCCTTGAACAGCTTGTAGCAAGCTCCAAAGAATTGGGAATAGAACGAAGTCTGCGGTACAGGTAGCCATGTAGACCCATCCCATAACTGGACGCCATTTCTTATTGATCCAGTCTTCACTTTCTTTGCTATGCTTAACTAACACATCTGCGCCTTGAGCTGCATTAGATCCTGCTGCATTTCTGTCCATAGCAGGTGCTGCATTATATTGTTGGCCGATATTTGTAGTTCCGCCAAAACTACTACCGTAACCTCCGGCTGCTGGTGTTGCACCATAATTAGTTGCAGGTGCGGGACCTGATTTGCTTTGAGCAATAGATGGTAAATTACCTGGATCTACGAAATCGTCTTCGTCTAACTTAGGCATAGTATCTCCTTAAACGTATGTTAATATTATTGTAAACTGGCCAGCGTCCTGATCAGGATTAGAAATATCTGCGATAATTTCTGTGTATCCAGTTGTTCTATAATTCGATTCTACAGAATACTGTCCTGTTTTTGACAAAACTGAATCTCTAGCTTCCATTAATTCTAATGAATTAACTGTTGTTCCCACGGTTACTGCGGCTGTGTTTGCAGCAGAAGTAACTAAAACTCTGGTGTTGACGATGGTTCTGTCAGCACTGATGTATCCTATTGTTTCTGTACCACCGTCGGGATAATTATTTAAATCAATATCTAAAATTAATGTTCTGGCGTCAGTGGCTTCGCTACGTTGATTTGCTATCTTACTCCATGCCTCACCATCAAATAGATATACTGCCCATTCGCCATTGCCTGCATCAATTACATGAGCCTGGTCCCCTGGCAATGGATAAAGAGCGTCTCTGGCAGCAATATTAGCGACCATAGTAGTTTTACTACTTCTTAAACCTTGTTCGATATACAGTCCTAAGGCATAACGTCCATTCTGTCCGCTGATGACACCTGCATCGTTAAAAAACTGACCTTGAACATCGCGGATGGTCATTGGGCCGCCATCTGTTCTGGTAAGACGTAGAACAAAGTTAGTGGTATTCGCAGGAGTTGATAACTCGATACTAGATAAACTGTTAGCACCTGCCCATGGATTGTTGTTTACATCGTTAGCAACGTTGACTATATTGATAGCACCTCCAACAGCGTTGGTAATAACTAACTCGCCTGTTCCTGCTACCGAGGCTGCTATATTTGGTATAGCTGCCTGATTAATATCAAATGCCATATCGTTAGCGTCGGCAACCGCACTATCTCCGAATGTTACACTACCACTAGTAGTTGTTGAAAAGTTAACAACAACACCATTAATTTCTGCACTAAAAGGAACATAACCGGCAATAACTCCGTAAGCACTTCCTAAATTAGCTATATTACTAGTTACGTTAGTAACACCGTTGACTTTATCGGCGGTTAATTTATGAATAGCTGTTTCTGTGTTAATTATTGTAATAGCATCGTCTAAGTTGTATGTGCCATTGCCACTGGATAATGTCAACTGAACTTTGTTGATTTCGATAACGTCGCCATCGTTGCCTGCAGGATCTAAATTACTGCCGATAGTAAAAGTTGGAATGGCTGCTGCAACTTTCATAAAAATAGGACGTTGGCTAGCATCGTTAGTGGTTAAATCGCCAGACCCGTTTATGCTAGGATAAACATAATCACCTACATTTCCTGGAAGTCCTGGAACAAAGTCGATAATACCGTTTGCAGGTCTTAGTATAAACTGGTCCGGACCAGGCCCTGGCTCAATAACTGTTCCAACGAATTTAGTAATGTTATCTGCATCACTTAAAACAAATTCGCCATTTTCAATACAGATGGCATCGCCTTTTTCGAATCCGTGTGCTGTTTTAACCAGCAGATAATTTGTCAAAGGATTCATATATTGGAAACGACTCATTACGTTAGCATAGAAAGTAGGACTAGCTGTACCTGGTAATGGATCTAGCATCGGAAGACCTAGTTCGTTAATTTGGAAAAAGATTACGTTACCAGGAACGTTAAAAATACTTGATCCGGTCTTGTATACATTATAACGAAGTCTATCTTCTACTACGGCAACCAATGAATAATCCGACTTGCTCTCGATACTCATAATCTGCAGGACTTTACCGTCGTCAGCACCTGCTACGAAATCGCCTACTTCGATATCTTGAGCATTATAAATGAAAGGAGTTCTAGTTAAATGGCTTCCGTGAATTTGATCGGAAAAGGAAAACGTCATTCGATATCTATAAGGCAGAGGGTTAATACCACCTGCCCAATACGGATCGTCTTGTCCTAGTTGATAAGGCCAAAGGTCTAGGTTTTCACTAGAAGATACAGTTGCACCCAATACCTTTGGCGGTTTGCTAAGACCTACGAAACTAGTCTTCCATGCATTAATAGTCATCAAACAACCCCAGTAATTTGAACAACACAGTGAGTAGTTTGACCTACACCTGCACTAGCTAAAGAAACAGCCCTTGTTAGAGTTAAAGTTAATTTATGAACAGTTGGATCCCAGCCTGTCCACATTGTAGGACTACCTGCGCTGCCACCTGCTGCAAATCTCTTTGTAGTCCATGTGGCGTTATCAACGTGTCTCATTGCATAAACGTTGCCGGCACGTTGGTAACCATATACTACAGTAGATAGAGGAGGAGCAGTAAATCCTGTTAGTGTAAATTCTACTTCAGCAGTTGAAGCACTAGCTGAAGTAATTGTTGCACTACCGCTACCATTTAGAACTGTTACACCTGTTAAGTTACCGCTGGCATCATAATCAACTTGAACAGCCAATCTTTCTAGTGTAGTTCCGCCGCCGCCTGCACTAGAACTTGGTGTCCAACGACTTGTGCTAGAGTTCCAAGCAAGAACCTGTCCGCTGGTAGGTGCAGTATCTGCAACGTCTGCAAGTTGACTTAGATTGCTTTGACCTAATCTTGTATCGAATCTTGCGGTTGTATAATATAGATTTGAGGTACCTTCGCTGACAGCATCTGTGTTAGGAGTTGTATAACTAATAACACCTGTCGAGCTGTTATAGCTTAGATTACCACCTACGCTGATTGCTGCACGAGCACGAGCATCAGTGAAATATTTGTTTGTTGGACTAGAATCTTCGTTAATGTCGTCAGTTGTTAATGTAACTGATCCAGTTAGACCGTTTACTTCTGTTACGGCGCCTGCACCAGTACCACCGCTTCCGCCGCCACTTACTGTTCCTGGAACCCAAGCACTACCGTTCCAAATCAAGGCCTGACCGCTTGTGGGCAGTGTAGTAGCTGTATCAACGTCTGCTAGAGCATTGATGCTGCTGGCAGCAATTCTAACGTCTGCACGAGCATCAGCACGAGCATTTGTGAAGTATTGGTTTGTACCTTCATTGATGTTGCTGGTAGTTAATGTTCCGCTGCCACCAAGAACGATACTAGTTCCGTTAATAGTGATTGTGCTAGATGCCAAACTACTATTAGGAATACTGCTAAGACTGAATACACCTGTAGTGCTGTTGTAGCTGATACCGCTTAGTGTGCTGGCGCTTACACTGCTACGAGCACGAGCAGTTGTGTGATATAAATTGCCGCCTTCGCTAACGTCGTCGGTAGTCACGCCGCTTAAATTTGTAGTGATGCTTATATTACCACTACCGTCTATGCCTGTTGCAAGACCTGTAACTTTTCCAGATAGACTTAAACTACGTGGAGTTTTCCATTTGTTAGCAAAATCGACTTCTAAATCATAATTAGGAACAGTTGTGCTGGCCAAGCCTAATACGTTTACACTGCTGGTTTTTCCGTTTAGACTAAACGCTGGACCTGTATCACCCTTAGGTATAGTAAAGTTTAGAACTGCTGCACCGCTTGTTCCAACGTTGGTTACTGTAGCACTAGAACCTTCAGAACCTGTAGTAACTGTGCCTACTGTAATAGTTGCAGCATTACCAGTGTCACCTTTGTCACCTTTATCGCCTTTTGGACCAACTATGCTTCCAGCATTAATTGTAGTGCTGTTGTTAGTTGTAATTAATAATTCACCGCTGCTGTTTACTGTTGCACCGGTTACATATTCACCTTGTGGACCGACTTCACCCTGTGGGCCTTGTGGACCAATTACGCTACCGGCGTTGAATATGTTGCCGTCGTCTGTATAAATTACTAGATTACCGGAACCGTCAACGATAGCGTTATTAACACTGATACCTGTGTCGCCTTTGTCGCCTTTTAGGCCTTGAGCGCCCTGTATACCTTGTGGACCTTGCGGGCCAATTACGCTACCGGCATTAACTGTTGTGCCATCTTGTTTTGTTAGTATCAGGTCACCATTGCTGTTTACTAGGGCGCTGCTAACACCTGCTACGTTGCCTGCATCAACTACTGTGCCAGAACTTAGTGTAATTAATAGTCTACCAGTAACACTTACTGTAGCAGCGGTTACACTTGCACCAGCAGGACCTGTAGCACCTTGTGGACCAGCAATACCCTGTGGACCCTGTGGACCAACGATGCTGCCGCTAACTACAACGTTAGAACCGTCTGATAGTGATAGTGTCAGAGTAGACCCGCTTACGCTTGCAGAGGTAACTGTTGCACCCGCTGGGCCCTGTGGACCTTCAGGACCCTGTTCGCCTGCATTGCTTACAGGAACCCATTTAGTGCCATCGTATCCTAATACTAATCCAGAATCGACTCCGGTCAGATCAACATCGCCGATATCATTTAAGCTGGTAATTGTTGTGCCAGATTCATCTGCTGCATTAACCCAGTTTGTACCATTGTATTTTAGAACTTGTCCTGCTGTCAGACTGCTTAGGCTTACATCTGTTAGGTCATCTAATACACTGGCTCCGCCACCGCCACCAGATCCGCCTGTGATTGTAATAGTTGCTGTATCGCCTGCCACACCAACTGTAGCACCGCTGAAGTTTAATTTAGTTACGTCACCTTTTACAACACCACCTTGTTGAATTTCAATGCTGCTGATAATTCCACTTAGGTCAGGCGCCATCACTTTGACAGTGTTGCCTTCTACTGTTAGATCAAATCCGTGGAAGTCAAAGTTTTGAACATCTCCCACGTTTACACCAGTGTGCTTGATACCAATGCTGTCTAATATACCTGTAATAGTTGCGACGCCGCCATCGAAACTTACACTGGCGCCGTTAAAATCTAATGTAGTTGCTGTGCCACGTGTTGCACCGTTTTCTTTTACAACGATACCAGCAATGCCACCACCACCAGAGCCGCCATCTGCAACAACGTTAAATGTTAGTTTACCTGTTACATCATCGTAAGTGCTGACCAGTCTTAATGCAACCTGTGTACCATCTGGATCAACTTCCAGCATTTCTGCTACTGTATCCTGGATGACTTCAGTGCTAGCACTCTGTGGAGCATTAACAAAGGCGCCTGCTTCCGGATCCCATACAAGGCTTTCGCCTTCTTGTGGGTTATTTAAAGTTACTGGGAGACTGCTATCACCCAAATTATCTACGTAAATTGCCATGTTTATATACTCAACATAACTTTGGTAATATCACCTACTGGCGACGTTGTGCTCATATAGCTGCGTTCTTTTCTAAATCTAACCAACACAAAATTACCTCTAAAGGTAAACGCTTCTGTGCCTGTTTTTGCTGCTGTATATTCTCTATAAGGGTTAGTAGGAGTTAGCCAAATAGGGAACCAATCAGCTGCATTTGGTTCTAATTCTAATGTCGCTTCAATTTGAATACGACCTACAAAATTGTTAAACTGAATAGCCATTGTGTGATAGCCTTCGCGATAGCCGTAATAACCATCGCCACGAACAGCATCACTTAGTTGATCCATTTCACCGTTGCCTGTCATCATAGTGACAGTGCTCATATTAGTTGCCATCCCAAGTCACCTCTACAACAACTGAATTACCCACTAATTCTTGTGCAACCTGCTCTAGTGCCATGGCATTTTCTGCTGTGATTGCTGGATTTGGGTCTGAATCGTTGTCCTTGACGATTCTGCTAAATTTGATTACTAGTATGTCTTCAACTATCTTGGCCATTTTAATTCTCCATTGTTAATATTTAGCCAAAATAAAAGGCACAACCGAAATTGTGCCTTTAAAAATACCAGTTAATTTTACTGATTAATCGTATGAAATGTCGTCACTGCGTAGTCTTGCGTTCCAAACTTCTACGGAAAAACCTAGCTCTTCGCTAAGATAATCTGTTAAGAGTTGGTTAGTGCCTTCATCGCCGATGCTTTCGCCTTCGCCTAGTGGGCATGTGTTAGCTGCTACTGCCACAGTATAACGACTACCAACCACTATGCCGATGTCATAGAAGTCTGCGCCTCTTGCCTGTAGTAATAGAATAGATTTTGCAAAATCACTGTTTGATTCGTTGTGACTGCCCTCGCCGTCATCCCAGTCACCGCCATCTGTTCTGTTAACAACAAGATAAGCTAAACGTGGGGTTCCTAGATTACTAGTATGTGTTGCTTTTTGCCAATTATCGCTCATGATATATCCTTTCGTTAAACGATATAATTATTTAGCATTATCGGAGATCAGACAGTAACACTGCTTCTTCTATTTTTTGGATATCTTCGTTGAATCTTAACTGAAACATCATGAGATCTTCTGCACTGTTTAGGTATACCGCTGCTGTGTAGCCTAGATATCTGCCAGTCATTGCAGTATTAAAGAATCTTCTCAGTGTAGAGTTTATACCCCATTTGCCGTCTAGGTTTTCTAGGAACTGCTGAACAGGTTGATATCTAATCTCACGCATTTTGTAATCATAGCGTAGATAAATTTTGAACTTGTATTCTTGTTCAAACAGACTGGATCTTACTACAACCTTCCTAAAGTTATCCAAAATTTCAACGTGATTGTCGTTAACGGGTCGTTCTATTTCAATCAAGCGATGATGCATGTTTGAAATTAAGGATACAACATCTGTGATATCGTTAGTAAACAAACTGACCCTGACACTTTCGCTGCGTATACGACAATCTTCATTTTTTGCATAGCTAGCTATCTGTTTCAGTATGTCATCTATTAGCTGCTTCCTATTTGTGTAGGAAGCATACTTGGTGTAATAATAGGCAGTTTTAGCAGTGCTTTTGATTAACTTCGATTTATCTACTTCAAAAATTAACTTATAGATGTATTTTTTGTAATACATCTTTTGAGTATATTTTACCTTGCAAGTAGAAGGAATTTGCAGATCATCTAAGTTCATAATCCGTTCCATTATGGAATACTACCAGCTGACTGTCGCGAAGATTTTCAAAAACAATCTTTTTACTTAGAGGCTTTTTGATTTTATCTGCAATCAGTCTCTTCATAGGTCTTGCACCCATTTTAGGATCAAAGCCTTCTTCCACTAGTCTATTCAGTGCAGAATCTTCTACAGTGATCTGAATGTTCTTTTCTGCCAACAGGCTATTCATTTCTTTAATGAACTTCATGGCAATTGGTTTTACCTGCTCTTTGGTCAGCTTGTTAAATTCAACAATAGCATCCAAACGGTTACGGAACTCAGGAGTAAAATGCTTGTTTACTGCATCTCGGCTGGCACTTTCATTAGAGCTGTTGTCGAAACCAATCTTAGCACGTTCGCCATCTCTGGCACCCAAGTTACTAGTCATAATAAGAACTACATTTCGGCAGCTGACAGTTTTTCCGTTACTGCTGGTCAACATACCGTTATCCATAACGCCCAGCAGTATGTTTAGAACATCAGGGTGCGCCTTTTCAACTTCGTCAAATAATAGAACTGCACTTGGCGTTTGTTCTAAATCATTAATCAGTTTACCTGCGCCTGCACCACCTTCTCCGTAGCCAACATAGCCCGGAGGTGCACCAATCAAGCTGGCAACCTTGTGGCTTTCCATATATTCGCCCATGTCATAACGTAGTAGGGTCATGCCCATACAGTCGGCTAACTGCTGCGAAAGTTCAGTTTTACCAACACCGGTTGGTCCAACAAACAAGTAGTTGCCCATGGTCTTGTTTAATTCTTTTAGACCTGCTTTGGCAATATACACACTGTCTAATAGCTTTTCTACTGCTTGGTCCTGTCCAAAGACTTTGCTCTTGATACGCTGTTCGTAGTCGTAATTTACCTGCTCTTGCTTGGTATTCAACTGCTCCAGGGGAACCTTGGCCTGCTTGCTAATTTCTAGCTTGACATCTTCTAAGGTTAGGAACTTATCTCGCTCTGTAACTTTTAGCAGGGCCATGGCACTGTCTAGCACGTCAATGGCCTTGTCCGGAAGGAACTTGTCGTGCATGTGTTTGACTGTTAGATCAACTACTGCATCGATAGCTTCGCTTTGAACTTCAATTTCGTGATACTTTTCGTATTCAGGCATGATAGCATGCAACATGGCCTTACAGGATTCTGCATCCATTTCATTGACGTCTAGCTTGGTAAATCGGCGAGCCAGCGCACGTTCGGGTTCGATAGTTTCTCGATATTCTTCCCACGTAGTAGAGCCGATAATCTGTATGCGGCCACGTGTTAGACTGGGTTTGATCAGGTTAGCCATGTCTGTATTGCTAGATCCCGCTGCACCTGCGCCCACGATAGTGTGAATTTCGTCAATGAATAAAATAGCATCTTCCCTTGTTTCTAGAACATCAATAACCTGCTTGATACGTTCTTCGAAATCACCGCGATACTTGGTGCCTGCCATCAGCGCACCCATGTCTAGACTGTAGATAATGCTGTCTTTAAGTGTAACAGGAACGTCATTTTCTACAATACGTCTTGCCAGGCCCTCTACAATATGTGTTTTACCTACACCCGGATCTCCGACAAGAATAGCATTACGTTTCTTGCGACGAGCAAGAATTTGACTGAGCTTGCCCACTTCTTCTGTACGACCAATTAAAGGATCAATTTGTCCTGCTTTGGCTTCTTCGTTTAGATTCAAACAATACTCGTTGAGAATTTTTTCAGCTTGAGCTTCTGTCTTGGATGTTGATTTATTATTCTTGCTGATAACATCTAAGAATGTTTCTTTTGTTACACCGTGTTGTGCTAGATAAAAACAGGAATGACTGTTCTTTTCGCTGAGAATACTCAGCATCATATCCTGAGGAGCAATGCCAGCACGACCATTAAACAGTGCCTGAGTAAAAGCACGATTAAATGCTCGTTCCAGAGTTTGTGTTTTACGTGGCTTGGTCAAGCCACTCACTACAAGATAGCTTTGGCTGTTCAAGAAATTGTTGATGTCTTCGATAATGGGCTGTGTGCTAAGTCCCATTAAATTTAAGTAGTCGGCAATGTCTTTGTTTTCTAACATGACCAAAGTCAAGTGTTCTAGTGTGACATATTCATGTTCTTTATTAAGGGCCAGTCGAAACGCACGTTCGAGTATTGCGTTGATTGCGCTGTTGTCTTCCATTGCCATTTATTATTTCCTTTTCAAAAACTTTTTGCGGCGCTTAGATGCCAATTCCAAACTTAGCTTACTAACTTTATTTACAAAACAATGACCATTTAAGTGATCATACTCGTGTTGGAATACACGGGCTGCTAGACCTGTAAATTCTCTTTCGTGTATTTTTCCAAGAATATCTTGATAACGAACCTGCACAGTTTCGTAGCGATTTACGTGCAGCCAAAGTCCAGGAAAGCTCAAACATCCTTCCTGTTCTTTCACGTCGCCTTGTCCTGATATGATTTCCGGATTAACACAGATGAAACTTTGTGTGGGATTACCCATAACAAACACACGTTTATTGATGCCAATTTGTGGCGCTGCCAATCCAATACCATTATGCTCGAACATAACCTTCAGCATGTCACGTCCAAGTTCGGCGATTTCGCCGTCCTTTTCCCAGTCCCATGGTGTGCATTCTTTTGAAAGTATTGGATCTTTTTCAGAGATTAAAGAATAATTTGCCATAGAGCTATGTTACAGCAAATTAAGGCTCTTGTCAATTACAAGCCTAACCAGTTCTTTTTGGGCGGTTCTAATTTTATTGGTTCCTTACGACATTTGTCGATTTGAGTGACCAGTAATGCTTTGCTGTTTGCGTCTGCGGTTTTAATGCCTTCAGCAATAACCAAAAGACAAGCAGCTTCGGCAGCATTTTGACTGGCTGCTAATCTGTTAGTCTGTTCTAAGTATTGTGAATATTGATTGGATGTTGCACATCCGGTAAGTAAGCATGCAAGGGTAATAATTGCTGACTTCATTTTACTCGATCGTAGATTTCTTTTTGTTTTTTATACCATTCGTTCCAGCCCTCGTTCTTCAAGCTGCATTCATGATATAGGCCGTAATTTTCTACAACTGTTTTTAACAACTCTGTTATGGCGACTTTATCGCCTTCGATTTTTTTCAAATCAGGGCAGGGCTCTGTTAATCCTTTGGCAGGTTCCGGAAACTTTGGTTTAGCAGGAAGGAATGCCGTGCAACCACTTAGTGCAATGGCAACAAGTGCTACAAGTATGCTCTTCATTTCTTGTCTCCTTTGCTAGGTTTAGCTGCACCCTGGTTGTGTAAATCTATAAATTCTTTGGGGACAGGGCAGTTTTCAACATACTTGATAACTTCTTCTACACGCACACGCTCAGGCCCTTCTACGGGAACTTCTTTAAGAATTTCTTTGGTGCGCCACTTATCAACATACTTGACGACTTCTCGTGTCTTTTGCTGCACTGCCTGTTTCTTTTCTTCTAGGGCCTGGCCTAACTTTTGATTAGCACTTTCCCCTTCTACTTCTGCTTCCTTGACCTGTCGCTCTAGTTCTTCTACTCGTGCTTGCCATTTGGCTTCGTTGGCAATAACACCGTAAAAATAAACACCAATCAGTGTAGCAACGACGCCGCCCACTCTTAATGGTATTTTATATTGTGCAACAAAAGGAATTTTTCCTAGTATATAAGATGCAACAATGCTGAGCACACCTGCCCACAAAACCAATGTCCAAAACCAGTTTGGAATAAGGTCTATCATCCATATTAATTGACTCATGATTTATACCTAAATGTAATGCGTCCTTTAGTTAGATCGTAAGTGCTTAATTCAATCTCAACTAAATCGTGCTTTAATATGTTTATGTTATGTTTTCTAATTTTCCCTGAAATAGTTGCAAGAATAATTTTTTTAACTTCTTCTAGCTCTACTCTGAAAGTGGCGTTTGGCAAACATTCAACCACACGCCCTTTAATTTTTATTATATCTTCTTTGCTCATCAATAGTTCATTAAAAATTTCAAACGAGACTTGATAGATTCTTCTACTTTTGGTTCAGCCGGTGTTAATTCTGGCTCTATTTCTGCGGCCTCATTTTCTTCAGTCTGTGCAGGATGACGCTGCTCGTAAAGTGTGGGATCAGTAATTACATATTGACTGAAAGACTCTTGGTCAAATGGAATGTAGTCATCTAAGCCCATGGTCTTGAATTTCCATTGTTCAATACCACTTAATTTGTTGCTGTCCCTAAGAATACCATTGATAGCTTCAAATGCTTCGGGACTTCTTTCCATTTCTACATAGACTAGGTATCTTCCTTTAGAGTCTGTTGCAGGACTAACTTCAACGTCTGCATATTTATAAACACCGTTTTCAATAAAACGTGCCAGGTCGTGTGCAGGGTTTCTGTCATTGACAGCAATACTTAGAACAAGGTAGTCTTTGTCTTCGCCTAGTTTGGTCTTGTGCATGTCAATTAAGACAGCATCATCTACTAACCATTTAAGGTCGTTTTCACTTAGGTGTTCGTTAAGCTGTTTGTTGTGCTTCATCTGCGGCATTACCTTTTGCGGCTTCATCATCATTTAGACTCTCGTCGTAAGCATCGCTGACAGCATCCATGTCAATAGTGCTGGAACCTGCTTGAACTTTTTCTGTTTGTTTTTCGTCAACGAAATGACGAGGCATAATGACCTTAACTACCCAGACAGGGCTTTCAATAATTTTTGCTCTTAGTTTACCAGTGTCTGGATCTGGTGCATAACTTTCTTGATCTTTGATCTTGGCCACGTGCTTTAGTGTGTCCTTACCCATTAAAACTTTACAGCCATGGTCTATCAGTCTCATAGCGCCTTCTGGATCGGGCATAAGTTTATAAGGATACATCAGGGTAACTGTGATCCAGTAGCGGTCGATTTTTGGACCTTCGACAACTTCGCCTTTTTCCCAGTTTTTATAGACATAGACATCTAGTTCGTCAAAAACACGCTCAAATTCCACAAGAATATCTAGAATGTTTTCACTGCCGTAAACATCGTCAAGAGTAGTATAAATTAGATCAATATCAATCATAAAGTTATTTATGCATATTTAATTAGAATTGATGCCGCCTCTAACCGGGTTAGTGAAAGGTGTCTTCAGTATTCTGTTGGAGCCGCCTTGCAAACTACGCTGGTTTGAATAACTTTCTGCCCCCGACACCTGCAGAGCGTTTTTAACTGAATGTTCGGCTATAAAAGCCTTTGCTTCGGCAGTAGTCATATTAGGTCTTGCCTGTAATACGCAGGCCAGCATGCCAGTTACCTGTGGACAGGCCATACTGGTTCCGCTGAGTTTGTTTAAATGATATGCGGGATTTCTTGGGTCAGGAACGGCACTGGTAATATAGGGTTCGTTGGCATAAGCGGCCATAACTGCCACGCCCGGAGCATAAACATCTACACGAGGACCCGTTTCGCTAAATCCAACTTTTTGTTCAGTGATGGTATTATCAATAGCACCTACATTAATCATGCTTGTCGCACATGTCGGACTACTGCCCCTGTGATAATAGACATCTTCTATATAAAAATTAAAATAATTATATCTGTAGTAATTATTGTAATCTATGCCGCCCGGAACATCTATCTTATGATAATAATTGCCAGCGGCACCAACCATAATGACTCCAGCTGCGGCAGCATTGTCTACACTGACATTTAGATAATTCAATATGTAAGGATGTGTGCTGTTTACCTGTCCGTATGCAGAATTTCTAAAAGTAGTATTATACTGTGTACCGCGCCATACTGTGTATTGCATGGAACTGTAGCTGGCCCTGTATCCCCAGCTATTTGTGCAAATAGTAGGACGAGTATTTCCTTGACTTACCTTTCTTAAATGAAATGCTCTTACCAAGTCAAACGCCAAGTCTGAATCAATAGCTCCTAAAAAACTACCTGTTAAGGTATCGGGTCCCGAAAAAATTCTAATACTATAAATTGCTGCACCAGGTGCCCAACCGCAGGTATTTCCTGCCGCAATGCTGGCACAGTGACTGCCATGTCCATCACTGTCTCCTAGATAGCCGCCTATACTAGCGCCAGTTGGAATTCCAGGAACACCTAAGCTACTCCAGTCAAAATTAACAACACGACTTCCGCCCGTGCCATCTGCGTTGACTGCGAATTCAGGATGATTAGCCATAACCCCCGAATCCATAACAATAATGTCAACACCGGTGCCATCTAAATTATAATTGTAATCGCCGGTGACAGATAGACTGGCGTTAAAGGGATTAGAGGTTTGAGTAGATCTCAACAAGCCCCAATTTTTCATAGTATTATCAATAGAGTTACTCTTGTCGAACTTATGACGTCTTACTCCCAAAAAACCTTTTTCAACATCGTCTTGTAGTTCTGCTTTTAATTCAACACTGGCAAATCTAGGATCTTGTTTTAACTCTGCTGCTTCAGTGTCTGTAAGATTGAAGTGAGCTATATAATCGTTGAAAGGTCTTTCGTTTATTACCTCTACGGCTCTTTGTGGAATAAAATTATCTCCTAGTCCGTCTTTGGTAAATAGGTCCCATACTTCGTCCCAGACCTTAGGATCGCCGACTGTTATGATATATTCTTTTTGATCCATTATTTTTCCTTGTTAATTTTACATTAATCTTTCTATACAGATAAAGTTGTTATTCCAGCCGGCGCCGATCATCATAGTAACACGATACATTCTGCTGTTTGTTTTATCTAATATGTTGTATTGTGCGCCATCGCCTTCAGTGTTAAATCCCCAGCCAAATGCTGAACTAGATGCTGTAGTAGTATATGACACATTATTAGCAGACGCACCACTACCACCACCGGTATATCCATGCCATCCACTCACATTAGCAGTAAAGTTTGTGCTTACTGCACCTATGCTCAATCCACGCTGGCCGCTAGTTGTAACTGAAACTTTGAGATTGTCCATGGTAACAAACGTGCCAGCATTAACAAATGCACTCTTTTTCCACATTAGCTCACCGGCTATGCCAGTAGGCGCTTTGGTAAAATCAAGGTATACGCCTCTATAGTCGCCACCATTTTCAAAAATTCTAAGTCTGTTTTGGTAAGCATCAAAGTAGATTCCACCATTGAGTGTAGAGTTTGGTGGCTTGGCTAGTTGTATTTCGCCGCCCTCGTCGCCAACGGCATTTGTTGATACTAAAATATTCCCCGTACCGCCCACTCCGTCTGCGCCGGCTGGTCCTTGTGGTCCTTGTGGTCCTTGTGGTCCTTGTTCGCCCTGTGGTCCTTGTAACAAAGTTGGTTTGTTAATTAAATCATTATAATCGCCACTAGTCGCTACTGTAGCAAATGTTGGTTTATCTGTAACGCTATTCCAAGTCACAGGTGCACCACCTGTTAGAACATTATTAAGATCTGTCAGAGCAGATATATCTGTAGGAATACGACCTGTAATGTCAGTAAGCTGTGCAACGTCCTGTGGAATTATGGGAGTGTTAATTAAATTCTCATAGTCTGCTGTTATGGCCACAGTTGCAAAATCGGGTTTACCCTGGACGTCTGCCCACTCGACGCTGCTGATAAATCCACTGTCATTGGCCAGCTGACTTACTGAGATAGGAATAACAGGTAAATTGTTTAGGGCGTTGTAGTTACCGCTAGTAGCAACAGGGTGCAATAAAGTTGTAGTAGATACTGGGCCTGGCAAGTCTGCACCAAACACTATTTCTTCACCGACGATATTAACATCCACTACAGAAGATGATACATCATCAAAGTAAAAATTGCCAGACCCATCGGTAGTCAAGACTTGACCGAATTCGCCGTCTGTAATATTCAAGTCTTGGAGATTATCGGGTATTGCAGGCTTGTTGGTTAAATCGTTATAACTGCCACTAAACGCCTTAGTCTGGACACTGCCATCGTTAAATTTAATACCGCCGTTTCTAACCTCGATACCACCGTCTAGAACAATAGGTAAATCGGACATGGATCCGATATTAATGTCACTAGATAACATCAATATAGAACCTTGTCTATTGCCGCTGTCTGTGTTAATTTGTATCAAACCAGCAGATAGGTCAATCCTTCCTAAACTGGTTAACTCCATACCATCTATAAAACCAACAAGGTCGTCTTCGTTTTGATAACCTAGTATAGCTTTAATTCTTGTGCCTGATATTGGAGTCTGGTTGCGGTCTGCTAGAACTGCATCGTCTGCAATAAATTCAAATCCACTTGTGCCGACATAAGATCTGTATCTGGCTCTAATACTACCTGCAACAAGAGTATCGTCGTCAGGTAAAGATATAACTCCGTCGGCCAATGTTAAGTTGCCATTGGCACCTACAGATATCTGCTGAGAAAGAGTAGGTTTGTCTGTCAGATCATTATAGCTGCCTGTGTTGGCAACTCTGGCTAGTTTACTGCCGTTAAATTTAATGTCTCCTGCGGCATTAAAACTTAAATCGTTGCCGCTAGAGACTACAATAGGACCTGTACCTGTAAATTCTAGACTTTCTACATCAATAGTTTTTGCAGTAACACTGTTAAAGCTGACATCATTAGTTGTGTTAAGACTTTGATTAAAACTCGGTATACTAGGCTTGTTTGTTAAATCATTGTAATTGCCAGTTGTAGCAACTGTAGCAAAATTGGGTTTTTCTGATACATCAGCCCAAGATATAGAACCTAAGCCACTATTATCTGTGCCATTGACCCATGAAGTTCCGTTATACTTTAATACCTGGCCTGCACTGAGATTAGTTATAGTTACATTCGATAACTCGTCCAATGACACTGGGATTGAACTTACAGCATTGTCAACATACTGCTTGGTTGCCGCCTGCAAATTCTCTGTAGGATCGGCATGTAAAATTAAACTGCCAGTTAACGATCCTCCTGTAATATTTAATTTTCCGTTAACTTGATTTAATATAGAGTTTAATAATGAGGCGTCGCTGTTTAATTGATCGGCAATTTCTCCCAACGTATCTAATATTTCAGGAGCACCGTTTATTAAATTATTAATGGCGGTGTTGACATAATTTTCTGTTGCATATCCTTCTGCATTAAAAGATATTAAACCACTTTCGCTGTTGTAGTTTATAGCTCCAGCAGAGCTGAAATAAGATCTGATTACTGAAGGAGACATCGTTGGGCCAGCTGGCCCGCGATCTCCTTGCTCGCCTTTATCGCCTTTAGGGCCGCGCGGACCAGCTAAACCTTGCGGGCCAGGGTCTCCTTTAGGACCCTTTAAATAGGCGAAATTTTTATACTTTATTGCAGACATGGACTATCCTTATAGTGTTTTAATATTTACCATTTTTTGCAGCATAATCATAGTATTTTTATAGTCGTGGTTAAATATCTATGTGGACAGCAAGACTCGCAGTCAGACTAATCATTCCATACATGGAGGAATTAGAATGACCAAACGCAAACAACGTGTTCAACCACAAGAACACGCAGCAGTTCTGCACATCGAAAGATATCGTAAAGAACGCCAAAAGCAAGTAGAAATCCTGCCTAAGAATTTACGTCAGGAAGATTATCTTGCTCTGCTAGAAGATCAGAGAAAAAGCATTGTTTTTGCCATCGGGCCTGCGGGCACGGGTAAAACTCTGCTGGCCTGTTTATTAGCGGTGAGGGAACTCAAGGCGGGCAGAATTGAGAAAATTGTAATCACAAGACCAGCAGTTAGTGTTGATGAACAGCACGGCTTTCTGCCTGGCACCCTTATAGATAAGATGGCACCTTGGACACGCCCGATCTTTGATGTATTTGAGCAATATTGGAGTCCCAAATATATCGAAAATATGATCGAGGAGAATGTTATTGAGGTGGCACCTTTAGCCTACATGAGAGGAAGAACATTTGAAAACGCAATAATTCTCGCAGATGAAATGCAAAATGCTACACCAAGTCAGATGAAAATGCTGCTGACACGTATTGGTAATAACAGTAGAATCTTTGTGACAGGCGACCTAGCCCAGCACGATCGTGGCTATGAAGCTAACGGTCTCAAAGACTTCATTACCAAGTTAGCATCAACATCTAGTAAGATGATTGGTCTAGTAGAATTTGAGCAGAGAGACGTAGAACGCCACCCTGCTGTAGCTGAGGTATTGAAAATATACGGTGAGTAATTAAACTGTCGGACTCGAGTCTTGCTTCCGCAGTTTACAGTATACCTCGACGCAGACGGTCAAGTTTGACAATAGTCGCGCTCAAGTTAATTTCGGGATCAGCACACAGGCTGTGATTTACCATGCCTTCCTTGATAATCACAATAGCTGCATCCTGCACATCCTCATCATTGCCCCAGAATTCAAGATTACGATACAAGAAGCGATAAACTTCTTCATATTCCTCTAGAGTAATCTTTTTGCAAATATGTTCACGTGCCTGTCGAACTTTGCCATTTTGGAACATGGCAATAGCTTCCAACTTCCACTCGCTGGTATCTGTGCTTTGGCCAGCTTGTGGAAGAACCAATGTTCCACTAGAACTATATTGCTGTGCTGTGTTAATGGCCTTACGCAGATCAGGATATGTTGCTTTAACAAAGCTCTGTAGTGTATCTACATCAAAGTCACAGCCTTCATCTGCAAGGATCTGCCCCAAACGAACCATAAACTCTGTTTCATCTAAGTGATGAAAACTAAAGCCCTGACAGCGACTGTGCAGTGCTGGCATGATCTTGTGTGGCATGTTGCAGGTTAGAATAAAACGTGCCACGTTGGCATATTGTTCTAGCATACCACGTAATACGCCCTGTGCGTTAGGACTTAGATAATCTGCTTCGTCTAGAATGATAACACGGAAGTCGCCAAAGGCCATGCTACGACAGAAGTTACTGACTTTGTCGCGCAGGTTATCAACACCTGTTTCGTGACTGGCGTTAATGAACATGATGTCTGCTTTCTGCACTTCCAGTTCATTGCAAAGCATACGAGCCAGTGTAGTTTTACCTGTGCCCGGCGGCCCGCTTAATAGTAGGTGTGGGATGTTTTTATTTTTAATCCAACCCTCAACCATAGACTTTTGTGCAGGTTCAATCCAGACATAGTCTTTCATAGTGGCGGGTCGATACTTCTCAACCCAGAGATAAGTTTGTGTAGTCATGCCTAATTGTAGTGTAAGTTACGGGAATTGTCAACTTTAGCGAGCGCCAAAGTCTTCGGGACGAACACTTGTACCTGTGTCAAATGTATCGCCGATTTGTTGATCTAACGGTTCTTCGTCTTGTACCGCAAGAATACCATTAGGGTCTAATTTTACGAATTCAAAATCTTTACCGTTTTCGTCTTTGATTTTGATACGCATGGTCCAACGGCCATGCTCACATAATGCCCACTGACCGGGTCGGACATCAGTAACATCGTCTGCTACTTTCCAAATTTTCGCCCAGCGTGGTCTAATACCGCTGTTCTTACCATTGTCGTCCATTAGAACAATGCCGCCTGTGGTAACACGTTCACCTAATTGCAGAACTGCAAAAATATTTCCAGGTAATGGTCTGATATTCAATTATAAATCTCCTAATTTAGATGCGCTATCAATTTCTATTTTTTCTAAAATCTCTACGCTGCCGTCAGCATAGGTTACTTCCCAACGTCGAACTCCATCTGCGCCAACAACTTCCTTGCGGCCGACTTCTTGTTCCATGGGATTTAATTTTACTTTTTTACTGCTAGGAGCAAAACTTTGTTCGTGGACGGCTCCTGCAATTTCTTGTTTGGTAGCAATTACTCGGCCGCCAGGCCCTAATAGATCTCCACGAGCGTTTCTGCCACTATTACCTACAGCAATTTTATCGCCCTGATTGGCAGTAAATGCCTGCATGTTAAATTCACGCCCCCGGGCGGTCTTATGCTTGCTCATTTCAAAAATTCCTTAATATCTAGATTAAATTTATAACTATCAATTCTATGCACACCCAGAAGGTATAGCACATAACTGGCGATGCTACTGCCTCTGCCCACGCCGTAAATTACATTATTGGATCTCAATATTGTAACAAAATAGCAGAGAAAACGCAACAGGTCTGTGAGATTTCTCTTTTCAAATTCTTTTAGTTCTTCGCTGACCCTTTGCAATTGGTCTTTGTTTAGGCCGATATGTTTGGTTCGTATATAATCAAATATGTCTAAGTTTTGAAATTCTTTGGGCAGTTTCCAATTAATAGATTCAGAGTCCTCGTCTAATGTGAAAGGAGTCGTTATTCCATATTTTTTACATTCGCCCTCAAATTTAATATAAGAATTTTTGTTACTAGGCAATATTTTTACTCGCCGATTGGCCAGCATCAGCTCTATTATATCGTTATCTTCTAAGAACATTCGACCTCTATTATCAATCATTATCCAATACTCAGAAAGTTATCAAACTCGGAATCGCCAGACGATCCTTTGAGTATTTTTAATTCTTGTTGTGCAAATCTGCACTCTTGTAACATAAAGTCAAACTGACCCAAAATAGTAGGATTGGCACCAGCACGAATTGCAAGATTCATTTTTTTAATGATGCTTCTTTCTTGCTCTTGCAAATCATTTAGCTGTTTATCAATACTGTTGTCTTTGTCAGTCATTTAAAGTTTACACTTTCGCCGCAGCCGCAACTGCCAGCTGCATTTGGATTGACCAAACTAAGTCTTTGGCCGAATCCAACTGTTTCCATAACCACTTCACTGCCAATAACATAGGGAAGAGCCTTTCGACTTACAACTAAGGAATACTCTTCGCCTAAGTCTAAAACATTATCACCGGAAATAGTAGACACAGGGTTCCAAACATATTTGTAACCATTGCAACCCTGTGGCTCTAAAACCAATTCTACGGCAGTAACACCTGCTCGCTCAAGCATACTGATTATATGCTTACGTGCTGGTTCTGTCACGGTTAATATGCTCATACTTTTGCTAGGGCTTTAACTAGTTCTTCTTTTGTTGAGCGGCTTTTAACTTCCAAACCATGCTGCGCGGCCAACTCTAGAAGTTCTTTTTTGGTCTTCTTGTTTAGCTCTGCCTTTTTATACTTGGCTTTTACTGTAACAGGAGCAGTTTCTACAATAGGTGCTGCTTCTGCAATAGCAACCGGAACGGCTGCTTCTGTAACAGGCACAACAGGTGCCTCAACTTTATAAGGTGCTTCTGCAACTGTGGCAACAGCCTCTGGCTGACTGCTTGTGGACCCGGAGTTATTCTTTCCAAGGATCCAGTCTAGAATTTTCTTGATCATAATCAAACATTCCCATTTCTAAACGAGCCTCTTCGGAAACTCTCTCCGGAGTCCAAGGAGGATCAAAGACTACATCTACTGACGTAGTTCTCGTAGTATTTAACTCTAATAGAGCTTTTTCAGCTGCTGCCTGCACCTCTTCGGGTAACTCTTCAGCACTGGGGCAAAAAGCACTAGTTAAAGTCATTACTATTTTAACATCTGTGTCTGTGACTGTCAATTCATAGATAAGACCCAAATCATATATGTTTACCGGAATTTCCGGGTCATATACTGATTTTATATTTTGGATAATTTGAGCTTTAATCTGTTCATTCATATCTGCTACCTGGTTGCCCTGGTTCATTGCTGTTGGTGCAAGGTAAATTGTGATCGGTAGAATGTGGACAACGTTTATTGCCGCATTCTGGGCATAATATCATGCGAGTCATAACGTAAGGAAAATATCCTGTTTCATCTTTTCTGTCTCGATTACAATTATAACACCAACAACTGTATTTCATAGCTGTTTGATCCTTTGTATCAAATTAGCAATTCCATTTTGTCTACCCATGCTCAGTAGAGGTGCAAGGCCCACAGCACTTAATGTGTCGAGAGAAAATTCTTCTCTTTCCCGACTGTCAGCCTGATTGTACCAGTCACAGATAATTCCTGCAAAACCTTTAACTATAAAACTATCAGCATCGCAGATTAATCTATCGTTTGACTTTACTACCCAAAGTGGGCTAGTGCAGCCTTTGACTAGATTTTCTTCAGTCTTAAACTGAAGGCTCAGGCCCATGCCACCACCGCCGTAGTCAATGATCCACTCATACTTGTCCATTGGATCTTCTAATTCTAATAAATCACTGTAAATGCTTTGAAAGTCTGCCATGTATTTGTCCTAGGGCATCAAATGCCTGTTCTATATCGTTGTTATTGGTATAAGCTGCCCAGCTTAATCTTAGTAATCCATTGACATTCAATTTTGTCAATAAAGGTTCTGCACAGAGTTTTCCAGTTCTTACCATTACACCTTGTGCATCTAGCATATAGCCATAATCTTCTGTGGCGCCGGTCACAGGGTTTAAACTTAGTAAGCTGGTTTCTGATTCTGTAGCCGGTTTAAATAATTCCCTAGAAACATGACTGTTCACTAGTGCAGAGATACCGCGGTCGTGCAGTTCGACGTCTTCTTGATGTTCCATGAACCACTTTACCAGCCTCGGTAGTGCAACAATAGCACTTAAATTTTGAGTTCCGCTTTCAAATCTTCCGGCATTGTTTTGCCAAATTACATTTTTCAGTGTTACTCCTACTACACTGCCGCCGCCTGGCCTAATAGGTTCCGCATCAATCCATTTGTCGCCAATGATTAAACAACCCAAACCAGTGGGCCCGTAGATTTTATGCCAGGACCATGCAACAAAATCAAATCCGTCTAGATTAGCATTTCTTTTACCTACATACTGACTAGCATCTACTATGGTAGTCATTGCATATTTTTTAGCTATGGTTCGAGCACGATCTAGATCATTTACTCTTCCTAATACATTACTAACTGGGGTAAATGCAAATATTTTTGGACCGGATTCTTCGGCTGCTAATTTTTCTAAAGAATCAAAATTCAAATTACCAGTATGATCAATGTCAATGAATTCTATCTTAAAGAAGCTGTTTTTGTCGGCCAATCTTTGCAAAGGCAAGAATAGACTGTGGTGGAAATCAACTCCAATATAGATTGTAGCTCTGCTGAAATTTTCTTCTATAAATTTTGCTGCATCGTTTAGAGCTTGGCTGGCGCCGCTGGTAAAAATAATTCTTTTCTCGGGCGATGGAATGCTCAGCCACTGTCCTATTAATTCTTTCGACTCGTGATATTTCTGGTCAATCCAAGTGCCCATACGATGGCCGCTTCGATGTGCATTGGCTCTGTGGTTGAGATTGAACTCGTGCTGGTCTTCGATGACAGTGTATAATGCCTGGCTGGTTGCCGAACTGTCTAAATATACTGTATTTTTTCCATTGAAGAACGGAAAGTAATCACGTAACTGTTTCATTGTCTAATAGACTCTGTTTAATTAAATCTTTATAACTGTCAAATCCTCGAGATTCTAAATAATAACGTTGTTCATTGCTCATTGTGCCCAGGGCATTTCCGTGATTGGCTACAATGTTACTGTTGGCAATATGCATTTCTGGTCGTGCTTTAATTTTACTACGATCAAAGGGCCAACTGCGAATTTGTATGTCAGTTTCTACACCTTCAACTTCTTTGGGCACATTAAGAGTGCAGACACAATCAACACTGGCAGAACCTTCTGCATAGATGTAAATTGTTATTTTACTTTTGCTATAAGGTTTTGGCTCAACAGTAAACTTGGCTGTGCAGTGATCTTCTGTCTGTACGATATATAATTTATGCTCTTCAATCTGCTCTGTGTCTGCAGGTTGGATCAGCAGGTCAATACCGTGCGTGTCTTTATATAATTCTGCCATTGCTTAACTCGATTGAATTGTTACGATAAAAGTCTTGAAGATCTCTGTCGTGTGTTACTAATAACGTAACACCGCCGCGCTCACGATTTTTAGCAATTAAATTTTTAATTCGTTCTCTGCTGGTTTGCTCCAGGCCGCTGTCGGGTTCATCTAACAGTAAGACTCGACCTGCAAACAGTTCTGCATGAACTAGCTCGTTCTTTTTACGTTCGCCACCGCTGGCACCCAAATTAAACTGACGCTTGGTCCAATCTTCGGGCAAGGATAAACCTGCAAAGGTTGTCTTGGCAGCGTCTATTAGTTCTCGCTTGCTGTATTTTTCTTCTCGCTGATTGTTGATCTCGTTCAGCAGAGTCATGGTGTTGACGCCGTCGATTGTGGGCGGAGTTTGGTGGAACATAAACACGCCCTGTCTTGCACGTTCGTGACACTCTAGCTCTAACAGATCAACTGTGTCCACTTGAACGGATCCTGTGGCAGCGATATCTGCCCTTCCCATAATGGTATGCAGTAGAGTGCTTTTGCCGCTGCCGTTGTGTCCTGTGACCAACAATACATCTCCGGCTGCTAATTCAAGATTAACATTGTCCAGTATTTGCTTGTCGCCTATTTTTGCTGTTAGATTAGATATTTTAAGCATTATTCAATTTCAAATAGTAGTGTTTTAAGTTCGTTGGCCTGATACATTTCCATCATGATATCACTGCCGCCGATGAACTCTCCGCGAATGTAAAGTTGCGGAATAGTAGGCCAGCTGCTGAATTCCTTGATGTTCTGTCTTAGTAGATCGTCCTCCAAAACATCTTTAAAGGCAAAGTCTTCCACTCCGCTGGCACGTAGAATAGCCACAGCACGTTGGCTAAATCCACACTGTGGAAACTGTGGAGTTCCTTTCATAAACAACACAACGTCGTTGGTCTTTACAAATTGTTCAATTTCGTCTTTGGTCATCCTATGCTACCTTCCATCTGTACCTGTAATAATTTATTGGCCTCTGCTGCAAATTCCAAAGGCAGAGTATTTAATACACTACGACAAAATCCATTGACGATAGTGCTGGCAGCCTGCTCGGGATCTAGACCGCGAGTAGCCAAATAATATAGTTCTTCTTCGCTGACTCTGCCCGTAGATGCTTCGTGTTCTATTTGTGCAGACTCGTTGTTAATTTCTGTATAGGGAACAGTATTAGATCTGCTGTTGTTGCCAATCATTAAACTATCGCACTGTGTAAAATTGCGAGCATTTTTAGCAGTTGGCGCCATACGCACCAATCCGCGATAGGTGTTTGAACTGTGTCCTAAACTGATGCCTTTGCTGATAATTCTACTGCGGCTACCTTCGCCAATGTGGATCATTTTGGTACCAGTGTCAGCCTGCTGCCTGCCTTTGGTAACTGCCACTGAGTAAAACTCTCCAATTGATTCCTTACCACGGAGTATGCAGCTGGGGTATTTCCAAGTGACAGCTGATCCTGTTTCCACTTGAGTCCAACTAATACGGCTCCTGTAGCCTTTACAGAGCCCACGTTTGGTAACGAAGTTGTAGATGCCTCCGCGGCCGTCTTCATCTCCTGGGTACCAGTTTTGCACAGTTGAATATTTAATCTCTGCCCTGTCAAGGGCAACAAGTTCGACGACTGCGGCATGTAACTGATTCTCGTCACGTTTTGGTGCTGTGCATCCTTCCAAATAAGATACATAACTATCCTCATCTGCTATGATTAGCGTTCTTTCAAACTGGCCAGTATTCTGACTATTGATTCTAAAGTAAGTGCTGAGTTCAAGTGGGCAACGTTTACCCGGAGGTATGTAGACAAAACTACCATCACTGAACACTGCACTGTTGATACAAGCAAACCAATTGTCCCGTTGTGGAACAACTGTGCCTAGATATTTCTGCACCAATTCAGGATGATCTTGAACTGCTTCGCTGAAGCTGCAAAATATAATTCCTTCTTCGGCTAGTTTTTCTTTGTAGGTTGTGCCAATGCTGACACTGTCATAGACAGCATCCACTGCCACACCTGCCAGTGCAGCACGTTCATGTAATGGGATGCCCAACTTTTCAAAGTCCTTGAGAATTTCGGGGTCAACTTCGTCAATGCTGGCAGCTAACTTCTTGGGACGACTGTGATAGAAGATTTCATCATACTTGGGTTTAGTATATGATAGTTTTGCCCATTCGGGTTCTTTCATGTCTTTTAGACTGTTGAGCGCAGTCAGTCGCCAGTTCAACAGCCATTCGGGCTCGTTGTTTTTGCTGCTGATCAGCCTAACAGTATCTTCATTGAGACCGCGACCCAACAGTTCGGTGTCAACGTCTGTGCTCCATCCTGCTGTGTATTCTTGTTCAAATTCTTTCATTTTTTAATATATCAAATATATTTCCGTATTCGTATCGAAACCAATCATTCATGTCTGCATAACAGACTACCCGTCTTCTATATATTTTCCTTAACCAGATATATTCGCCGCTGGTAGTCTTAACGGGATGCCATGCAAACCAAAGTTCCCATGGCCAATAAATCACTTTTCTATAAACATTTTGATAAAAATCATCCACGGCCAAATCTCAATACGAACATCATGGCATCCTCGGCCGACTCAAAATAATAACGATAGCTGCCGCTTTTGACTGGATCAGGTGGCCGGGGAAACCCTGCCCAAAAGCATGTCCAGATGCCCGATCTATTGCCTATGGCTTCCCAACGTGGACCTAGATTTTCTTGGCACCACTGTTCAGCATCCTTGTGTTTATGCTTGAGGACTAAAACCTCGTAAGGAAGATTACGAACACGCACAGGCTTTACGGTCTCAGTCATGACCATCTTAAAGTAAAAATTAGGGCATCTTTGGGATTTTCAAACACCCAAATATTATCGTTGGCCTTCCATCGTCCTGTAAGGTTACTCTCTCGCCATTCGTGTAGTTCAACACCAGTGCAGGGCAGTGCTCCTCTTTTTAGAACAACTTTGGTCCAGCCGCAGGCAGCTAGAGCATCCGCCAGCAGCTCAAAATCAATCTCTTGTGCAATCATTTAGCAAGTTCATCTTCGACATTTAGTGATTCTGTTGTTGCGATCATTATGAACTCCACCTTAACTTAAACAACATACATTCTTCATCGCTGGTAATGGACACAGTATACATGGGATCACCGCTGTTAAAACGATGTATGCATTCCGCAGTGGGGCAGTTCTTCTTCATCCACGCTTCGAACTCACGATCGTCTTCGGGGTAAACCCAACAGGTCCAACTGCGTTCAAGAATCATTGGCCACCGACTACCGGGATTGATAGGGTCAGTGCCATTATGAAACTGCCAATGATGAATAGATGTTTTAGACATATACCATTTTAGCATATTTTTTAATATATGCCTATATTATGATCCCCATTTGAGTTGGAACAGGAAAAAATCTTCGGGCTCTTGGCAAGCAAAGAAAATATAATCGCCGCCGCCAAGTTCATTTATATGCCATTCGTTAGCAGTTGCAGGCGCTTTCATTACTCTATGCCAATCAAACCTAAACTTACCGGATAAGTTTTCCTTGCACCATTCGGTTAATACATAAATCCCGTCGAGATGAACATCCCAATAGTAAGCAGTATGGTCACGACTTTCAAGCGGGGTCCAATGTTTATATCCGTAATAGTAATCCCTTATCCTGGTAGCTCGTTGGTTTCTATCGGGATCAAATCTGTAGTTATACTGTTCCCATGTTTCACAACCATGCTTCTTGAGAAACCGTTGTTCTTTCCATGCTTGATATCGGTCTTTGATTTTATCAATGAACTGCATTATTCACCGCCCCAACGTAGTTTGAACAATACAGCAGGTTCATGTCTTTCAAATTGAACTTCTCTTTTCCCGTCAGCTCTTGTGTTTAACCAATTGATATAAAATCTATCAAAGCATTCTAGTCCTGGATGATTCTGCAACCATTCATACATTTCTGAACTAGGGCCAGGTACATAAACTGTATATCTAAATCTAGGGTTCTGTGCTCCGCCACCGCCATAGTATAGTTCCATTAACTCCACCTCAATATAAACATCAAATATTCTTGTTCATCGTCAAAATAGAAAGTCGGATACTGTGCAAACCAATTGGGCTCGTAATGTCCTCCATGATATAAGTTATCTCGGCACCACTGGATCATTTCTGCCCACTGGCCCCCTTCAAACATTCCTACATTGTCAAATCGTTGCTTAAACCTCATGTCCACCTCAGAGCAAACATCAGTGCTTCTTCGTCGCATTCAAATTGAATAAACTTTTCACGAAGATAACCAGGGCTGTGATAGTAAGGATGACGACAGTTTTCTTTGAGCCAAGCATCTACCAAATGATCCTTGTAACTGATTTGGTACATGGCCATTACATCGCCTTCTGTTTTAGCATAGTCTACACGATGCAATACAGGAATCTTAATATCCGGATTGATTTTTGCAGGCTTATAAGTTACGGTCACGACCACCTCAACTTAAAATAAGCAGCATCGTCTATAGTTTCAAAAGCAAAGCGACTTAGATATCCGTCTTTATAGTTTGCAATATAACGTCCTGTGGTATTTCTATCTGCCCAAATCATTAAACCCACATGACTAACCGGATGTTTGCTCCGGTCATCGATGCCAAGTTCTACAAGATGCCAGCCACTGCGATGAGCTCTGGTCACACTTCTAAAATTTTTACTCATGACCACCTCAGCAAAAACATTAGATAGCTTTGCTCGTCAGGAAACTGGACCATCATACTTTTCTTTGCACCATACTTGCCACCGCGCTCACCGTGATATACTTTAAATGCACCGTAGTCACGCTGGAGCATATCCCAGATGCTCATTCCTACACCTTCGTAGCCGCCAGCATTGTCCCAATACCAGTTGGCCAGTTTCTTCCAATACGGTTCAATATCTACTCTCATGACCACCTCAGCAAAAACAACATGTAATCTTCTTTGCGTTTAAAGGCAAAATAGCGAATAGTATTTCTCCAATTACGACTTTTGAAATTATCGTAACAGAATCGCTCAGCATTGGCAATATCATACCAAGACTTAATTTCAAATTGATAAGGCCAATACTTGTCATTTTGCCAATAGCCTTCTCCGAACAGTTCAATTATACGTTGAACAGAGCTGCTATTCATGACCACCTCAGCAAAAACATCATCTTGTCTGCGTCGGATTCAAATTCCAAGACCATGCCCTTCATATAGTATTTTATATTAGAAGAGGCGAACCAATCGACGATATCCCGTTCATTTGCTAACCAATATGCAGGATCTGCAACCAGCAACATGGGTGCGTTATAAGCACCAGTCTTAGCATCGACAAACTTAACGCCGTGATCTTTTAACATTTTGTGTGCAGTGTTAGCATGGCGTAATACTTGAACGTATCTATCGCCTTCGGCTTCTTCTACTAGTATTTCCCAACAGAGTTTACTGGAGTTCCAGTAAGCCTTGAAATCAATCACTTAATATTTGCCCACTTTAAACGATACATCAGCCCATCTTCGTTGTTGAACTTTGCTGTGATATAGAATTTGTATCCATAGGTGTTGTAGTCAACTTTCTTATGGTAAACTAATTCAATGGCGTGTTCTTTACACCAAAGGCCGTGGTCAGTTTGTAACCAATCCCACGCAACAGGTCCGAGATAAACCTCGGGATCTTCTACATCGCCAAGGCTTAACTCTTTAACTACTATTTCGATCATTTAAACAGGATCAGTGCCATGATGCTGGCCTGAATAGCAAAGCCCAGGCCAATGGTCACAATGTTTAGCAGATCGCGGCTGATAGCAGCCTTTACAAAGAACAGGAACAGGCCTGCCCATGTGGCTAACACCAGATCAACTGGCGGAGTCTTCTCAGTTAAGCCTGTTAGGATAGCAATCAGCGTAGGAATAGTGCTGAGATGAATTAGTATTACTGCAATCCATCCTAGTGTTTCTGCACTGACATGAACTAGGTGCTCTTTGATGGTAGTTGCACCTTCAACTGCTAGTTTGTTGACTCGCTCAATGGCTTCTTTAATCATATTTTCTTTCCTGGTTTATCGCTGTAAAAAATGTGTCGACCAATTTTGGCTACACGCTCCTTGTTCCAACCCGGATTAACATAATCCGCGTGGTAGTATATAGCATTATGCAAGCTGGGCAATCGGAATCCTTCTAGTAGGACCTTTTTGGCTGCTTCCATGCTTTGTTCATAAGCTACATTATTTTTTGGCTTGACTCCGGCTTTACCTTCGCAATACCAACTAAATTGGCAAAGAACTTTGTCGTAAACAACGTTCTTCTGATAAACAACCTTGCAGATATCTCCGGGAAACTTCCCGCTTTCTACACGGTTTAGTGTAACCTGTGCTACCGCTGCCTTACCTTCAAAAGGCTCGTAGCCGGCTTCGTAGTATATGTTCTGAGCAAGACATTGCAGCTGACGATCACGCACACTGGCGGTGACCTCGCTGACTTCTTCTGTCTCGGCAGACTTTAATGTTTCTAGTTTGTATGTGATGACCTTATAAGCTACTAGTCCTACTAAGATAGCACCAAGGACAACCAATACAACTTTAAGTATGCGTAGCATCCTTTAAAATCTCCTTTTTTGCTGGAATTAAATACGTATCCTTGCGGACACATGGGTAATAATAGCATTTAATGACTTTAGTGTCAAATGCTTTGGTTATATTACCGTTTGGCTTGGGTAAATCTGGCATCAGTGGATCTTGATCCTGTGCCCAGTATGCATGATACTTTCTCGTTGAGTTGGACCAGCGTCCAATTTTTGGTTTTTTGATTTACGAATAGAAAGAAATTTGACTCGTCTTCTTCTGATTTTCCTGCCCAATGTATCTTTTCGTTAATTTCTTCGCTGGTTAGTGCGCTTAACAATACCGCAGTTTCCATGCAAACTACGGGTTTATTGATTGTAGTTTGGGCTACTGCCTGCAGGGTTAAAGAGGCAAAGATTGCCAAAAATATTGCTTTCATACTGTATTTAGTGATTGTGTCGATATTAAAAACTCTATTTAATTACTAAATATCTGACATACTATGGAAACCCTAGTTCTTTTATTATTGCTTCAAATCAAGCATTGGTATGCTGATTTTAAGATTCAGACATACATGCAGACTGTAAAGAAAGGTGTATGGTTAGATCCTGTTGGCGTTAGCCATAGTATCGATCACGCTTGGACTACTTTGGTAGCATTGATGGTGTTCAATTTATTTGTGCCCATTGCCGCTCTGACCATTGTGTTGATCGCTGCGGCCGAAGCAGTCATACACTACATGATTGACTATACCAAGGTCAAATACGGATGTAAAGACAATACCAAACCTCAGTTCTGGAATCAGTTCGGCCTCGACCAGCTGGCGCACCAAATCTGTTACTTAGTCATAGCAGTCACTGTTTTGTAATTACCTACCTACTTAATTGCCGCCCAAAACCCGTTAAATACGTTGTAATCGGATCATACATAAGTATGAACCTAACGGGGCGAGTAATGAAAAAAATTATTTGTGCATTGGCACTAATTCCTGGTCTGGCATCAGCTGAATTAGTTCAACAATTTAAAAATCCAACATTCAGTGGCATAGGTTGGGCCAGTCACGTTTTAACAGTAGAACAAATGCGCCAAGGCGCACAATCAACTAAAGAATCTAAAGAGGCTGCCGACAAAGCAGCAGCAGAAGCAGCAGCAGCAAACACACCATTGGCAAAATTTATGGCTTTATTCACAGGCCAAGTTTATAGTCAGTTAGCCACACAATTAACAAATAATCTATTCAAAGATTGTGTAGCAGGCGGCGGCGCAAGCTGTAATGACGGAACATTTGCTATCAGCGAAACACAAAAAATTAACTGGGTAAAGTTAAATGGCCTAGTTACTCTACAAGTATTTGACGGTAAAAAAGATGGTACAACAGTAACATGGAACGCAGCGCCAACACAGACGATCACTGTGCCTATCAGCAGTTTTAGTTTCTAAGGAGTAGTAAATGAAATTATTAAAACTTACAGCAGTATCCTTAGCACTAACAGTTCTAGCAGGTTGCTCGACAATTCGTCCACTGGGTTCAGTTGGTATCAAGGACGAACCAAAAGAATCCCCGACAATCGTTAAAGAAATAAATCAATTGCCAGCACCAGCTGGTCCTAAGATTGCTGTTGCAGTCTATGGTTTCAGAGACCTAACAGGTCAGCGTAAGCCCAGTGCAACATTAAGTTTATTCAGCACTGCCGTAACACAGGGCGCAGAAAGTTACCTAATCAAGAGCTTGACAGAAGCTGGTAACCGCCAATGGTTCACTGTAGTCGAACGAGTAAACCTAGACAATTTATTAAAAGAACGCCAGATGATCAAACAAACTCGTGAGATCTATGAAGGCGCAAACGCAAAACCTTTGCCGCCACTAACCTTGGCGGGCGTTATCCTAGAAGGTGGTATTATTGATTACAATAGTAATGTCCTAACAGGCGGAACCGGTGTCGCAGTATTTGGCATCGGCCCCTACACACAATATACTCAGGACCAAGTTGTAATCAGCTTGAGATTAGTCAGCGTTCAAACTGGCGAAGTCTTAACTTCTGTCACAATAGAAAAGAATCTACTGAGCACACAGGACGGTGCTACAGTGATGAGATTCTATAACCAAGGTACTAGGTCATTTGAATTTGACTCAAGTCAGACCTTCAATGAACCGGGTAACTATGCGCTTCGTTCAGCAATCGAACAAGGAATTGTCGAATTGGTGAAGAAGGGTGAGAAATTAGGTTTGTGGAAATTTAAGGAGGAATCCGCAAAATGAAAAAGATTTTATTAGCAACATTGGTGGCTGGTATTTTTGCCGGTGGTGCATTCGCACAAACTGCACCTACTGCACCAAGTCAAGCTGCCGCACCAGCTATTACAACTGCATCAACAACACGTTTTGCAGCTGGTGTTACAGCAAGTCTAAACGCAGCAACAACAAACATTATCTATCTTGAGCAAACTGGTAATAACCCAACAGTTAGTATCAACCAAGATGGTAACAGTAACCGTGCAGGTACAGATGCCAGCGGTGTAATCAACAGTATGATTCTAAACGGTAACAACCAAGTTGTTACTATTGATCAAACTGGTAACAACAACGTTATCAACACTCTAAAAGTAACTGGTAATGCAGCCAGTGTGTATCTATTACAATTAGGTGATAGCAACACTGCTAACGTTAGCTGCGGCTTAACAACCAGTTGTTCTGCTACCAGCACATACACAAACGTAGCAGCGATTGACACAAGATTTACAGGTAACAGCAACAGTTTAAACTATACTGGCAACGGTCCTGCACTACAGGCAGCGGCATATGTAACCGGTGATGGTAACACTGTAAATATGCAACAGACCAGCACAGCAGGTCAGCAGGCATTGATCAACTTAACCAGCAGCGATAACAACACTGTTAACGTTACACAGACCAGTGCAAGTTTAAGCAGTTTAGTATTAAGTCAAACTGGTACAGGCGGCACAACTTTCAATATTAGCCAAACTGGAACATTCTCTAACGTGGCTAACATTCAAGCTGTAGCAGCCGGTGGCAGCTTTAACATCATTCAAAGAAGCCGTTAATAGGGGGCTTCAGTGAAAAGATGGGCATTGTTATTATTGCTTGTTAGTTCTATGGCTCGTGCCGATATAGGGTCAGTTATTGACTTTACCGGCACAGCCATTATTAAACGCGGCAAAGAAACAATCACGGTTGCCAAGGGCACCGAAATCAAAACCAACGACAAAGTGGAAACGAAAAACGGTGTCGTTAATATTAAATTCAAAGATAATACCAGTGTAAAGGTCACAGAGAACAGTGCATTAGTCATTGACGATTTCGTCTATGATCCTAAAAATGCGGCTGGTGGCAAATTAAACCTAAAAGCTGCTGCTGGAACAGTTCGTTATGTGTCTGGTAATATTGCACACAACAATCCCAACAGCGTAAAAATTAATACACCAACTGCGGCCATTGCTGTTCGCGGCACTGACTTTGTTATGAGTGTAGACGAGACTGGTAAGAGTCTTATTATGTTAATGCCAACTTGTGAAATAGAACACAACATTAACCTAAAAGGACTTATTTGTGGCAGCGGTAAGATTGATGTAGACAGTGGCCTGAGCATTGTTACACTAGACAAGCCCTACCAAGCAACTATTGTAGAGACTGCGGCCAATCCGCCGAGTCCTCCAGTTGTAGTTAACCTGAGCAACACACCGATTGGCAACAATCTTTTAATTCGTCCACCTTCCACTAACCTAGGTCTAACAATTCAACAGGCTGCTCGCAGTGCTGCTGAAAAGACCGGTGATGCTAAAAAAGACAGTTCTGGCGGCATATCCAACGAAGAAGCCAAGGCCACAGACGACCAACGTAAAGAACAACAAGAGAGAAAAACTGCTGCACAGGCAGAAGAGGATAGAGCACTGAGTCTATTAACAGAGCTTAAGGAAAAGGGCGTAGAAGTCAAAGGTAACAGAGCAGAAAACGAACACGTTGTTTCTATACATAAAAATGATAACCCAAATCTAAACCAAATTGGTTGGGGTTATATGAGTTTAAGTCCTAACGGCAACAACTTTACAGCCATAACACTTACCAACGATTCTAAAGTATTAGTTGTAGTCACACAAGACAGACTGACAGATGCATTTAACTTTAGCGGTCCATACGGTAAACCACAGGGAACAATCGTTATTAATCAGAGCTACAAATGAAAAAAATACTATTAACATTAATGTTCTTGTGCTCTAATGCGTTTGCTGCTATCACAGACGCCAAGTTCAGCACCGCACAGATTTTCGACGTTCAATGGTATGTCAGTGGCGGCGTATTATATGCCAGCGGGTTTAACTATATCTACAGCTCGGTTAACTATGCTACACAGACTACAAGTGCTGCACGTTGGACAGCCGCACAGACAGCGGATGCCGGCAGCAATGGTCGTTATATAGCTTTCTTCAACAGCTCTACCAATCCAGGCACATACGGTATGGCTGTTTATAACAGTGATGGGTCTGTTTATAAAATAATCAACAATACAGGAACCTTCCACAGTTTATCAGACGGTGCTATCTTTTATAACGGCAACGGCATGTGGGGCACATTGATTACAACCAAACAGGGCTATAGCATAGGACAGTCTGGTAGTTTTACTATTCAACAGTTAAATCCAACTAACTCTCAACTACAGGCCTACGTGCCACAGAGTTCAACACCTTTAGCTGCTGGACAGACCGCAGCACCAGCGCCTAATCCCACAAAGATTTATTCTACAAGCTCAACTACTGTAAGAATTACACACATTTGGCCAACCAGTTACAACAGTCCTGCAGGCGAAGGCGCTGCTAATGCTTTTGATAATAACCCTAATACAAAATATCTAAACTTTGACAAATTTAATGCCGGCGTTACTGTTCGTTGGAGTGAAGGTCGTGTGGCCACTGGATTCACTATTACTACTGCCAACGACTTTCCGTTCAGAGATCCTACTAGCTATAAGCTCTATGACAGTAATGATGGTGTCAACTGGACACTGATCAGTGAAGGCCCATTGTCATTGAGTGACAGTAGATTTACTACCAGCGGAGTCGTTAACATCAACAACTCTACTGCTTACTTCTATTACTATATACAGTTCCCTACAACCAAAGCAGGTACAGGCTGTGGACTAAACTGCGACAGTATGCAGATTGCTGAAATTACCTATATCTATGATACTAATAACACAACAACTAGCACAGATTTAGGCGGCGGCGGAAGCACAGCACCAGTGGATCCTGTGCAGGCAGCAGCAAGTCCTACCGTGGTCAGCACATCAACCAGCAACAGTGTGTCCACTAGCACATCAAGTTCAAATACCAGTTCTATTACTGTAACTCGTCCTACTACTACAGGAAACTTTAACGATACATTTGTGGGCACAACCACAGTAACTACTACTACAACAACACCGGTTACTACTACAACATGGAGCGACGGATCTACTACAACTAGTAACGGCACTCCTTCATCTTCTACCAGCACTACATATACTATAACGCCCACAACTGGTAATGCACCTGTCTACACCAGAGACGCTCCCAATACAGGGGGCAACAGTGTTTATATCAAGCAGATTAATGCGTGGGCCAATACCAGTGTAAGTGTAACACAAGAAGGTAATAACAACGCTGTAACAGGTACAGACAGCGGCTGGGCTGTGGTCAATGGCAATGGCACTTTGTTAAGTGTTACACAATATGGCCAAGGCAACATTACTGGTATTAAAATGAACGCTTGGGGTAATAACGTCAACATCACACAAAGAGGTGCCACAGGCGGAGATGTTGCTAATAACATTCTTAACTTCGAATCTGCAGGCAACGGCAATGGAGGCACTCTGTTGCAACAGACCAATAACAATACTGCCAGCATTAAAATAACCTACGACATCAACACAGTAAATCTAACACAAAAAGGTGACACAGGAAATACCAGCTATGTTACAGTCAACGGCTATTGGAATACCGTTAATAACACACAAACTGGTGCTAATAACTTTACCTTAGTTAACATCAGTGGCGACAATAATAGTGCAACAGTTAACCAAACTGGCTCTAATCATTCTACGCTTTTAAACCTAATTGGTAATAAAAACTCGGTTAGCGTCACACAAACAGGCACAGGCGATACCTACAGTCTACAACAAACCTGCACAAACCCGTCGGGTTGCAGTGTCAGTGTTATTAGGAACAAGTAATGGACTGGAGTTTGCCTTCTGATTTGCAAGAAAAGTACGAAAAAATACTTGCTCGAACAAAACAGTTACAGGAAGAGTTGGGAATCAAACCGCGAACTATAGAAGAACGTGCTCTATCCTACGAGCAGCGTAAAATCGAAGAAGAGCGCAGGCAAGAAGAGATTAAAATATTACAACAACGTATTAATCTTAGCAGGCCTGCGCCTAAATGGAAAATTTAATTGCGGTAAATAGGTTAATGAAATACATTTTACTTGTAATATTTTTATTTGGAATGAGTCTTCTGATTATTCCAATGGTAGGAATCCTGGGAGGACTTCTGTTGTCTTTAGTTAAATAGTAAAAAGGAATTTACTATGAAAAATGAAGCCAAAAAAATATACCTGAATCCCTGGATAGCATTAGTTACTCTTGTTCTAATAGTTGCTATTAGATTTTGGGATCCTAGCTTTGTAGAATCAGTAAGGCTTCGTTATTTCGACCAACTGATTACCAGTCAAGAAAAAGTCGATGTTCCCATACACACTGTAAACATCGACGAAGCAGCTCTAGACAAATATGGTCAGTTCCCTTTTCCTCGAGACATCTATGCTAATATAATTAAGGACTTATATGCCAGAGATGCAGGTCTGGTAGTGTTTAACGTCTTAATGCCAGAAAAGGATAGATTTAACAAAGACGCTGTTCTAGCAGCAACTATGCGTCAACTGCCTGTTGTTATTCCTGCACTAGCACATACTAAAAGTAAAAACACAGATAGGGGTAGTCCTGTTCAGTTACTAGGTCAAGATCCCAGTGGAAAACTAGTAGAATATCCTGGATTAATAACCAGCGTTGACTCTATCAATGAACTGGCAGCGGGTGTAGGTGTTGTTAATACATTTCCTGAAATAGACGGTGTTGTTCGTCGTGTGCCTTTAATTATTCAAGCAGGCGAAAATGTTCATCCGGCCATAAGTTTAGAAACACTTAGAGCAGCAGGGGCTGACAAGATACAGGCCAAGGTTGGAGAATTGGGTATAGAAGCAGTTCGTATACCTGGCATGGGTAAATTTGAAACAGATGAGCTAAGTCGTATTTGGATCGACTGGCGCAATCAACCTAGAGAACACAGCTTGGCAAACTTGCCCAAGTCTTTTGATAAAGGCATAGTTGTAGTAGGTTTAAGTGCAGCCGGTTTAGCTAACCCCATAGCTACAGCGGCCGGCGAAGTTTGGCCGCATCACTTACAGGCCACAGTTATGGGCACAATGGTAACACAGAGTAATATCAAACGTAGTGGCTATGCAGATTATATCGAAGTGGCCAGCATAGCTGTCATGGGCGTTTTAATGATAATTCTAATGCGATGGACATACGTGGGTGTTATCACTACAGGTGTAATTATCTATGGAAGCATTGCAGCCAGTATGTATGCTTATAGAGAATATCAATACTTGTTTGACGTTACAGCATTCAGCGTTGGCCTACTGGTAGTTGCCATGCATGCTTACATCGCCAAGTTTATCACAGAATTCCTGCTCAAGCAACAGATTAAGAAACAATTTAGTAGTTATCTAAGTCCAGACTTGGTTGCTAAACTAATTAAAGATCCTAGTCTATTAAAACTAGGTGGCGAAGAAAAAGAACTGTCAATTATGTTTACTGACGTTCGCGGTTTTACCAGTATCAGTGAACACTATGGCAAGGATGTGCAAGGCCTTACAAAAATCATGAACAGATATATGACTGCCATGACTCGCAAGATTCTCGAGAATCAGGGAACATTGGACAAGTATATCGGTGACGCACAGATGGCTTTCTGGAATGCACCTATAGATGAAACAAAACACTGTAAAGATGCTGTCAAGGCTGCACTAGAAATGTTAGGGGATTTAGATGGATTTAATAAAGAAATTAGCAGTGAAGGTGTGCCACCCTTTGGCATGGGTATTGGCATTAACACTGGCAATGTTGTGGTTGGTAATATGGGTAGCGAGCAGCGTTTTGATTATACTTGTCTCGGCGATGCTGTTAATTTGGCTTCGAGACTTGAAGGCCAAAGCAAGAACTACGGCGTGCTCATCGTCCTTGGACCCATAACTGCTGAACGCCTCGGTGACGAATATTTTACACTAGAACTAGACTGTATTGCTGTTAAAGGTAAGACAGAAGGTGTAACAATATTTACAGTATTCTTTAATCCGGATGCAGGTGCAATGCCCGATTGGCTAATGGCACGTGAAAGCCACAATGAAATGCTAAAGCATTATCGCAATCAAGATTGGCGGCAGGCTGCACTGTTAGTTAACGAGCTAAAGGGCGAGTTTGACGGCAACATGGACAACTATTATGACCTGTGGCTAGAACGCATAGAAGAAATGAAAGCTGCTAATTTACCTGCAGATTGGGATGGTGTATTCCGTGCAACAAGCAAGTGATTTTTACCTGTGGTGGTTTGATGAATCAGTAAGGTGGTATTTACACTGGTATTACCTACCTTACTATCTTGCAGGAAAACAAGACGAATGGACTCAGCTAGGAGTTACGTTAAACGGCGCTAGGCCTATTAATCTTTGCCAGTCTTAAGTAAGTTAAGATCTTAAGATATAACCATCCGCTGTCAAATTCAAACCATCGTCTGCTTAGTCTAGGGTTAGCAGGATCAAGATGATGGTTATTGTGAAGACATTCGCCGCCGACAATAATATCCCATGGGACAATATTTCTGCTTCTGTCTTTTGTTTCGCCATTGCGATAACCCCACCAGTGTCCCACACCATTAATAACTCCAGCGGCCCAGAACGGAATCCAAATCATTTGGATGCCCCAGATTAAGGCACCAACCCAACCAAAGACGATGCAGTTGAACAAAAAGAGAATGCCAATGCCAAGTCTGGAGTGAGCAGTGTATACGTTGCGCTCCATCCAATCATCAGGAGTGCCAACACCGTATGCGTCAACCATGACACGATCTTTGCTTGCTTCATGATATAACATTGCTCCTTTGAATAAAACACGCCATAATCCATAGACATGTGGACTATGTGGGTCACCTTCTTTTTCGCAGAAACGATGATGTTTTCTGTGTATTGCTACCCATTGTTTTGTAATCATACCTGTGGTCAGCCACAGCCAGAATCGCATAAAATGACTGACTACTGGATTAAATTCTATTCCCCTGTGCGCTTGTCCTCTATGCAAAAATAAAGTAACACATATGATGGTTATATGTGTTACTATTAGAGTATAAATTATTTCGTTCATTAGTCGTCGCCAGCGGCGTCTTTAATTTCTTGTGCTGTAGCTCTGCGCCCTTTAGGGCCGCCGATTGGTTTTGTAGCGTCATCGGCAGCCTTTTTGGCTGCTTCTTCTTCGCGTTTCTTCTTTAATGGATCGACGTTGATTTCTGCTTCAGCAATCATACGTTCCTTTTCAATGGTCTTACCGCGAAGTTGTAAAACAGTTTCTACTTTTTGATTTAAACGTATTAGGTCATTGTCTAGCATACGGATACGATCAATTAGTCCGATTAGCGTTCCGTTTGCTTGGCCAATAACAGGCTTGATTTCTTTAGTCACCCATGTCCAGACATAATAGACAAAATAGCCCATGCCTGCGGCGCTGACTATAGGGAAGCCATATTTGCCAATTAAATCTGCTAGATTATCCATTAGTCTCTCCTTTGATCAGATTGCTCTGCTCGACTGATACGATAATAATCAGGTTGCAGACCTAAAGCGTGACTGATCTTAACATCGATTCTCTGAACGTCATTGTTCATTGTATCAACTCGAGTGTCGAGTCCTTTAATGATGCCTGCCATACCATTGACGCTACTTGTTACGCCTGCGAGAATAAACTTCAATGTTAAAAACACAAAGTAACCTGCGGCAATAGCAGCAGCGATAGGAAAGCCTACATCAGCAACTAATTTAAAGAAATCCATTTATTAATCCTTATAATACTATTGGTAGCCACATCCAAAGTGCTTGGCTAACAAAAGTTGTTCCTACTGCGCCCACAACTAAACTGACCCAGAACATAGGCATGCTTACAGCCAATATACTAGCAGTTAATAGAACGATAGCAATCTGTAGGATACTGCCGCCCCATGTAAACCATGGTGATTTTTGACGAGCTACATCGCGCTCGGCTTCTAACTTCTTGGCCTTTTCCATAATTTCTTTTTTGTCTGCTTCCATACGAGCAGCTTCAGATTCAAACTTTTCTTTAACTGCTTTGTCAGTTGCTTGGACCGCAGCAGTTTCATAAAGAACCTGACGAACGTTTTTGGCCTGATACCATGCCCACTGATTGTTAGCACTGATGGTATTGTTCTGTATCTTGCTACTGTTCTGGCCTCCAATCATTGTGTTGATAGCTAGAATAGCTGCTAAAAATACAATGACAAAACCTGCTTTATCTTTGATTTTTGCTTCGCGCTCACTGCGGCTTAGGGGTTTGACTTCGCTCATTTTGTTGCTCCTTAGGTGGCGTTTTGGGATCGGGTCTAGGTGGATATTTAGGGGGTTTATGTCTATACCAACTCATTGATTATCTCCCGTTTTAATATTTAAACCAAAATGTATTTTGGTTAACGTAGTAGATAAATACTCGAAAGGAGATTCTCATGGAATTTACATTTGATTTCACAGTAGACAAGCTAGCCAAGTGCGTAAAAAACAAAAACATACAAGAATGGTATGATGGTTTATACGAGCAGCTACCCAAGTTCTACATCGTAACGCCTGCTCGTGTGGCCGGATTTATCAGTCAATGTCAGCATGAAAGTGCAGACTTTAACATTCTGACTGAAAACCTAAACTACGGTGCCAAAGGTCTGATGACTATTTTTAAGAAATACTATCAAGACGAATCATTAGCCAAGGCTCATGAACGCAAGCCACAGTTGATTGCTAATAGAGTGTATGCTAATCGCATGGGAAATGGTCCAGAAGCCAGCGGTGATGGCTGGACATTTAGAGGTCGTGGCCTAGTGCAGCTTACAGGTCGCGCCAACTACACACAATGTAGTCGTGATTTGTTTGGAGACGACACACTAGTAGAAGATCCTGATGTAGTGGCCAACACTCCCGAATATTCTATTCTAACTGCCTGCTGGTTCTGGCACAAGAATAGACTTAACGACATCTGCGATCGCGGCGACGTTGTTCTGTTAAGCAAAAGAATAAATGGCGGAACAATCGGTTTAGCCGATCGTATCCACCATTGGAATAAGTGTTTAGAAGTTTTTGAATAAAATTAATTATTCATCAGATCAACTAAATTCTTAGCAGTCGCCGGGCTTAGTGTCCATCCTAAGTGTCCATGTCCAGTGTGATAATAGACACCCGGCGTTTTTGACGATTTGACTATGGGCATCATGTTTGGAGTCATGGGACGCAGACATGCCCAACTTGAATAATCACTAGCGTCTATGTTCGGAAAGTTTTCTCGGACCCAATCAATCAAAGGCTGGATTCTGTCCCTGCGAATGTCATAGTTTTCTCCAGCAAGTTCAGCAGTTCCCGCGACGCGAAAGCGATTACCCAATGTGCTGGTTACAATCTTTGCCTGGTCATCTAGTAAGCTGACCTTGGGCATGGCCTTGTAAGATTTTACATCATTGGCTGTAATGGTAATGCTGTAGCCTTTAACGGGATAAATTGGTAAATTATCTCCAAAGTATTTGGCTATTTCAACTGACCCCACGCCTGCTGAAACCACGATGTCATCGAAATCTTCTAACAATTCTTGGGCAGCGAATTTATCTATTTCTACGTCAAAAATAAATTCTACTCTGTATTTTCTTTCAAGGATTCTACTAAGTTCTATACAAAACTTGTGTATGTCACCCGTCCAATCACCAGGAGTCCAGGCGCCGCCGACTAAATCTTCTAAGTCTCCTAGTGCAGGATCTATGCTGATTGTCTGTAATGGCGTTAGTATATCCCACTCACAACCGTTGGCATTGTAAAGCTCTTTGACGTTTTGTGCGTTTTGAAAATATTTTTCGTCTTTGTAGAAATGAAGAATGCCGCAGAAACTTTGATCAAACTCCAGGCCTTCTTCCTGAATAATTTCTTTGTAGAGTTGCCTAGATTCTAATCCCATACGAATAGTATCACTAGTGTTACGGGTATAGTCTTGTTTAAATGTATGCCATAAAAATTTTGTCATCCACTTAATTTTGCTCCAACTAGGCATGGGACGTATTAGTAAAGGTGCATCTTTTTGGAATATCCATTTGATGCCTTTTTTAACATTACTCCAGGTGGTCCAAACCTCGCTGTTGCTAACGCTAACTTGTCCGCCGTTGGCATAACTAGTTCTCATAGCAGGATAAGATTCTTGTTCGAGAACAGTTACCTTGTAACCTGCTTTGGCCAAATAGTATGCTGCCATTACACCTGTAATGCCTGCGCCAATTACCGCGACTCGTTTCATCAATGATTTCTCTTTCCGTCAAACACACAGACAAAATACAACCCTGTTGCTCGGCTAGAATTATGCACACGATGAAATGCACCGTCGGGGATTAAGACAACATCGCCGCCCTGAACATTAAAACGTTCTTCTCCTACTTCCATTTCCCCAGTGCCACTGATAAAATAGTAGACTTCTTCTTGCCCAGGGTGACTATGGCCTCTTGTGCTTTGACTAGGTTTTAGATCTGTTGAACTTAGCACAAGATTTTTTAGAGTCTTGTTGTCCTTAAGTAGATAAGTTTCGTTGTCTTTGACAACTTCGCCACCGACATCGTAAATACTATACTTCATATTAGGCCTCGTAAGTAGCAGAGTTTCCGCTGTGTTCGAAAACCTCTACTGAGCGTAACTTGACACCTTTTCCTGTAGGATAACGTGATTCGAATACACGGCCATCTGGATGAGTCCAGCTACGACCTTCCTTGTATGCTTCTAGTATTTCGTTCATTACGCGATATGCCAGCTCGGCGAACTTTTCGCAGCCTACAGCTTCGACTACACGGAGATCAATGATGCCCATGTTTTTAAAGCCGCCTTGAATCTTGTTTAGTTCAATAAAGGTTTTGTATTCTGGATCGTCTTTGGCAATAACCATTGTATGATCAAATTGCCATTCGCTCCATTCCTTAAATGCTTTGAGTCCACCGAAGTCCATAACCCAATTGCGGTCGTCTAGTGTTTCAGATTCAAACACTAGTTTAATACCAATTGAGTATCCGTGTAGCAAGCTGCAATGGCTGTGAGTGCTGCGCCATTGTCTAAAGCAGCATGATAGACCTCTATCATTGCCGTAAGTTTTTGTTGAAAGATATTTTGCCATCTCTAGTCTCCTTTTAAAAGTAGCAAGTTTGATGACATGCAGAATTTATATAGCGGGATGAATGTCTGAGAGCCGCTTGATTTTCTATTATATACTTATGTGCATTCACCTGTCAAGGCCTGCCTATAAGCATAAATCTTTTATATCCGGTTAATTGTAATTCACCTTCATATAATACTTCCCGCATGGGAAATTTCTTTCGCATGTGATCCACACTGTGGACACAATTGATGTGTTCAGGGATATCAAATAGGTTATTGCTTTGAATAACAACAATGGGATTGGGATCGTATTCTTTAAATTTAATGTTAAAGAACCAATCATCCGACATGTGCTCAGAACTAGAGTTAATTATCAAGTCAGGGAACAGTGATTCTGAGTATGTTTTTTCCTTGCCGTAGTCGGTGATAGAACAAATAGCCGATGTCTTATTCCATACAATATCTTCTATGCTCATCTCTGCAGACTTAACATCAAAGTTATTCAGTCTATTCAGATTAAAAATGGTATCACTAATTTGGCATGCTGTCTTATCCATGTCAATGATTCTGGCCTTTTTATATTGTATATCGACTGCATCGAAGTATTTTAGTAATTGTCCGTACCAACCACCTAGTAAAAAAGCCACATTGAAATCTGTTTTTATTTTTGCCAACTCTGTCGCTAACCAAATTTTACTCTGTACCTGACCCCTACTAAATGCATCCTGTAGCATAACAGGATCGTGTTCTTTTCTATAGTATTTGTATAGTATGTCTAGAATAGGACTAGTAGCAAACTTACGTAGGGTATAAACAAATTCTTCCATACTGCCAGTAGGCGTAGCAGACACTACAGGATTGTTTGCATACAACAGTTTAAGCAAGAATTTGACATACTGCTGTGACTGCTGGTCTTTGACAAATGCAAAATATTCTTCTAGTCCGTGTAACCAACTAAAGGCATTGGCATTTTTTTCACTCACTTGTTTCGCTCCGGATATTTTGTTATATTTAGATTCCTGAAACAACTTTGTAGAGCCACAATCTGACTCCAGCAGTCCCAAAGTGCGTGATGTAGTCTAGGATTAGGACGCTCATGTTCTACTAGACCATATACAGTTCTAGCATCCTTAACCTGCCAATACTTCCATGGGAAGCCACGTTTGAGTTCTCGGTTAATATGTTCCAGCATTACAATGTCAAAAGCAGGACCATTGGCCCATACGTTATCAAAGCTCTTACACCATACATGAAAGTCTCGCATTACAGCCTGAATGGGGTGCCGATCATCATCTGTAAATGCTTCGTGCTGAACTTCAGCACTCTGTCTCCCCCACCATGCCAGTGTGCCATCGTCGATATTATGCTGTAGGCCTTCGTAGCTGGCTGGGTCGATACGACGATAGAAGGTATCCATTAGGATCTTATCACCTTCAAAACTTTCTCGATCGTCTGCAAAGGGACTGAATCTAATAGCACCAATAGTAATAATTACAGCATCGGGCGTTGTTGCAAACGTCTCGATGTCCAGCATGATATCGCTCATGTTTGTTCTTTTTTAGTTAGTGTATAAGATCCATCGTTGTTATCATGCCATGTGATAACATCTCCAAAGTCCCATCCTGCTTGTGCTAAAAGCTCGGGAGGAAAGGTAATCATTAATTCTTTAGTTTCGGGATCTTCTTCTACAGGCAAGACCCACTTGCTTTTTTCATTCGTCATAGGGCTTTATATTTTCTTCTAGTATGGCTGTATCACCGTAACCGTTGGCATCGACTAAATCAATCTTTACAGGGCCTAAAATGGCTACGTGGTCGTCTTCAATTTCCCAATTATGATCTCCATCGTAGAGCCAAGCAGTGCCCCATCGGCCATCTTCATCTTCTTTTTCACCACGAAGTATTGCTTCAATCTCTGCTTTCTCTTCTTCAGTAAACCCGTCACTGAAGTTTACATAAACTGAGATAAGGTCGTCAAGTTCGCAACCCCAACCTACTTCTGGACGGCAATGAACACGATCAGTTTCAAACTTCCAAACAGGTTCATCTTCTGGACGGAATCCAAAGCCCCAACGCCACACCTCTGTAACATCAAATCCACGTATAGTGCCATCGGGTAGTCGCTCGTAAACGTCTACGAAGTATTCAACTGACTTCTTTTCTAGGGGTGTGATGCGATATAGTTTTTCCATTATTCTTTACCTGTAAATTCTTCGCCAGTGTCCTCATTTACCAACAGTAAAGGACCATAGATCCAATACTCGGTATCATCATTAACCCACCCTGCTTCTTCTACTGCCGCATAAGAGTCTTCTTCCCATAGTTCGTCAAACTCTGCAACATCATCGTCATCGGCTCCGTCGCCGGCCCTTGTTTCTGCCCAGCAACCATCGTCCATCATTTCCATTTCCCACTCATACTCACCACCCCAGCCTACTTCATAGCCGTCGGGGTTGTCTAAGTCGATGTCGGGTTTTTCTTCGCTTTCGCAATACCAGGTGCCCCAACGAAAGCCTTCTTCCCTGATAATTGTTTTACCGTCTTTGGTCCAGAGTTGAATCTCTACTGCATTCTTTTTATGATAGTTTGAAATTTTCCAAGTTGCCATGATTATTCCTCGTTTTTAATTACGTCTACTCCGCTTTGTTTGAGGAAGCGGATTCCAGAATCGTCGCGATAGTCTTGATTAAAATATACACGACGAATACCAGATTGATAGATAAGTTTTGCACATTCCATACAGGGTGCATGAGTAATAAAAATGTCAGCGCCATCACCACTGTCATTACTCCTCGCCAGTTTTGCAATAGCATTTGATTCTGCATGTAATACCTCTGGTCTGGTTGTTAGCTTGCCTGTGCCTGTGCGTGTTTTAGTAACTAGATTAAATTCTGTTTCTTCGCTTTCGCAGTTATTATCCCAACCTGCAGGCATACCATTGTAGCCCATGCTGATCACACGGTCGTCTTTGACAATAACTGCGCCCACTTGTAGCCTGCGAGCATGACTCATTTTGGCTACTTCGTGGGCAATATTATTGTAGAGCTTTTGGAACTTGGGCTTCATCGTTGCATTAATTTTAAGTTGAGCGTAAAGTTTTCTACTACCAATTTGGTAATAGTGGCCAACATGATGATGTTCTTTTCATCTTCAGTCATATTAGACCATACAGTATTATACTGCTCTACTAGATTATTTGCAACTAATTCGGTGGCCTGAGTTTCATCAATATTCAGCATGCCCCAATCAATAGGATCTTCGCTGTCGATTTCCTCAACCAATTGGATAATGTCTTTTACTTGGAGTTCTTTAGCCATTCTAGCATCTTTTGGGCGGAAGTTTTTTCGATGACTTCAAATGGATCAGCTGTCACATATTCGATCACACAATTTTTAACTACCATGGCATATCTAATAGAACGAATACTTAGGCCTTGATATGTAAAATTAAATTCTAACTTGTGTGCTCTGGTAAAAAATGCATCACCATCACCGTAGAAATTAACCTTGTGATCAGGGAAATCCTGTTTGATTCTGTTGTCAAATTCCCTTATAACAAAAGCATCTTGACAGTATATAGCACAGACTTCATCGATGCCTTCGCCCAACAGTTCCGAACTTAGTTCAGCATATTCCCGGGACTGTTGAGTATCTAATCTGCCAAAGGGCACAGGCCCACCGTAGACCAAAACTCTCTTGTCTTTAAACATGGGCAAGATATCATGGCTTTCGTGGACACCTTCTGGGTTTATTTTGTAGACGGTGCCACCTACGATGTTGTCACCTGCATTTAGTTTTGGTTCCATTAATCTTTTCTTTCGCCGAATAGCTGTAGTAGACTTAGGAAGATGTTAATGAAGTCCAGATACAGTGTTAGGGCACCGCGAATTTCGGCAATACCATTATTATCTACACTGACTTCTTCGCGAATCTTTTGTGTATCATAGGCAGTTAGTCCCAGGAACACAATAATAGCCAGGGCGCTGATTACCATTTGGAATAGTGATGAACCCACAAAGATGTTGATCACGCTGGCAATGATGATTGCAATCAGACCAACAAACAAAAACTTGCCCATGCTATCTAGATTAGTTTTTGTAAAGTATCCATAAACGCTGAGTGTACCAAATAGCACTGCGGCACCCATAAATGCGCTTACAATACTGCCCATGTTATAGACAGCGAAGATAGTAGCAAAGCTCAGTCCCATTAAGGCAGCAAAGCCGTGTAGCATCAGTTGGGCACCTGCTCGACCTACCTTTTCCATAGCAAAGCCAATGGCAAAGATTGCCACTAGTGGAGCAAAAATTACAACCCACTTTAATGCTCCAGTGAAGAAAAATGCCAATAGTGCAGGACTGGTTCCTACAAGATAGCTGACAATCATTGATGTAATGACTGCCAAACCCATGTGTCCGTAGACACGGGCCATAGCCGAGTTAATTTCACCGGCTGTTCGATAGATTGCATAAGTGCTCATGATTTACCTTTCTAGAAGATTAAGTTTATCTGTTTTACCGTTCCAGGCGTCAGCGTCCGGAAGCGGATCTTTTTTCTTAGTAATTGGACGCCAGCCTGACTTGGCAAGTTCGGCGTTGAGTGCAATAAAGTGCTGTTGATTAGCCGGAACATCTGTGTCAGCATAGATAGCATCAGCAGGACATTCAGGTACACAGACAGCACAGTCAATGCACTCATCTGGATTAATTGCCAAGAAATTTGGCCCTTCTACAAAACAGTCAACTGGGCATACAGACACACAGTCTGTAAACTTGCATTTAATACAATTTTCAGTTACTACGTAGGTCATCGTGTTCTTTATTACCTTCTTCTATAAACTTTATATGTTCAGTGACAGCCACAAAGCCGCCACAGCATTGGCATATTACATCAGGCTCACTGGTAGTCTTTTCTAGACTGAAGCCGCATTTGGGATTGGTGCAGTGCATCAACCATACAGATTGAGGGATTTTCATAATGCATATATTTACCTACGCATACTAGAAATAGCCTTAGCATCATCGTCTGAGAAAATAGGCACGGCATTTGACTTGTGCATGGTACCAATGCCCAAAACTTTGGTGCCAGTATATACTGGACTGGCACGGTGTGTCGACACACCTGCTTCGCCCGTATTGAGGCTCTTGATATTATTGCTAGTAACGCGGCCGGGAGGAGCAGACAGTGAATAATTCAAAGGTTCTGCTGCCATAGCACGTTGACGTTTCTTGTCTTCTGCATCAACTGCCCACTTCTTCTGTAGTTCTTTCCAAGACTCGTCTAGCTCGCGAGCTTTACGGGCTTCTTCGGCGTTGCGAAACTTCTTCTTGCCCTTGCGTTTACCGCCAAGGCTAAGTGCAGGATGTGCCAAATGCATGGTCATGTCAATCTCCAGAATTAATCAACTATAGTGTATTATACTGGCAAAATCAATATGTGTCAATTATTTTGACAAGTTATAAATCATAACTGCTTCGTCCAAGGCACGTTGCAGGGTTGGGTTGGTTTTGGCAGCACGTCTTATATTGCCCCAGAGACGATCTTCTTCTAGAGTTTTTACCAGTTCTTTAGTTTCGGCACTGGCCTGGCTAATCTTTTGATGTGGCCGAAAATCTCCGCTATTACGCATATAGATAGTTTGCTCACCGTCCGGGCTTTCGTAGATTACTGCTTCTGTTATCTTTTGCACTATCATAAATATTTCAGGGAGATTGCCATGCAGCGTATTTTAGCATTATTTATAGTAGCTCTGCTACCTTTAGTTAGCCAAGCACAGTATACAGGTTTCCAAAGAAGCCTGAACGATCGGCCATGGGGAATACAACCCAGCGAGCGCTCAAAAAAGGAACCAGTGTATGCTGGCCCGAGAGCAGAACGGTTTGAACTTAGACAGGGCGACTGCGGATTTCAGCCAAATTGGAACGACTGTGAAATGGATCGTGAACGTGTGGAGATGAGCGAACTAAAGCCTTATACACAGTTAGGTCAACCAACTTGGTACAGTTGGGCTGTTTTGTTTGATCAGTCATGGCCCGATATCAGTCCTGTGACTACCACAGTAGGACAGTTCCATCAACGTGATGTTGGCGCTCCTGCTATACTGTTCATACAGAGAAACGGCATTTATGCTATGCGTATAGAAAGTGCCAAGGCACTGTATCAGGGAAGAGATCTGTATCCATTGGTCAGTGCCAATGAACTAAGAGGGCGCTGGCACACTGTTTTGGTTTATGCTCGTTGGAGCACAGGTGCTGACGGAGAACTCAAGGTCTGGGTAAACGGACAGCTACGAGCAGACATTAAAGGTCCCAACACAGTGAACACTACACCTGTGTATTTCAAGTATGGTATCTATCGTAGTTTTGTAAGCCGTGTTGCTCAACGTCCCACTCAGGTTCTTTACTTTGATGAAGTAAGAAAAGGTCCAACTCGCGAAAGTGTGGACCTTAATGGTGCGGCTAGATTTAAGCCTGTAAATTAAACACTAAAACTACTACCGCAACCACAGGTAGTTTCTGCATTGGGGTTAGAAATTACAAAGCTGTTGCCTTCGAAGCTTTCTACATAGTCTACAGTAGCACCCTGCAGATATTGCATGCTCATGGCGTCAATAACAAATTTTACTGTTTTTTGTTCAACGACAAAGTCTTCTTCGCTGATGTCGTTATCCCAGGAAAATCCATATTGGAAGCCCGAGCAGCCGCCGCCTTGCACAAAAATACGCAGGGCTCGTGCTTCGTTTTCTTCCAGGATTAATTCAGCAACCTTATTGGTTGCATTTTCAGTAATAGTAATCATAATTTATTTTACAATCATAACTAAATGAAGTCTAGACTCTTGACTACCATTCATAAATGTATGGTCTTTGCGAGTGTCCACCCAATATGTTTTGCCATCTGCAGGCATATGGATCAATTGGGCCGGGTTGGCAAATACAAAGTTGCACTGTTCGTTTGTTATCAAAGGCAAGTGTAGTCTGGGGCTATAATCTCTGTGTATGCTATAGCAGGTTTTAGATCTACTCAGCATAATTCTTGTGCGATATACAGGGACTTCTAACCAATTCAAATAATCTTCGATTACTGTGCCCCGCAACTCTGGTTGAATATGGCAAAATTCGTGTTCCCACTCGGGAGTTTTTTTACTGCTCTTGCCCACACCAGCAGTCCAATTTGTATATGACGGATCGTTAGTTTGTATTGCAATCTGTCCATCTGGTTTATTTAAAATGTCAGCTTCCAGATTTTGTTCGTCGGCTATTTTTTTAACCAAGGCAACAACTTCTTCAAATCTAGGATAAATTGGTCTAAACTCTTTGTGCATGCTGATATTTATTCAAGATACCCGAAGCCCCATTGTCGTTCTTCACACCAGAAGCACTGACCGCAATGTTCATCAGGTGAATTTATATTTTCACAACTTCTGGTGATTGAAAATAATTCTTGCTCTATGCCCAGCAGCCTGTAAAGATTGGCCACGTCTTTTTTATGAAAATTTGCCAAGGGTCTATAGAACGACTGATTTTCCCCGAAATACACTTCGTATACTGCATTATTTTTTCTACGTTGATAGACGTAATTGTCGTTTAATTTAATATTTTCGTGAAACTGGTCAATAATTTCATCGGGTGGAAATTTAGATATACCATTATACATTTTTACCAAACTATCTCTTTTGATAAAACTTTGCAGCAGGGTATGAACTAGCTTGGGTGTCTGTTGTTCTATGTATTCTTTATGATGTATTACGTTGCTGTTGCCAGTTAGTTCTATGCATTTTTTCAGAACTCTGTCGGTTACTGGTTCTGCGATGTGCGCCTTTTTTTCCGGATAAAAGGAGTATAGGTGCAGCGTGTCCTGAATGTTACTTAGTAAAATATATAAAAGGACTGCGCTGTCAGCACCGCCGCTAAATGATAGGCCGCACTCGCCGGAATGTATATCGATACCGTGTATTGTTTTCATCCGAGTATTTATAGATAGAGCTCATCGATAAATAACCGATGAACTCCGATGATATTATCAAGAAGGGCATTTGTAGTATTCCCTGGTTGCATACTGAAATAAATCTTCAGAATAATAAGATTTTACCCTGTTGTAAATATGCAGGTGCTAGCCTGGGCAGTCCGCAAGACTTTGTTAAAGTATGGACAGGCAAGGAATATTCACAATTACGCCAGGACCTTGCTAATAACGTTCCTAGACAGGAATGCCGAGCCTGTGATGTCGCAGAAGATTCGTTTTCATATAAAAAATTTAAAAACACTGCTTACCAGAATTTTAATCAAGATCTCACAGCCAATGCACTGCCCAGAGTAATTCATATTACCCTTAAGAACACTTGCAATTTTGCCTGCAGGATGTGTCATCCTGCCAGTAGTTCAAGGTTACATGATATCAGTAAGAAAAGCCGATTTTTAAATGATTTTTATCAGGCAAAAATTGATAATAATTTCGACATTAAATTGCTTACCGGAATATTCGGCAATCTACAAAGATTAACTATTACCGGGGGCGAACCTCTAATAGACGAAGACTGTATAGATTTATTAGCCATGGTTGAACAAGAGTCTAATAGATTTAAATCATTGACATTGTCCAGTAACCTCAGTGCAATACATCCTAAAATATTCGACGCACTGAGTAAAACTAAGGCCATGGTCAGCATTAATGTCAGCATAGACGGCCCAAATTATATACATGAATATATTCGTTATGGATGTAATTGGAATAGTATCGCAGCAAACTTAAAAAAACTAAAAGGCATCTGTTACGGCATAGGAGTAAACACTACAATCAGCGCCATGAACGTGGGATATCTACACGAACTAATCCAAGCACTCATGTTGTTAGAAGAGGATGTTGGTATAAAATTCACACACTTAATGCCCACGCCTGTGCTAGAACCGCACTTGCATGCAGCCAATTTGCCGGCGGATGTAAAAAAGTTTTATAAAGAAAAATTAATAGCACTCAATAAAAACTACGATAACCTGTCAGGAGCTAATACTCTAATTCAAACTGGTATCTCTTTGTTGGACGATGAAGTAGAGTCTAAAATTTCAGTAACTGATTTTTTACAGGAATTTGATCGTGTGGCCAATACTGACTATCGTAAAATTTATCCCGAATTGGCTATTCCCGGCCCTTTAAAAGATTTCGAACAGAAATAATAAATTATAGTATGAACAACAACATCATTGTAGGCAATCAACATGCCGCGAGAAGACCAACTAGATATAACAGTGCAACAGTTAGTCATGAAACCGTGTCTGACGAACTGGCGTTATTGGCCTTAGGGGATTTTGAACCCTTGAACTTTTTTATAAACCCGGATCAGTTCAATCACGAAATCTCTAAATTTGACAATGACTGGGTGGATTATTTGCCCAGGACGGACCGTCTTAATAACAGAAAAGGTTTGGTAATAACTAACCTTGAAAATAAAACACATCAGGATAATCCCAGTCAGGCTCAGGCCAGTTATGCAGCCGGCCGAAAAGTATTTGAGCGAGAGTTTTGTCATCCTACAGCGGTCTATCACGGCTGTCCTAGTTTGCATCCTTTATTAGATACTTTTAGTCCATTGGGCAGAACATTTTTAGTAAAAAGCAACATGGGCGGATACTTTGCGCCGCATCGCGATCATCCTGAAATGCCCCGGGAAACATTTAGAATTGCAGTATTCTTGAAAAATTGCAAAACCTATGACTATGACTGGATCGTGGGACCTGATACTAAACTACCCATTGAAGAAGGTCGTGCTTATTATATTAACACAAGACGAACACACAGAACCGTAAGTTGGGTTGATGACAGCATACATTTAATAATTAATGTGCCATTTACCACTGAGAATGTATCTAAGTTAATTGCAAATCTCAAATACGGACATTGATTACTATAAATATTAATATGAGCAATGCAATAGAACTAGATTGGCCAACCTTAGGCCCCGAAGTAAATAAATTTATCGTAGATCACTATGAAAAATTTAAATACCACGGAGAAACCTTAGGTGCTGCCAATACTGATAATACGGTAATTAAAGAAAAGTTCATTAAACAAGGCCCTGGGTTTCATCAATTACAAAGATGGCCCGAACATGAAAACTTTTTAGCTGAAATATTCAAAGGTCATAATATCAATACCGAATATATAAAACACATCGGTATTCAGTGTAGTATAAACAGAATAGGCGCACACACAGACACTTATAGAACTATGGGTATTATATATGTTGCCGAAGGGCAAGCTGATACTGTATTCTATAAACAAAAAAATACTGATCAAAAGCCCGAAAGAGCAAAAAGCTATAAAAGAGAAGATATCATCGAAACTGAAAGATATAGATTTACCTTGGGTAAATGGTATCTAATTAATAATAGCGAAATTCACGGTATAGATAATTATATCGGAAAAAGAATAAGTCTTATTTTTAATCTCACAGATCTCGGTGTATTTGAAAACTACGAAGATGCTGTGGTCAAAATAAAAGACAGTAAAATTTTATTTCTATAAATTAATCAGTATATGTAAAAATACTGATACCTAATTTACTGATAATATTCTGCCTTCTGAAATCACTGGCGCAGTGAAGTTTCAATGCATCAAATATAATAGCAGCGCCAGGCCTCCATTCATACATAGAATTCAAACTCAAGCCATCTAACCATTTAGGTTTCAAGTGTGTTAGGTATTTGTTTACTGTATCACTGCTGATAGCAGTTGCGGATTTGTTTTGGACTTGGGAATACTCATATATTTGACGATTATAATAAGTAGGTATTTCTTTGTCGCCGTTAAAGAATTTGCCGGGCCCTTCTAGATAATACTGATCAAATACACATAATTTTGGCAGCTCTTTATGCTCCCCAGCATATTCTAATCTCAAAGGTAATGTAATAGCTTTATAGGTTTTAGGTAACGATTTTTCATCGTCGTTATGTATAATGTGCGGAAAAGTCACATTAAAAAATGCCGCAGAATAAATTTTAAAATCGCCAATTAATGGCTGTAATCTTTCTGCTATAACTTCGATTATCGGATCTTGCATAATAGATCCACTGGTTACTGGTCCAGTATTTTTATAAATCTTGTCGCTGGATTTATCGAACAACTCAATAAGATAAGTTATTTCTTCTGGACGGAGAAATTCATCTACATAAATTACATCAGTGAATCTGGATACTAGTAACTCTTTATCTTTTGTTGATCGCATCTGGTATTTATATGTATTTGATCTAACTTAATTTTGTGCCCAGCACAAATGGAAAAAGGCAGTTATACTGCCATTGGACAATATAACTGCCTTGAGATAATTTATTTTATATTAATTGATCTTCCGGAAGATTTACCACTTCCCAACCCAACTGCTGTAGATCCGCACGGATTTCGTCTGTGACCACACTTTCAGCAACATAGCCCTGACGAGCCAACTGTGCCTGTTCTACTTCAGGATCATACTCACTGCCGCCGCCTATAGTTCCGCCGATTCCACTGCAATACCAGTCAATGTAGTCGCCTTCTTGTCTCATGTCAGCAACAATGCCTCCTGCATAACGCCAACTGCAACTCCAGATCGGCAGATCCTCTGCTAGAGCTTTAACAAGATCTTCGGGAGTATTTTTTGGTAATCGACGAAAATCATTGTTACACATGGCTGCATAGAGATTCTGTGCGTAACGCTTGGATTCTCTGGCCTTTTGGCAGATCCATTCTGCGGACAGTAAGTCATATTCCATGCTGTTTTTTCTAGATTCAGGATCGTCAAATTTGTGATCATGATCTTCCAGCATCTTTTGGAACATGTTTAGGTAGTCTTGATTGGGAATTTCGCCGTTAGCTTCACAACGTGTGACATAGCCTTCTTTTTGAAAGCTAAATCGTTGGGGACTTCTGGAAAGTTTAGTCATTTAGAATTGCTATTCTTAAATGTTAATGAATGGTCCGAGTGGTGGGATTCGAACTCACGACCCTCTGCTCCCAAAGCAGATGCGCTAACCAGACTGCGCTACACTCGGATTGTTTGGTGGAAGTTATAGGGGTCGAACCTATGACCTTCGCCTTGTAAGGGCGTTGCTCTACCACTGAGCTAAACTTCCTGCGTTCTATTTAATTTTTATTTTCTGAAGAATCTTCAGAAGGTGTTTGTTGTTGTTCTTGTTGTTCTTTGTTCTTCTTGCCAAAAATTGCATCCCAACGTTTGGCGTATTCTTCTTGATCCACACTAAAAGGACGTGGACTAGAACCTTTACCTGCTTCATGTGCCATTATCTATTTCCTTTATTGTTTGGAGCGGGTAGGGAGAGTCGAACTCCGCGATCTTCAGCTTGGAAGGCTGCTGGACGCCCCTTGTCCTGTCTACCCGCATACTTTATTGAAGCACACTCTGGACCACGCATAGTAGGTATCGGTCATCCCCCTACAGCTATTCAATGTGCTTCGATAAAGTGTCTAGGCTACTCACACCACATGAGCCCCTAGACAGAGTTGTTACCCTGTCCACGTATTTTTCCATTTAGACGGGTTAGCGTTCCCGCCTTTGTGATTTCTCAAGTCGCCCATGTTAAGCGGGCCTTGCGGCAGATCCAATGCGCCGTGTCTATTATGGACAGACAATTGACCCCCGTTTACTAACGGCTACGGGATGCCGGGTTATTCAGTAGACGGCATTTGGAGGTCTCCGTCTAGAGTGGACAATACCACTACCTGTTACATCGCGTTTATGCACTGTTGCTTGCCCTAGGGGTTAGCTAGCTACCCTAGCGACTCATGCTGGATAATGTAACTTATCCGCTGCCTTGGTTGCGGGTGAAGGATTCGAACCTCCGTCCTCCAGGTTATGAGCCTGACAGTCTGACCACTGACGTAACCCGCGATTGACTATTTATACAAGACCTTCTTGGGTCAATATAGCAGCTACCTGCTCACTGACTTCGATCTCTGTGCGAACGTTGATCTCCAACACTTCGTCTTGTAGTTTTTGTTTCTGCTTCTTCATGTCCTTGACAGCATTCTTAAACACTGCAAGGTCAGCTTCTGTAAACAGGCTGGTTGTTACGCTGTCGTTGTAGCCATACAAACGGCTTTCTTCTTTACGACCACGAATCTTTTCCAACTTGCCTTTGACTACATCCAGGCTTTCACGTGCGTCAGCACCTGCAATACCAGAGTAGAACTGGATTTGCTTCTCAAGGTGAGCGATTGTAGTCAGGCGACTGTCAATGCCAGCTTGGCTATTTGCCGCACCAACCGCTAGGCGGATTTGATGCAGTGCATCAGTTAGCGCACGACGACGATCAACGTTGGTCATGAACTTGGCAGTAGCGTTTACAAGTTCGGCGTCAACGTCTTGGAATTCGTTGAGTGCAATAGCTGCCTCAAACTTTAGACCCTTGACGATTTCGTTGATGCCCAATTGAACGGCATTGGCCTTACGTAGAGTTAGTTTCATTGTTTATCCTTTTTGTAACGGTTCTTGCTTGCGAATTGCTCTGCTTCTAGAATTTTAACAAAGCTACGGATTAATGCGCCACGCTCATGTGCATCAACAATAGTTGCCGCACGGCGTTTAACGCTTTTGGGTAGTTTAACTGCTCGGGGATCGTATGCCATTTTCTTTCTTTCTTTAAAAACAAATTATACAACAAAATAAAAACAGAGTCAAGAAAGCGAGTAACCAACAGGACAAATGACAGGTAAACATGTTTACCGACAAGTCACAATGCACAAAGCACAGAGACCTGCATATTCCTGGTTAGCAAATCACAAAGTTGATTAATTATAGGGACCAGTTCACGCAAGCACGACTAGGCATGAAGCCCAGCTGCCAGAGTTAAGTCATTGTATCTATTTTCAGTAGAACAATGGATTAGTCAGCCCTCTATCCTTCTCTTCTCTGGGCAGTTTACCCTAAGGCATACTGCCAAACTTGGTACTCCGTATGGGAATCGAACCCATCTTACCAACGTGAAAGGCTGGTGTCCTATCCGATAGACGAACGGAGCAAAAATGGTGCTGGATGAAGGATTCGAACCATCGACCTATCGCTTACAAGGCGATTGCACTACCACTGTGCTAATCCAGCTTTTTATAATATGGCTCCGGAGGCAGGGATCGAACCTACGACCAATTGATTAACAGTCAACTGCACTACCGCTGTGCTACTCCGGAATAATTTGGTGGAGGTAGACGGGATCGAACCGACGACCTTTAGCTTGCAAAGCTACTGCTCTCCCAGCTGAGCTATACCCCCATTAACTTGGTACTATTTTTGGTATGTAAGGAACTGCTCTGGGACCACCATATAGTGATTCAAAAAGCTTCTTGGCCTCTTGCGGCGTATCCGCATAGACTCGCTTCTTTTCTTCACCTTGCGGTGTTCTTACTGTAGTTTCATACATTGGCATGTTATAACCTCAAAAATATGTTGGCGCACCGTAGGGGACTCGAACCCCTGGCCTTCTGCGTGACAGGCAGACGATCTAACCAACTGATCTAACGGTGCTAAATTAGATGCTCTGACATCCCTCGGCGGTAATTATACTGCATCAAGCACATACGTCCTTGCGAACAATGTACCATCACACACAGCCTCCACCCGCTCCCCGACAGGGACCGTTCTCGCATTGCTAGCGGCCTTTCGGTAAGAAGACTACCACCCTTGGCTATCACACCACTTCTCATCGTACGGGTCATACTATCTGCTGATTAGGCAGAACGTTCTTGGTGGAGACGACTGGAGTCGAACCAGTAGTGCCTTTCGGGCGGCGGATTTACAGTCCACTGGGGTTACCAATTTTCCTACATCTCCATAACAATCTGAGGCCATGCGAGCTCATCTGCATGCTTAGGCTTTTTGTCTTCTCCTGCCCGGGCAGTTACGACTGTAGCGTCACCTCAAAACTTGGTACCCGAAGCCGGACTCGAACCGGCACGACTTTCGTCGGGAGATTTTAAGTCTCCTGTGTCTACCATTTCACCACCCGGGCTTCGTATTAAATTGTGTAAGGCACAAAGGTATGCATTAGTATATTAAACCATTCTATAATATAGGTCATTGTCGTTTAAGACTCGCAGGGAATGGATTTACTATAGTATTTTTAGGGATTCTGCGAAGTCCCTTACACAAATCTGGCGGAGTATGTAGGAGTCGAACCTACCCACCCATTGCTGGATGACGGATTAGCAATCCGTTGCCTTAACCGCTCGGCCAATACTCCAGAATTTATACCATATAGAAACACACTACCCAACACAAGGTTGGTATCCTCTCCCGCAGGCAGGTTGCCGCAGTGTATTTTTATATGGTGCCCCAAGAGAGACTCGAACTCTCACGCACTAGGCAGTGGCTTCTAAGACCACCGTGTCTACCATTCCACCATCGGGGCAAATGTCTATCTAACAGTTTTAAAGAACGTTGCTAATTTCTTAGCGTATGCATGTATTATACATGCCTAGTTAGTTTGTGTCAACTATTTTTATATGCAGAGCAAATAAAAAATTTCTTGCTACAATGTCTAACTAAGCATCTATTGTAGCAAAGTATTTTATTTATGTCAACTATCTAATTTAGATTCTAGTTGCTCAATTCTATCAGCAGCTTCTTCTAAAAGATCTGCAATACGGTCAGGTCGACCTTCTTGCACACTTTTGCGATCTTTAATCTGACGCCTAATCTCTGCTCGCTTACGCAAACGAAAGACTAGGCTCTGTTCACTTACTGGTAAATGACTTTCGTCTTGCATTTTGTAATCCTTGATAGTATTGATACAGGCCGGCAATCATATTCCAATCCCGACTAGGACCGCAACGTAGACGCCGCCTGTAATACTCAACTTGACTGTCAATAAACGCATCACTCATGCTAGTTGCTCACGCACCCATGCTAGACGAGCTTGCTCGTCCATAGCTGTATACTCAACAATGTTAGCACGAATAGCATCGACTAATGGATAGTATTCTTCATCCAGATTCAGCTTGATGTCCTTGTTCAAGTCTACTAGCTTGTCTGTGCGCGGATTGCGAGCAACCCACTTTGAAGTCAAGTAGTATGGCGATTTGATCTTAGCACTTACGCCATCTGCTGTGTAGAATACAAATCCTTCGTGACGGACATTCTTAGTATGCTCTACTAGGTTGCCCACGGTAGTAGCATAGACTTCTGGCCGGTAACAGTTGAACATTTCAGCCAAGTCTTTTAGAACTTCGCTGTCGTGCCCAACCTTAGAACCCCAAGTGTTCTCACGATAGCCTAAAACATACATGCCTGGCTTTTCTGGGATGATGTGCGGATCATTGGGATGAACACACTCAAACATCACAGTCATGCCTTCAAGGTCTGCAGAGTTAAATGCCAGTTGCCAGTCAGCCCAAGACTGATGTGTTAGCATCATTTCTTTTGCCAGTGTCACATAAGGGCTGTTGGTACTGCCGGTAGTAGACACTAGGATATCTCCATTGTGCCAAGTGCAGGCAACCATAAAGCCATTGACCTTACGATAAGCTACAACAGGCGTGGAGTTAGCCAGCACTGGTGCAGACTTTTCGATACCATAGTTATAGATCTTTGTAAAGGGATAGCTTACTAGGTTAAAGTCAGCATCCACAACAGACCCGCGGCATTCGGCAATATAGTCGTTCCACAGGTCCTTATAAAATACAGATTTTTTGTATTTCAGCACATAGATACCATCGCCAGCTGGTTTCATGTTCACCAGCCCCGAAGTAGCTACATACTCCTTCAATTCATCCTTAAACATGATTATTCCTTAAACAATTCGCTGATATCCCAGGCGAATCGTGCTCGCATTCTATCCAATGTTTCAGCAGGTACGTTATGCACATTGCCGAAATTGTTTTGTGCTACAAATACATTGGGCACAATGTTGAATTCTTTGGCGATGTCAAAGTAAGGTCGCAATTCCTTTACAGTGGTAAAGGTGTTACTGACTACTACACTACAACCTGCTGTCAACGCTTCGCGTGTCTTAGTTTGACACCACTCATGTGCTTCACGCAGACGACCGGCATCAAACAGGTATTCGCCGTCCTTCATCCAAAACTGATCTGCTTCTTGATGCACCCAGTCAGGGTTATAGCACAAAGCCTGGGCCATAGTGCTTTTACCCGAACCGGGTAGCCCTCGAATTAAAACCAACTTCATTTAAACTCCCACAAATTCGCTAGCACGAGCATGAAGCTCACGGTCACCCTTTGTGAGGACTTCAAGGAGAAGTCTCTTTTCCTCAAGGTAAGTTCTTGCGAACTCAGGATCGTGTTGCATGATGCTTCGACTGTTGCTGATAAGGTCAGCGAGCTTGATCGTCTGTGCCTCGGCAGGTGCCTGTGCAGTATGCTCACGGTCCATGGCCTTACGCTTTGCCCTGTTGCCATCTTCGGGACGACTCACATCTGTAAGCCAACTAACAAGTTGGGCAATTTCAGGACCAAAGCTCATATGGATGTCAGTATAAGTGACACCAGTATCTTCCACAACATCATGAAGCCAAGCAGCCGCAACCATGTCAGGTGTGCTACCAGGAACACTGGCAACAATGCTGGCAACTTCTGCAGGGTGAACGATGTAGGGTTCACCTGTATACTTACGCCGCTGTCCCACAGCCGCATGAGCAGCCATGGCATAGACTTGTGCCTTGCGGACGATATCTATCCCGTCAAGTTGCATGGTAAATCCTTCCATAGCTACTCCTTATTTCTTACTATACAAGTATTATAGCACCAAAACCAATTTGTGTCAATTAATGGTGCGCTCGAATCTCGCCTTTTAAAGCGTCTGCGATCATTGCATCCATGTCGCTGACGACTCTGCCAGTTGCATCAAATGCCACATCGCGGGCACGATACCGTTCCAATCCAGTCTTGTTGCCATGCACATGTCCGTAGAAATGCACACTGCCGCGATGCATCTGATCCCATTCCCAGATTGGATAGTGCAACATGATTACAGTTTGTCCGTTATGCACCAAACGTAAGTATTGATGCACTTCTTCGAACTCTGCGCGGAACGCAGGGTCGTTTAACAACTTTCTATCATGGTTGCCTTCGATAAGGATCTTCTTACCATTCAACCTACGCAAAATTTGCACAGCCTTAGTAGCCGGCAAAAAAGCAAAGTCACCCAAAATGTATGTGGTATCTTCTGCTGTTACAGACTTGTTCCATTCCTGGATCATGCATTCATTCATGTGATCCACATCAGTGAACCCATAACGGGTCACTGGGCAGAACTTCATAATGTTTGCATGGCCAAAGTGCAAGTCACTTGTGATCCATGTTTTCATAATCGTTCTTTCTTAACTCTACCAATGCGACTGGCTTTGTTCCAGTCGTAGGCTATGCCATCTGGGCATAGTCCATTAGCAATACTGTCTACTCCAAACTTGCCAACAATTTCAAAACTGTCGCTCTTAATTGTAACAAAGGCGTTGAGCACTTTTGCGTGACTCATTGCCAAATCTAGTGTATCAAATTCTTCTGTTATATCTTTATAAATTACCTTAAACATTCTCAAACTTTTTCTTCAGTCGCTCGAACTCGGCACGTTCCTTAGCTTCTTTCAACGCTTTTGCTTCTTTAGCCTTGACTCGAACTTTCTTTTCTTCTGCAATACGCTTGTCGTACTCTTTGTCAGTCTCGGGCCTGCGTTCGTACATATACAACTCTTTACCTCCATCGTAGCCGTAGCTTTGGATGTCAAAGTAAACATCACGGGTGCCGTAGTATGCACGAATTTCCTGCATACGCTCTATTACTTGCTCAGGAGTCTTGCTGTCTAGAATGTCGTAAAACGATTCCGACCCAAGACTCTCGCATACAATTTTACGCTTGCTCATTTGTATCTCTCTAGCAAATCTTTTGCTCGTTGTTCAACGTCCTTCATATGGGTATCCAGCTTCTTTTGCTTGGTGTTGCGGTCCTTAGTTTCCTTTTGCCATTCGCGCCACAGCTCAAGAGCTTGACTGCCAGGCATTAGAACCATGCCCTTATAAACAACTTGTTTCATTTCCAATTCTCTTCTTTATCGGGCGGGATATACAATCCCCCTTCAGTTAAATTCCACGAACGCTTGTTACCAAGCTCGTCATATGTGAACGGAACCCCATTAATTGTGTGAGGCTCCTGTTCATCGTAAGTCCAGCCAAGTGCCTTCATCATGCGATGCTTGACCAGCAGGTTAGGACTGCGAAACACTTCGGTGTCATCAAAGCCCATCATTACGCCCACTTCGCAGACTGCACCACTGCGGCAAACACCAGCATGACAATGAACGATGACGTTCATGCGATTAGCCAATGCATGTTGCAGTAAACGAACCAGCTCATTGGCCTGCTCCTGACTGCATCGCATGGCTTCGTCCAGGGCAAAGTCATTAGCCTCAATGTCAAGAAACTCAAATTGATGAACTTCTTTGAATGTATACTTGGGCTCAGGGAAACCGTATGCCGGATCCACAATCTGAATCAGCATGGCATTTTCGCCGGGCCGAATGTGCAGTCCTTTTTTAATATCGCTGAGTGCTACGTTTTGAATCCACGGCATAATTTTCTCCTAATAATCTATTGTATTACCAAAACCAATTTGTGTCAATAATACTTTTGTATATTGTTTTCTTAGAACACCCCTGTAAATAATTTTAAAGGAGAAACCTATGAGCAGAGATGTTCTAAGAAAATATATAGACTTGATTAACGAAGCAGCCGACTTCTCGGACATGAACTTGCTTAACGAAAAATGGGGCACAGAAACTACTGTAAGTCCCAGCGAAAAAGGCAAGTATAAAGGCCGCAGTTTAGAAGAACTACGTAAAAGCTATGCCGCACTTAAGAAGTCTGGACCGCATAAAAAGGGCAGTGCTGAATACGGCCGTATGCGCGAACTGGCCTTCGCTATACGTGCAAAAACCGGTTGGGGCGGCCTATAATCTAACGAATCTAACATGTGTTGGCAAAATATTATTATTTTGTAAATACATGTATGGATAATTTTTTTACACAAACAAGAATTCCTGCACCAAACATTGATTGGAAAAAAGTGTGGCCGGATCGTGCAGATGCCAGCGACCCTAGAGATTTTTTTCCAAGATGGCGCAGGACAGACCCGACTCCTTCTGCTGAAGAAATATGGCCTAGTGATATTGCAAGATCTTTAATTTCAGTAGGCCTAATACCAACTAACGTTAGAATATTTCGTTGGGCGCCGAACAAATATTTTACTTGGCACATAGACGCTGGCAGCAGCACAAAACCAACACTGTGCGCTATCAATTGGGTTTTAGAAGGTTCCGGTATGATACAATGGGATTCTAATAGAATACTCACCACACAAGATGCTGAGGCATACAGATATCAGTTGGGAGAACTAGACGACTATTATGAAAAGTCATCGATAGGCCATGCTTGTCTTGTCAATACAGCAATACCCCACAGGGTTGTTAACATGAATAGCATACATCGGTTGAGTGTTAGTATTCTTTTTGATGCCGACATAACATACGAAGATGCTTATACAAGACTTCACCAAGCAAACTTGTTATGAATAAATCATTTTGTTCTCTTGCATTTAATCATATATCTACTCGTCCCGACGGTGTAGCAAGACTTTGCTGTAATACTAGAGACAGTATCAATGACGCCGATGGCACCCCTTTTAACTTGGGAACACATCGAGTAGAAGATATATTAAACAGCGAGCACTATAGACGTATTAGACGAGATATGCTTGCTGGTAATACTGTGCCAGAATGTTCTAGTTGTATATTCCAGGAACAATACGGAGAATCTAGTCCAAGAAAAATTTATAACGAATCGTGGCCTGCTCGCGATCCAAAAGAATATGTAAATCACAACGAAATAGAATACCTTGACATTCGCTTTGGTAACTTGTGCAATTTAAAATGTATGAGCTGTAGTCCGCACAGTAGTAGTCAAATCGATAAAGATATAAAAGATATCGCCGACACTAGACCGGACATATTACAATTTCATACACCCATAGACTTTGATATTAATTCGTGGTATAAAACGGATATATTCGAAGACAATATGAAAAAAATTAAAGATAAATTGTCTTTGATTTATATGACGGGCGGCGAACCAACTTTAGTTGAAGAAAATTTCAAATTCATGTCGTTGCTTATCGCAAATGGCCTAAGTAAAAATATAACACTAAAATTCAGTATTAATTTAACAAACATCAAAAATGAATTCGTTTCTGCCTTAAAACAGTTTAAGGAAGTAATTCTATTATGTAGTATAGACGGTACAGGTAATGTTCAAGAGTATCTAAGATATCCCAGTAACTGGGATCAAGTCGATTCTAATTTTAGAAAATTACTAGAACTAGAAAATGCTAAGGTTATAGTAACACCGGTTGTGCAAAATATAAACTTAGAATTTTTATCAGAATTATTTCAGTATGTTGAAAACTTTAATGTCGGCCATAATAAAATTATGATATATCCTCAAATTTTACACGGGCCCGAACACCTCAATATCAACACGTTGCCTTTAAGTTATAAAAAGTATTGTCTAGACAAATTAAACGATTGGATTAAGAAGCCAAACACACAACCGAAATTGTTTTATGAAAAAATAAAACAGATTGAAAACTTGTGTAATGACAATCATCAACGTAGGGATAATCTGCTTTCATTTAAAAAATATATAGAAATTTATGATGCACACAGATCCACATCCTTAAATGATGTAAATCCTAAACTGTACGACATAATAAATTCTTCTTGGTAGGTCCTACTGGAATCGAACCAGTGGTCTTCGCCGTGTCATGGCGACGATTTAGCCTCTAATCTAAGGACCTAATTTGGTGCCCAGGGAGAGATTCGAACTCTCAACAACATAATGTTTAACCCACGACCTCAACGTGGTGACTCTGCCAATTCGTCCACCCGGGCAAAAATGGCGCCTCTGGAAGGATTCGAACCCTCAGATAGCTGGTTTAGAAGACCTGCTCCCATTCCATTGGCAGAGGCTGATTTTGGGTAAATACTAGTATGCGGTTAACTAAAACTCAACAGGAAGTCTATGATAACCTTATGCTTATAATACGTCAATACGGAAAAGCATATGTTTTTGGTTGGGCGTTAGGACTGCTGATTAGGTTATCAACAAACGATCCTCAACTTCGAATAACAATCAAAAAGAAAGCTCAACCCAAATCTTAACTTGGGGTGTCTAACCGGTATCGATCCGGTACCACCTGTTTCACAGACAAGTATGCAGGCCACTACACTATAGACACCATAGAAATCTGATATAGTAAATGTGATGGGATTCGAACCCAACCCTGATTCCCTATACACACATACTCAACCCTGCAAGGTCTTTCGTGTAAATCGGTTCACTGTGCTACCGACACACCACACAACCTGTCCACGTTCATTGCAGTGCCCGTAGAGCAGTCTATACCATATAGAAACACACTATTACGGATTCGAACCGCATTGCCTGTAGTGGAATTGAACCACTGACCCCGTCGGGCCTATCTTCCAGATACATAATGTGTTTTTATATGGCAGGAGGTATAGGATTCGAACCTATGCATGTCGGAATCAAAATCCGATGCCTTAACCAACTTGGCGAACCTCCAACAGAGAGAAAATTGGGCGCCCAACTATCCTCCTGGGAGGACTCGCTGGATTGTCTCGAACAGTCAAGTTTAACTACCACGAATAGCCATGTGCCTTTGTCACTGAGCAGCACACTCAGCTAGGCTAGGTGGGACTCAAAACTGCCGTCTATCCCGTAAACTTATTGAATCGGTGTGCGTTACGGGATTCGAACCCGCATCTCAAGGTTTTTAGCCCCACGTCATGACGCCCTAACATTTAGACCAAACGCACATAAACTTGGTGGTAATGAGTGGACTCGAACCACTAACAATCTCCGTATGAAGGAGGTAGACTACCATTGTCCTACATTACCGATTTGAGTATGAGATTTATTTGTGGCCGTCTGCAACCAGTTGATTGATTGCTTTTAGGTCCAAGCTCAGGCTTGAAATTTTCTCTTTCACATCCTGATACTCTTTGCTGTGCAGGTTGCCGCCACCAATTGCTATACTAAGATACATGTTGGCAGCTTCTGCTTGTGCTTTGCGAATTTCTTGCTCTAAAAGAGCCTTACGATCTCGTAACATAGTTGACTCCTTTAAAACTATTATGAAACACACTACTCATTTCCTTCGTCGCTCGGTAATGTGTTTTATAATAGTGCCTAAGGTTGAGATTACACCTTAAGCCAGTAACACCTCGAGCATTATACTGCACCTTGCGAGCACAGCTTCTCTCGACATCCACATAAGCCCTTGCGGTACCTATGTCTGTTACCAGCATCGCCGTTTAAAGACAGGCAGTAGTCTTGTCGCCATATGCTATTCTACGCCATCTATCCCGTTGACCTTGCGAGCCATTCAGGTGCGCTAACACCTTACGAAACTTCCAGCATAAACAGATTTCACCTTGCGAGCTACGTCTGACTGTATTGTGTTGCCACTACAGTATTAGATGCTTTTCACATATGACCGAGGCAGTCTTTGCGTTTTTGTTTGTTAGTAGGAGTTGAACCTACAGCCGTTTCTTTAACAGAGAAATGATCTACCATTGATCTATAACAACCTACTGCGATGAGCTGCCTCAGTTGCTGAATAATCTTTTGGACTACCCAATACAACTCACCACGTGTCTTTTGTCTTGCGGACTACTCAACCGTCTTTTGCGATCTCTGTCTATCTCGGCTTTCGCGTAAGCCAGTGACCACTCAAACTGCATTCGAGCTCTTGGGTGCGACCCCTCAAACAAGAACACTACCCTTTCTCATACCAGTTGACTGATTGGTTGTGTAGTGAGGGACAGCACCACCTGTTTCCTCTTTGTCTACTTGCGTTACCTTGCGGCGCTTGAGCAAACATTCTTTCCACTACTATCAGCTTCGCTGTTACATCCACCGGTCTTATCAGTGAACGCTACCTCACGGTAGTGAGCAGGCTTGCTTAGATGAACCATTGCTGGCGGACTTATGTAGGCATACATCCTTTGGC
>JACCDZ010861536.1_pt1 | contig 79180 bp, 50 predicted proteins | sample 7449551 | NCBI WGS metagenome assembly JACCDZ01 (sample SAMN15323452, study PRJNA562643) | freshwater metagenome | isolation source: river surface water | place: USA:Blue River Watershed | collected 2017-08-18
CATGCGGGACGTCGTACATAGGTTTTTTAACCGCCTCCACCGCGGGCGGAACGGGAAGGGCTTGAGGTTTCGGGCTGCGGCACGCGACCGCGCTCGCGAAGGCCAAGGACAGGATCAGAAGCTGCTTCATGGGTTAGGTAGTTGTTCCATCTTGCGCGCCAAGTCGCCTGAAGCGTTGCCCAAAAACTGCGCCTGACGGTAGTAGCGCAGGGCTTCGGCGTGCGCCCCGAGGGCGGCGTGAATGTCTCCGGCCCGCTCCACGACGGCGGCAGACTGAAGTCCGCCCAGGTCCAAGGCCTTTTGAATGGCGCCTTTAGCCTTTGGAAGCTTGCGCTGCGCCGCATACACGGCCGCGAGCGTGTCCCAAAAATTGACTTCGTCGGGGGCCAAGGCCACTGCCTGCTCGGCCATTTCGGCCGCCCTGCGCAGGTCCATGCCGCGAATGCTCAAAAAGTAGGCGTAGTTGTTGAGGGCCGTGGGATTGCGCGGATTCAGCCGCACCGCCTCGTCAAAGTGCGCTCGGAATTCGGTCAGGCGCCCCAATCGGTAGCACACCTCGCCGAGGTACATCAAGTACTGTTCGCGAACCGTGGGGTCTTCGCCAAAGCGCTTCAGGCCTTCGCTCAGCACGCCGTAGGCGGCGTCGTACTGGGCGTTCCGGTTGAGGGCTACGCCATAAAAGAGCGGACCAAACGGGTGTTCCGGGTGCGCCGATTGCGCCGCGAGGGCGTCTTCGAGAAGGCGTTTACCGTCGCCGCGGTCCAAGTCGAGCTGCAGCAGCTGCTGGTGGACCGGCCACGGACCCCCGTCGGGCAAAGCGATGCAGCGGCGCCAGGATTCGTCGGCCGTTCCCAGGTCGTCCAGCCAGCGGGCGATGTCGCCCCGAAGCGCCCAAAACGCCGGATTTGCCGAGTCCTGGAGAAGGAGTCCTTCGGTCCAGCGCACGGCCAGGGTGGCCAAGCCCGGATCGCGCGGGTCCTCGTTGAGCAACTGCGAGACGTAGGCCACCTTGGCGCGTTCGGCCACCTGGGAGTCGGACCAAATCCGCTCCGATTCGGCGAGCGCGTCGTTCCAACGCCCGGTAGCCGCCGCCCATCGCACGAACTGCCACTTGAGTTCGGTGACCTCCGGAAAAAGAGCCTTAGCCGCTCGAAACGCCATGTAGGCCTCTTCGTGGGCGCCCAAGTCGGCCAGGGTTTGGGCGTAAAGCGAAGCCCCTTGGGGGTCGTTAGGCGCGCCCGCGACGTAGCTGCGGACGGCCTGAAGGGCTGAATCGCCCTCAAAAAGGTTCAAGAACGCGTTGCGCCGTGAGGACGCGCTGCGCAAGCTCGGCCCATCTACCTGCTCGGCGTAGCGCACAAAGTCGAGGGTGCTCACGTAGTCCTTGAGGCCGTAGGACCATTCGGCCGCCGCCCAGTAGCCCCGGGCGTCGGAGTACCCAAGCTGCTGCAGCTGGTGCTGGCAGCGGGCAAACGAGGGGTAGTCTTGGCGGTAGTAGCTGACCTGAGCCCAAAGTTCCCAGGTGGGCAGGTTGGTCGGCCGTTTTTGGGCGCTTGCGGCCAGCTCGCGGTGGGCCTTGGCCAGCATGCGTTGGGTTTGGGCGGGGCTCGAATGCTGAAGCTGGGTGACGAGCTGCGCGGCACGCGGCTCCGCAATTTGGGTTGGGGTCTGCGCCCCGGCACTCCCAGCGGCACCCAGGGCCGCGGCGGCTACAAGGAGTGCGCGCAACCTCATGCGCCTTCGAGTCGGGAATAGTCGCCCAGGCTCAGCGAAACAAACTGCCCGTCGAGCACGGCGTGGCGGCCAATCATGGAATTGCGCAGGTTGAGGTTGGCGAGCTGGCTGTCTTCGCCGACGATGCAATCGACCAGCGTCGAATGGGCGACCGTGGTCCGCGCGCCAATGCTCACGTGAGGGCCGACGGTCGAGTTCACGATTCGCGCGCCCGCCCCAATGAAGCAGGGCGGAACCACCGTGGCGTTCACCAGCTCCGCCTCGGGCGAAACCAGCTGTTCCTCGTGCTGTACGAACTGCAGAATGCGCCCGTTGGTCTCGACCGTCACGTCTTTGTTGCCGCAGTCCATCCAGGCATCGACGGTTCCGGGCACAAAGCGCAGGCCGTCGTTTTTCATGTTTTCGAGGGCGTGGGTGAGCTGGTACTCGCCGCCGCCCTTGATGTCGTGGTCGATGAGGTGCTGGAGCTCGCGGCGCAGGCGGGCTCCGTCTTTGAAGTAGTAGATGCCGATGATGGCGAGGTCGCTGACGAATTCTTGGGGCTTCTCGACAAATTCGACGATGCGGCCGTCTTCGCCCAACTGCACGACGCCGAAGGCGCGCGGATCCTCGACGCGGTTGACCCAAATCACCCCGTCGGCGCTGGCGTCGAGCTTGAAGTCGGCGCGGAACAGCGTGTCGGCAAAGGCCACCACGACCGGGCCCTCGAGGTGCTCGGCGGCACAGAGCACGGCATGGGCCGTCCCCAGGGGCTGGTCTTGGTAGTGAATGCTCCCGGTGGCGCCTTGGCCCGCGGCCACGTCGAGCAGCATGCGCTCGACTTCGTCGCCAAACTCGCCCACTACGTAGGCAATTTGCTTGAGGTCGTCGCCGACGATGCCCGAAATGTCTTCGACGAGGCGCTGCACGATGGGCTTTCCGGCCACGGGGAGCAGCGGCTTGGCCGTCGTGAGGGTGTGCGGACGCAGGCGCGATCCGCGGCCTGCCATGGGGATAATAATGTTCATCGTTCGGGTTGCGGAATGGTTTGGTTGCGCAAAAATAGGGCCTTAACCCCGCCCGCTGTGGCCAAATCCGCCCTCGCCGCGCTCGGTGGCGTCCAATTCTGCGACCGGGTGCCAAACGGCGCGTTCGTAGCGCGCAAAAACCAGCTGGGCGATGCGCTCGCCCGGCGCGACCTCAAAGGCCTCGGCCCCGTGGTTCACCAAGACGACCCCAACTGGACCTCGGTAGTCGGCGTCAATCGTTCCCGGGCTGTTGAGCACCGTCACGCCGTGCTTCAGCGCCAGGCCAGAGCGCGGACGCACCTGGGCCTCCCAGCCGTCGGGCAGGGCCATGCGCAGACCCGTCGGAATCAAGCGGCGTTCGCCGGGCTGCAGCAGGACCGCTTCCGTGAGGTGGGCGCGCAGGTCGAGTCCGGCGGAATGCGGCGTGGCGTATTCAGGCAGCGGATAAGGGGATTCGTTGATGACGCGGATCATGGCTATTCAGAAGACTTAGGGGTTCGGCGCTGCAGCAGCTTGCGTTCGCTGCGGACCACCACCGCCAGCATGAGCCCCGCCGCGGCCGCGGCGGGCCAGCCGGGTTGGTGGAACGCGATTCCGCCCAACACCAATGCCGCCAAGGTGTACAGGCCCAAGCGGCCCCAGTCGTAGGGAACGGGATGGAATTTTTGGCCGAGCACCAGCGAAAGCACCAGCATGCCCCCGTAGCTCAGCAGGGTAGCGTAGGCAGCCCCCATGATTCCGAGCGACGGAATCCAGGCGACGTTGCCCGCCACGGTAAGGGCAAACCCAAAGAGCGTGATCCACAGGCCCATCAGGGTGCGGTCGCTCAGTTTGTACCACATCGAAATCTGGGTCGAGAGCGAGAGGAGGTAGTTGGCAAAAAGCAGCACCGGCAAGAGCAGCAGGTCGTTCCAGTACTTGTCGGCGATGAAGTGCTTGAGCCACGGAAGGCTCGCCAGCACCGCGACCACGCCCAAGGCGAGGAGGGCGGCTAAAAGCCGCGTGGCCAGGGCCAGCTGCCGAAGGTCGCGTTGGGCGTTTTTGAAAAAGTAGGGTTCGGCGGCAAAGCGAAAGGCCTGGTTGAACAAGATCAGGAAGATGCTCAGTTTGTACACGGCCGAGTAGGCCCCCACCCCTTCCATCGCACTGCCGGCGGGCAGCAGGGCCTCGAGGAAGAAGCGGTCGGCCATCTCGTTGGCTACTCCGGGAAGGCCCGCGAGCAGCAGCGGGAAGCCGTACGCCAACAGGGTGCGCGCCGTGCGGGGATCAAAACGGGTCGGGCGTACTTCGAGCCACTGCGGGGTAAGGAGGAGCATCATCAGTCCGCTCGCCGCAAGGTTGGCGACGAGGACCCAGCCCACTTGAAGGGCGGGCCAGCCTTCGATTTGGACCGGAAGCACCGCAAAAAAGGCGTAGTTGAGGATCAGGTTGAGGCCAATCTGGGCGGTTTTGATGGCGACGAATCGCTTGGCGCGCTGCTGGGCGCGGAGCCGAGCAAACGGAACGGCCGCGAGGACGTCCATCGCGATGATGAGGCCCGTCCAAAGGACGTATTCGGGATGGTCGTCGAGGTTCACGTAGCGGGCGGCGCCCGAGTAGGTCCAGGCCAGGACCGCGGTGAAGATGCCCGTGGTCGCGAGCAGCATGGTCATGGCCGTCGAGTAGACGCGGTCGGGGTCCGCCCCGTCGCGCTGGCTCTGCCGAAAGAACGCCGTCTCCATGCCGTAGGTAAGCACGACCATCGCAAAGGCGACCGCCACGTACAGCAGGCTGTTGATTCCGTATTCCGCCTTGGTCAAGGCGACGGTTAAGAGCGGAGTAAGTAAAAAATTCAGCAGCCGCGCAAGGATGCTGCTCAGGCCGTACAAGGCCGCGTCCCCAAAGAGCTTTTTGACGCCCGACATGGGGTTAAAGGTAGTCCGGCTTGGGGGCTCGGTTTCGAGGGGTAAAAAAATTTCTTATTGTGGTTTGTACACTAAGTCGTTTTTATTACTATGTTTGCAAAGAATTCCCTCATATGGGGCGGATTCATCAAGGGTTGTGAGACGCCGCTGTAAAAAGCGGCGTTTTTCATTGGTACCCGATCCACTTGGGGCCATGGGGCTGAAGGCCCGAACTTTGGGCCCTATGAAGGCCCCTCTTGACCCCTACTTTACGCCGTTTTTAATCCCTTCGGCGCTGGCGGAGCGCTACGCGCAGCTGGCTCCCTCGCTGCACCGCACGCCCGTGCTGCATTCCACCAGTTTGGACGCCTGGGGCGGAGCCGAGCTGCACTTTAAGTGCGAGAATTTTCAAAAATCGGGGGCCTTCAAGATGCGCGGCGTGACCAATGCCTTGCTCGAGCTGACGGCCCAAGGCCTCCCTGCGGGCGGTGTCTGCACGCACTCCTCAGGCAACCACGGGCAGGCGCTGGCCTGGGCTTCGGCTGCGCTCGGGATTCCCTGCACCGTCGTCATGCCGAGCAACGCGCCGCAGTTTAAAAAGGACGCCGTGCGCACCGCCGGAGGGCGAATCGTCGAGTGCACCCCCACCTTGGCGGCCCGCATCGAGGCCGTCGCCCAGGTGGTCGCAGGCACGGGAGCGGTCGAAATTCACCCTTCCAATCAGGCCCCGGTGATTTTGGGGCAGGGTTCGGCCGCCTGGGAGCTGCTCGAGGACTGCGCCTCCCGCGGCATCGCGCTCGACTGGGTGGGAGTTCCGGTCGGCGGGGGCGGACTTTTGGCCGGAACCGGCTTTGCCGTCGCCCGCTGGAACGCGCTGCACGGCACTTCGGTGCGCGTGTTCGCCGGCGAGCCGACCGGGGCTGACGACGCGGCCCGCAGCCTGGCATCCGGCCAGATTGAGCACAACGACCATCCGCAAACGGTCTGCGACGGAATGCGCACCGAGCTGGGCGACGTGAATTTTCCGGTGATTCAAGCGACGGTCGCCGCGATTCACCCGGTCGAGGATTCCGAAATTTTGGCTGCGCAGCGCCTAATCGCCGACCGCCTGAAGATCGTCGTCGAAACGAACTGCGCGCCGCCGCTTGCGGCTGTCGCGAAGCACCCTGAGGTATTTGCAGGTCAGCGCGTCGGTATCGTGCTGAGTGGGGGCAACTTAGACTTGTCGGCGCACGTTTGGGGCGCTGCGCAAGCGAAGTAAGCACGTATACCCATTTAATCTCGGCTCGGGGAACGCGCAGGCTCCCCACCCGCTCCACGCAGCGATTACCTTTGCAGCTATGTCTGCTGAATCCAATACGCCCCAGCCCGTCGGTAGTTACCCCGCTACGCGCCGCGTAGGCAACCTGCTGTTTATTTCGGGAATGGGTCCGCGCCTGCCCAAGAGCCCCGCCGCGGCCAGTTCGGTGCCGGGTCTCAAGCTCGACGTCAACGGAAACTACCTGGAATTCAGCTTTGAAGATCAGGTGCACAGCGTGATGGCCAACGTAAAGTCCGCGCTGGAAGAGGCGGGCGGACGCTGGGACCAGCTGGTGGACGTCACCGTGTTTTTGACCGACATGAAGCGCGATTTTGCCGCGTTCAACCGCATCTACGCCGAGTACTTTGCCGACGTGGAGCCCAAGCCCTGCCGCACCACGGTGCAGGTCACGGCCCTCCCGACGCCCATCGCCGTCGAACTCAAGTGCATCGCCGCGTTATGAGCCACCGTTTTACGGAACGCGGGTCGCTGAACCTGCCGGAAATCCAGCGCGAAGTACTGGAGTACTGGAAGGCCGAAGGGGTTTTTGAAAAATCGCTGCGCGAAGGGGCGCCGTCGTTTGTGTTTTATGAAGGTCCGCCCTCGGCCAACGGCATGCCCGGAATCCACCACGTGATGGGCCGCGCCATCAAAGACCTTTTTTGCCGCTACAAGACCCAAAAAGGATTCCGCGTCGACCGCCGAGCGGGCTGGGACACCCACGGACTGCCCGTCGAACTGGGCGTCGAAAAGGAGCTGGGCATCACCAAAGAAGCCATCGGCAAAACCATTAGCGTGGCCGACTACAATGCGGCCTGCCGCGAGGCCGTCATGCGCTACACCGACGTCTGGAACCGCCTTACCGAGCAAATGGGCTACTGGGTCGACCAAGAAAACCCCTACGTCACCTACACCACCAAGTACATCGAGTCGGTGTGGTGGCTGCTGGGCGAACTGCACCGCAAAAACCTGCTCTACAAGGGCTACACCATTCAGCCGTACTCGCCCAAAGCGGGGACGGGCCTGAGCTCGCACGAACTCAACCAGCCGGGCTGCTACCGCGACGTGACCGACACCTCGGTGACGGCTCAGTTTGAGGTGGTTCCGAGCGACCAAAGCCGCGCCCTGTTTGGGGACCGCGCCGTGCACCTGCTCGCCTGGACGACGACGCCCTGGACGTTGCCGTCGAACACCGCGCTGACGGTGGGCCCGAACATCGAGTACGACTTGATCGCGACCACCAACCCCTACACGGGCCTTGAGGTCAACGTGGTTTTGGCCGGCGCCTTGGCGACCAACTACTTCAAGGCTGAAGAAGAAGGCGAAACCTGGACCCGCCTCGCCCGCATGAAGGGCCGGGAGCTCGTGGGGCTCCGCTACGCGCAATTGCTTCCCTACGCGCTTCCGTACCAGGACGCCGACCAGGCGTTCCGGGTCATCCCGGGCGACTTTGTCACGACGGAGGACGGAACCGGCATCGTGCACACCGCTCCGACGTTTGGTGCGGACGACGCCCGCGTGGCCGCCGCCGCAGGGGTTCCGCCGATGCTCGTACTCGATTCCGAGGGCAACCCTGTGCCGCTCGTCGACCTTCAGGGCCGATTTGTAGCCGAAGCGGGTCCGCTGGCGGGCAAGTACGTGAAAAACAGCTACTACGACGCCGGACATGAGCCCAAGCTCAGCGTCGACGAAGAGATCGCCATTCAACTGAAGACCGAAAACAAGGCCTTTAAGGTGCAGAAGTACGTGCACAGCTACCCGCACTGCTGGCGCACCGACAAGCCGGTACTTTACTACCCGCTCGACAGCTGGTTCATTCGGAGCACTGCGGCCAAGCAGCGCCTGCAGGAGCTCAACACCACCATCAACTGGAAGCCCGCGAGCACCGGAACCGGCCGCTTTGGCAACTGGCTCGAGAACCTCAACGACTGGAACCTCAGCCGCAGCCGCTACTGGGGCATTCCCCTGCCGATTTGGCGCAGCGAAGACGGCCGCGAAGAGGTCTGCATTAGCTCGCTGGAACAGCTCCGCGCGGAACTTGAACGCAGCGTCGCCGCGGGCCACATGGCGAACAATCCCCTTGCGAACTTTACGCCCGGCGACATGACGGACGCCAACTACGCCGGGGTCGACCTGCACCGCCCGTTTGTGGACGAGTGGATTTTGACCGGCGCCAGCGGCCAGCCGCTCTACCGCGAGAAAGACCTTATCGACGTGTGGTTTGATTCGGGCGCCATGCCCTACGCCCAGGTCCACTACCCGTTTGAAAACAAAGAGGCCATCGACGGCCGGGGAGCCTTCCCGGCGGACTTCATCGCCGAGGGCGTCGACCAAACCCGCGGATGGTTCTTCACCCTGCACGCGATCGCCGGAATGGTGTTCGACTCGGTAGCCTACCAAACCGTGGTTTCGAACGGTTTGGTGCTCGACAAGAACGGACAAAAGATGTCCAAGCGCCTCGGCAATTCCATTGACCCGTTTGAGGCGATGGCGCAGTACGGCAGCGACGCCCTTCGCTGGTACATGCTGACCAACGCCCAGCCCTGGGACAACCTCAAGTTTGACCCCGACGGCGTCACCGAGGTGCAGCGCAAGTTTTTTGGAACGCTGCACAACACCTACGGGTTTTTTGCCCTCTACGCCAACGTCGACGGATTCGATCCGAAGGCACCGCAGGTTCCGCACCGCGACCGAGCCGAACTCGACCGCTGGATTTTGAGCCGCCTGCACAGCGTGGTGGCCGAAGCCAACGAGGCCATGGAGGCCTACGAGCCCACCCGCGCCTTCAGGCCCGTCGCCGACTTCGTCGTCGACGAGCTCAGCAACTGGTACGTGCGCCTCAGCCGGCGCCGGTTCTGGAAGGGCGCCATGGGCGACGACAAGCTCGCCGCCTTCCAGACCCTGCACGAGTGCTTGGATACCGTGGCGCGGTTGATGGCTCCGCTGGCGCCGTTCTACGCCGAGCAGCTCTACCGCGACCTCAACGGACCGAGCGCCTCCGTGCACTGGAGCCGATTCCCCGAGGCCGATTCCGCCCGCATCGACGACGACCTCGAGCGCCGCATGGACTTGGCCCAACGCATGACGAGTTTGGTGCTGAGCGTCCGCAAAAAAGAGCGCGTTCGGGTGCGCCAGCCGCTGCCGCGCATCGTGGTTCCGGTGCTCAACCCCACGCAGCACCGCGACCTCGACGCCATCGAAGACCTGCTGCTCAGCGAGGTCAACGTCAAAGTCTTGGAACGCGTCGAGCCCACCTCTGGGCTGTTTGTACAGCGCGCCAAGCCCGACTTTAAGGCCCTCGGTCCCAAGGTCGGCCCGCGCATGAAGACCGTTTCGGCCGCCTTGGGCGCCTTGACGGATGCCCAGCTCCGCCGCCTGGAGCAGGAAGGCCACCTGCAGCTCGACCTCGCCGACGGACCCTACACCGTGGAGCCGGGCGACGTCATGGTGGTCACCGACGACATTCCCGGCATGGCGGTGGCCAGCGAGCGCGGAACCCTTTTGGCCGTCGACCTGCAGCTCAGCCCCGAGCTGGTGGCCGAAGGATTGGCGCGCGAAGCCGTCAACCGAATCCAAAACCTGCGCAAAGACAGCGGGTTGGACATTACCGACCGCATTGCATTGTGGATTTCGGGGGCGCCCGAGGCCCTCGAAGCCGTGGCCGCGCACCGCGACTACGTGGCCGCCGAAACCCTGGTAGCCCAGTGGGGATCGGGCTCCGCACCGAGCGATGCCCATGCCGCCGAGGCCGACCTAGAAGGCCTGAGCGTCACCCTTGCGTTAAAAAAAGCCTAAAGGGCTTGCACGGGCGACCAGATTGTTTAAATTCGGGCCTCTTATGGAACCCACTGTACGCTATTCCGACGCCGAACTCGAGGAGTTCCGCGCCCTTATTCAGTCAAAAATTGAAAAGGCTGATGAAGACTTGCGCATCCTGAAGGAGCAGTTCACCAACAACATGGACAACGGCACCGAAGACACGGCTCCGATGTTCAAAAGTTTTGAGGAAGGCTCTGAGACGATGAGCAAAGAAGCCAACGCCATGCTGGCGGCGCGCCAAGAGAAATTCTTGCGCGACCTGAAGGCCGCCTTGGTCCGCATCAGCAACAAAACCTACGGGGTCTGCCGCGTAACCGGCAAACTCATCGAAAAGGAACGCTTGAAGCTGGTTCCGCACGCGACCACCAGCATGGAAGGCAAGCTCCGCAAGCATTGAATCGCCTGCGCAACCCGTTGATTTTGGCCTTGGTGCTGATCGTCGCCGATCAAGCGCTCAAAGTGGCCATTAAAACCCAATTCGCCCTGGGCGACTCGGTCGAGCTGATGCCGTGGTTCCAGCTTCACTTTACCGAAAACCCCGGAATGGCCTTTGGTCTCAACTGGGGAGGCGCCGCGGGCAAAATCGTGCTCAGCCTGTTTCGAATCGCAGCCATCGGTGGCATCGTGTGGTACGCCGTGAGCATGGCCAAAAAAGGCGCGCACCCGTTTGTGCTGACCACCTTGGCGCTCATTTTTGCGGGCGCCCTGGGCAACGTCATTGACAGCCTCCTCTATGGGGTTTTGTTTGACCGCGGACTCGTGTGGTCGCCCGAATACGAGTTCTGGATGGCCTACGACGGCGTCGCTCAATGGGGCGGAGGCTACGCCGCTCCCTTGCTTGGCAACGTCGTCGACATGCTGTACTTCCCTCTGTGGACGGGGTACCTGCCCGAATGGCTTCCTTTTTGGGGCGGAGATTATTTTCAGTTTTTTCGACCCATTTTTAATTTGGCCGATGCCTACGTGACCGTAGGCGTGGTTTTTTGGTACGTTGCGAGCCGCCGCCCCGACTGGTGGCCCGCCTAAATTTTACAACCATGCGCATTCTTGTTATCGCACTCAGCCTGGCGACGGTTTCGGCTTCGGCCCAACTGGCGCGCCACGCCGCCCCCGAGGTGGCCGAGCAACTTTACCTCCACGAGCGCTACCTGGCCAGCGACGAGCTGGGCGGACGGCTCCCGGGGAGCGAAGGCGGTGCCGAAGCGGCCACCTACATCCAAAACGTGTTTCGCCAAATCGGACTCGCTCCGCTCTTTGACGAGCGATTTACCCAAGACGTCAAAATTCCCGACGCCGCCAAAGTTTCGCCCACCACAAACCTCCTGATTCTGGGCAAGGACAGCGCCAAGCTCACCGAGGCCTTCTGGCCGAGCACCCTGTCGAGCAACGGAAGCGCCGCCGCCCCGACGACCTGGCTGCAGTACGGACTTCCCGCCGAAGTCGCCGCCGCCGCAACTAAGGGTCGAATTGCCGTGCTCGTGCGCGACGTTCCCAAGGAACTCGCGGCCAAGGCGGGCAAAGCCGCCGGACTCGGCGCCCGCATCGACGCCGTCCGCAAGGCTGGCGCGCTGGCCGTGGTCGTGCTTGCTCCCGCCAACGCGACGCCGCGCCTGGACCTGCTCCGCCGCACCCGCCCCGTGGGCATTCCCGTGGTCGAAGTTCACCACGTCAAATGGGCCAAACGCCTGGCGAAGTCGGCCAAAAAAGGAAAAAGCCTCCGCATTTCTACCGACGTCGTGGCCCAGCAAATCACCGCACCCAACGTCGGCGGATGGATTGACCGCGGCAAGCCCCGTACCATCTTGATCGGCGCGCACTACGACCACGTAGGCCTGGGGGCCTGGGGGTCCCGCAAACCCGAGCAAGCGGGCCAGGTGCACAACGGCGCCGACGACAACGCGAGCGGAACCAGCGCCCTGCTGGTGCTGGCCCAAATCCTGAGCAAAGTGCCTTCGCTCGGCGACGCCAACCTCGCGTTTGTGGCCTTTACCGGCGAAGAAAGCGGGCTGATCGGGTCGAAGCACCTCGTTGAGACACTTCCGCCCGCGCTGGGCAAAGTCACGACCATGCTCAACCTCGACATGGTGGGCCGCCTCAACCGCTCGGATTCGCTCCGAGTGTACGGCACGCACACGGGCCTTGAGTTCCGGCAAATGCTGGAAACGGTTCCCGCCGACGGTTTTTATTGGGACCTGCGCGACGAGGTTTTTGGCCGCTCCGACCACGCGCCCTTCATTCAAAAAGGCATTCCTTCGGTGTTCTTTTTTACCGGCCTGCACGAAGACTACCACGCGCCCAGCGACGACCTGGATAAAATTGACCTCGAGGGCATGGCCGCGGTAACCGAGGCTGCGGCGGCCTTCGTTCAGTTGCTCGTCCACAACGCCCCGCCCACGTTCAACCCGGATTCCCTCGAGAAGTAATGGGTAAAAATCCCAAAATTGCGGTGCTGGGCGGCGGATCCTGGGCGACCGCCATCGTGAAGATGCTCACCCAAAACGAAGACTTCGTGGGGTGGTGGGTGCGGCGCGAGGAGGTTGCGGCGCACATTCGCAAGTACCACCACAATCCCAACTACCTGTCGGAGGTTGAGCTCGAGACCGACAAGATTTATGTGGACCACGACCTCTTGAGCGTGGCCGCCCAAGCCGAAATCTTGGTACTCGCAGTGCCCTCCGCGTTCTTGGCCGAGGCCATTGAACCCCTGCGCGACGTACTTGCCCAAAAATGGGTGGTTTCGGCCGTCAAAGGAATCGAGCCCACGTCGCACCAAATCATCGGGGAATACCTGCACGACCGCATGGGCCTGGACTACAGCCGCTTCGGCGCGCTGGTAGGGCCCTGCCACGCCGAAGAAATTGCCCTCGGCCGCTTGTCCTACCTCACGGTGGCCAGCGAAAACCAGCAACTGGCTGAGGCCGTCGCACAAAAGCTCCGCGGTTCGTTTGTGAAGGTGGCCTGCACGCCCGACATCTACGGAACGGAATACGCCGCCGTCCTCAAGAACATTTATGCGATTGCGGCCGGAATGGCCCACGGCCTCGGCTACGGCGACAACTTTCAGGCCGTACTCGTGAGCAACGCCTTGCGCGAAATGAAGCGGGTGATCCGCGCCGTGCACCCCATCAAGCGCCAAATTGTGCAGACCGAATACTCGGGCGACCTTTTTGTCACCATGTATTCGCCGTTCAGCCGCAACCGCCAGCTGGGCAACCTCATCGGCAAGGGCTACAGCCTCAGCGCGGCGCGCTCCGAAATGAAAATGGTGGCCGAAGGCTACTACGCGGCCAAACTCATTCGGGAGGTCAAGCGCGAACGCGAGGTCAAAATGCCCATCGCCTCGGCGGTGTACAAGGTGCTCTACGAGAAGGCTTCTCCGAAAAAAACCCTGCGCGCGCTCGCCGAAAAGCTCAGGTAGCACAAGGGCGCGTCGTACCTTTACCCCTCATCTGAAGAAACTATGGCATTAAGCGTATTTCTGGGCATGGTTGGCCCCTGGCAAATCGTCTTGATTGTGGCCTTGGTTATTCTGCTTTTTGGCGGACGCAAGATTCCTGAGCTCATGAAGGGCTTGGGCGGCGGCGTGAAAGAGTTCAAGAAGGCCATGCGCGAAGACGACGACGACAACTCGAAGGGCGACAGCAAAAAACTGTCATGACCTTCGATCGGATCGAAGACCTGCACCGGGCCCTAGATTCCGGCCAAACGACCTGTGCCGCGTTGGCCGAGGATTCGCTGCGCCGTGCGGCGGCTGAAAATCCGCGCGTCAACGCCCTCGCCGAACTGTTTGAAGACAGCGCCCGCGCTCAAGCCGCCGCCGTCGACGCCCGACGCGCCCGAGGCGACCGCCGCGCACTCGACGGGGTGACCATGGTAATCAAAGACAACATGGTCTATGCCGGCCACGCCGCCGGCGCCGGTTCGAAAATCTTGACGGGCTTTGTGAGTCCCTACAGCGCCACCGCGGTGCAGCGCGTGGTCGACGCCGGGGCCGTGATCGTCGGCCGGGCCAACTGCGACGAGTTCGCCATGGGTTCCTCCAACGAAACCTCGTACTACGGTCCCGTGCGCAATCCGCTCGACCTCAACCGGACTCCCGGGGGCTCCTCGGGCGGATCTGCTGCAGCGGTCGCCGCCGGCTGGGTCCACGCCGCCCTGGGCAGCGACACCGGAGGCTCCATTCGCCAACCCGCCGCCTTTTGCGGAATTTTTGGCGCCAAGCCCACCTACGGACGCGTTTCGCGCTACGGCCTCATTGCCTACGCCTCGTCGTTTGACCAAATTGGGCCCTTTGCCCGCAGCGCCAGCGACCTGGCGCGCATCACCGAAGTGCTCGCAGGCGCCGACGAATTCGACAGCACCTGCAGCGACCGCCCCGTCCCTTCCATGACCGAGTCGGGCCAAGACCCCGCGACGCTGCGCTTTGGGTACTACCAAGAAGTGCTCGACAACCCCGCCCTGGACCCCGAGCTCCGCGCGGCCTTCATGGCCAAAATGGACGCCCTTCGGGCGGCGGGCCACCCCGTGGAAGCCCTGCGATTCGACTACCTCGACGCGCTGGTACCCATATACTACATACTTACCACCGCCGAAGCGAGTGCCAACTTGGCGCGCTTTGACGGGGTGCGCTACGGATACCGCGCCGAGGGGGCCAAAACCCTCGAGGAGCTGTACCGCCGCAGCCGCTCTGAAGGCTTCGGAACCGAAGTCCAGCGGCGCATTTTGCTCGGAACCTTTGTGCTCCGCAGCGGATACTTTGACGCCTACTACGGCAAAGCCCAAAAGGCTCGCCGGGCCGTTCAGCAAGCGACCAACGCCGACTTGGCCAAGGTCGACCTGCTGATTAGCCCGACGACCCCCCACACCGCGTTTGAATTAGGACGCGAAACAAGTGATCCGACCGTTATGTATCTTGAAGACATCTTCACGGTACAGGCTCCCATTGCGGGATTGCCCGCCTTGAGCCTTCCTATGGGACTGCATTCCAATGGGTTACCCATGGGACTGCACCTTACAGCAAAGGCCTTTGACGAGCCCACCTTGTTTCGTGCCGCAGAATACTTGAGTTCATGATTCGTACCCTAGCGATTGCCGCCGCCCTGAGCTTTTGCGCGCCCCTGATGGGTTTTGCGCCGGCAGATACGGTGCGCTACGGACTGGCCACCAAAGTGGACACGATGTACGCCAAATGGCTGCTCAGCAGCAGCGAGCGGAACTGGACCAGCCAGTTCAAAGGCCCCATCGACACCCTGGCCGGGGTAGCCCTCGGCGTCAGCGACGAGGTCATCAAGCAGCGCCTGGCGGCGCTGGACCGCCGCACCCCGATGGACTTGCGCTACACGCCCGACGTCAAAAACGCGATTGCCATGTACGTGGTCCGCAAAAAGGACCTCGTGGCTCGCGTGATGGGCCGCGGACGCTACTACTTTCCGCTCTTTGAGGCCGCCCTCGACCAATACAATTTGCCCATCGAGTTGCGGGCCCTTCCGATGATTGAGTCGGCACTGAATCCGCTCGCCACCAGCCCCGCGGGCGCAAAAGGCCTGTGGCAGTTTATGTACGCCACCGGCAAACTTCAGGGCCTCGAGATTGGAAGCTACGTCGACGAACGTTCCGACCCGGTGAAGTCCACCGACGCCGCCTGCCGCTACCTGATGAAGCTGTACGACATGTTCGACAGCTGGGAGCTGGCCCTGGCCGCCTACAACGCCGGACCGGGCAACGTGACCAAGGCCATTCGCGCCTCAGGGGGCAAGACCAACTACTGGGAAATCCGCCCCTATTTGCCTCGGGAGACGCGCAGCTACGTGCCCAACTTCATCGCGGCGAACTACGCGCTGGCCTACGGCGGACTGCACGGAATTTACCCCGACATGCCCCCCGCCACGTTTTTTGACGTCGACACCGTGCAGGTTACGGCCACGCTGGACCTCACCCAAGCCGCCAACCACTTCAGCGTGGACCACGCCCTGCTCAAGGTGCTGAACCCGATGTACAAGCTCAACGTGATTCCGGCTCCGCGCGACGGAAAAATGTACCCCCTCGTGCTGCCCAAAGCGGCGGTGGCGAGTTTTCAGGAATGCGCAGACTCGGCCTATGCCGCGTCGGCCCCCGGGCGCAGCGTGAGCAGTCCGGCAAGCGAAACGGCCAGCGAGGCCCCAGCAGCCGCCCCAACCCCGGCAGCGGCGCCTTCGACGCGGCGCACGCACACGGTCCGCTCCGGCGAAACACTGAGCAGCATTTCCAAGAAGTACGGCACCAAAGTCAGCGACATTCAAAAGTGGAACGGGCTGCGCGGCACCACGATCCAAATTGGACAGCGCTTGGTCGTGAAAAAATGAGGACCTGGATTGCCGCCGCCGCATTAGCCGCCGTCGTCGCAAGCTGCGGAGGTGATCCGAGCCCCGAAACCGGCGCTTCGACCCGCCCGCGGCGCACCCTCGCGCCGAGCAACGGCACCCACAACGACCTTACCGTCATTTGCCCCGACGACTTGTGGGAGTCCCATGTAGGCCTCGCCGTCGCCGAAGTCCTGGGCGCTCCCGCCGAAGGACTGCCGCAAGCCGAGCCGCGGTTTGGCATCATTCACGCGGCCCCCGAAAACGTCAACGACCTCCTGCGCCGCGGCAAAAGCGTACTGAGCATTGCCGTCATCCCCGACTCGACGGCCGTACTTGAGGTGCAGGACGCCTTTGCCCGACCGCAGCTGCTCATTCAGGTTATCGTTCCGTCGGCAGAAGCCCTTCCCAAGGTGCTGGCCGAAGTGCTGCCCCAACTCGCGCCCCGGTTTGCGGCGCACGACGCCAAGGTGCTGCAGGCCAACCTGCGCAAGCGCAGCCAGCGTCCGCTCCCCAAAGAGGTCAAGGAACTGGGCGTGGCCGAAATGCTGCTCCCCGAGGGCTTCGTGGTGACCCTCAGCAAGCCCGGACTCGTGATTTTGCGCAACGAAACCAAAAAATCGCAGCAGTACCTGATTTTGACCCGCAGCCCGTCCAACGACTCGCCGACCCCAGAGGCCGACGTGGTTAAGGACCGCGACGCCCTGCTGCGCCGCTACTTCGAGGGCGCGGAGGCCAAAAGCCACCTAGCTACCGAGCTGCTCGTGCCGCCCGCGCAGCAGTTTTACACGACCGCCGAGGGAAATCGCGCCCTGCGCACGCTGGGGCTGTTCAAAACGGTGGGCGGTTTTGGGGGCGGACCCTTTGTGAGCCACCGCGTGTTCGACGACGCCCGGGGAATCGTAGGCACCGCCGACGCCCTGCTCTTTGCGCCGAGCACCAAAAAGCGCAAGCTCCAAATGGAGCTGGACGAAGTCGCCGCCTCGGTGCGGTGGGGCGACGCCAACCCCTGATTTACAGGCTGCGCAGCACGTCCAGCGACTTGAGCTGCCCCCATCCCGGATGCTGGGCCTCGAGGTAGGCAAGTACCGCGTCCAGGGCCTCGTTGCGCGACGCCCGCGAGCCTTCAAGGCCGTGAAGGGCCGAAGCGAGCGCCTCTGACGCCGACGGCGTGCAGGCAGGCGACGCAAAGCTCCCGAGCGGAGCCCACTGTCCTTCGTTGGGGAAAAACAGCCAGTTCTCCGCCTCTGGTGCCTCCAGCTCGAAACCGAGGTGGCGGCAAAGCATCAGGGTCCAGTCTAAGGGCGCGCGGGCCAAAGATGCGCCCGGCACGTCCCAATCGCCGAGCATGGCCGTCGCCTCATCAAAAAACGCGGAATTCGCGCTTCCCTCGTGGAGCACCCGCCGCAGGACCTCTGCGGCGAACATCACCAGCATTTGGGCGCTGGGTTCGTCGTGCAGGCGGCGCCATACGGGGTCCAGCCGCGCTTCCTTGAGGCGCCCGAGCGAGCCGCGTCCGCGGGCCGGAACCACCTCGAGGGCAGCCAGGGGCTGGGCCATGGCGGGGCGAAATCCGCCCGCTGCCGAACGGGCACTCGGCACGTACGCCGACCACAGGCCCTCCTCGCGAAGCCACATACGCAGCACCAGCGCCCGATCGCCCTGGGGCGTGCGGCCAAGTACGAGGGCTGACTGCGCCGCGGCCTCCATCAGGGTCGAACGAGCACGCCCTGGACCACGGCCGTTTGGGCTCCGAGCGGGTCGTTAATCCAAAACTGGTACAGGCCGCTGGCCACCGGGTGGCCTGAGGAATCGAGGGTGTCCCAGACAAACTGGCCGCCCGAGGCGTATCCCTCGGCCACGCGGCGCCCGTCGGCCGTTGTCACCTTCACGTAGCAGCCGTCGACCAAGCCCTGCAGGGTCCAGGGGCCCCGAAACTCCGCTCGGTAGGGGTTGGGGAAGAGCAGGGCCTCGGTCATGCGCTCGGCCGGAGCGGTCGACGCCGCCCGAACCGCAAAGAGTCCGCGGTCCGTAGCCACGTAGGCATAGCCCGCCTCGGGGTCCAGGGCAATTCCGTTAATGCGGTTGGTGGGCAGCGGGCTGTTTTCGGCGCGGAAGTGGGCCACTTGCGTGAGTCCGTCGGGCGAAAGCACAAAAACGCCCGCCGACGCCGTGCCGATCCACTTGCGGTTTCCGCCGTCGACGGCAATGGCCGTGATGTCTTGGCCGGCGAGCACGGCCTGCACGCGACCGTCCACCTCGACCAGGAGCTGCTGCGCTTCAAACGGTCCGCCGGTAAACGCGTTTTTGGGGGCGTACAGCACCCCAAGGCCGTTCGCCGTTCCCACCCAGAGTTTGCCGTCGGGCGTGAACGCAAAGGCGCCAATGTTCGAGCTGGGGAGGTTTCCGTTGCCGGCTCCTGACCCCAGAACACGGGCCGAAGCCACACCGCCAGAAACGCGCACGGCCACCATTCCGGAGGTGCGGGTTTGCACCCAGAAATCGCCGTTCTCGGCCTGCTCGATGCGGCGCACCGCCTGGCCGTTGAGGGCTCCCACGGTAAAGCCCTGCCAGGTTTCGGTTGCCGGATTGTAGCGATGAAGCGGCACGTCCGACAAGCTGTTGGTGGCCCAAAGGGCGCCGTCTTGGCCCCAGACCAGTCCGCCGCAGCGCACGTCGTTGGGGCCCGCCCCGTTGGCGGCGCGAAGGCTCGAATTGCCGACCGTCCAGCGGCGAAAAAGCGCTCCGTTGCGGAACTCCAAAACACCTCCGCCCCACGAGGCCGCAAACCAGTGGGTGGAATCGCTCGGGTTGGTGCACACCTCGAGCACGTCTTTGGCGCCCCCCAATGCGCTTCCGTCAGTGCCCGTCCACGTGGCTCCAGGGCGCGGCAAGCGCGTAAGGCCTCCGTTGAGGTAGAGCGGGGTCCACGGGCCCTCGGTCGCGCCGGTGAGCACCGTCGTGCCGCGCAGGGCATCCCAGCGCACGTCAAATGACTGCGGGCTTCGCGGGCCGTTGAAGGCGAAATGCTGGGCGTAACTGGGGTTGTCCACCAGCGTGACGCCGCGGGACGGGTTGGCGATCCACCGCATGGGTTGGCCGTCTTGGCCGACAAAACCACAGTCCAGGTCGCGCGGCTGAAAACCGGAATTCCCAAAAAGTCCGCCCGAGAGGTCGCCCGCAGGCTGCCCTTGGGCCGTGAAGAGCTTGAGGTCAAAATCGCGAAGCACGGCAAGCTTCCCGGCGCAAGCGCAGACCCGCTTCGCCAACTGTCCGTCGCCCGGAAGGGCCAACGGAGTCCAGCCCGTAGCCCCGCGCAGGTACGCCCGTCCGCCGCAAACCGCCGCCAACTGGCCTTGGTGCACCGCGAGCGAGGTAAGCACTGAATCGCCAAATCGACCCGCCGTTCCCCATGAGTTGGGCACGTAGAGGGGCGCCGTCAGTGCCGCGGCCTTGAGCCCTTCGTCGGTGGCGGCAAAAACCGAGTCGCCCAGAACGGCCACGGCGTGCACGCGGACCGGCTCGCTGTCGGAACGCATGCGGTAGGTGCCCCGCACCACGTTCAGGCTGAGGTCGAGCTCGAGAAGTCCGAAGTCGGTGGCGGCAAAAACCCGTTCCGCCGAGGCAAAGGCCCATTCGCGCACGGCGGTTAGTCCCTGGAACTGCCCGCTGCGGGGCACGTCGTCCAGAGTGCGCACTTCGCTCGGGGTCCAGCGGTCAATGCGCCCGTCTTCATAACCGATTAACGCGAACCGGCCGTCCGGGCTTGCGGCTAAGGAGGTCAGTCCCACTCCGCTCAAGCCTTCAACGGTGCTGTGCGCGGTGAGCACCCGCCCCTCCAGCTCCAAACTCAGCAGCCCGTAGGGCGACATCGCCAGCACGCGATCCTGCATAACCGCAATGCGCTGGACTTCCCGAAACGGGGCGTGGTACTGCCATTCCTCCACGGCCGTCTGCGCGCCGAGGGGCGCAAAACGTCCGGCTCCAAGGAGCATAGCGCACACGATCAGTATTCGGCGTCCCACCTCACAAAGATGCATACCTTCGCAGTATTAAACGTATGCACTCTATTCTGCGCTGTTTTGCCTTTGCCGCGTTGGCCCTCGGAGCGGTCGCTTGCGGCCCTAGCCCGGAATTTATCGTCGTTCGCGAAATCGACGGCGAAGCGTGGTACCGCGACAGCATGCTGGTTTTTGACGTTCCGGTGGCCGACACTTCGGTCACCTACCGCGTCGAAGTGGACGTGCGCCACGCCGGCGACTACGCCTACCGCAACCTGTATGTGGGCCGCGACGTGCTCAACGCAGGAGGAACCGTGTACCACGACACCGCCGAGTTCCAGCTGGCGAGCCCCGAAGGGCGCTGGTTGGGCGACGGAATCGCCGGACTGAAAACCGTTACCCTGGCCTACCGCAGCGAAGGACTGCGCTTCCCGAAGGCCGAAACCTACCGATTCCGAATGCAGCACCTCATGCGCGACGAGCCGCTGCAGGGAATTCACTCCGTCGCGCTCAAACTTTACCGCACCGAGCCCGAACATGGCCAAGACTGATCCCGCCGACTTCCGCCGCTACGTGCGCTGGTTTTGGTACGCCGTCTTCGCGGCGCCCACCGGCCTGATTTTCGTGCTCCTGCTCACCTGGGCCGGACTGTTTGGAAGCCTCCCGTCGACCGAAGAAATCGCCAACCCCAAGAGCTACTTGGCGACGCAAATCATCACCTCCGACGGGCGTCAACTCGGAACCTTTTTCACTGAAAACCGCGTGCACTCGGACTACAACGAGCTTCCGCCGCACCTGGTCCAAGCGCTGATTGCCACCGAAGACGAGCGCTTTTTGAAGCACGGCGGAATCGACTTTCGCGCCCTAGCCCGCGCGGTGGTCAAGCTCGGCCGCGACGGGGGCGGATCGACCATTACCCAGCAGCTCGCAAAGCAAATGTTCCACGAGCCCGCCCGCGGATTCAAGCGGCTCTTTCAAAAGCCCAAGGAGTGGATTATCGCCATGCAGCTCGAGTCCCGCTACTCCAAAGAGGAACTCATTGCGATGTACTTCAACCAGTTCGACTTTTTGTACCAAGGCGTGGGAATTTACAACGCCTCCAACGTGTACTTCGGCAAGAAGCCCCAAGAGCTGACGGTCGAAGAGTCCGCCACGTTGGTGGGCATGTGCAAAAACCCTTGGCTCTACAACCCGGCGCGCGAAGGGCGCGAAGAGGCCGCGCTGAACCGGCGCAACACCGTCATCGACCAAATGGAGCGCAGCGACTACCTCACCGAAGAAGAGGCGGACTCGCTCAAGGCGATTCCGATGAAGGTCAACTTCACCCCCGGCGGACACGACAAGGGCCTGGCGCCCTACCTGCGCGAGCACATCCGCCAGTTCATGAAAGAGTGGGTGGCGACCCACCGCAAGCCCGACGGAAGCGAGTACAACCTCTACACCGACGGCCTGAAAATTTACACTACGGTCGACAGCCGAATGCAGCGCGCCGCCGAAGAGGCCGTGGAGCAGCACATGACCCAGCTCCAGAAGGCGTTTTTTAGGCAAATCAAGGGGCGCGCCGCCGGGCCCTTCTACTTCGACAACGGCAACTCGGTAGCCGGAGCCAACCAAATCATCGCCAAAGCCATGAAGCAAACGGGGCGCTGGCAAAACTTGCTCGACTCCGGACTCAGCGAGGAGGCCGCCGTCAAGGCGTTCAAAAAGCCCATTGAAATGAAAATTTTTGCTTGGGGAGGCGACCGGGACACCGTCATGAGCCCGTGGGACTCCATCAAGTACATGAAGTCCATCTACCAGGTGGGCTTGCTCAGCGTCGAGCCCCAGACCGGCTTTGTCAAAGCATGGGTGGGCGGAGTTGACTTTCGCCACTTCAAGTACGACGCCGTGCGCCAGGGCCGCCGCCAAGTAGGTTCAACGTTTAAGCCGTTTGTCTACGCCGCCGCCATCGCCGACAAAAAGTTTTCGCCCTGCATGCAGGTGCCCAACATCCAAACCTGCATCGAAGCCGGCCAGTACGGCCTGGCGGAATCCTGGTGCCCCAGCAACTCCGACGACAAGTACGGCGGCGTGCTGACCCTGAAGCAAGCCCTCGCGGGCTCGGTCAACACCATCACGGCCTACCTGATGAAGCAAATCGGCCCAGCGCCGGTCGCCCAGCTCGCCCAAAACCTGGGCGTGAAGTCCGACATTCCCATCGTGCCGTCGATCGCCCTCGGAACCGTCGACATGAGCATTTTTGAGCTCGTCGGCGCCTACACGGCCTTTGGCAACCAAGGGCTCTACACCGAGCCCATCGTCATCCTGCGCATCGAAGACGCCAACGGCGTGGTCCTCGACGAGTTCAGTCCGGCCACGCGCGAAGTGTTCAGCCCCGAGGTGGCCTACACCATGGTGAGCCTGCTGCAGGGCGTCACCCAATCGGGTACCGGCGCGCGCCTGCGCTACGGCGGCGGCGGATACCCCGACGGCGTGGCCACCGGCTTCCCTTACTCGTTTGACATGCCCATCGCGGGCAAAACCGGAACCACCCAAAACAACTCCGACGGTTGGTTCGTCGGAATGGTTCCCAACCTCGTCACCGGCGTGTGGGCCGGATGCCAAGACCGCTCAGCCCACTTTGGTTCTACGGCCTACGGCCAGGGTGCCAGCACCGCACTGCCCGTCTGGGCCCTTTACATGCGCCGTCTGTATGCCGACCCCAAAATCGGCGTGCGCCGCGACGGATTTGACCGCCCTGCGGTCCCCATGACCATCCCCCTCGACTGCGGCGAATTCTTCACCGACCAAGCCGAAGCCCGCGAAGAGGACTCCGAGTTTAACTAGCAACTAGCAACTAGCTACTAGCAGCTGGTTAGACCATCAACTCCTTCGCCACCTCCGCAAAGGCCTTGACCGCCTTGTCGACGTGTTCGGGCGTGTGGGCGGCGGAGAGCTGCACGCGAATGCGGGCCTGGCCTTTGGGAACGACCGGAAAAAAGAAGCCGATCACATAAATTCCGCGCTGCAGCAGGGCGTCCGCAAAACGCTGGGCGAGGGCCGCGTCGTAAAGCATGACGGGCACGATGGCCGACTCGCCGTCCTTAAACTCGAGTCCCGCTTCGCGCAGGCCGGCCTTGAATCGGGCCACGTTGTCCATGAGGCGGTCGCGCAGCTCGGTGGTGCGGTCCAGCAGGTCGAGCACCGCGAGGCTGGCCCCGACAATCGATGGGGCGAGGCTGTTGCTGAACAGGTAGGGACGCGAGCGCTGGCGGAGCATTTCGATGAGTTCCTTGCGGCCGGTGGTGAATCCGCCCATGGCCCCGCCTAGGGCCTTGCCGAGGGTGCCCGTGATGAGGTCAACCCGGCCGAGCACCCCGCGCAGCTCGATCGAACCGCGTCCGGTGGCGCCAATGAACCCGGTGGCGTGGCACTCATCGACCATGACCAGGGCATCGTACTGGTCGGCGAGGTCGCAAATGCGGTCCATCTGGGCCACGTACCCGTCCATGGAGAACACGCCGTCGGTAACAATGAGCTTGGTGCGGGCCCCCGCGGCGTCGGCCGCCTTGAGCTGGGCCTCGAGGTCGGCCATGTCGTTGTTGGCGTAGCGGTAGCGCTGGGCCTTGCAAAGGCGGACTCCGTCAATGATCGAAGCGTGGTTGAGGCTGTCGCTGATGATGGCGTCCTCCTCGCCGAGCAGGGGCTCAAAAACGCCGCCGTTGGCGTCGAACGCGGCGGCATACAAAATCGTGTCTTCGGTGTGCAAAAACTCGGCGATGCGGGCCTCGAGCTGCTTGTGGATGTCCTGGGTTCCGCAAATGAAGCGCACCGAACTCATGCCAAATCCGCGCTCGTCCAAGGCGCGGTGGGCGGCGGCCACCACGTCGGGGTGGCTGCTGAGTCCGAGGTAGTTGTTGGCGCAAAAATTCAGCACCTCAGACCCGTCGGCCAGGGTGATGACGGCGTCCTGAGGCGAGGCAATGATGCGTTCGCGCTTAAAAAGGCCTTGCTCGTCGACGGACTTCAGCTCGTCGCGCAGGCGCTGGTAAAAGGTTTCACGAGAATTCATGACGTAGGATTGTGGGTCTGCGAAGGTAGAGGACGACGGGCAGCGGACGCTCACCCAAAACCGGCACCAGCAGGTCGGCGTAGCGGCGTACTTGCTCTTCGTGCTCGGCCTGCGGCGCGCCCGTTTTGTAGTCGGCGACCACCCAGCGACCGTCGGCGCGGCGGTAAATGCGGTCGGGGCGCAGCACTCCGCCTTCGTGAAGCAGGCTGCGCTCGGTGTAGGTCTCGGTCGCGGACCACCAGTCGGCCAGTTCGGGGGCATCCAGCGCCAGCGCCAAGGTGTCGACCAGGCGGTCGCGCTCGGCCGCGTCGAGTTGGCTGCGTTCCGCGGCGGAATACGCGGCGGCGGCCGCGTCCCGGCGGTCGCGAATGCGTTCCAAGGCCGCATGCAGGGCGTTGCCGAAGCGCTGCTCGGGCTCCTCGTCGCGGAGCCGGGCCAGCTTCACCGTGTCGGTCCAGTCGCGGTTGCGCACGGTACTTTGGTCCCAGGTCGGAGCTGCGGGCGCGGCGGCCTCCGGAGCCGGCATGGCGCCCCACGTCCAGAGGTTTTCAGCCAGTTGCCGGGCTTCGCCCTGGGCCACTTCGGCCTCGGCGTGCTGCCTCCACCAACTGCCGTAGCCCTTTTTGGGGTCGAAGTAGACCCAAAGCTCGTCGACGGCTCGGGTGGTGGCCACGTACAGCAAGTTGGCGTCGTCGAACGCGGCGCGCTCGGCGGTTTCGCGTACCCGCTCGGCGTAGGCGGGCCAGCGCTGACCGACCTCGTCGAGCAAGCCCTCATTCGAGCTGAACTTGGTGAGCGGAACCAGCGCCGACGGCGGCAAATCGAGGTCCGGCCCGAGTACTCCGCGCGGATCGAGCCACACCGGGTCAAAGCGCGGATGGTCGAGCTGCGCCCAAGGGAAAAACACGATCGGATACTCCAGCCCCTTGGCCTTGTGGACCGTAAGCAGTTCCACCGCGTCCGCCCCCGCTGGAGCCGACACGCTCCACATCGGGGCCCGGCGCGCGTACTCCTCCATAAAGGCCTCGAGCCGGTTGACTTGGCGCTTCGAGAAGTCGAGCATGGCGTCGAGCAGGCGCAAGACAAAAGCGTCGGCGTCGGCGTTGAATCCCAGCGCCCGGGCGGTGTAGGCCCCCATTTCGTACAGGCTGAGGCGCCAGGCGACGTCGGGGCTCCAACCCGGAAGGATTCGGCGAAGCACCGGCTCAAAATCCTCAGGTATGGGGGCGTCTTGGACGCGGCGGCGCGACTGGCCGAGCAAGAGCCATTCCTCCGTTCCCGCCTTCCATACGCCGGCGCGGCGCAGGCCGCGCAGCACCTCCCACTCGCGCTCGGGCTCGCCCGGGCGCAGCATCCATCGAAACAGGGCCACCATGGCCTGAACCGCGGCGGAGCCCGTCACGGCGAGAAGCTCCGAGGACAAAAGGGGGATTCCCTCGGCGGCGAAGCGCTCGGCCACCATGCGGCCCTCGGCGCGGCGGCGCATGATTACCGCCATGTCGCCCCAGGACCAGCCGGCGGCACGTCGGCTCCGCACGTCGGCCACCAACGCGTCGAGCACGGCGGGATCAAACTCGGACTTGTCTTCGGCCTCGATCGCGCGAAGCTGGACGTATCCGCCGGAGGCTCCGCGCGGATTCTGCGCCGAATCGGCGTACGCGGTGCGGTGGTCGTCTTGGCCCAACTTGGCCGCCAAACCCGTGTACCAACGGTTGTTGAACGCGACGATTCCCTGCCGGCTGCGCCAGTTGTCGCCCATCGCCACAAACCCGGTCATGCCCGCGAGGGCCGGCAAGGCGTCTGAGGGGCTACGGCCCTCTTTTGCCCGCGCCACCAGGTCCAAAAACTCCTCGGCGTCTGAGCCGCGCCAGCGGTAAATGCTCTGCTTGCCGTCGCCGACCACCATGGCTCCGGCGTCCAGCTCGCGGCCGGTCAACGCGTGCTCCATCAGCGGCCAGAGGTTGGCCCACTGCATGCGCGAGGTGTCCTGGGCCTCGTCGACCAAAAATCGGGCGTAGCGCTCGCCCAAGCGTTCGTACAGGTAGCTGGTCGGCTGTTCGCGCAACTCGCGGTGGATCAGCGGCTGAAACTTCCAAATCGGCTGCACCCCAAGGCGGTCGAGCACGTCCTCGAGCCGACGGGCCAGCTCACTGAGTACCGAAGCGCTGCGGTCGTGGCGGCGCAGCAGGTCGAGCACCACTCCGTCGAGCGCGGTTTCGAGGGGGTCCCCCAGCAGCTCCTTCATCTGCGCCACGACTTCTTCGGCTTGGGCCCTTAGCGCGGAATCTTTTTGCGCCCCCACCTTTAAAATCGCCACCGGGTCGCCCATCAGGGACTTGCACACGTGCGCCCCCGGAACCCACAGCTTCGCGTCGGGCTTGCGGAGCTTTTTGAAGTAGCTCGCGTACCAGTCGGCCCGGTTGACCGACTCCGCCGGAAGCGCAGCGAGCAGCTTCAGCAGCTTGGGCGCCGCCGCCCGCATTTGAGCGCGCAGGTCAGTGGCCTTCTGGCGCAGGTTGGACTGAAGTTGGCGGTGGCGCTCCAAGTCCCATTCGCGCAGGTCCGCCACGGCTTCAGCCGACGCCTCTTTGCTCAGGTGCTTGGCCATGGCTTTAAGCGCGTCAAACACGTCGGCCTGCTTGTCGTCTTCGAGGTTGGCGCGGGCAAAATCCAGCACGAGTTGGGTGAGGGCGGAATCGGTTCCGAGGTCCGCCATCAGCTCGTACACGGCCAAGTCCAAGAGGTAGTCGTCGTCGAGCTCCACCTCAAACTGGCTCGGAAGGCCCAATTCGATCGCAAACGTGCGGACCAATCGGTGGGTGAATTGGTCCAAGGTTCCGAGGGAAACGGCTCCGTAGTCGTGGAGCATTTCGCTCAGGACCGCGGCCGCCCGGCGGCGGAGTTCGGCCGCGTCGACCTGCAGGAGTCCCGCAATTTCTCGGGCGATGGGGTCCGTCAGGGGATCGTCGAGATCCACCGCTTTTTGGAGCGTGCGTAGCACGCGGTCTTTCATTTCGTGCGCCGCCTTGTTGGTAAAGGTGAGGCCGAGGATGCGCCGAAAGGCGCCCGGGTCGTCGGGGCGGGCGAGGGCCGCCGCGCCGTATTCGACCGCCAGGCGAAAGGTTTTGCCCGCCCCCGCCGATGCGCTGTAGACCGCAATACGGGCGGATTCCGAACTCGTGCTGGCCATCGAGGTTAAAGTTAACGCGCCGGCCCAACCCTAGGCCCTATTTTTGTGTTATCCCTTGAAGGAAATCCGTACTAAACGCTTTAAATCCGATCCAATGTTTACCCTTCCCAACCTCCCCTACGCGCACAACGCCCTTGAGCCGCACGTCGACGCGCTGACCATGGAAATCCACCACGGCAAGCACCACCAAGCCTACGTCAACAACCTCAACGCGGCGATCGAAGGCACTCCCATGGCCGGAAAAAGCCTTGAGGACCTGATGAAGCACCACAGCGACGTGCCTGCCGTGCGCAACAACGGCGGCGGCCACTACAACCACAGCATGTTTTGGACGCTCATGAGCCCCAACGGCGGCGGACTGCCCACGGGCGACCTCGCGGCCGACCTCAACGCCACCTTCGGAGGCTTTGACGCCTTCAAAGAAGCCTTCGCCAAGGCCGCAGCTACTCGCTTCGGTTCGGGTTGGGCATGGCTTTGCGTGAACCCCGCCAGCAAACTCGAAATCTGCTCCACCGCCAACCAAGACAACCCGCTGATGCCCAGCGTGGGCTGCGCCGGAACCCCCATTCTCGGCCTCGACGTGTGGGAGCACGCCTACTACCTGAAGTACCAAAACCGTCGTCCCGACTACGTTTCGGCCTTCTTCAACGTCATCAACTGGACCGAAGTCGCTTCGCGCTACGCAGCGGCGAAGAAGTAAGATTCACCTTCGTTTAAAACAAGAAACCCCCGGCGCAGGCCGGGGGTTTCTTTTTCATTAATCCCAATAGCTAAACTACAATTGGTAGGCTAGTCCTAATTGAATATGATTATTCATTGGGTTGGTCAATGTCGCCATCCCCAGGGAATAACCCGCATCTAATCGGAACGAAGAAGTAGCATAGGATAGCCCCATTCCTAAAAAATTCATAGACCCTTTTTCAATTGATTGCAACGAATACCCCGTTCGAATTGCAAGCCCGTCGGTGAGTTCATAAGCCAATCCAATAGAAGGCCTGAATTCATCTAACTCTTCTGCCATTCCGCCGGGAGCATCAGTCCATGAGGTAAAAATGGGAGCGAAGAAGGAATTGGGCACCGCACGACCAGAAACAACGTTTCCATTCGCATCAAGAATAGGTGCTGTTGGCGCCAAAATCTTCTCAACCTGTAGCGACCAGTGAAGATTCTGCTTTCCAAGCTTCGCTGTATTCAAGTACCCAAGTCGAAAGCGAGTGGGCGAAAATCCAACTGCACCATTTTCTGAATTAATCTTGGGACCAATCTCGCTTACTTGCAGCACTATATCTGAATTCTCCGAAAGCATGAATAACCATGACAAATCAAAATTAACAGTGCTCAGCTTTGCGCTGTTCTCTTGACCTTGATATAGATCCGAAAACACATAACGTAATCCAGTTCCCATGGTAACTCGATCGGTCAAAAGCAAACTGTACTGAAGTCCGAAATCAACAACATAAGGCTCGACGGTGCCCAACTCATTTCCCTCATTGTCACGCACCAAAACACTGCCTGCTTGGTAGTACCGAAGCCCACCTGAAATCGTGCCTGAACCCAAACTTGAAGCACCATAAACAGTGCCCATTCTTGAATTGGGCTGCCCAGCTACCATTGTGGGTACCACATTTAATCCGAAAACGGTTGTGGGTTCACTTAATCGATGAACGGACGAAACAAAATTTGAACCCGAATTCAAGTCTAGCCGCATCAAGGTACCTCCGCATGCAAAAATTCGCGCGTCCGCAGGACGACTTAAATGATTGAACCCGCTCAAAACGGGATTAGTGGCCCCGACTACTACCGAGAGTAGCGAACCAATTAAAAGCAAGTGATTTTTCATAAGTTATTAGTTAATCGTTCAGCAACTATTTTATCTAGATCTTCGATGGAAACATTCTTAGCAATGATGGTCCCATCCCCACCTAAAAGCATAACTAGTGGAGTTGTAGGTATATAATAATAGTGTCGAAATGTCTCTTGACTGAACCGGTTATCATATCCATTGGTCCAATCCAAGTTATTGTTCTTGATATACGACGTCCATTCCGTTAAATCAGCTTCTGTCGTGATTGCAATCACCTCTATACCTTTTGTGCGGTACTTCGAATAAAACTCTTTCAGTACCGGGGTCGTCTTCTGGCAGTGACTACAGGTTGCATCCCAAAAGTAAAGAACGTGAAGTTGTCCGTTATGAAAATCCTTCAATCGTTTTTTGGTGCCGTTCGCCATCAAAAACTCAAAATCTGGGGCTTTACTCCCCAGTAAATTCCAGCTCAGTTCATCTGCTTTTCGTACGATCTTAAGTAGGCTTTCTTCCGTTTCCCAAGTTGCTAATCCTGTTCGGTAAAAACGATCAACCATATACACAAAGGCTTTGTCCATCCCCATAATTTTCGATGATTCAAACCGAACGGTTAGCTTCGAAACAAGGATTTCACGAACAGAGGGCGCGATCTCTCGATTAAAAAGAACTTCCAGTGCCGCAACCGTGCTGTCAGGGACGGGTGGACACACCTTGTCAAAATAGAATTCTAGGTTTCTCAATAAAAAGGGACTACGTACAATCGCTGGATCACTTAGTGCACAGTTTTTCCAGTATTCGTTCGACCATCTCCTAAAATTCGAATTCAAGTCTGCCGTCACCCCCTCCATCGGACTTCGCGAGGAAAGAAAATCTACAATTTTATAGCCTCGGTACTCGTTCTTCCATTGGGATTCCCAAGAACTAAAAATCCCCCCCGCATTTTCTGGACTCAAGGCACCTCGTTCAACCAAACTTCCTAATTCGAGACCTTTCTTTCGAAATGCAAGAAATGCTTGGTTCTCTGAACAGCCGGACCATTTCATGCTGCTATCCAAATTCAAGTAATGCGCTTGAAATTGAGATGAAACGAATCTCTCGTGCAAATACAAGTCAAAAAAATGTTCACGATCAAAAATCAACGAATAGAAACCTGGAGGATACGACGATACATCGAACTCAAATTGACCCTTATTGACCTCAAACGTGTCAAGAACAAATCGTTGATCCCCCAAAAAGTAACTCAACATTACCTGGTTGCCTGAATATCCAGAAACAACTCCCTTGAGGTTTTGTCCTTGGGCAGCATTGCCCAAGAAACAAACCACAAGGAACCAAAATACCCTTTTAGTGGAGGACATTGATTTTATCGATTGCCATGATCTGACCATCAACATAAAGTTCAATATGGTACATCCCCGCGGACATCAAGCTTAGGTCAAGAGTAACTTCTTGATCCATCACCTTCTTCAAAGCAACGATTTGACCGAGCAAATTCGTCACTTTGTACGTAAATCCAACTTCAGGTGCCACAATAGTTACGAGTCCATTGGTGGGATTCGGATAAATCGAAACCATGCCCTTCCATGGCATATCTGGCATGCCGATGCCCGTTTGATCCAGAATATTAGACCTCGCTGCATCGTAGCTCGATGTTTTGCCAGCGGCAGGCGAACACGCATCACCACTGAAAATGGCTCGAACATTATAGTAGACATTTGGCGCAACGGGCGGATTCAAATCTGAGAACGTATTGGTAGCACCTGAAACGCTGCCAATCTGAACCATATTACCTGTGGACACCCAACGATAGATATCGTACGTCTGCACGGATCTTCCCTCGTAGGCCGTCCAGGCAAGGTTAACCTCTCCGCCGGATCCAAAGCTTGACTGCAAGTGAATGGTTCGGTGAAGATCTGAGGTATCGCTCACATTTCCGCACGAGTCAACCACGGCAATTTTATACCGATCCGGTTGCTGTTGCGGTGTTGAATTGACATCCGTAAAGACGCTCATGCTCAAGTAGGGTACGGTTCCAATTTGGTTGTATTGGCCAGCGACATTGGTTTCCTTGAATATCTGGTATTCCATCGTTCGCTTGCCAGGGGTTTTATTCCACACTACCTGATTTTTACCGGTCAACGAATCCACCGTCATCATACAGATTTCCTCGAAGTTGAACGGCTGTGGCGCACCAAGTAGGAACTGAGCAGAATCAACACAGCCATTGTAATCGGTAAGCATCAGTTGATATGTTCCCTCATTTTCGTTTAACACATCTTCAATAGTGTCTCCATTCGACCAGTCAAAATCATAAGGTGTTTTACCTCCAGAAACCGTGATCAAAATTGATCCATCTCCAGCCTGAGGACAAGAAACATCAATAACCGTATCGAGTTGTATCGCAATGGGCAATGGCTGATTAATGGTGTCTTGTCCCGAAACCAAACAACCATTTGCGTCAACAACAGACCAACTAACAATTCCACTTCCTTGGTTAGAAATCGAAACGTTTGTTGATATCAGTGCCTTTGACCGAGCGCCAGCTTGCAGTCCGAAGCAGTTTACACAGGACGCAAAACATACTGCATTAAGCGTCGTATCGTTTAAACCTGACGTGTATACCCGATGCAAATCAGTCAATCCAGGCGGATTAACTCCACAAGATACAGGCACTAACTCCGGCGTAGAACCATTGTAGAATCGATAGTAAATCGGCGTACCTGGTTTGCGTTCAATCGTGACGTAGTAGATGCTGTCCCCGTTGTAGCTCGTCATGGGAATGTTCGTAGGAACGCCTACAACTGCAACCGTTGGAGTTACAATGTTAGCAGCACCTCTAAGGTCCAATGAAAGCGTAATGCGAGTCATGCTGGAATCAACTCCCGTAGTACTCCAATCTAACCAATACGGGCTAATTGAGCCTGAGGTTGAAACCGCAACGCTGCCGGTTTGATCGTTGTTACACAATACATCGGTTGCCGTGGCATTCACCAATAGAGCACTAGGCTGCGTGAGTACCACGACAGCACTGTCCTTACAACCTTTGGCATCCGTAACGGTCACTGAATAGGTTCCCGACACAAGGCTGTCAATGCCACTAGTCGTTGTAGCATTTGACCACAACCATTGATATGGGAGCGTTCCTCCCACGGTGCTCGTGGAAATTGCACCTGAGTTATCCCCAAAACAACGAATATTAACACCTCCGGCAAATTGCGTCTTGCTCGTGGTTAAATCCAACAACTGAGGTTGCGTGATCACGTGCGTCAAACTGTCCTTACAGCCTTTCACGTCCGTTACTACAAACCGGTAGGATCCCGCCAACAGACCGAAAATTGAATCGCCGCTCGCAATCACTTGTCCGGTAGCATTTTTCCAATTCATCACGTTACCGCCATTGCCCCCCGCTACATCGACGGCAATCCAACCCGTTGGCGTTTGGAAGCACTTGACATTTACCGCGGAATCCAAAGTAGCATCAAGTAGAGCCGGTTGCGAGACAAAATGGGTGTCTTGTATCGCGCAGCCCTTCATGTCTACTACACTCAGCACGTATGCGCCTGCAACTCGGTTAGACACGTTGGAAGCCGTAGATACAAATCCATTAGGCCCAGACCAAGAGTACTGATAGGCTCCATTACCCCCTACTACTGTTGGCCAAATTGCTCCATTCGCGCCACCAAAGCAACTTACAGGTTGAGTATTCGCATTCACAAAGCTGACCGAAAGCGGATTCGGTTGACCAACCGTGATCGAACTCGTGTCCGAACAGCCATGTACATCCGTGAAGATTACGGAGTAATTGCCTGCCCACAACCCTGTAGCCACCGAAGTAGAGTCACCGGTATTCCAATCGTACGTATAAATTCCTGTAGCCGGTGTTACCGATATAGATCCCGTACTATCTCCGTAGCACGCAACCGGAATTACCGTACTCGTTATTGAAGGCTGAACAAACCTATTAATCTTAAGCGTATCGGAAATCGCAGCACAGCCAATACTGTCGACTATACGAACACCCAAACGGTACTGACCAATGCCGACTCCCTGAACGGATACCAAGGTAGTGGTTGCATTGTTTGGTGTAAGTGCCGTGTCACCGAACCATGAATACGCATCATATGTAGCTGCCGCCTGAACGGTTACGGCCACCGATTCATTGTAGCAATTGTTCAAATCTCCAGTTACCGTCAGTTGGCGATTCGGGATAAGGTTAACATTAATCCATACCGAATCAGTGGAAATAGCACAGCCATTTTCATCGGAAACGGTAACGGAATAGTACCCCGTCGTGTCCACTTTGATGGAGCTTGTCGTATCACCATTACTCCAAACATAGGAGAATTGATTTGACCCATTGGAAATGGTCTGTGCCACAAGCATGTCCCCCTCACAAATAATATCTGCAGAGATGCGACCCGCCGTGTTAGCATAGGCATTGGCCGTGTCAACAATACTAAACCCATCAATAGCCATTTCGCTTCTTGGACCGCCTACGCCCGCTTTACCAACAACCCTAAATCGTATGGTCTTTCCAGCGAATGCCGTGAGGTTTAGCGTATCCGTTCTCCATCCTGCACCTTGGTGCCCGGTCTTAGACCACAATGGCAACCAATAATTTGCTGCGTCTTCGGTAGTTTGAACCTCTATGCGCAGCGTGCCCATGTTATCTGACGACGGGTTGGCCGCATTGTACAGTCCATTGTACATGTGGTACGCAAACGCCACATACGGCTTCTTCGCACCCACAAGCTGTATGCACGGCGACAGCAAATGAGCTTCCTTGTTGTCGTCAGAGTTCGCTCCGGCTCGATCAAGGTAGTAGTAGTTTCCGCTGCTGTCGCTCGTAGTAAAGTCTCCATTGGGGCCCGAGAATTGCGTATTCGTTACCCCTGAGTTAAACGTCCAGTTCAACTGATCTGCAGTAGACTGAGTCCAAACATAGAGCGAATCCTCAAAATTCTCATTTATTGGCAGCAGCACCGATTGTACGCAAGATGACGCTTTAGTTGCGAGTGATCCGTCGGTGGCGGTGAGTGTTTTTCCATTCAGCTTGACTACTACAGTGGGCGGAATTTTCACAGAAACCGAAACAGTATCCGATCCCACACAGCCGTTTGCACTACGTGCTTGAAGCACATAATTCCCTGACTCAAATACACTCGTCGAACTTGTAGAGTCCCCATTGCTCCAGAAGTACGAGGCTAATCCTAGGCTTGTAGTTCCCAGATTCACCGTATCACCAGCACAAACCACACCTGTTTCACTCGATGTCGCGGTTACTGATGGGGTAGCATCCAGGGCCACATAGAATGTATCTGATCGCATTACGCAGCTTGATGCTGCATCTGTGGCCGCTAGATAAACGTTAGCCGGTGAGGTTAAATTGAGCGCGAGCCCTGCGGTAGTATTGGCTACCCCGTTAACGTACCAAGTGTAGGTATCGTAGTCGTCGGTGGTATTCAACGTGGTGAAGTCACATACACGCACCGTGTCGAGAACTTCCACTTTGTCAATTCCAAATCGCACCGTTGGACGCCATTTCGAGCTGCTCATTTGGTTCACGCTACCTGAACAAGAATTGGCAAAGTAGCTAAAGTTGGTCAACGTATTTAACGTATTTACCTGATTCACCCGTACGGATGCCGAATTCATTGACCCTGCAACGGGCAAGTAGCACACTTCTACGAGCAGATTGTCTACCCCATTCCAGGCAAACGAGTTCGAGAAATTGTGCGTATTCCAGCCTTGTACCGGTGAATAAACCGGAATTGCGAAGGTTTCAGTTTGGTTGAGCGGTGCCTGCCACATTCCCAATTGCTGAGATGGGGTGTGCGCCAATTTAATCTTGTACGCCTGAACAGCAACCCCATTCGGATTCACAACGTCAAATGCCAACGAATTGATTGTCGTATTTTCTGTCAAACCGGCACCTTGGAGTTCACTTGCTGAGATCACAAACTGCATCCGCTTCTGTCCGCCGCCCATTTGTGCGTTGTAAGGACTAAGATTCGAGTTTATTGTTCCCGAAACCGCCGAGGTGTCGCCACGCACATAAGATGTGACTTGCTGGAATTGCTGGCCCATCGTACGATTCACATTAGAAGCGTAGACGTTAGGTTGGTACACCACAAAGACTTTAGCTGTTGCCGTTGTTGAGCACCCGTTGGTGTCTTCTACATAAACTGAATAGGTTTGAGAAACGAGCGTAGAAACCGTTTGCGTGTATTCCGCATTTAATCCATCTGCCTTGTTCCACTCGTAGTAATCGTACCCGGTGCCCGCATTGAATACGACTTGATCACCAATACACATTCGCACGTCGTTTCCGCCCGTGACTGTAGTGCCTCCGGCCTTAAGAATTTGTGAGGTGACATTTACGATCGGCTTGGCAAATGAAGTTCCAACCGTATCCGTTTTGCTCACAGAACATCCTTTATTGTCTGTTACAGTAACCGAGTAAATACCTGGTGTTAGGTTTAGCAGGTTCTTAGTGTTCGCCGTAGTGCCATTCGGCTTGAGCCACGTGTAAGTGTAGAATCCACTACCCCCCGTTACCGAAACTTCAAACGAGCCATCACCTGCGCCTTGACAGCCTTCGTTTTTGACGATTTTATTTATCGTCATCGCAGCATCTCCGCGAACTTCAACTATTGCAGTGTCCACCTGATTTGGCGTTACTCCGATATCCGTAACAATTACTCGGTATAAACCACTAAACAGATTGGCAATGGTATGCGAAGCCCCTGAGCCAGTAGGATTCGTGATGATGCCTCCACTTGTCAACGCCGTCCATGAATAAGTATAGTTATTTGGATTTGGACTGCCGTTTTGGGCGTACGCAGTGATTTGACCAATGCTCGTATTGCACGCATTGTTATCACTTACTACAAACGCGACTCCAAATGTGGGTGCCGTTTCATTTGATTCAATGGCCCCAAGATCTGGGTTTGAATTAACTGAATTCGGACGGGAATTGCCATAGATATCCGTTTGTGGCATTACTATTCCCGTTGGGAATACGGATAGTCCTCGACCCAGGGCCTTCGAAACACTTGTCAAGCCATAATCTCCTCCAGATGGATCCTTCAAGAAAATTAATTGGTCTGTGTAGTTTGGTGAAGTAGCCTGAATGGTTACGGTACTACCCGAAACAGCTTGAACTGTCGATGCTCCACCGCCTAGTTGACCACTTACTACTTCAAACGAGCTTGAATTATCCGTGATGTTTACTGTTTTACCACCAGCACCTTGACCTCCAAGAATGCTATTGTACATCTTAAGGGTGGATTGATTCTCTACTTGAATAGCCAAATTGGTCACCGCCGAAGTAGACCCCAATTTGTGTCTGTTTTGGTAAAGTGTCGAGTGAATCAAATTCAACTTAGAATTATACACTTTAATCGCCCCCGCATGATTGGCCTCATTTCGAGCTATGATGAGGTTGACAAAATTCACATCCGCATTAGTAGTCTGAACGTAAACTGCACCCGCATCATTTCCGGCGACGTTTCCAATAATCTTTGAGTTGCTAAGCTGCAAGTCCGCGCTACCACTCCAGCAGTTAATGTACACTCCACCTCCGGTGCCCGTTGCATAGTTGTTGATGATTTGGAAACCGTCCAGTTCATAGAGTTGGCCTTGCTGTCCTAAATCACGGGAATAATAAAGTCCACCACCTTCGCTGGCGCGGTTGCCAACAATGCGGACGTTTGATTGGATCAAGTCATTATTAATGTACTGAAGATGCAATCCTCCACCTTGACTGGTTGCAAAGTTGTCTTTAATCAAGACGTTCTTCATCTTGATTTGGGATTCCCATACACCTATACCCCCGCCATTCTGCCCAGAGCGGTTTTCTACCACACGCATATTGGCTAAAGAGGTATTGGACCAGCGAATGGAAATTCCACCCCCGCCATTCCAACCTGAGTTTGCTAAACCATGAGTAACCGTAAAGCCATTAAGACGGACTGTATCCGTGACCCCTTGATTGTTGGTGTTGATCGAGAATACCGGATTCAAATCCATTCCATCCACAATGGCGTTGCGAATGTGGTTTGTGTCGCCGTCTAACAAGTAGCGTGAACCAATCGTCAACTTCGGTGATTCGGAGTTGATGATTACGTTTTCAAAATGACGTCCATCTTCAAGAATTATGGTATCGCCATCACAAGCACGGGTCAATGCCTCAGAAATTGTTTTAAGCGGTTGAGACGATGTACCAATGGCGGTATCACTACCCGATGTGGAGACAAAATATGTCTCCGAGGGCTGGCCATTGATTATCACAGTATCTCTCACTGTACATCCAGCTCCATCTGTTACCTCAATAACATAGGTTCCTTGGGTTAAATTACTTCGAGAGTACGACCAATTGCTACCCTGAAAATCCCAGCCATCAATAACTTGTCCTGGTACTTTTCTTAAAATAAAACGGTGAGTCCACCATGTCCCCTGATTGGGGATGCCACCTTTAACATTACCGAACGCAATTGCTCCAGAACTTAGAGAAACGCCTTCACAAACATCTTTGGCCCTAGTAACAGTAAACTCAAGTGGGTTAGTAATCATAACTGTTCTAACTAAAGTGTCTTGCCTATCAAAAGACACTACGCTCACTTGATAACTTCCCTTCGAAGGAAACACTGGACTACTCGAAGTAGATGCGAAACCGTTCGGACCGCTCCATGTCACCGAGTAGTTATTGCTATTCAGAACTTTTAGCACTGAACTATATCCACACGTTTTGATATCCACATCAAGTTCACCAACAGCCATGGGATTCTCGAACGCACCAGCGTCCGGGTTTGATCCAGATGGAATAGGTCTGTTTTGCTTATTAAGATCCTGACCAAAGATCAATCTTGGATAAAGTGTGTGCCACTGCGACATGCCTCTTCCAATTGCTGGAGAATTCGACATGAGCTGCCCATTAGGTAGCGTCTGGGGCGGAGCAGAAACACTTGAAACAGGCAAACTATAGTTCAAATTATTTGTGCTCGAAACTACAGATCCTTCAATGGTGTATACGCTGCTCGGAGATCCATCTTTAAAAATCCGGTCATTAACTTGGCTCAATACGGAATTTCGAATTGACACTATTGAGTTATTGCCACCAGCATTGTAGACGATAAACCGATCAGTTCCCTGATTATCAAACATTACATTATTCACCGTGGTATGAAGTAATTCTAACTTGGGATTACTTCCTTCAATTCTGAAAATTCCGTCCGAATTAGTTCGCGTATTGGAATTACTAACATGAGAATTGTAAAGCATCAGATTTCCACCATTTATTGAAAAAACACCATTGTCAGAATAGACTTGACTGATTTTAGAATCAATAAATTCAACAAATGAGTTGCTATTTATTGCGAATGCTCGCCTCTGGTCTCCATTTTGAAGTCCACCAATTTGCGAAAACTCAACCCCTCTAAATCTAATTCTCTGGGTTCCATTCCATCCTGTGAATAGAGCAATTCCATCAGAACAGCAAACACGATAGATATCAGTGAATTTAGAGTTGCTAATTTCCACATAAGCCTGATTTAGGCTTGAGCTACTATTGGTGTTTACATAAATACCAGCCCCAGAAGTACTATTATCCCCAAAGCCTTTTCTGAAAGTAAAGCCTTCAATCCGCATTTGTCCTGCAATAGGAGTAAACCCTTCTAATTTGATCAGCCTGCCTAAATGCTGAGCATCAACAATTGTAGACGCAATTGCACCTTGATTATTTAATCGAACAAAATCCGAAAGCAATTGCACGTTCTTATTGATTTCCAGACGCTCTTGGTAGACTCCAGGAAGTACATATACCTTACCGCCCGCCACGGATTGGTTAATCCCGTGTTGAATTGTTTTAAATGGCTGATTCAGAGTTCCGGGATTCGAATTACTTCCGTTCGCTGCGACATAGAATGGCTTATAAATCATCAAAGAATCAGACCTTGAACAACCATTTTTAGTTACCACGGCACGTACCACTCCTTGAGAATTGACACTAATGGTATCACTTGATCCAAGAAGAAGTGACCCTCTGTACCAATTAACGCTCGATAATGGCGAACGTGAGGCAAACAACTTTATCGCTGTTGAGTCAATGTCTATCTTGTTGGACAAGTTGAAAATAGATAGTACAGGCGATGGCTTAATTTGAATTATGTACTTTCCATTTCCTTGTGCTGCCGAATTGTATACGTAAGTAGACGTTATAATGTAGCTGCCTGGATTTGTAACTTTTAGGACAGGAACTCCATAGTTTGGCGGCAGTAATGATCCCATAGAAGCTGAGTCTAACTTTGTTCCAATACTATCCCTTAAGTATATCGAGCCCATCGCCATGAACTTGGCCGTATCACAATACCATTGGTAGTTAACACTATCCTTATTCAAGCAGTTATTCTCACTCAATTGGATTGTCTTCCATCCCTTGGTTGACGTGATTAATTGGTTGGTCGTAGAACTATTACCGAACCATTGAATTGTTGCGTTTTGACTAGAAATTCCTGCAGAGATCGTAATTGTGTCTGATGGTGCCGTCCTTACGTTGGATGTGAAATGGGTGACCTTAGGCGTAGCATTTATAGTAATTGTATGCGTCTGAGATTCGAGTGTACACGCCGAATTATTCGACTTGTTTAGTGTTCCCTCAACTTTAACCGCCATTGACGTCGTTACTTTCAGGCTACGTGACGTACCAACGACTGCATTATTATTTGCGGTGTTTTTCCAAACATAAGAATCAAACCCCAGAGGTGCACTAAGTGTAACGCTATCGCAAAATGATGCTGAACCCTGAAGAACTGACCCTGAAGAAATGGCTAATACTTCACTGGTACTTAATGCTCTATTCCAAATTCCCACGTCATCAATGTATCCTTTGAAGTTTGTTGCATTTCCATCAACATAATTTCCAATTCCATTAGTTCCTGGAATTCCTCCGATAATCAAGTCCTTCCCAGACACGTAAGTATTCGAGATAAATACCGGACTTGTTTGCACTAAACTACCATTCAAGTACATTTTTGTGCCTGATGCGCTTGTCGTAATCACCCAATGATTCCATGAGTTATTTGGATGTATCGTCCCGTAACTGTAATTCACACGATTTGAGTTACAATGTCCCTGCACTTCTAAAGTGTTTTGACCATTTGGAGATCCCGGATTATCTATTACCATGTTCCAAGATTGACCACAGAATTGACCTCCGTATCCGAGTACACTGCGTCCTGAATTTCCTACTCCTATATCTGTTCCATAGAACCACAATGAAACAGTTCTTTCCCCAGTAGGCAATCCATTTGCGGCTGCATGTAAATAATCTCCATTACCATCCAACTCAATTGCAGAATTAGCATTACCAAATCGATCTGTTGCCATTTTAGCATTACCATATGCACTAGCAGGACTCGATGAAGTACCAACATCATCTAAGCCATTAACTCCTCCAGAAAATGAATACCATCGGACAAGCCCTTGTTTCAATTGCGCTGTTAGTCCGCCTGTAGTCACGACTGGGCTAGCAATAACTACTACATCAACCGTGTCTTTGTTGTCACAGCCCGACGTATCAGTAATTGTAACAATCCAACGACCACTTGTGCTGACGGTATTAACTGCAAGATTTGAGCCGTCATTCCAAGTGTATGTGTTCGTGGGATTAGTAGTCGAGGCATTCAAGGTTACCGTCTCGCCATTACAAATAGTAAGTGGTCCGCTCGCGGTAATCTGAGCCGTAGGCAACGCTTTGCGGTAACCTAACGTGATTGTATCTACCAACTGACAGCCTTTAGCATCAGTAATTGAAACGCGGTACGTACCTGAGCTGCGCTGTGGAGCCCTGAAATTGGCACTGCGCTCCTGGGTGCTATTGTCTGACCACGATGCCGTTCCGCCGTCACGCACAAGTTGCTGTATGTTGTATTTGTAAGTGCCTCCAGTAAACGGACTTCCCCCTTGAATGCTAAACTTCAGTGTTCCGTCGTTACCACCGAAACAATTTGCTAAAACTGAATTATTTACGATGGACAGTGCCGAAGCCGTAGTAATTACCGCCGTATCAATAAACGTATTGCTTGTACCAACAGTAACTGTTACCTGATAACTGCCTGACGCCAAGTTCGAAATCGTATTCGTAGACTGCGATGTCCACGTCGGATCGCCCAACTTAATCCATGAAATTACTGGGGTTCCAGTGGGCTGATTATTGATGCGAATTAAATTAACCGTAGCAGCACCATTCGCCGTCTGGCAAGAACCGTTATTAGTGACAATTAAATTCAAACCTGGACGTCCAATCGAATCAGGGTGTTCGTATACACCCAAGTCTGGTTTTGTATTCGTTGGCTGAGGACGGGCTGCCCCAGTAATATCGACCATTGGCGCAGTTAGTGTCTTAGTCGCCATTGTAGCCGATGCGGCACCAAAGCCAATCAAGGAAGAGAAATTCGCTAAGCGATAATCCCCATTTGGGCGGTCAACAAATAAAGGCTCCAATGTGAAATTCGGGCTTGTTAACGTAGGAGTAAACGGATTCTGAGCACAAGACTCGTTCTGAATACCCGTGGCGCCTCCTTCAATTGCCGAATTTCGAATTGTAATACTACCGGGACTACAACCGTTTGCAATAATTGTGCGGCCGTTAGATAACGTGACTATGCAATTAAGAAGTCGCACTGATACATTGTCAGTCAATACAATCTGACCCTTCTCGTTCCAGTTGCTTCCATTCCGGGAAGCGTTATCTACAAAAGTCGAGTTGATGAAACTAAAATTATTTCCTCCTTCAAGGTATAGTCCAGACCATCCCTGAGTTGTATTATTTACCATGAGAAGGTTGGATACAGTCAACTCATCCCCTTGAACATTGGCATCCCATCCATCAAAACGCATTCGCATGTGGTGATTCGAATTCTGACCTCCGACGTTCCCTGAAATATTCAAGTTTCGAATCAATGAACCTTTATTACCCGTTAAAGATCCTGATGGCGTGCCCCCGGAAGTGTTTCCAAAAACAATCAAGCCATCGTAGACACCTGTGCGTGACGGGCCAAAATGGAAACCTCCATTGTCATTTTGGCCATGATTTCCCACAATCAGAACATTTCGGATAATATTGGCCCGAGTGTAATTCGTGTATATACCACCTGCACTTGAAGTAGCACTATTATTCAATAAGCGAGTGTTCGCGACTACTAGGAAAACTGCCCCCCAATCATTGGTGGCAATACCTCCCCCTATTGATGCTTGGTTATCACGTATTATGCACCTGTTAACCTTCAATGCGGGCTGACCATTAAACTCTCTCATCCAAACAGCACCTCCTCGACTAGTAGTCCGCCCATTCTGGAGGGTAATACCAACAAGCATTGAACGAGCGGTATCTGACAAGGTCGACGCGAAATCTTGGTAAGTGAAGAGTCTATTGTTCGATCCGTTTACTACTGTATTTCGAATATCATTTGTGTCTCCTGTGAAAAGGTAATTCGACGCAATAATCAATGGCTTGTTGACTATAATGCTATCTTGATTGTACGTACCGTTAAGCAATACTATTGTATCCCTGTCACATGACTGATTAACCGCATGTTGAATCGTAGCAAATGGCGCTAATTGAGTGCCAGAATTAGTGTTTAACCCTACTGTGGATACAAAAGACTTTCGTCCCACTTTTGAACCTAAAACAACTGTATCAAAAACATAACATCCAACAGCATCTTCCAACCTAATAACATGCATTCCAGAGGCTAATCCACCAATATTTTGAACATTTGTCGGGCCATTATAAATGTTATTCTGCCATACTTGGCTACCATTTTTATAAACTCTTAGGTAATAATCTCCCCAACCAAGTTGATAAATAGTGCCACCATTCATATTGCTCACTTGTATTAGGCCAGAATTAGAACTTACAGACTCACAAACATCCTTGACTGATGAAATAGTGAACTCCAGCGGGTTATTCAAATTCAATGTGCGTACAATGGTGTCTTGTCGATCAAAAGCAATAAGTGTTGCTTGATAGATGCCTTTTGAAGGAAGTCGCGGGCTCGTCTGTGTTGAACTAAATCCACCTGGACCGGTCCATGAGATAGTGTAGTTCTTTGTATTAAGTACCGTGGCTGAAACTTGATATCCACATGATGCTATAACCAAGTCCAATTCTCCAACAGCTAAATTGCTTTCAAACGCTCCCGCATCAGGATTGGTTCCTGAAGGTAACGGTCGGTTCTTGCCATCAATATCCTTTGCTGTTGCATACTGTATCGAACCAATCCCAATTGCCGGCGAATTCGGCAAAAGTTCGTAGCCCTGAACTCGATCCACACTCGAATGAACGTTTGTAGTATCGTAGTATATGAAGTCCGCTAATGCAAGGACAGACGTCAATGGCAGTAAGCTATGGCGAGCTTCAAAACTCACCTGACCTGAATACACCTGACCTCCACTTATGTTGAGAATGGAGTTCTTCAATATCACTTTCGTGCCAGAACCATGGGTAACAAACATCTGTGCACCCTGGTTTACCATATTATTTCCACTAATTGTTGAATTAGTGAAATTTAAAATGTTGTTGGGCCCTACAATTCTGAAGTAACCCATGTTCGCCCTGCCCTTACTATTATTATTAAAAATGGCCGTATTGTTGAACCGCAAGCTCATGTTGCTTCCATCAATGTTGAAAATAATTCCTTCGTTACTAAAAATTTGGGCATTACTGAATTCACCTCCCTTGGTCTGCGCAAATAATATAACACCTAGAGGGTCTACACCAAGGTTTGAATTGCGGATTTTTATATTATCCAAGTACGTGAAGACTTGGTTTCCGCGACTTGCAAAAGCAGAAGCACTAACATTAGAAGGAGTAGAGTTATTGGTAAAGTCAATGTTCGATATTAATAATTCTCCACGTTGCTTTGAAAAATTACTCCAATCAATACCAGGCGTTGGACAAATGTCAATGGCCCCCATGTCATTAGAAGCACTCTTTCCTTGAATGGTGAAGCCCGAAATGTGCATGTTCTGCTTAGTGAAATTCTGAACAGCACCGGACGAATCCATTCGAATAGCAATACTAAAGTTGCCGTTCTGAGAGGTGATCTTAGTTTGACCAATAGCCGTAGTCGACCCAAGTCGCTCAAAGTCAGAGTAAATCTTAACTGGCTTCGTGACCACGACAGATTCAACGTAATCACCCGGAAGTACATATACCTTACCTCCGCTTGGGGCCATATTTACACCCTTTTGTATGGTGAGATATGGAGCGCCCAACGTTCCATTTCCAGTCTGATTATTACCAGTTTTTGCTACATATATCGGTTTAAAAACAGTGATATTCCTTTCGGACCTACATCCGTTCTCTTCAGCAAAAAACTTGTATGTGCCTGGCGTTTTTAACCAAATCAATTTTGACGTTGAGCTGTATCCATTTGGTCCTTCCCAACCAAATACCGTTGCCGAAGTTACCCCTTCGAAATTCAAAGAGTCGATTATGTCAAATGTGTTAGACATATTTACAACATTGATAGGTGGGGAATTAACAATATTCACATTGTAATTCTGCGATGTCTCCACACACGAGGAAGCGTTTGCTAGTGTTTTGGTGGCGCGTAACGCAATTGTTGACGTAGATGACACATATTTCTTCCGGCCCGTAGATAGCACTGTCCCTGAGGAACTCAACCACTCATAATGATCAAACCCTTCTGGACCAAATAGCTGAACAGAATCGCATTTACTTGCTGTGGTCAATTCTACGAGATTTTCAGAAAACTCCACAAGATATTCTCCACATGATCCCTGCGAAACATCATTAAACCAATTGTCTGATGGTCTAATTTGAATACACTGTTCTCCGACCCCGCCATTCGGCTCGCCTTGCATCCAACCATCTGGTCGCCAACTGGATTGAGCCCCAGAAGTCCACACCCAATTACCATCCTGGGCAACATCGTTTAATCCAATGTAATATGGAGTCCCACTATTATTCAGTAGTTGTCGTAAAATACTCCATTCTGCGGCTGAGCGAATTGTAAGCAAATTGCCCCCGGCTTGAACCGCCGTTGCATGAGCATTAGAATAATCCTTACAATTGTTAGATCTATAAATAAACTTACCTCCAACTTTTCCCAAATAGGTATGGCCAGGCCATGTATTTCCATTGTATTGGGGCTCTGTCCCTGTATAAACTTTTACAGGATCTAGAATGGTCACTTGAAAATCATCTGTTGACGTACAGCCCAACGAGTCAATAACTGTAACTATGGCAGTTCCACTCGAGGGAAAATTCGACGTACTCGCATTGCCACCATTTGACCAAGAATATGACATGCCCGCGGTTGTAGTTGGAACCGTGAGCACAATTGGACTTCCACTGCAAGAAGAGTCACCAACAGACGATTGAATTGCAACGGTATTCCCACCAAATTTCAACATAACTGAATCAGTTGCAGTACATCCAATTGCATCAGTAAACACAAATTTTACCTTGCCAGGAATAGAAGAAGAAAAACTTGTACTTGTACCAATTGTAGAGCCCTGAGACCATTCTAAGCTATTAAGTGCAGATGTGATATTGGGAATATTGGAATGATTCAAACTTAATTGAATAGGACTTTGACATGCGACAGCAATACCAGCACGCTTTACTTGACTTACACCAAATCGCATATTTGGACGACGATCAGACGTTGGAGAAATAGAAGGTGAATTCAGCACATTGTTCGTACTAATTGAGCTAGAAGTTGTCCAAGACGACTTTGCGGAGACATGGGACGTTATCGACTGATTAAATTTGAAATTGGTTGCGCCAGCCCCCCCTGTTCCATTGTATTGGATATCAATAATTACATCTGATACTCCATCCCAAATGAAATTCCCGTTTTGATTGAACGACAAAACTCTCCACCCTGTTGAGACGCCCAAATTGAACTGATTATTATAATACTTGCGATGGTTCTGAAGATTAACTTCTGCCCATTTTGAACTCCCCGATATACTAAAACCATGAAACCCGTTAGGTCGGTTTATGAGGCTCAAAGAAAAATCTTGAATATAATTAGCCGATTGAGAATTCAACCCAACGGCATTAACATCAAAAGCAATAGAAGAAATTTCCATTCCAGATCGAAGTCCCAACGTCTGAAGTTCTGCAGCAGTAATTATGTATTGATTTCTAGCGCGGACCCCGTTCTGAGTAAAATAACCCCAAGGCGCCGACATCCTGTCCGTCGGGATTGGAGTACTTGCATTAGTTGTACTCCCATTACCCAGGGTTAAATTAAAACTGGACGTTGGTGCAACAATCTGCACCAAAGGATTGTTAAAATTCACTATTTGATTTGTGCCGCCTGCACAGCCGTTGGTGTCGATTTCTCGTAACTCGTAGTTTCCTGAGCCAGTTACATACAGAATCGAATCCCCATTATTGACAATGTTTCCCCCTAAGTACCACTTGAAATTTGCCTGTGAGGCAAAAGTATGCACCGTTGAAAAAGCGTTCAAGACAATAGTATCACCAGCACAGGCGTTGAAAGATCCTAAATCATTGTATATGATTGGTGCAGCTGGCTCATACACTACAATTGTATCAGAATTAAGTACAGTCCCCGTACTACCATTAGCGGTAAATGAATATTCTCCAATAGAATTAATAAGCACATGATTCTGATTCCAATTGGTACCGTAACCTGGTGCTCGCCAACTATAGTTAGTTAAACCCTCATATCCAAAGGCTCTTAATTCGGCATTAATATTCTTACATGGAAATTCGCTATCGAGTCGGAATTTCACTGAATTCAAATTCCCATCCGTATTTAGCACAGCATAATATAAAATATTAACCCAATTTTGAGATTGTCTTACGGTTCTCCAATTTCTACGCACCTGAGATGTAATTAATAATTGGCCATTAGCTAATTTTAATAAACTCTCACGATTATCTCCATGTGCAAATTCATTGTCTCCTCTGTAGAACTTTGACCATATGGTTACTCCATTTTGAGGATTTACTTTTCGTAAATTTAAGTGCCATCCTTGGTTGGCAACCCACCCATGTCCAAGCACATACAGGTCTGATCCATCAAATAACAACTTTTTTCCAATCGTCCAGTTTCCCTGATCTTGCGGCGATAGATCAATATTGACTTCATATCCCGGTATACCACCAATAGCCGTGTCCCATGAGGCAATGAATTGCCTATTCTCATTTGTAATACTATACCAGCCAGTCACAATAACTTGAGATCCGTTAACAACAACATCCCTTGGCTCATAGCCTGCCGCTTGAGTTCCAATCAAAGTGTCCTGTCCAATAGTACCCGAATTAACGTTAATCGTGGCAATCCTAGTTTTATTATTTCCATTGTAATCTTGAAACGCAACAATGAGATGAATTCCATTAAGTCCAAATGAAATACTCTCTACATTTGAAGGAATTCCCCATCCTTGTTTTGAAATATTTTTTGGCCAGCCGGTGATTACGGTGCCCAAGGAGTCAATTTTTAATACTGAAAAACTAGTATAATTAGTTCCAGAGGCAATTATCAAATCGCCATTCCCTAATTGAAAAATTGATCGTACATACTGTTCATTTGATAAGGTGTAAGTATTGGCCCAAATTAGTAATCCCGTATTCGTAAATTTCTTAACCTGTACTTCCTTACCATTTATAGTTTGTTTCGTTCCTGCTATTACGAATCCATTTTGCGTACGAACAACCGAACGGTAAGTGTCATCTTCAGGTGATGAGTCCAAGTATGTCTTTATGGTATCTCCAGAAATAGAATAATTAATCCATTGTCCATTGCCTGAACCTTCTTCTCCGACTGTCAAGAATGTGCCATTTGACAATTGAACAGTTTGTCTTGTTAAGAAATTAGATGTCACCTGTCGATCTTCAACGGCATATTCAAAAGCTCTCTGGCCGTATACCGAAGTGATTGAGAGGACAGAAAGTCCTAAGAATATCTTCATTAATGAACTCATTACATTCAATTTAATAGATAATAAAGTTGTCTTTCAACGACTTTTCGTCGTTGTATACCTCAATCATATAGAGGCCTGGAGCTAAATTCTCTCGCTGAAGATCAATGTAGGTCTCACTGAATGGGGCGCCGATTCGAACTAACGTTCCGGTTGCATCAAAGATTCGGTACTGGTATTCATCTAAGTCCGGGTTCTTGAAAACAATTCGCGTTGACTCCTTAAATGGATTTGGGTAAATGATGAGGTTATCCGTTGCCGCAAACTCAACTAAGTTCGACTCGGACTCACCAAACGCATTGGTCTTACCTGTTGGCGTACATGGATCCGGATTGACAATCACCACTTTGTAGAAGAGTAATCCAGGAGGAGGTGTTAAATCCGTGTAGCTTGAGTTAGCCGACGAAACATCCGCTAGTTTAAGCATGGTTTTGGGCGATGAGCCACGATAAATTTCGTACTGAGAAAACGAGATTCCCTCATAACCGTCCCAAATCAAGTTCACTTCATTACCAACCCCCTCGTTAAGGGTGAGGTGCATGGTCTTATGTTGGTTGCTCAATTCGGATTCGTTTCCGCAACTATCAACCACACTTATTTTATATCGAGAAGAAGTAACGCGTGAATTGGAGTTCGGATCAGAAAAAACACTTAGTTGACCTGTCGCGGGAACATTGCCAATGGCATCATACGTATTGGTAACCGGGTTTTGCTTATAAATGATGTACTCCAGCGTACGTACGCCCGTAGTTTTGTTCCAAATGATTTGGTTTCGACTAAGTGAGTCTACGGTTACCAAGCAAATCTCTTCTTCCTCAAACGGTTTCCAAACGGTAATGTCTAAGGTATCAGACCAGTTGTAGCAACCATTGAGATCCCGCACCTGAAGAAAGAGCGTAGTATCTTGATCTTTAATAACTTGAGATTGGCCTTGTACGCCATTATTCCAAAAGTAATTCTGATATCCTGCACCTGCATCTACTACGAGCGAATCACCAAGGCAAAATTCTAACGAATTGCTCAAGTTAAACTGAACCACCGGCAGTGGATTGATGGTGACGGTTACCGTGTCTGATGTGTACGTACATCCATTCACATCTTCTGCAGAAAACCAAAAGGTCTCTGTTGAATCAGTATCCACAAATTGCGTGGTGTCGTTGGTATTCCAGTCATAAGAAACAAATCCAGCAGGAGCTTTTACTTGAATGGTGTCTGCCCCACAGCCCGCTGCATTACCTAAGAGTACCGCATGGGTTTTGAGTGAATTTTGCCCAAGTCCCACAAATGCCCCGTTATTGGTTGCGACCCATAAGCTTCCGTTATTCCAAGCGGCGTCAACAACCGTTGCGGTGCCCAAAGGCGCCGTACTTGTTGCAGTTGAGTACGTTGTCCAATTTGACGTCGATGGATTGTAGGAGTGAACGGAGTTTCCATCTACCAATGTAACTTTTCCGTCGAACGCATGCACTTTTTTAACGTTTGCGCTGCTCGGTGCAGAAATGGAAGTGAATGTGGTGCCGTCAAACTTTACAAGCCCAATTCCTTGTACTCCAATCCAAATTACTCCATTTGCATCTTCAGAAATAGACTTAACCGCTATCGAGGGTAACGCCGGCGTGGTGTAATTAGTAAACGTAGACCCATTGAAAATGCTCATTCCACTTGAAGTCAAAAGAGCCACGTTGCCGTTAGCAAGTTGCTCTATGTCCAGAATGTTGTTGTTCGCGATGGTGCTTGTGGTAGTCTTGAAGGTGGTAGAAGTACCATTCGAGTCGATAACGATTAACCCTCTACCCCCAACGGTGGAATAACCTACATAAATTTTCTTGTTCAAACCAGACTCTACTACATAGGCTAAGTTGCTCGGCAGCACACCGCCCGAAGTCGTGTAGTTGGTCCAAGATCCGTTGACATAGCGTCCTACCCCCGATGAAGTTGCTACGGTTAGCATTCCGTCAGCACCCACCGACATATCTTGAATGGAGTTGGCGGGCATTCCACTATTGGCACTATTTACTAGGAGCTGACCTTGACTTCCTGAATAGAAAGCACCGCCTGACGACATACTCATCCAAACTCCACCGCCGGGCAATACCGCCAAATTCTTTAAGTTGTTGTTGGTTAGCCCTGTGTTTGCTGAGAAAAAACGCGTAAACGTTGAACCATTGAAAATAAGCAGTCCGTCGTTACCACATATCGCGGTAAGGTTTCGATCTACATCATAATATACATCCCTAAAAATATTGGTCATACTCGGTCCCATTGAGGGAGAGTTGAAGCTGTAGTACAATGTCCAGTTGGTCATGGAACTCTTCGTTACGGTACTAAAACCGTAATCCGTTGCAATCAACAACTTGCCGTTAACATCTTCGGCTACCGCGTTTACTTGATCTGACCCCAGTCCTGTGCTCGTACTTGCTTGGGTGTATTTGGTCCACGCAACTCCATTGTATCGAGTGAGTCCTTGTTCTGTAGCTATGTACAAAGTGCCGGAGGCATCTATATAGATGTCATTAATGTGATTAGAGCCCAGGTTGTTATTTGTGTTGGCGGAATTGAAAACCTGCCACGTATTCGAATAATAATTGAACGCTGCCAACCCGTTTGCGGTACCAATCCAATAGGTTGAATCAGAAACGGCAATGGCGGTGACGTGATTTGACGGAATGCTTGAGTTCGTCGTGTTGAAGTTAAACCAGTTAATTCCCTCCAAAACACTCAACCCTTGCTTCGTTCCGACCACTAAAAACCCACTTGTATCTTGATCAATAGCAGTAATTGAGTCCGAAACCAAATCTGTATACGCCGTACTGTAGTACTGCCACCCAGACGAACCCTTTTGGGTAAGCCCTTGTTCGGACCCAATAAAAAGCCCTTGAGGAAGTTCCTTAATCATTCCCGTTTTCGCCACGGGAATAGGAATTTGGTTGGGCTTGTACACATTGATGCGGCTACCATCCCACTTAACAACACCAAAATCCGAGGTTACCCAAAGATCTCCGTCTACCTCTTCTATTTGGTACATGTTCCCTGGAGGCAGGGACGTATTGGAACTATTGACTGGGTTCCAGCACGTTTGGGACCATAAAATCTGAGCAGAAAAAGCAGCAAAAAAGAACAAACGTTTCATAAGTATACGTTTAGGGATACTTAAAGATATTATTAGCAATACCTATTGCTGTTATTAACAGGTCCTATGACTGATTGTTAATAACATGTGACCAAAATGATCGCATAAATTGACCGGAACCCCTATGTGTGATTGAGTTCAAATAGATGTCCTGACCACTCCCCCCAACTCCGCCATTTAATCCAGTCGCCCAGATTGACGTAGGTGCCGCGGCCTGCGGGAAAATCGACGTTCGCCGGGTAGTGGCGGTGGCCAAAAATCCAGAAGTCTGCGGGGGCCCTGCGGTTCTGGTCGAGCGCCCAGAGGTAAATGGACTCGCGGGTCACGTCGGTCATCGCGTAGTCTTCGTGGCCGGTGCGGGCACGGCTTCCGCGCGACAACCACGACGCCAGACCGATGCCTAGATCGGGGTGAAGCCAGCGAAAAAGAAGTTGAAACGGTTTAAACGTAAACACCTGCTTCAAGAGTTTGTATCCGGCGTCCCCAGGGCCGAGGCCGTCCCCGTGGCCAACCACGAAGTGTTTACCGTTCCAAACATGGCGCACAGGTTCGTGAAAAACCTGTATTCCAAACTCTTGCGAGAAATAGTTGTGCATCCACAAGTCGTGGTTGCCGGTGAACATAAAAACGGGTATTCCGGAATCGGCCCAATCGGCCAAGCGGCCCTGCAGCCGGGCAAAGCCCTTAGGGATCGCGCGGCGGTACTCAAACCAAAAGTCAAAGACGTCGCCCACCAAGTAGAGTGCCGCAGCGCGGGGCTTGATGGAATCCATCCAGGCGACAAAGGCCCGCTCGCGCTCCGCGCTCGCTCCCGCATCCGGCGCACCCAAGTGCAAATCGCTCGCAAAAAAGACCGACTTGCCTTCGGGGAGCTCAAACACTGCGTCAACCGTGGCCACCATAGCGCAAACCTAGGGTAAAATCCCGTGACGTACCGCCCGCCCCAGACCGCCCCCCGCAACAAGACTCCCCTTCCCGCAATCGCCTTCAGTCGTTTGCGTACCTTTAAACATGGAAACCCCTTCACCATGCTTGAAACGTTAAGCTCCTACCACCCCGTACTGCTCGCGTTCTTAGCGACCACCTTCACGTGGCTCGTGACGGCCTCCGGAGCGGCCCTCGTGTTCCTGTTCAAAGAACTGCCGCGCAAAGTCCTCGACGGAATGCTCGGCTTTACCGGCGGCGTCATGATCGCGGCCAGCTACTGGAGCCTCCTCGCCCCGTCCATTGAAATGTCTGAGGCTCAGGGCTACATCCCCTGGATTCCGCCCGTGCTTGGCTTCCTAACGGGCGCGCTCTTCTTGTTCGGACTCGACAAACTCGTTCCGCACCTGCACATCAACTTTGGCCCGTCTGAAATCGAAGGCGTCAAAACCGACTGGAAGTCGACGACCCTCCTCGTCCTCGCCATCACCCTGCACAACATTCCCGAGGGCTTGGCGGTGGGTGTCGCCTTCGGAGCCTACGCGGCCGGAATCGACGGCGCCTCCCTCGGGGCCGCCGTGGCCCTCGCCATTGGCATTGGCCTCCAGAACTTTCCCGAAGGGGTGGCCGTGGCATTCCCGCTTCGCCGGCAGGGCGTTTCGCGCTTTCGCAGCTTTTGGTTCGGACAGCTCTCGGCCATCGTCGAACCCGTCGCCGGCGTGGTTGGAGCCGTAGCGGTCATGTACATGCAGCCCGTGCTTCCCTTTGCCCTCGCCTTTGCGGCTGGCGCCATGATCTACGTGGTCGTCGAAGAGGTCATTCCCGAAACGCAGCGCGACAAGTACACCGACATCGCCACCCTCGGATTCATTGCCGGGTTCGCCGTCATGATGTCGCTGGACGTGGCGTTGGGCTAGCAGCCAGCAACTCGTTACTAGCTACTGGTTGCGCGGAGCTCCGCTCCGCTACAGCCCCAAGGCCTTAAACAGGTCGTTGCCGTTGGCCAAGACAAAAAGGGCCAAGAGCAAGAAGAAGCCGACCATTTGGGCCCCCTCCATAACGCGGGTACTCGGAGCGCGGCCCGTGATCCATTCGATCAAGGCAAAAACCGCGTGGCCTCCGTCCAAAGCGGGAATGGGAAGCACGTTCAAAAACGCCAGGGCCAGGCTTAAAAAGGCCGTGAAGCCCCAAAAATGCTCCCAGTCCCAGGTGCTCGGATACTGCTTCAAGATGGTCAAAAAGCCGCCGGCCTCCTTGTAGGCGCCGGTCTCGGGCTGGAACATCAGCTTGATCTGGCGCGCGTACGACGAGAGGGTCGAGACGGCGCGGTCCCAGCCGTAGGGAAGGGCGCCCAAGCCGCCATGGTACTCGGTTTTTACGGGGAAAAACGACGCGAGGTTGTCTTGGTAGTACACGCCGATTTTGCCTTCTTCGCTCACCGTCACGGGCAAATCAACCCGCTCGCCGGCGCGGTCCACGGTGATGGTTACCGACTTGCCCGCGAGCTTCGGAATGCGGTCGAGGTACTCGTCAAAATAGGTGAGGGACTCGCCGTTCAGCGCCACGAGGGCGTCGCCTTTGGCCATTCCGGCCTTTTCGGCGGGGCTGCCGGCGGCAAACTCCTTGACGACGTAGGGCACGCGCGGAAACATCCACGGCGTCTTTTCTTCGATGGCCTTCGCCACAAACGCTTGGGTAATCGGCAGTTCCACGCGCGCTCCGCCGCGCAGCACGGTCAGGTTGGTGCCGGCACCCAAGAGCATTTCGACGCTCACTTCGTCGAAGCGCGCGATTTCGCGTCCGCCCACCGCGACCGGAACGTCGCCCGACTGCATGCCCATCGACTGGGCAACGGGGGTGGCCCAAATTCCGCCCTTGAGGTCGGCGGTGTCCACGTACTTCTCGCCGTAGTAGGCGCCCATGCCGGCATAGATTGCGACGGCTACCAAAAAATTGACGGTTACGCCGCCCAGAATGATGATGAGGCGCTGCCAGGGCTTTTTGCTCCGGTACTCGTAGGGCTTGGGCTCCTCCGCCAGGCCCGCGGTGTCCATCGATTCGTCGACCATGCCGGCAATCTTGACGTAGCCGCCCAGGGGCAGCCAGCCGATGCCGACTTCGGTTCCGCGAATGTTGGTTTTAAACAGCGAAAACCAGGGGTTGAAAAAGAGGTAAAACTTCTCCACTCGGGTGCGGAAGGCGACCGCCGGGACAAAATGGCCCAATTCGTGGAGCACGACCAGCAGCGAAAGGCCTAGAATGAACTGCGAAATTTGAATCAGCATAGCGTCGGCAAAGGTACAACCATCGTGCCTGCCGTATTTTTAGGCCATGCGAACGCACCAGGTGGGCAAACAGGCCTTTAGCTTTCCCGACGGACTCGAGGGCTGGACCGTCGAGCACGTGGCGGGACGGGAGTTCCGCATCCAGCGCGGATCCGAGCCCAAAACGGCCTTCCTCGTCGCGTACGACAAGAGCCAAAAGCGCTCCTCGTGGTGGATCGACGGAGACGTCTACGAGGTGCACTCCACCCGGCCCATCGATGCCCTGCTCGACCAACTCGGGATTGCCGCCACCGGGGCCAAGGGGCCCGAGGTTCTCGTGGCGCCCATGCCCGGACTCGTGCTTCGGATCGACGCCCTGCCGGGGGCCGAAGTCACCGCCGGCCAGACCCTTTTGGTGCTCGAGGCCATGAAAATGGAAAACAACTTGAAAAGCCCGGTTTCGGGCATTGTGGCTGACGTCTACGTTCAGGCGGGGCAGGCGGTCGAAAAGGGCGCTAAACTGATTAGGTTCGCTTAATCAGCTGTTTATAGGGGCCTTAGTAAAGGCTCCCGCATAGGTTTTTTGGACCGAGCCCGCGTCTTGTTTAACGTTTTCGTAACGATGCTTCCACATTAGTTGGTTAGTTTTGTATAAACTTTTCATAACATGAAAATCAAAATCACCAATCTATTCGCTTTGGTGCTTTCGCTGGCTTCGGTCGCGATGAGCGCTCAAAACGTAACCACTGCGTCGATCAACGGTCGCGTAGTGAACGAGTCTGGCCAGCAGGTCAACGACGCTAAAGTCGTGGTCACGCACCAGCCCACGGGCAGCCGCTACACCGCGGTTACCGACAACAGCGGCCGCTACGCGCTAGACGGCCTTCGCATCGGCGGACCCTACGTGGTTGCCGTTACCTCTGGCGCCGGCAACGAAGAGCTCGGCGGAGTGTACCTCAGCCTGGGCCAGTCGCTTCGACTCAACGTTACGGTGGGCGTGAAAACGACGACCCTGAACGACGTAGATGTGGTCGCCACGAAAAACGAAATTTTGAATTCGCAGCGCACGGGCGCGGCCACCAACGTCAAAGTGGAGGCCCTCAACACCCTGCCGACGTTCAGCCGCTCGCTCAACGACTTTACCCGCCTTACCCCACAGAGCCGTCCTTCTTCGGTCGCTTCTACGGCCGGTTCGGGCGTGTCGTTTGCAGGCGCCGACAGCCGCTTCAACAACCTCACGGTCGACGGCTCGATTTTCAACAACAGCTTTGGCCTTGCTTCTGGCCCTGGCGGACAAACCAACTCCGCGCCGATTTCGCTCGACGCCATTGAAGAAGTTCAGGTGAACATCGCTCCCTACGACGTGCGTCAGGGCGGATTCACCGGCGCCGGCATCAACGCCATCACCCGCTCGGGCGGCAACGAAGTAAGCGCTTCCGTATTCTACAACACGCGCAACCAGAACTTCCGCGGCGACACCGTGACCTTCCTCGACAAGGACGGCGTGAAGTCAGGAAGTGCTTTGAAAATCAACGACTTCGCGGTAAACCAGTTTGGATTCCGCGTAGGAGGCCCCATCAAGAAAGACAAAATCTTCTTCTTCTTGAACGCCGAAGGCGAGCGCCGCATTGACCCCGCGACCCTGTTCACGGCCAACAACAACGACGGCGTGACCGACCTCAACGAGACCCGCGTGCTCGCGAGCGACCTCGAAGACGTGCGCAACCTGCTCATCAGCAAGTTCAACTACAACCCTGGGGCGTACCAGAACTACAACAACGAAACCTACAGCGACAAGATCTTGGCCAAGTTTGACTTCAACCTGGACGAGAAAAACAAAGCGTGGGTGCGCGTGAACTACCTCAAGTCGTACCGCGACGTGCTTTCGAGCAACTCGGGCGTCGTGAGCGGCAACCGCAACGGAACCCTCGACGCCTTGAACTTCCAGGGCACGAACTACGTGATCAACAACAACATCTTCTCGACCATCGGCGAACTCAACACGCGCATCAGCAACAAGATGAGCAACCAGTTCCAGATGGGCTTCACGGCCAACCGCGACTTCCGCAGCAGCCGCGCCACGGGCGGACGCTACGAAAACGGCGTATTCCCCTTGGTGGACATCATGGAAGACGGCCGCACCTACATGTCGTTCGGTTACGAGCCCTTCACGCCCAACAACGTGCTCAACACGAATACGTTCCAGCTTCAGAACAACCTGACCTACTACAACGGAAACCACACGGTTACCGCCGGTTTGAACTTCGAAGCCTTCAAGTTCGACAACACGTTCACGCCGACCTACTACGGACAGTACGTGTTCAACAGCCTTCAGGACTTTAAAGACGTGGTGAACAACGCCCCGGGCGCCGACACCCTGGAGCTTCGCCGCTACGCCTTGACCTATTCAGCCCTTGAGGGCGGGGCCTTGCCCACGGCCACCACGCGCGTTACGATGCCCGGTGCCTACATTCAGGACGTCATCAGCGCCCTGGACGACAAGCTCAAGGTTACCGTGGGTGCGCGCATTGACGTTCCCATGTTCGGCAACACCGCCCGTGAGAACGCCCTGGTCAACGACATGAAGTTCGTGAACCCCAACGGAGACAGCGTTACCTTCAACACCAGCGAATTGCCGAAGACCAATCCGTTGATCTCTCCGCGCATTGGCTTCAACTACGACGTCAAGGGCGACCGCAGCATCCAAGTGCGCGGCGGAACCGGCCTCTTCAGCGGCCGTCCTCCCTTCGTGTGGCTCAGCAACCAAGTGGGCAACAACGGCGTCCTGACGGGTTCTATTCGTCAAGACAACACGACCGACTTCGCCTTCACCGACGACGTCACGGCGCACATTCCGTCGAACCCCACGCTGCCTTCGTCCTACGCTCTGGCCCTGACCGAGCGCGGATTCAAGTTCCCGCAGACCTGGCGCAACAACCTTGCGGTAGACTTCCAGCTCCCCAAGCAATTCGTACTGAGCCTTGAGGGTATCTTCAGCAAGACGGTAAATAACATTTACTACTACAACGCCAACCAAACGGCTTCGACCGGTACCCGCACCGACGACGGACGCGACGTGTTTGCCAACTCCAACAGCGGCATGCGCATCAACGGCACGATTACCGACGCCATCGTTCTGGCCAACACCAACCAAGGCTTCTCGTACAGCTTGACTTCGAAGCTTGAGAAGCAGTTCAGCAACGGCTGGTACTTCATGACGGCCTACAACTTCGGCGAAGCCAAAGACATCATGACCGGCGGTTCCATCGCCTACTCGTCATGGCGCGACCAGCTGACGGTGAACGGCAACAACCACGCCGGCCTGTCGTACAGCGACTTTGACCAGCGCCACCGAGCCATCGCCGCCGGTAGCTACCGCTTCAACTGGAGCGAGAACGCCGCCACCACGGTGAGCCTGTTCTACCAAGGCTACAACCAAGGACGTGCTTCGTTCAGCGTGATCGGTGACCTCAACGGCGACCTGCTTGCCGCCAACGACCTGCTCTACGTTCCGACGGCTACCCAGCTGGACGCCATGGACTTCGCCGACATCGTTTCAGGCGGCAACGTGCTCTTCACGGCAGCGGACCAAAAAGCAGCCTTCGAAAGCTACATCACCAGCAACGAGTACCTGAACGGCATTCGCGGTCAGTTCTCTGAGCGCAACGCCCTGGTTCTTCCCTGGTTGAACCTGTTTGACCTGAACCTGGTACAGGACTTCAGCGTGAAGGTGGGAGGCAAGAAGCAGAACCTGCAGGTTCGCGCCGACTTCTACAACATCGGCAACATGATCAACAGCAGCTGGGGCGTGAGCGACCGCGTCGTGATGACCCGTCCGCTTACCTACACCAAGATTGACGGCGAGTACAAGTACCAGTTTACGCGTACGGCCGGCGAACTCCGCACCGAGATTTACGACCCGAGCGTAACCCTGGGCGACGTTTGGCAAGCCCAAATCGGCATCCGCTACAGCTTCAACTAAGCCGTACCGGTTGGAAACCGAAGCCGCCCCAACTGGGGCGGCTTTTTTTATTCCATAAAGTCAGAAAGGTCGCGCCGGTCCTTTTTGGTCGGACGCCCTAGGCCTCCGTACCCGGCCGACGCCCGCTGGGCAAATTCCCAAAGCTCGCGGCGCTCGCGCTCCTCGGGGGGCGTGACCTCGCGCAGAAGGTTGACTACCAACGCCGCGCCCACGCGGGTGCGCGGCAAGCCCAAGACTTCAAAATGCTGCTGGTATCCGGTGCGGCGAAGTACCAATACCTCTCCCGGCTTGACGTCGCGGCTGGCCTTGATTTCGGTTCCGCCAATGCTGACCTGACCCGAACGCAGTGCCTCGGCAGCTGTTGATCGGGTTTTAAAGAGCCGAACCGCCCACAAATAGACGTCGGCGCGCACGGCTTAGCCTACTTGAATGAGCTGAGAGAAGTCCGCGCGGCGGGCACGAATGGCCTCGTCGGTCAAATCCATCATGCGCTCGGGGCCAAAGGCCTCCACACAGAAGCTGGCCATGGTCGCGGCGTACATGAGTCCGCGCTTCATGCTGTCAAAGCTGTAGTCGCCCACGCTGTCGAGGTAGCCCACAAATCCGCCTGCAAACGTGTCGCCGGCACCCGTGGGGTCAACCACGTCGGCTAGCGGAAGCGCCGGAGCAAAGAAGATTTCTCCTTCCGGTCCAAACAGCAGCGCGCCGTGCTCGCCCTTCTTCAAAATGAGAATTTTGGGGCCCATGGCGCGAATCGCGCGAGCCGCCTTGACCAAATTGTGCTCGCCGCTGAGCTGGCGCGCCTCTTCGTCGTTCACCGTCAGCACGTCTACCTTGGTCAGCATTTGGCGCAGGTCTTCGGGCGTGTTCTCGATCCACAAGTTCATGGTGTCCATCACCACGAGCTTCGGCCGCGTCGGCAGCTGCTCCACTACGCTCATCTGAATCGCCGGGACCAGGTTGCCCAGCATCAGCACGTCGCAATTTTTGGCGGAATCGGGAACCTTCGGGTTGAAATGCTCGAGCACGTTCAGTTGGGTGTCCAACGTATCGCGGCTGTTCATGTCGAGGTGGTACTTGCCCTTCCAAAAAAACGTTTTCTGGCCGGCCATCACCTCAAGGCCTTCGGTGCGCACGTGGTGGCGGTTCAGCATGTCGATGTGGGCCTGCTCAAAATCTTCGCCGACCACAGAAACCAAGTGTACAGGTTTAGTCAAGTAGCTGGCGCTCAAACCAATGTAGGTGGCAGATCCGCCGAGGATTCGTTCGCGAACCCCAAACGGGGTCTCCAGTCCGTCGTAGGCAACCGTGCCAATTACCAGTACACTCATGTTTTCTAGGTTTTGCGGGCAAAGATACCGGTCGGCAAGCCTTGCGTGGTAGCCCGCCGCGTCGTATTATTGCAGCCCTTTTTATAGGAAATTCCTCCTTAGCTCAGTTGGTTAGAGCATCTGACTGTTAATCAGAGGGTCGCTGGTTCAAGTCCAGCAGGAGGAGCTCCACAAACCCCGCCAGTGATGGTGGGGTTTTTTTATGGTCTCTACCTGAAGTTTATTCGCGACCTTCACCGCATGAAAACGATTCTCGCACGGTACCGCGCCGAACTCCTTGTGGGCGGACTGGTGTTTCTTGCGCTGCTGCTCAAGGACCTTTTTTAATCCGCACTTCCGCACTCGATGTACGTCTCCATTACCGGCCTCACCCCTAAGGGCCTTTTAGGCACCCTGAGGTTCTGGGTGCTCGCCGTGCCCTCCTTTAGGCAAGCACAAAGGGCCCCGGGAAATCTCTTTTACGAAGTGCGGCGCATTCAAAACTACCAATGCACCCTCACCGCGTGGACGAGCCGCGATGCCATGCTCGACTACCTGCGCAGCGGCACGCACCTCAAGGCCATGAAGGCTTTTAAGCGAATTGCAACGGGCAAGTCCTTTGGCTACGAGGCTGATTCGGTGCCTTCGTGGGCCGAGGCTTTTGAGCGATTGGTCCGCGACGGACGCAACCACTAAACCCTAGGAACGGGCGGCAGCGGCAAAGATTTCGCATAACATCGCTGAAAATCAAGTACCTTAGGCACTCGGGGCAAATACGCCCATAATTCATTCGCGCCGCAATCCACCCAGAAATCTGCGCATAATTCCTCTGTTCATGCGCGTTTTTACTCTGATCGTGTGGGGCTTCGCCTCGTTAAGTGCCCACGCCCAGTCGCTCCCCATTGATTTTGAAACGCCCGTCGCAGGCATGATTGGGTACGATAACGCGACGTTTACCCGAGTGGCCAACCCAAGCGGAGAAGGCAACAGCAGCGCCAACGTCGGCAAAATTGTAAAAAACACCGCAGACCAGTGGGCCGGGGGCAAAATCGTGGGTATGGCTTCGCTGAGCTTCACCTCGGCGGCCAGCAGCGTGCTGTCGATGGACGTGTTTACTACCCAGCCCGTGGGTAGCGTGATTAAAATCAAGCTCGAAGGACCCTACACCTCTGAGGTGGACGCCGTGACGAGCGTATCAGGCACCTGGGAAACCCTGCTGTTTGACTTTGGCATTCCCGCCCCCAGCGGTAGCGCCCACCTTGTGATCATGCCCCAACCCTTCACGCCCGGCGGCGGAGCCACGTTTTATGTGGACAACATTAAGCAGGTGGCCGACCCCATTGCCCCGGTGCTGGCGGGGATGCCCCTCACCTTTGAGTCCGACGCCACGACCGACCACTTTTTTGACTTTGAGAGCGCCTTCGCGACGGTGGTGGCCAACCCCCACCTCGATGCCGACAACCCCAGCGCTAACGTGGCCAAGCTCATTCGCTACCGCGGGGCTCCGTTTGGCGGAACCAAAATCACTTTTTCAGCCCCCATCAGTTTTGCAACCCACACGGTGCTGAGCATGAAAGTCTGGACCACGGCCCCCGTAGGCACCTACGTGACCCTGAAGACCGAAAAGCCCTTTTGGGGCGTCGAGCGAAGCGTGCAAACCACCAAGTCAGGCGCCTGGGAAACCCTGAACTTTGACTTTGCGGGCGTGCCCAGCGACATGCCGTCCCTGGTGTTCCTGTTTGACTTCGTGGCGGGGAGCTCCAACGTGGGCAACGGCTCAGCCAACTCCACGTTTTTCTTCGACGACGTGAAGTACTCAGGGGTCCCCCTTTCAATCGACGAGGGCGCTGCGCATGCTGGAGTTCGAGCCTATCCCAATCCGACGTTGGACTACTGGACGTTTGAGGCGGCGCCCCAGCAGTTGATGCAGGTCCGCCTGCACACCCTGACGGGACAGTTTGTTGAAGAGGCCCGCGGCATGGGTCAGGTAATGCTCCGCGCCGACGGGCGCGCCCCCGGCGTATACCTCGCAACCGTACAGTTAGGCGACCGCAGCGAGATCCTGAGGGTCCACGTTTGGTAAAAATCCCCTCATTAGCGTCCGGAGGATTCCTTGTTCACGAGTTAATTTCACGTGATGGAACTTGGGATCGACAGCTTCGCCTCGCGCGAACACCAGCAGCCCGTTGAAGCCATTCAGCACCTGCTCGAACGCATCGAAACCGCCGACCGAGTGGGCCTGGACGTGTTTGGCGTGGGCGAACACCACCGGTCGGAATTTTTGGATTCCGCCCCCTCGGTCATTTTGGCCGCCGCGGCCGCCCGCACCCAGCGCATTAGGCTCACCAGCGCCGTCACCGTGCTCAGCGCTGCCGATCCCGTGCGCGTTTTTCAGCAGTTCGCCACGCTGGACCTCGTGAGCCAGGGCCGGGCCGAAATGGTCGTGGGACGCGGCTCCTTCACCGAGTCCTTCCCGCTGTTTGGGCTGGATTTCAACGACTACGACGCGCTTTTTGCCGAAAAACTCGAACTGCTACTCAAGCTGCGCGCCGAAGAGCGCGTTACGTGGTCGGGCAAATTCCGTCCGGCCTTGCGCGACCAGGCGGTGTATCCGCGCCCCCTGCAGCCTGAAATCCCCATCTGGCTAGGGGTGGGCGGAACGCCCGAGTCCTTCGTGCGCGCGGGCCTCCTCGGGCTTCCGCTCATGGTCGCCGTCATCGGTGGCGAAACCCACCGCTTTCGCCGGGCCGTCGACCTCTACCGCGCGGCAGGCGCCCAAGCCGGTCATGCGCCCGAAAAGCTCAAGGTCGGCCTTCACTCGCTGGGCTACGTGGCTCCGAGCCGCGAAGAAGCCGTGAACGACTACTTCCCCGGCTACGCCAAGACGTTTACCCGCATTGGCCGCGAGCGCGGATGGCCGCCGGTTTCGCGCGAACGCTTTGACGCCCAAAACGGTCCCACCGGGGCCCTCTTGGTAGGCGACCCCGACGAAGTCGGCGAGAAAATCCTGCGCCACGCCGAAGCGCTCGGAGGGGTTGACCGCGTCACCTTTCAGATGGACAACGCCGAGCTTCCGCGCGAAAAGCTGCTGCGCAGCATCGAGCTCATTGGCGAGCGCATCCGCCCCGCCCTTCAATAGCAACGGGCCCCAAAGCCGTAGCTCTGAGGCCCGCGCATCAGAATACCAACCTAGAACCGCGCAGCCAAGGCCACCACGAGGTTGCGGCCGGCGCCCGAAATCCCTGAGCTGTAGGGCCGGTAGCGCTGGTCGGTGAGGTTTTCGAGTCCCACGTTCAGGTTCAGGCCGTGCTTGAACTCCATACTGGCTCGGACGTTGAGCGTGTACCAAGCCGGGCAGTAGGCCAATCCGTCGGCGTCGAGCGCATAAATCTCGGTCTTGGCGCGCTCCTCCCAAGCCAGCTGGTCGTTGCGGCGGGCGCCCTGAAACTGGGTGTACACGTCGGCCCGCAGCCGTCCTCGGCGGTAGGTCAAGCGGCCCAGCCCAAAGGACGGTGCGGCGTGACGGGAAGGGCTGACCTCTCCGCTTTCGAGCTCCTCAACTCCGCGCTGCACGTTGTAGGCGACTCGGGTGGACCAATGCCGACTGAGCTTGGCCTCCATGCCCAGCGAAGCGCCGACCACTCGGGCCACCGCCGCATTCTGAAGGGCCTCGATGCGGCTCATTTCGCCGTCGTACATCATGCTGTCGAGCCCGTTGAGCTGCCAGGGGCGGCGCACCAACGCGTTTTCGAGCACGGTCGCGTAGGCGGCCACGTCCAGCTTGAGCCAAGTTCCAAACAACTTGGCCACGTCGACGTCGGCATTGTAGGCGTACTCCGACTTTAGGTCCGTATTCGGCACCACCACCATTCCCGGCGACGAGTCAAAAAACTTGCCCATGTCGTCGACGTTGGGCGCGCGAAACGCCGTGCCCAGGTTGGCTTTTACCACCCAGTCTTCGAACGGACGGTAGGTAACCCCAAAGCTGCCGGTCACTGCGGCATCCCGAACCCGGGCCTCGGCTGCCGGAAGCGGGTAGTAGGCGCTGTTCGATGAAAAATCCGCGTCCATACCCACCGCATTGGCCCGTACGCCCGTGGTCCACGTTGCCTTTGGCGTGGCCTCCCAAACTTCGGTCGCGTACACCCCGGTCGAGAACCACGTGGCCTGCGGGTACCGTGAGGCGCCCGGAGTCACCGTCCCGGTGCTGAGGTCGGCTATGCTTCCCTTGGAGGTTACGGCGTTCCAAACGGCTTCGGCACCATAAAAAAACCGGTGCTTCGCGCTCAACTCTTTGCGTGCGTCGGCATTGAGCGAGTAGGCGTCGACGTGCTCGGTCTGGGTCGTGCGCTGGGGCTTGTTGAGGGTACGGTCAATGCGCGACTCGTCAAAGCGCTGGGCCGCCACACGAAGAGTCCACGCGTCCGAGAGCCGCCGCTTAGCCTCTCGGCTCAGCGCGAGGTTGTGCATCTGCCACTGCTGCGGGCCGTAGTCCCACTCGGCGTAGCGCGGGAGCCCGTTCCGCACCCGGTTGTGGCGGTCGTAGCGTCCGTAATTCGAGGTCGTCGAAAAATGCCCACCGTACTGCAGCTCCCAGCCCGGAGCCAGTGCAAAAACGAGCTTTTGCATCGCGTTGACTTGCTGGTAGCCCGACGGAATCTGCAGCAACGAATCCGTCTGAATGCGCACGACGTCGCCGTCGGGAGTCACCTCTACGTAGCGGGCTTTAATGTAGTCGCGCGGGCCCCTGCTTCCCTGGCGAAGGTGGTCGAAATCCCAGCGGCTTACGCTCGTGATTCCGGCCCACTTCGGTCCGCCGTAGCGCAGGTCCACGTGGCCCGTCTGCTCGCGGTTGGCCGAAGCGTAGCGCACTTGAGCTTGGCCGTGCACCCCGCGAACGCCCACCTAGGGCTGAAGCGTGGTAAAGCTCATCACCCCGCCAATGGCGTCGCTGCCGTACATCACGCTAGCAGGACCAAACACAACCTCGGTGCGTTCCAGTGCAAACGGATCCAAGTTGATCACGTTTTGTATGTTCCCGGCGCGAAAAATGGCGGTGTTCATGCGCACACCGTCGACCGAATAGATCAGGCGGTTCGTGGCAAAGCCGCGGATCATGGGGCTTCCGCCGCCTTGCTGGCTTTTTTGAATAAACACTTTACCTGAAATGCCGAGCAGGTCGGCGGCCGTCTGCGGCTGAAATTGGGCAATTTGCCGCGGAAGCACCACCGCGACCTGCGCCGGGATGTGTTCTGCGGTTTGCTTCCATCGCGCCGCCGAAATGACGACCTCCCGAAGGTCCAATGTGTCGGGGGTTTGTGTGGGAGCCGCGGTTTGTGCGGCCAAAAATGCGGGAAGGGCCCATCCGGCCCAAATAGATAATTTTTTCATTTTCAATGTGTTAAAGAAACATAGGAGGATCAAGCAGCCGCAAGCCCGTTTGGGGGCTGCGAACGCGTAGCGCTCCATTTTGCTTCTTTACCTTCATTTTGAGGCACTTCCCACGAAGGGGTGCACGCCCGCCATGCAATTTTCGTGCTACGGTCATCGGGCAGTACTGCATGCCAGCTCTCCCATTGCGCTAAAGCAGCAGGGGGGGCTTGCGAATCGTCGATGCGCCGCTTGAACATCTTGCGGCCCAGCTTACTCAAGGCCGTTTCAAAGCTGTCGTCAAAAACCTGAAGTGCCACGAGTCCGCCCGAAAGCCGCTCGGCGCGAATCACGTCGTAAAGCCGTCCGTCCCGCCAAAATTCGCCCGCGTTCACCTGAAGCGCGGCAAACTCGTCGGCCGTAAGCACCCAGCGCTCCAAGGCTTCTCCGGCGGCCACGCGCTGTTCCAAGCTTCGCTTGGCCGTGGTGCGGTTCCAAAAAAAACCAAACTCCGCGCCGAGAAGGGCCCAAAGCATGATGGCTAAACCAAAAGTCGCAGTCACGCGGTACACAGCGCTAAATGTAGCAGATTTTCCAGTGCAGCGCGCCGTCGTTCTACCTTAGCTTCATGAAGCACCTGTACACCTTGTTCCTCGTCGCGTGCGGACTTTTGGTCCACGCGCAAACTCCGATTGCCGTACTAATGGGCTCCGTCACCGACTCGTCGGGCGCGCCGGTAGCCAATCAGCTGGTCACGCTCACTGCAACGCCCACACCGGGTACTGCCGGAAGCCCCTTGAGCCTTACCTACACTACCTCTGCGTCGGGCTTTTTTGGGGATTCCCTGCTGCTTCCCAGCATTATGGGCACCGTAGTGGTGTCCACGCTTAACTGCAACGGGCTTCCGATCAGCAGCACATTCAACTACAGCCCCAACACCGGCTTTGTCATGACCTGGACCTGCAACTTCGTGCTCTGCTCCGCCGGGGGCGGTGGGGGAGGCGGCGGTACGCCGTTGACGTGCAACGCCCTTTTTGTGCCGGACTCCAACCAAGTCAATCCGGGCCTTGTGCACCTGGTCAACGCGTGTTCGACCACCTACTCGGGCCCCGCAGCTACCACCACCACGGCCTATGCCTGGAGCTTCGGCGACGGCGGAACCGCTACCGGCGCCTACCCCAGCCATTTTTATTCCGCCCCAGGAACCTACGGAGTGTGCGTAACCATGGCCTCGACCACGTCCAACGGATTCACCTGCACCGACACCTACTGCGACTCGATCACCATCGACAGCACCGGATTCCTCGTCTTCAAAAACCAAGCGGGCTGGACCCTTCAAGTGATCGACGCCAGCCAATTGACGAGCATTGAATACCCGGAACTCGCCCTACACGTGCTTCCCAACCCCGCCGCTCGCGGAACGCGCCTTACCTGGGCCAGCAACGCTGCCGTAGAGCGCGTGGAACTGAGCGACCTGCAGGGCCGCGTACTGTGTACTGGAACCGCGCACCTCGACACCGACGGATTGCCGGCCGGCACCTACATTCTGCAGGCCACGACTCCCTGGGGTCCCGTGTCGCAGCGCGTGGTCCTCGTCCCCTAAGGCGGAATGAAGTACGTCTCCGTTCCCTTCGAGGTCAAGCCCGACCTCTACCGGTCGGAGGCCCCGCTGCGGTCGGGTGCGCCCGACGCGCAGCTGCTTCGCGAAAAGCGCGCGGAATTCTCCGGGCCCCTGCGCCCCGACCTGATCGCCCAGGATTCCGGCACCGAAGAGGGCCTTGAACTGCTTGCCGCCGAATTAGGCCTCACCCCCGCGAGCCTGGAGGAGCTTGCCCTTCAGTGCCGCGAAGACCTCGCCCTTCTTCACGACGGAGTGCTCCGGGGCATCGCCTTTGCTTTTCCGAGCGGATTTCGGCCCGCCGCCAACCTCGGTCTCGATTTTGCCGCCGTCCACGCGCCCGTCGCCGACGGCGAAGCGCTGCGCGCGGCGAGCGCAGGCATCACGGCCGCCATGAAGCGCGGCCACTTTGAGCGCGGCGTCTGGACCCTAAGCTCGCTGGGCACGTTGAGCCAGCATCCGCACTACCCACGGCCGGCAATCCGCTCGGCCGATGAGCTCTTCTTCCGCACCGAATTTCAAGTGCTCAAGGCCCTCGGCCGCGGGTGGACCGGCTTCAGTGTGCGCGTCGAAATGACGCCGTGGCCCGACCTCGACGCCCCACAGCAGCAACGCATTAACGAAAGCCTCGCGACCATGAGCCCTGCCAGCCGCACCTACAAAAACCTCCACGAGGTGGCGGCGCTTCTGGGCGTTTAGCGCATCAGGTGCAGCGCCCCCGTCAAGATGACCGGGTCCACCACATTGACGTTTTTAGCTTTGGCCACCACGAAATACACTCCGTCGGGCGCGGGCCGGCCGTTCACGTTGCCGTCCCAAAAGTCTTCAGGCCGCGTGCCGGTGGCCACGACGGCCCCGTTGCGGTTGCGAACCTCCCATTCCGCCCAGTCGACCGCCTGGTAGTTGGGCGCCCACTGGTCGTTTTGCCCGTCGGCGTTGGGCGTAAACACGTTGGGCAATTCCATTCCGGGGCTGCCCAGCACCGTGAAGCAGAGCGTGTCGGCGCAGCCCTGGTTGGTTTGCAGTCCGACGCAAATGCGGTAGCGAATCTGCGCGGCGCCGTAGGTGTGGCTAAAGCTGAGCTGGGGCGGACCGCTTCCGCCAAAACCCCGCACGTTGCGCTGGCCGTCGCCCCAATCGACCCACATCGACGAGCCCGGAGCCAAAATCCACGGCAGCACCGCCGAGTCCAAGCCCACCGTCAGCGCCAGTGCCGGATTGCCGTAGGGCAAAAGAAGGCTCGTGTCCCGGCCCCAAATTCCGCCCGGAGCGGACCAAAACGCATCGACCACCGGCTGCGGATGCACCGTAACGCTCGGCAGCGACACCGTCTGCGCCGTGCATCCAGAATCAGACCACACCGTGAGCTTCGCCTGATAGGTCCCCGGATTCGCGTAGCAGTGCGTGGGGTCCTTGGCCGTATCGGTCGTGCCGTCGCCAAAATCCCACAAGCGCGCCACCAATTGGCCGCTGGACACGCTACTGACGTCGTGCCAGGTCGCACAAAACGGATCGCATCCGCTGGTGCGGTTCACCCAGGCCAGCGGCATAGGGGTTGGATTGGGAATCAGCCAGGCGGTTTTGGTGGCCGTGCAGGAATACGTGAACGAAATATCGTCGAGGCCAAAGTCGTTGCCCGATCCCGCAGTGATTACGCCCTGAAGCGCAACCGTACAGACCCCGTTGGCCGGAGCCGTAAACGTTTGCGTCCTTAAGCTCCACTGGCCCACCACGTTGGGCGCCGCCTGCGCCAGGCCCGCTTGCACGCCGTTCATCAAAACCCGAAGGCTGCCAGCAGGGAGCGCCAAGCTCAGCACCCAATAGGACATGGTCACGGTCGATCCCGCAGGAAACGTGATCGTCTGCTGCCATATCGTTCGGTTGGGAAGCACGCTCCCGTTGACAATCATGTAGTTACCCGTCCCGGTGGTGTGGTCTCCCCACGTGCCAAAGTTGGGGTGAACCGCGTTGGGGTTGGGCCCCACGGCGTAGGTGCCCTCGTTCCAAATGCTCGTGGGGTTGTAGGTATACTGGGTGGTGAACCCGGTGTTTCCGGCGCTAAAGTTCCCGTTCACGGCGGACTGGCTTCCGCTCGACAGCATGGTCAGCGCCACCGAGCTTGCCGGCGAGGTGACCTGAGCGCGCGTGGTCGCACAGGTGTCGCAGGAAAACCGCGCTGCGGGGGTCCACTGAAAAGGTCCGCTGCCCACCGCCTGAAGGGTAACGCTGTCTCCGGCGCAGGCGTACAAGCTGTCGTTGACTACGTTGACCGTGCACTGGGCGCGCAGGGTCCAAGATCCCGCCACGAATAAGGCCGCTATGAGGAAACGCATGCCTAAAGTTCGGCAATAATTTGGCTCGTGGGGCCGCCGTTCGACCGATGGGGGTTGGCACCGCGCAGACGGCGCTGCCTTTTGCGTTAGCGATTGCCTTCTACCACTCCCTTGAGGTCGGGGCGCAGGCGTTCGTTCGCTGTCCTGCCCTCGAGCACGGCTTTGCGGACCCCGTCTCGGGCGCACCCCTTGCGCTCGTAGTCGGCCGCCACCTCTTCGTACATGTACGAAGTAAGCGCCACCAAGCGCGTGAGTTCTTGATAGAACAGCTCAGGATCTGAAACCGACGCCCCTTGGGTGCGGTACACTTGGGGCTCGAACTGCCCGTAGTACCACTCGGGCTGGGCGCACGCAATTACGCCTTCGAGCTTGAGCGCTTCGCGGTAAATTTTCTTCCACGGGGCTTCGAATCCTCCAGCCGGAGCCTCTCGGGCCAGCAATTTTAAGTGGAGTTCGCTCAGCATCGTCTGGTGCGACTGCAGTTTTTGCGCCGCAGTTTCGCTGCTGAAGTAGCTTTGGGCTGAAAGGGAGCTCGACCAAAGCGCAATCAAGGGTAGGATAAGGTTGCGCATAATTCAAAATTACGCGCAATTCGCCCCATAAACGTTAATAAATGACTAATTCTGAATCACCTTTAGTAACGGACTGGCCGTCAGTAATCTATACCTCATTTGCTCGGGTCCAAAACGCAGAGCAGGCCGCGGCAATGTCCGCCTACATGAAGGGCCACTTCCGGTTTTTTGGCGTTCCCAAACCCCTGCGTGCCGAAATTCAGCGCCTCCATTGGGCGGACCGCCCGCGCAAAACCCTCGCCCTGGAAGCCGTGGACGCCCTCTGGGCCTTGCCCGAGCGCGAAGCCCAGTACGTAGCGTGCGACCTCATCAAATCTGAGGCGAAGTACTGGACTCCTGAAGAAGCATTGCCCGCCCTCGAGCGCTGGATCACGGCCCAAAGTTGGTGGGACAGCGTAGACACGTTGGCGGTGCACGGCGTGGGTACGCTCCTGAAGCGCCACCCCGACGCCGTTTGGCCGAGCGTTCGCCGCTGGATTTACGATGAAAACCTTTGGTTAAATCGAGCGGCCATGATTTGCCAATTGGGGTTCCGCGCCCAAACCCGCACCGAATGGCTTGACGAGGCCCTCGGCGCCCATACCCGTTCCGCGGAATTCTTCCACCGCAAAGCCATTGGCTGGGCCCTCCGCGACTACGGAAAAACCAACCCGAGGTGGGTTCAGCAGTGGGTCGACGCCCACCCCGAGCTGAGCGGCCTTAGCCGGCGTGAGGCGCTGCGGCTTCTCGGTAGCCGCGAAGGAGCATAAACAGCCCGGCAAACAGCGCGATTACAGCCCCTTCGATACCAATGAGGTAGTAGGGCCACGCACCTTGGACCAACGGATGGTCCACGGGGGGCGGCTGGTTCACGTACCAGTAGTTCGAACCAAGGGCCGAGTTCACGGCCATCATGGCAAAGCCGACCAGGTTCGTCACGCCGATTACGCGCCAAAAAAGGGCGCGCGGAAGGCGCGCTCCGCCCCGCACAATGAGGTAGAGCGGAATCACCACCACCGACGAGTGCGCCGTGTAAAACTGCGTCACGTACCCGATCGTGGTTGACGACTCCAGCGCGGGCGTCAGGAAGGCTTGAATTCCGCCCAAAGGACCCCAAAACGCCACGAGCGGCAGGGCCCATTTTTGCTTGAGTACCAAGTGGGCAAAAAGCAAGAACTGGCTGAAGCTGCACATGTGCAAAGGCAGCGACTCGCGGACGTTAAACGTGCCGTCGGCCAGCGCCATCCACCAGTACCACGATTGGTTGGCCAGCACGGTCCATCCCAAAATCTTCTCCCATCGGGCGAATTGGGGATGGCCGGCGCGGGGCGCTACCGTGAAAAAGACGAGAAAAAACAGGGCCAGAATTCCGTAGCCAGCCCACCAAATCGGGCCGCCGACCTCGACGACCACCATGTCCCATTCTCCCATTATGCGGTGCGGTTAATGCGCTTCCAAAAAAGCAGCGTGAGCACCCCGTAGTGAAGGGCCCCCGCCGCGAGAAAACCGAGGATGTAGAACGGCCAATCGCCCATAATGAACGGGTTTTCCACCTGGGGGGGCTGGCACAAAAACATGTAGTTGGCGTCGACCAGGTAGTTGACGAGTCCCACGGGCGCCATGAGCAGCACGTTGATTCCAAGCACTTTAGCCCAGGTCCACTTGCCAATCATCCAGCCGCGGGCAAACACAAAGTAGAGCGGAATGATGATGATTCCGCCGTGGACAATGTAGTACTCGGCGTACATAAACGGCGTGTCGCCGCCCGTGAGCTCCGGAGTGAGGAGGCTGTGAAACCCGCCCACTATTCCCCAGAAAAACAGGGGGTAAAAGGCCCATCGCGCCCCAAACGCGAGAAGCAGGATGCTCAGGATGCGGCTGAATCCGCATAAATGCATTTCGAGGTTGTCGTGGACGTTCCACAGCCCCGATTGGTAGAGGTAAAGGTGCTTGACGAGCAGCAGTGCCGCCAGGGCATAGCCCCACCAGCGCTCGAAGACCTGGAGTTCTTCGCCCTTCCACGTGCGGGCGGCCGCGAAAACCACCGCGGCGTAGGCGGCAAAAATGCCGATTCCGCCCCACCATCCGGCAGAGCCGATGGTGTAGACGGCGTGTTCAATGACCAAAAATGACATGTGCGTTGCGTTTAGGTGCCGTCAATTTAGCACAAAGACGCTAGTCGGCGCACATTCAAAAACTTGGCTTGCGCTTTTCGAGGAAGGCCGCGGTGCCTTCGGCAAATTCTGCCGTCCCAAACCGAGTTCCGAACTCGGCGATTTCGGCGGCAAATCCCGGTCCGCCCTCGAGGGCCGCGTTGGTGCAGCGAATGATGGCAGCCTGCGCGTCGCCCGAGGCCTTGAGGAACTGACGCGCCATGGCTTCAGCGGCCTCAAGCAGCTGGTCGGGCTCGTGAACGGAATTCACCAGGCCCCAGGCCTCGGCCTTGGCGGCGTCGATCATGCTCGCGCTGAACATCATTTCCAGCGCGCGGCCCTTGCCGACGAGCTGCGCGAGGCGCTGGGTGCCGCCGTAGCCCGGAATGACCCCCAACGAGGCCTCGGGAAGGCCCATCCGCGCCGTGGTCGACGCCAGGCGCACGTGGCACGCCATCGCGAGCTCTAGACCTCCGCCCAGCGCAAACCCGTTGATCGCGGCCAGGTAGGGCTTGCGCGCTTGGGCAATGCGGTTGAACAGCAGTTCGTGGCCGCGCTGGGCCAAGGCGGTGCCTTCAGCGGGCGAATACCCCGCAAATTCGGCGATGTCGGCGCCGGCGACAAAGCTCTTGGGGCCCGCTCCCGTCAGCACAACGGCCCGCACGTCGTCGCGCGCGTCGAGGGCCACCACGTGCTCGTGGAGCGCTTGGATCGTGGGGGCGTTGAGGGCGTTGAGCGCTTCGGGGCGGTCAATCGTCAAAAATGCGATGCGGTCGCGGACGTCAAGGCGGACAGTAGGCATGCGGCGGCGTGTTGGGTTGGAGAGTTGGCGTACTTTGGCCGTTCCAAAGATACCTCCTGTGCTCAAGCGCCTTCAACGTTGGATTCAAAACAAGTCGGGCATCGGCGAAAACCGCGATGCGCTGGACGTGCTGCGCCGCCGCGTCGACGCCCTGGCCGCCGTGCAGCAGCAGCACCTCCCTGAGGAGCTGGCGCTGCCTTGGGTTCCCGAAGGGCTCGCTGGCGTTTCGCTTGCGGTTCATCGGGCCGACGCCATGTTTCGCTACCCCTTAAGCGTTTCGGGCGGAGACTGGAAGCGCGCGGCCCAAGAGTACTTCGAGACCGGGCGCGGGTTGGCCGAAACCCTCCGGCGCGTTCATCCCGCCCCGCAAGACCTCCTCGAGTTTGGGTGCGGCTACGGCCGAGTGGGGCGCTTTTTGCCCGCTGCCTTCCCGAAATCGCAGCGCTGGGCCTACGACCCCAAAGCCGGGGCCGTAGCCTTTCAGCAGGCCCGCTGGGGCGCCCAACCCTGGAACGGCCAGCCGGTGGACTTGATTGTCGCGGGCTCGGTGTTCACCCACCTTCGCCCCGAGCGCGTCGCGTCGGAACTCCACCTTCTAACCCAAGCCCTAAAGCCCGGCGGATCCTTGGTCGTCACCCTTCACGACTTTGCGCCCCAAACGTCCGTCCACGCCCTCACCGAAGAGTCAGCCCTCCCCGAGCTCGAGGACCAGCTGAGCGCGTCAGACTACGCAAGCGTCCACTTTGCAGAAGCCGACTGGAACCAGCGGGTCCCCCGCGGCTTCACCTGCGCCCGGATTCCCGAGCGCTTTGGCGGAACCCAGCAAATTCTCGTGCTTAAGCGCGCGGAACCCGAAGCATAACCTCGGTCCCCTGGGCCGAAGAGGCTTCGATCCAGATGCGTCCGCCCATGCCCTCCACAATGGACTTGACCATGGCAAGTCCTAGTCCGCTGCCCGTCGACTTCGTCGTAAAGTGCGGCGCAAAAATCGCCTCCCACCGCGAAGGTTCGATCCCCGTGCCGTTGTCGCGCACCGAAACCAGCACCGATCCCTCGTCGTCGCGCACCGTGACCGAAAGGGCCGGCGGCATGCCCGACTCCACCGCGTCGAGGGCGTTGTTGAGCAGGTTGTTGAAGACCCGAAGCAGGGAATCCTCCGTGCCCTTGACCACCCATTCCCCCGAGGGCAGCGCCAAATCCAGCCCCGGATACGCCAGCTGAACCCGGCGAAGCACTTGGGCAAGGTCCACCGGGCGAAGCACTCCCGTGGAAATCTTGGCCAGCTCGCTAAAGTCCCCGGCCACGGCCGCCATCGCGTCGATTTGGGCCAGCATGGCCTCGGCATAGCCCTTGACCTCTTCGGCCGTGAGCTGCCCGGCCCGGCTCGCGTGCAGCTGGGTCATCAGCCGCATCGGCGTGAGCGGATTCTTGATCTCGTGCGCCACCTGCTGCGCCATCTCGCGCCAAGCCTGCTCTTTTTCGGCATTGGCCAGGGTCTTGGCGTTTTCTTCAGTTTGGTGCACCATGCGGTTGTACGATTCCACCAGCTGGCCAATCTCGTCTTTGGAGCGCCAGGCCACCGGCCGCGGATTGCTGCTGCCGTCCTCGGGGTTCCCCTTCATCGCGTTGCCGACCACCTCGAGGCCCTGCGTGATGCTCCGCGACAGCAGGTAAGCGAAGTAGGTCGCCGCGACAAAAAGCACTAAGTGCAGCCAGGCCAAGGCCCGGTAGAACGCCATGTCCTCCATGGGGCGGTCCACCTTGTCGTTGTACGGAACCACCAAGAGCGCGACCGGCAGCCCCATTTCGTCGTCGAGCTCGGCCGTGTACAGCAGCATTTCCGATTCCGAATTGCTGGGGTCGGCAATGCTCAAAATCTGGTTGCGGCGGCTGTGCACCAGCTCGGGGAGCCGTGGCGGCAGTATCCCTTGGTCCACCAGCGCGACGTTCGACGACAGCAGCAGTTCCCCACCCATCGTGTACAGGGCGATGTCGATTTGGTGAATCTGGCTGATCGCGCACAGCTCTTCGTTGAGCACCCGCATCAGGTCCCCCTCGTCGATGTCTTTACCGATGGCGCGCTGCAGCTCGTGGGCCACGTGCGCTTCCACCGCCTGCTCCTTGCGCTTCAACCGCTCGCGGCGGTACTCGACTTCTTCGGCTTTAAAATGCAAAAAACTGACCACGCCGGTGGCCCCAAATCCAAGCACCACCAGCATGAACATGGCGATGAAGATTCGGGCGCGGAGGGTCAGTCTCATGAAGTGCTAGGCTTTAGTCTAGCGCCTTATCCAATTTTAGGGCCAAATGGGCGCGGTGGGCCTTGGTTTCGGCGTCCGTGCCTGGATTGAGGCGGACCTGCTGGCGGATGCGCTGAATTTGCGCCAACGCCGCGGATTGCGACGGACGGTCGTAGCCCGAGGCGGGCTTCTCCGAAAGCCCCGCGATGTCCAGCAGGCGGTCGACGTACTCCAGCTGCGCGTTTTGGCGGAATCCGTTGACCGAAGTGGTCCAGTCGGCGGCAAACAGCGCGTCGGTGAGGTCTGCAGTCATGGCGGCCACGCTGTACTGGTTGCCGTACAGTTTGGAATCCGTCAAGCGCTTCATCACGGCCGGGTGCAGCAGATGGGCCAGCACGTTGCGCTGGATCGCCAGGCTGCGGTCGTGCACCTTCGGGTCTTCGGTTTGGCTAAAGAACCCGAAGCCGCGGCGCTGCTGCTGAAGGTACTTCCACACTGGGGCGGCGGCATCAAAGGCCGTAGGCGCAAACACGTACATCTTAAGGGCATTCATCGCGCGCTTTTGGTCCGCCAGCGAAACCGGCGTGAAGGGATCCTTTGCGCCCGGCTGTCCGGGGAATCCGCGCTCGACGTACACTCCGCCGACGTAGCGGCTGATGGCCGACGCCGCGTTGTTCACCTCTCCGCCCAAAATGGCGTAGGCCTGCACGAGCTCTTGGTAGCTCTGGCCGTCCTTGCGGTAGTTGCTGAGCAAGGTTCCGTAAAGCTTATTGACGAGCTGCATGCGCTCCACCCCGTAGGCGATGGCGTCGCCCGACATGTCGTTGACGTTCACGCGCGGATCAATGGCCTTGCCCGGCGAACGCATGTCGTCGGCGTCGTTGCCAAAGGTAAGTGCGGGCTCGGTGCTGCGCGCCAAGATTTCGTTGAGGCGTGCCTCCTCGGCGTCGGCGTCGGCATGGCCGGTGCTGTAGCCGTATTCAATGGCCCAAAGGTCGTAGGGGCCGGGCTTGGTGGTAAAGTACTGCCCCTGCTTGCTCGGGTCGAGGCTCACGTTCACCGCGGGGTAGTCCATGACCGACCCCACCAGGCCCACTTGCTCGGTCAGTGCGCGGTTGTGGATGTCCTTCGGAAGGTGCAGCTGCGAGGCCTTCATGTTGTGGTTCAAGCCAAACGTGTGGCCCATTTCGTGCAGCACGAGGTAGTACAGGGACTCCTCGAGGTAGCGCTTTTTCTGCGCTTCGCTGGCGCCCGAAGCGGCCAGGGCCTGCATGCCAAAGAGCGCGGACTGCTGCAGGTAGTGCCCCGCGCGGCAGGCGGCGTGGTCTCCGTGGTCGCTTTCGTGCTCGGGCTCTTCGGCCAGGGCGTCCACGAGGCCCAGGTTGTTGTAGAGCGCGGCCTGCTTGAGGCGGTTGGCCACGAACACGTACTCAAACATGATGTCGGCGCCCAGAATCTGGCCGGTGCGCGGGTTGGTGAAGCTCGGGCCGTATCCGCCGAAGGGGGGGAATGGGCTCGACGTCCAGCGCAGCACGTTGTAGCGTATGTCTCCGGCATCCCAGTTGGCGTCGTCGGGCTGAACCTTGACTACGACCGCGTTTTTGAAGCCCGCCTTTTCAAAGGCCTCGTTCCACGCCTCGCCAGCGCGCTGAATGACGTCGCGAAACTCCAGCGGCGTCGTGTTCTCGATCCACCACGTAATGGGCTCTACGGGCTCGCTAAGGGGCTCGTCCGGGTTTTTCTTGACGAGCTTCCAGCGGTTGATGACGTCGCGGTAGTTGGCCGCCGCCGGGCTGGTCATGTCGTTGATTTGCTGGCCAAAATATCCGACGCGGGCGTCGTCGCGGCGCGGAACGTAGTCGGACGCCGGCATGGCCAAAATGCTGTGCTGCAGGCGCACGGTGACGTAGCGCGAGTCGGTCACGTCTGGACCGCCTCCGACTCCGTTGGGGTTGTCGTACACCAAGTCCACGACCACGTCGGTGTTTTCTGGGTAGGAGCGCACATTGGTCAAGCGCGACTTGGTCTTGCTCAGGGTGCCCAAGCCAAATTCACGGCTGCCCGGGGTCGACGGCGCCTTCACGCGGTCCAGGACTTCGCCCAAGAAGAGCCCGGTGGCGTCGATGAGGACCTCTCCCTTGGCGCGGTCTTCGGCAATTACTTTTTCGCTCAGCAGTACGGCCGGGCTGATGTTGGCTTCGGCCGACTTGCTCAGCGCGGTCGACGGGTCAAAGTAGTAGGCGGTATTCTGAATTTCAAACTGAACTTGGTCGAGGTAGCGGCGAATGCGGAACACTTCGTTCGCGCGAAAGGATCCGCGGTTGAATCCGACCGAGGCCACGCCGTTCTCTGCATAGCTCCAGTAGATGAATTCGCGGTTGAATTGGTCGGCCGACAGCTTCAAGTAGAGTTTGCCGTCGGTGGTGTCCTGGTAGACCTTCATCAAGCCGTCGTAGGCGACCGCGTTTTTGAGTTTCGAGGCAATCGTTATCTTTTTGTCGGTCGGAGCGGCCGGCGCAGCGGCCGCGGCTTTGGCTTTTTTGGAATTCCCTTTAGACTGGGCTTCAGAAGGTTGCGTGGCGGCCATCAGCGCGGCGGCCAGCAGAGCGGAGCGTACAAGTGCGTTCATCCGGCCAAGATAAAACCCGCTGCGCCTAATCCGGCCGGCCGGCAAAAAAACAGGCTCCCGAAGGAGCCTGAAAAAAACAAAACCGCAGGGAAGGTTAGCCGTTGAGGGCCTCTGCTCCGCCTACAATTTCCAAAATCTCGTTGGTGATCGCCGCTTGGCGCGCCTTGTTGTACTCCAGCTTGAGGCCGTCGCGCATGCTCTTGGCGTTGTCTGTGGCCTTGTGCATGGCCGTCATGCGCGAACCGTGCTCCGAGGCTTGCGAGTCGAGCAGGGCCTTGAAAAACTGCATGTGAATGTGGGTCGGAATCAAGCTGTTCAGCAAGTCCGCCTTATTCGGCTCAAACAGGTAGTCGCTTGACGGCGTGGCTGAGGGCTGCGGAATCGGGAGCACCACTTCGTCGCGCACCACCTGAACGGCGGCGTTCTTGAACTGGTTGTACACCAAAATCACCTGGTCGTACGTTCCGTCGGCAAAGCGGGCCATCGCGTCGTCGGCCAGCGCGCGCGCCGCCTCAAACGTTACGTGGGCCACCGCATCGATGTCGCTGCCGGTCAAATTCTCGAGCTTGCGCAGCTGGTCCCGGCCTTTCTTGCCCAGGGCAAAGAGGTCCACCGAAACGCCGCTCGCCTCAAGGGCCTCTGAAACGGCCTTCGTGCGCTTGAGCACCGAAGAATTGAACGCTCCGCACAAGCCGCGGTTGGCCGTAACCGGAATCAAGAGCACGCGGCGCAGCGGGCGCTGAACGGCAAACGGGTTCTCTGAAGCGTCGAGCGTGGCGCTCACGTTGGCCATCAGAACGCCCAATTTTTCCGCGTAGGGACGCATCTGCACGATGGCATCTTGCGACCGCTTCAGCTTCGCCGCCGAAACCATTTTCATGGCCGACGTGATCTGCATCGTGCTCGATACCGACGAAATGCGGTTGCGGAGTTCCTTGAGGTTTGCCATGGTTTAGCGCAAACTTAGTTGGCGTATGCCGGGATGATTTCCTTAGCCGCCGCTTCGATCGCGCCGATCTCGGCGTCGCCCCAGGCTCCGCCACGAATGGCGTTGAGGACGTCGTTGTGCTTGGCCTCCATGTACTCGATGAAGGCATTTTCAAACGCCTTGACCTTGTTCACGGGGACGCTGTTCAGCATGCCTTTGGTACCGATGTAGATGATGGCAACCTGCTTTTCTACGCTCATCGGCGTGTTGACCGACTGCTTCAATATTTCTACGTTGCGGCGACCCTTGTTGATCACGTTCATCGTGGCGGCGTCGAGGTCCGATCCGAACTTGGCGAAGGCCTCGAGTTCGCGGTACTGCGCTTGGTCCAGCTTGAGGGTGCCGGCAACCTTCTTCATCGGCTTGATCTGGGCCGAGCCTCCTACGCGCGATACCGAAATACCGACGTTGATGGCCGGGCGCACGCCCGAGTTGAAGAGGTCAGCCTCCAAGAAGATCTGGCCGTCGGTGATCGAAATCACGTTGGTCGGAATGTAGGCCGATACGTCGCCCGCTTGGGTTTCGATGATCGGAAGGGCCGTCAACGAACCTCCGCCTTTTACCTTGCCCTTGAGGGACACCGGCAGGTCGTTCATCTGGGCGGCGATGGCGTCGTCCTTGATCACTTTTGCGGCGCGCTCGAGCAGGCGGCTGTGCAGGTAGAATACGTCGCCAGGGTAGGCTTCGCGGCCCGGAGGGCGGCGGAGCAGGAGCGACACCTCGCGGTAGGCCACGGCTTGCTTCGACAAGTCGTCAAAAATGATCAGCCCAG